>WNGL01001729.1_pt1 | contig 26737 bp, 24 predicted proteins | sample 5400591 | NCBI WGS metagenome assembly WNGL01 (sample SAMN13153377, study PRJNA577476) | soil metagenome | isolation source: 80 cm soil or saprolite under Garry oak tree replicate 1 | place: USA:California | collected 2016-06-15 | reverse complement strand
CGCGGAGCTCGTCGAGCGAGAGGGAGTAGACGTAGGGCAGCCCGACGACGAGGTGGCGCCGCCGGCGGCGGAGGAAGGCGAGGGGGCCGGGGGCGGGCGCGTCGAAGACGCCGAACTCCTGCGAGGGCGTGACGAGCACGCGCTCGACGCCGCGCGTCCCGACCGCCGCCGCGACCTCGTCCACGAGCCGGAACAGCTCGGGCAGCGCCTCCCGTCCGTACGAGAAGGGGATCCGGACGGGGTCTTCGTCGCGCTCGAAGATCGCGAGGGCGAGCTCCCGCAGGAGGACCGCCGCGACGACGATCGAGCCGAAGGTGAGCCGCAGGAGCGATCCGAGCAGCCGGACGAGGGCGCCGAACTGGCGGCCCGCGACGAGCAAGGCCACCGCTCCCGCCGCGAGGAGCGGGACCGCCGCGACGAGGAGGAAGCCCACGAGCAGCGCCACGACGAAGTGGAGATAGGCGAGCAGGGCGAGGAGGGGGTAGACGGCGCGCACCGCCCGATCCCACCCCGGGCGCGCACGCGGGTCAAGCGTGGCGGACGCCGCGTCGCAGCGGTCGTCGTTGCTCATCGCGTGCGGCGTCGCCGCGAACGCGGTAAGCGAGAGCCTGACACCCGGAGGTCGTGCCATGACCCGTCGCGTCCCCGTCCTCGTCACGTACCGCCCGAAGAAGGGGAAGGAGGCGGCCTTCCTCGCGATCCTGAAGCGCCACTGGCCCGCCCTCCGCAAGGCGGGCCTCGCCGCGCCGACGGCGCCGCGGGCCTGGCGCGCGACGGACAAGCTCACCGGCCGGCGGTACTTCGTCGAGACCTTCGCGTGCAGCGAACGCCGGGCCCTTGGAGGCGCAAGTTCACAGTCGCGAAGCCTCGCAAGAACCTCTTCGACCTGCGGCGCGCCTCGGCGATCCAGAATCTGGAAGCCATCCAGCGGAAGGAGGCGTGATGAGATCACCTTCAGCCTGTTCTGTGGTTCTAGCCGCCGCAGTGCTGTTCGTTCTCCTCCACTCGCCCGCTGCTCGGGCAACGCCGCTGGGCAGCGTGCCCGAGGGGTTGCGTGGGTGCGTCGTTTCGCCAGAGACCTCGCCTGACGGATGGGCCGTAATGTGCAGCGGCGCCATCATCGGCATAGCGGACGGGCCTGTCGATGGAACGTGCAGAACGGAGCAGTGCGTCGAAGAGGTCGTATCCAATTTCAAGAACGCGGTCGGTGGCAAGCGCCATGAGGCCAGCCTCACGCTGGCCGGCGTGCCCCGGCGGGTCATCCAACTCGATGGCGCATTGCTTGGCGAGAAGCGCATTCGCGTGATCATCGCGGTTCTCGACCGCAGTGAGGGGCGACGGGTCCTGATTTGCGTCGGCACCCCCGAGCACGAGGCGCGCTGCCACGCGGCGTTCGAGGCGATGTCGACCCTCGTTTGGCGTGCAGGCGTCCCTTCATTCTTCAAGTCCAAGCAACACTGACTCGTCGGGCGGCCCGTACGACGCGCCTTCCGGATGCACTGTTCAGGCGAGCGACGCCGAGGGCGCGGCCGAGTGCGGTCGTGATTCCAAACTCGTCTGGAACCCGGGGGCGCTGCAGCCGAGGGACGAGGGCTGGGGGCGGGCCGCGCGCACCGCGGCTCGCCCCTCATGACCTCCTCCGGAACGCCGCACGCACCCGCGGCAGGCGCCGCCCGGCTCCTCACGCAGTCGCCCGTCCCCGTTCTTGGAGTGCATCGCCGGTTCCCCGGGTCAGTGTGATGGCCCTTCCCCGGTGAGGTCCGCGGATCGCAACCGGCGTCGCGCGAGGATCATCGTCTCCTGGCCAATACTGGTCCGGGCACCAGAAACGGGCGGGCATCGAGGTGCCGGGAAGGCGTCGTCTAGTTACGTACAGTGTAAGTATGCATATGTCCACAGATCACGGTACGTGAAAAGTCCTTGTCAGGTCGCGATTCGCTCGTCACGATGCGTGTTTGTGTGGCGTGAACGCTGCGTCACGATGTTCTCCTCTGGAGGGTTGACATGTCGCGTCTCGTGCGTCCGATCTCGATCTCGATCTCGGCCTCGGTGTTTGCGCTACTGCTGGGGTGCTCTGGCCAACAGGTGAGGCCCACCATCGCCGCCCCGGAGTGCCCAGGTCCGGCGTGGACCTGCTTCCAGTCGGGGCCGTGTCCATTCGCCGAGTTCAAGGACAGCCTCTGCGCCGTCGGCACGGCCGAGTCGATCGCTTCCCACGCGCTCGGCATGGAGGCGGCCAAGACGCGGGCACGTCGGGAGATGGCCGCAGTCGTCAAGTCGCAGGTGGACGGCTTCACCCGTATCACGCAGGATAGCCTTTCCAAGGCGGGTGCGGGCGAGGACTCGACGCAGAAAGTTGGGGACCTGGCCCAGAACGTCGTCGAGCAGACTCTCCACGGCGTCTCCGTCCCGCGCACCTGGAGCAATCCCGAGACCAAGGTCTACTACGCCATCGCCGTCATCGACGCGACCACGTTCGCAAGCGCGCTCAAGGGCATGCGCGAGGCGAAGGGGCTCTCCGACGCGATGAAGGATGAGATCGACCATCGCTCCGACGGCATCGCCAAGGATTGGGCGGCCGAGCGCGATCGCAAGAATGGCGTCGTCGCACAGCCCTAGCCGCGCTCAGCGCGACCCGGAGAAATACCATGCACGACCGCGCCCTCAAGCTCGCCGCAGCCTTTCTGCTCTGCGCCGGCTGCGCCACCACCCAGGTCCGGCGAATGGATGTGAACGAGGTGGCGGACCTGAGCGGCCGCTGGAATGACACCGACTCGCGTCTCGTCGCGGAGGAGATGATCCAGGACAGCCTGGCCCGTCCATGGATTGCCAGCGCGCAGGCGCGCAAAGGCGGACCGCCCACGGTCATCGTGCAGTCGGTTCGCAACAACAGTATGGAGCACATCAACACCGATATCTTCGTGGAGGACCTGCAGCGCTCGCTCATCAACTCCGGCCGCGTCCAGTTCGTTGCGAATGCCATGGAGCGCGACGAACTGCGAGCAGAGCGCGCCGACCAGGACCAGAACGCCTCGGACTCGACCCGCAAGGCGCACGGGCAGGAAGTCGGTGCCGACTACGCGCTCTCCGGGGGAATCAACTCGGTGCAGGATCGCGAGGGCGGCGAGTCGGTGGTCCTCTACCAGGTAAATCTGAAGATGGTCGATTTGAAGTCGAACCAGATCGTTTGGAACGGTCAAAAGAAGATCAAGAAGAACGTCACGCGTGCTTCGGCGTCATTCTAGCGCGCAGCTCGGGGGACACCTTGAACGGCATACGTGTCGGAGGGGGCCGCCTGGCCTTGGCGGTGCTTGTGCTCGTGGCCTGCGCGGGGCCATCCGCGGGCCACAAGCTCGTGCTGAATGCCAAGATCGCCGCGCACGACTGGAGCGGGGCCGAGGCGCAGCTGGAGGCGAGCAAGGACAGCCAGTACGGAGACAAGAACGCCGTCCTGTTCTGGATGGACAAGGCCGCCGTCCTGCACGACGCGAGCCGCTTCCAGGAGAGTGACGCGCTTCTCGATCTGGCGGAGCAGAAGCTCGACGCGCTCTATACCCAGAGCATCAGCCGAGCCGGCGGAAACTTCCTCATCAACGACAACACCGACGAGTACCGGGGCGAGCCCCACGAGCGGGCGCTGCTGCATGTGTTGCGGGCCCTCGCCTTCGCCTACCAGGACCGGAACGACGATGCCGTGGTCGAGGCCCGCAAGGTGAGCGCATTTCTGAGCGAGCTCAATGACAAGCTCGGTCCAACCCAAGTGTACCGGGACGATGCCTTCGCCCAATATGTGTCGGCGCTGCTTTTCGAGGACGCCGGACGCTCCGACGACGCCCGCATCTCCCTCGCGTCGGCGCGTGCGACGTACGACTGGTACGGATCGAAGTACGGCACGCCGCAGCCGGAGTTCGACCCCGGGGTTGGCTCTCCGGGTGACGGGGAGCTGGTGCTGCTGCATTACAACGGCGTCGCCCCGCGCCGCGTCTCGCAGACCATCCAGGTGGCCTGGAACGACGCCATCGCCTTGGTGAACGCTTCGAAGGAGGGCGACGACGAGGACCAGGCCAAGAACGCGGTAGTGGCCGGACTCGCGTCGAACGCGGTGACGGTGGCCTTCCCGGCCCACGTGCTGGATTCCTTCCGAATCCGGGCGTCCGAGGTGGAGATCGAGGGGATGAAGACCAAGACCGTCCTCGTGGAGGACATCGCCGCCATCGCTGCCAAGGCGCTCGAAGATCGGAACACGGCGATCCGCGCCCGCGCCGTCGTCCGCGCGACCCTCAAGTTCATTGCCGCCAAGGTGGCGGAGGCACAGACGAAGAAGCACGCCGGGGAGGGTTGGGGCATGCTGGCCGGCATCGTCGCGCGCGCCGCCTCCGCGGCGACCGAGGTGGCCGACACCCGTTGCTGGGGGACGCTTCCGGCGGAGATTCGGATGGCGCGGCTGCGCTTGCCACCCGGGCATCACGTCGTGAACGTCAGCTACCTCGATGAAGCCGGCGCCTTGATATCGGTCGAATCGGTCGACGTCGAGACCAAGCCGGGCAAGCGGACCTGGGTGCACGTTCGGTCCGCCTCATAGTCTGGAGGCGGCATGCCGCGGCTCGCTTTCGTCATCATTGGCCTGTCATTGCTTGCCGCGCGCGCCGTCGCGCGCGACGGTCGACCTGACTGGATCGACGGCGAGAGCCTCGAGTGGCCCCGCCATCGTTATGTCGTCGGCGTCGGCTCGGCGGAGGACCGCGCCACCGCCGAGAACCGCGCGCGGGCCGAGATCGCGCGCGTCTTCGCGGCGCGCGTGCTCTCGACCACCGTCAGCAGCGCTTCCGAGTCCACCGCCACCGCCCACGGTTCCTCGGCGACGGTGGCGCAGGTCGCGGTGAGCGACGAAACCCGCTCGAGCACCGACAAGGTTCTCGAAGGGGTCGAGATCGTGACCGCCTGGGAGGAGGCAGCGACACGGCGGGTGTTTGCGCTGGCGGTGCTCGACCGCCGCAGCGGGGCTGAGCGATTGCGGGCGCGGCTCGCTGACCTGGACGCGGCGGCGCGTCCGGCCAAGGCCGAGCTGGCTTCGACGTCCGACCGGGTGGCAGCCGCGCTGGCAGGCATGCGCGTCTGGGCGCTGGCGCGCCGGCGGGAGCCGCTGGTGGCGGATCTGCGCATCCTGGACCCCGCCGCGGCGTCAGGGGCGGCACTGGTGCAGGCCGAGGCGGCGGCGCGTGAGGCGCTATCTCGAGTGACAGTCGCGGTCGCGCCGGTGGGGAACGACGCCTCGGTGGTGGCCGAGGGCATTAGCCGCGGTCTCGCCGCGGTTGGCCTGCGGCCTGGGACGAGCAACGTGGACGCAGCCGACCTCGTCGTCGAGACGGTGTCGACGGGCGAGGATCTCGGCCTCCGCGACGGGTGGTTCTGGTACCGGACGAATGCGTCCGTGGTCGTGCGTTCCGTCCGTACCGGGCAGGTCATCGTGGCGCTCGAAGAGACTGCCCGAGAGACAGCACGGATCAATGGAGAGGCGCGACGCCGCAGTGAGCGTAGCGCAGCCGATCGCATCGCTGAGCAGCTGCCCCTGGGCTTCTTGGCTTGGGCTGAACGATGAGCATGATGACTGCGCTAGGTCGCTAGCGCCGGCCAGGATTCGCGCGCGCCATCGACCGGACGGTCTCGTCCGGATCGTCGGCGAGCTGCGCCAGGATCTCCCTGGGGGTGGAGCGATTACCGGCGACGCCGCGGCGCACCTCCCGCTCGGGATCGGCGGCGAGCGCGACGAGCAGCTCGACCGGCGTGCGCGCGTTGAACGCGACGTGCTCGCGAACGATCGGGCTCGCGTCGCGACCGAGCGCAGCGAGCAGCTCGGCCGGGGCGCGCAGACTGTTCGCCACCGCCGCGCGCTCGTAGGGGTTGCTCCTCGCGGCCACGCGCGTGAGCACCGGCCCCGCCACGTCCTCGGGCAGCGCCGGGTTGGACCAGAGCACCCCGTCGACGTCGCCGGCGCGTGCGAAGGCGCGGAGGAGGTCCGCAGGCGTCGCGCGATTGGCGGCGAGGCCCGCGCGGATCGCAGGCTTCGGCGAGGCGGCCAGGGCGCGGAGCGCGTCCGGAGCGATCGCGGGGTTCCGCAGGGCGCGGCTCGAGAGGGCCGCGTCCCGATCGGCGACGAACTTCAGCCAGACATCCTCCGGGCAGTGCGGGTGCTCGGCGACGCGCGCGAGCACGCTGCGGCCGCCGGTCTTCAGGAGGAGCGCGGCGACGGACGCGTCCGCCAGGGCGAACCGCTCGTAGGAGGCGTGCACCTCGCGCAGCTGCGCGGGCGTCGCTTCCGGCGAGGCCACCACGGCGTGGAGCCGGTCGAGATGGACTGCGGAGGCGAGCGCGATCCCGCAGAGCGCGAGGATCGCGGCCGCGGCCGCGATCTGCGCGAGCTCCCGCCGACGGTCGAGGACGAGAAAGGCGCCCGCCCAGGCGCCCGCGAACGCCATCCCGGCGATGATCGCGGCGAGGAGCGGGAGCGCGAGGTAGCTCAGGGCGGCGGTCGACGAGTGGATCTGGCGAACGAGCGAGGGAAACTCGACTGCATACGCGAGGCCCGCCGCGGCCGCGAGCGGCGCGGCCACGACGACGGCTCGCCCCGCCGCAGTCCTGCTCCGGAGGCTCCGCGAGAAGCCTCCGACGAGCAGCCCGATGGCGAGGAGCGGAACGCCGACCCAGAGGAAGAGCAGGCTCATGGCAGCGCCCGGGCGAGGCGCTCCGCGGAGCTGCAGCACCCGGTGTCACCGGAGGTGCAGCAGCCGCGGTAGACCTTCAGAGCGCGCGCACGATCGCCGTCGCCTGCGCGGCCTTCCAGGACGTCGCCGAGGACGGCGCACGCGCGCGGATGGGATCCGTCGCCGCAGGAACGCTCCGCCATGCGGACCGCCGCGGCCCGGTCCTGCCCGACGCCCTGGCCGTACGCGAGCGTGAAAGCGGCCGCGCTGCAAGCGTCACCGTCACCGAGCTCGCACCCGCGCACGTTGCGCGCGAGCGCGCTCGCGGCGTCGGGCGCGATCCCCTCTCCCTTCGAGAGCATCCAGCCGAGCTGTCGGCACGCGCCCGCCGAGCCGAGATCGCAGCCCCGCGCGAGCAGCGGCGCGGCGCGCTGCGGATCGGGTGCTCCCGCCGTTCCGTGGGCCAGCGCGAAGCCGGCGCGCGAGCACGCGTCGGCGGCGCCGGTCGCGCAGGCGATCGCGTCCCTCTCCGTCGCGGAGGGTGCTGGGGCGGCAGGTTCAGCCGGGGCCCGCGGCACGGGCGTGGCGCGCGGCGGCGCCGCGCTCCGTGCGGGAGACGGAACCGCAGGCGCGGCGGGAAGCGGCGCGGTGTCCGGCGCCTCGGCGAGGCCCGGCGCGGCCGCGGGCGGCGAGGCCGGCGCCGACCGCGACATCCCCGGCGACGAGCGCAGCATCGAGAAGGCGGTGAACCCGAAGAACCCCAGCATCAGGACGGAGCCCAGCACCGCGATCTGGCGAACTGCGCGGACGGCCGCTGTGTCGGGCGCCGTCGCGGGAATCGCCGCCTCATGGCTCGCCGCCGAGCGGAGCAGCCGCTCGACCTGGCGGACGTTCGGGACGCCGCGGAAGCCGCCGCTGTCGACGCGCGTTCGCCCTGCCATCCTGCGCGGGAAGAGCAGGTCGCCGCTCCCATCGGACCGCTCGACGCACCGGACCTGGGCGAGATCGGGGCCACCGTACGTCTCGATCCGGCGCGTCACGCCCAGGACGATGACGTGCGCCGCAGCGCCCGTGATCGCGTACACGGTGCGCTGCGCGCGGCGGTAGGCGAGCAGGGGGCCGAGGATGAGCGAGGCGCCGACGACGGCGAACAAGATCCCCGCGCCTGAGCTGGTGAGGGACAGCGCGAGTGAGTGGCGCGCGGGGCCGGACCACGCGCCGGCGAACCAGAGCGGGCTCATGGCGGCGAACGGTAGCCCGAGGAGCACGCCTGGCATCGCGCGGAGCGCGTGACGCCCGGGCAGCGGCCGTCCGCTCCACATGAGCTGCTCGCCCATCGAGGCGGCGTGCTCGGCCGCGACCCCCTGCGCCGCCGCGAGTCCGGCCTGCGCTATCGCCACTCGATCTTCCCATCCGTCGTGTAGCTCTGCTGGACCCGAAGTCGAGCGTCCGAGTTCTCGAACACTGCGCGGACAATCGCGTTGCCAATTTTCGTGCCCGAGTCGCCGGGATGGATCGTGAGCTGGTGGAACTCGGACAATCCGTTCTCGGTCAGATCGTAATAACCGATCCCCCCGATGCCGCCGCCTGCGTGGGAGTACGTCCACAAGCGAACGGCGTGGTTCCATCTCTCGATCGCGATCGCATCGGCCGCGGGGTGGGCCCAGAACGTTCCGCGATCGCGATACTTGCCATCCGCATTTCGCAGGTAGAGCGTGAACGAACCACCCCCGTTTCCGAAGAGATCTGCCTCGCCGGATACGGCCATGTCCTCGACGCCGTCACCATCGAAGTCGCCGAGTATCCGGTAGCGCTCGCCGGTTGCTCCTTCCTCTCCGGCCGAGTGCGGCGGCGGCGCAGCCGAAGGGTCGACTACCCAGGGCGCGCCGGCAGCGACGGCCCATGCGGCGGCGGCCAGTACCGCCCCTCTGATAGAGGTCATCGGGTCTCCCGTTCTGTGCGTGGTGCAGGGTGCAGGAAGTCCAGCCCGCGGTTCGAGGGGTGATCGGAGATCACGCGCCCACGGACTTGGCGGCGGCGCTTTCGAGAGCTTCGTTCACTTGCTTGAAGACGGCGTAAGGATCGTCGATGGCGCGGAAGCTTTCGGTCGGTATTGCGGACCTGTTTTGGGGCCTGTAGGCGGCGATGCTGGTGCCGGGGAGCTGGCTGGGCGCCGGCACACAAACGAAGCGGACGCTGCCGGCGCCGGCCAGAGCTTCGATCGGTCCCCGGCTGACCGAGGGATTGGAGACAGATCTGAGATCGAAAGTCTTGAAGCTCACGCCGAACGCGCCGCCGCGCAAGAGCAGACGCCGGTCGCTGAGGGCGTAGGTCACGTTGCGGAAGGAGAGCAGTAGCCATCCCATGTAGAGCATCGCTCCCCAGAACGGAAACAGGTGCAAGGCGAAGAACGGAACCGCGAAGCCAATCTGCGAGGGGTTCATGTGACGTATCATGTTCAGGTCAATGGCACCCCAGGCCAGGCCAGCCGCCAGCACGGGCAAGCCTGAAATCAGATAGGGGAAGAAGTGCGGGCGGCCCGCCCAGGAGATGAATTCCTCGGGCTCGCGGATGGGGTCGAACTTGGAGGCGAGGGCGTGAGCGTAGGCCATGGCGGCTGGAGCGTAGCGCACGTCACGGCGGGTGGGACGCACGAAATCCGTTCCGTCGACCGGGCCCTGCAGTGCGATCCCCTGCCGTACGGGGTGCCGCGCCGGATTCCAGCGGCTCGGCGAACCCGCACGCGATCATCGATCGCACGACTCGATGGACTTCGGCGAGCGATTCGGGTTCGATTGGCGACCGTGGCTTGACGCGCGATGAACGCACCCTCCGTGGAGGCACCGGCAGATGAGAGTCCTCGTGTTCGCAGCGGCGCTCGTCTCGATCGCAGCCGCCGCGCCGGCGCGCGGCGTCGTCGGTGGGGGGGAGGTCTCGTTCGAGGCCAAAGGCGCCCACAAGGCCGTCTTCAGCCACGAGGCGCACGTCGTCGCCGCCAGGCTGCGTTGTCAGGACTGTCACGCGCGCCTGTACCTCGATAGCAAGCGGAGTCCGCACGCGACGATGAGGCAGATGCAGAAGGGGAAGTCGTGCGGCGCCTGCCACGACGGGAAGCGCGCCTTCTCCGTCTCCGTTTCCGGCGGCTGCACGAAGTGTCACAGGTGACCGAGCCCGTAACGAGGACGACGATGGACAACGACATTCTGGTCACGATGCAGGACGACCTGGCGCGGGCGCTCGAGAAGCCGCCCGAGCGGCGCCGCTGGGCGATGCTCCTCGACCTCCGGAAGTGCGTCGGGTGTCACGCCTGCACCATCGCGTGCGTCTCCGAGAACAAGCTTCCCCCCCGGCTCTACTACCGCCCGGTCCACGAGTACGAGACCGGCAAGTACCCGAACCCCGCCCGCACGTTCCTGCCACGGCCGTGCATGCAGTGCGACAGACCGCCCTGCGTCGCCGCCTGCCCCGTGAAGGGAAAGGACGGGGCCACGTGGAAGGAGACGCGCGGCATCGCCGCGGGTGTCGTGCCGATCAACTACGCGAAGTGCATCGGGTGCGGGAAGTGCGTCCCGGCCTGTCCGTACGGCGCGCGCACGCTCGACGATGGCTCGTACCACTCCGACGCCACTCCCGAGTTGGAGAAGTACGAGACGATGGCCTCGTACGAGTACGGGAAGAAGTGGCCTCGCCAGGGCAAGAACCTCCCCGTGGGGAACGCCCGGAAGTGCCACTTCTGCGTTCACCGGCTATCGAATGGCCTGCTCCCGCAGTGCATCACGAGCTGCATCGGTCGTATCGGCTACTTCGGCGACGAGAGCGATCCCACGAGCCTCATCGCTCGCGTGAAGAAGGCGAACAAGATCCAGGTGCTCAAGGCAAGCGCCGGCACCGCACCCCGCGTCTACTACGTCGCGCGCGAGAAGCTCGAGGTGATCTATGGCTGATGGGAAGGGCGCGTCGCGCCGCGAGTTCCTGCAGAAGAGCGCCCTCGCGAGCTGCGGGGCGCTCGTCGCGTCGCAGCTCGACTTCGCCGGGCTCCTCGGCCGCGCCGAGGCCGGCGAGCTCACCCCGGCCGAGCTATACGAGCTCATGAAGCCGGAGAATCAGCTCTATACCGCGTGCCTCAACTGCAACACCGGGTGCGGCATCAAGGTGAAGGTCGTGGAGGGCGTGGCCGTGAAGATCGACGGCAACCCCTACAACCCGTTCACGCTCTACCCGCACCTGCCCATGACGACCGCGCTCGCGGCCGCTGCGAAGGTGGACGGAGGCATCTGCCCCAAGGGACAGGCCGGCCATCAGGGCGCGTACGATCCGTATCGCATTCGCAAGGTGCTGAAGCGCGCCGGGAAGCGCGGCGAGGGCAAGTGGATCTCGATCCCTTTCGATCAGGGGGTCGATGAGATCGTGAACGGCGGGAAGCTCTTCGCGAACGTGCCGGGCGAGGAGCATCGGGTCGTCACCGGGCTGCGCGACCTCTACGTCGCGAAGGATCCGAAGGTCATGGACGCCATGGCCGCGGACGTGGCGCTCATCCGCAAGAAGAAGCTGACCGTCGCGGAGTTCAAGGCGAAGCACGCCGCGCAGCTCGACGTGCTCATCGACCCGGATCACCCCGACTTCGGCCCCAAGAACAACCAGTTCCTCTACTTCTGGGGGCGCAAGAAGGGCGGGCGCTCCGACCTGTCGAAGCGGTTCACGAACGCGTTCGGGACCCTCAACACGCACGGACACGCCACCGTCTGCCAGGGCGCCCTCTACTTCTCCTGCAAGGCGATGGGCGAGCAGTACGAGGGCACCGGCTACGGCAACGGACCCGCCTTCTACTGGCAGGCGGACGCGGAGAACTCCGAGTACGTCCTCTTCGTCGGCTCGAACCTCTTCGACGCGAACTACGGCCCCCCGAACCGGACCCCGCGCATCACGCAGCGGCTCGTGGACGGCAAGCTCGAGATCTCGGTCGCCGACCCCCGCTTCACGAAGCTCGCCTCGCGCGCGCCGGGGAGCTGGATCCCGGTGAAGCCCGGCACCGACGCGGCGTTCGCGATGGGCCTCACCCGCTGGATCCTCGATCACGAGCGGTTCGACGCGAAGTACCTCGCCAACGCCAACAAGGGCGCCGCGGCGGCCGACAAGGAGCCGACCTGGTCGAACGCGACCTGGCTCGTGAAGGTCGGCGCCGACGGCCAGCCCGGCTCGTTCGTCCGCGCCTCGGAGATCGGCCTGCGGCCGAAGGAGACGCGCAAGGACAAGGACGGGAAGGAGACGGAGCTCGAGTACCTCGTCGCCATGAAGGACGGGAAGCCCGTCGCGGTGGACCCGAACGGCGAGAAGGAGCCGGTCGAGGGCGATCTGTTCGTGGACGCGGAGATCCCGTCCGAGAAGGGGCCGGTGCGGGTGAAGAGCTCGCTCCAGGTCATGCGCGAGGCCGCGCGCGAGCGCAGCATCGCGGAGTGGGCGGCGATCTGCGGTATCGAGCCGAAGGTGATCGAGGAGGTGGGCCGCAAGCTCACCTCCCACGGGAAGAAGGCGGCGGTCGACATGCACCGCGGCCCGGCCCAGCACACGAACGGCTTCTACAACGTCGCCGCCCTCATGAACCTGAACCTCCTGCTCGGGAACTTCGACTGGGCCGGGGGCATGATCGCTGCCTCCACCTGGAACTACGACGGGACGAAGACCGACCTGCAGCCGTTCCGCCTCCCCAAGATCACACCGAAGACGGGGAAGCTCTTCGGCCTGTCGGTCATCCGGCACGACGCGCGTTACGAGGACTCCACCCTGTTCGCGGGCTACCCCGCGAAGCGGAACTGGTATCCGCTCTCGGCCGAGGTCTACGAGGAGATCCTCCCCTCGGCCCTGGACGCGTACCCGTATCCGATCAAGGTCGCATACTCGTACATGGCGGCGCCGACGTACTCACTCCCGGCCGCCGACGCGAACATCGAGGCGCTCACGAACCTCGAGCGCGTCCCGCTCTACTTCGCGAGCGACATCACCGTGGGAATGACGACGGCGTACGCCGACTACCTCTTCCCCGACTTCCACTACCTCGAGCGCTGGGAGTTCCACGGGTCGCACCCGAACATGCCGGTGAAGACGCAGCCGGTCCGGCAGCCGGTCATCGCGCCGCCGACCGAGGTCGTGAAGGTCTTCGGCGAGGAGCAGCCGATCTCGTACGAGACGCTCTGGCTCGCCCTCGCGGAGAGGCTCGGGGTTCCCGGCTTCGGGAAGGACGCCTTCGGGCCCGGCCAGGATCTCGCGCGCCCTGACGACTTCTACGTGCGGCTCGTCGCGAACCTCGCGTGGGACGGGAAGGAGCCCGTCGCGGACGCGACCGACGAGGAGCTCCGCGTCTTCACGGAGAGCCGGCGACACTTGCCGAAGACCGTGTTCGAGCCGGCGCGCTGGGAGCGCATCGCCGGCCCGAGCTGGCGCAAGGTCGTGACGATCCTCACGCGCGGCGGCCGGTTCGACACGCAGGAGGCCTCTTACAAGGGTGACCAGGTCGCGAACAAGTACGGGAAGCTCGTGAACCTGTACCAGGAGAAGACCGCGCGCACGAAGGACGTCTTCACGGGGAAGCCGTTCCTCGGGATGTCCACCTACGTGCCGGTCGCGGACACGCTCGGGCGCGAGCCGAAGGAGCTCTCGGCCGGGCACGACCTCCACCTCGTCACGCAACGCGACATCCGGATGACGAAGTCGCGGACCATCTCGCACCCGTACCTGACCGTGCACATGCCCGAGAACGCATTCGTGATCCACACGAGCGACGCGAAGCGGCTCGGGCTCGAGGAAGGCCAGCGCGTCAAGGTCGTGTCGGCGACGAACCCCGACGGAGCGTGGGACCTCGGTGCGGGGAAGAAGAAGCCGATGATCGGCAAGGTCCACGTGACGGAGACGATCCGTCCGGGCGTCATCACCTTCGCGCTCGGGTTCGGGCACTGGGCCAACGGCGCCTCGGACCTCGTGATCGACGGCGTCACGCTGAAGGCGGATCCCAGGCGCATGGGCGGCGTTCACGCGAACGCGGTGATGTGGCGAGACCCGCACCTCGAGAACACCTGCATGCTCGACAAGGTCAGCGGGAGCGTGTCGTTCTACGACACCAAGGTGAAGCTGGTCCGGGTCTGACCTGGCCGATATGAGCCTCGGGAGCCGTTACACCTTCGGAGACACCGACCTGGCGCGGGAGCGCCTGAGGCTCCTCGCCGAAGCCTACGACCCGGCGACCGAGGAGCTCCTGCGGTCGTTCGGTCCCCGCGACGCGCCCCATGCCGTGGATCTCGGGTGCGGTCACCCTGGCCAGCGACGCGCCGGCGCTTTCGCGCTACTACGACCTCGTCCGGGAGCTGCAGCGCCGATGCGGCCAGGCCATGGATGTCGGCGCCCGGGTCGACGCCACCATCCGATGCACGGCCTGGCGCGTCCGGGTGAGCCGCGTGCGATCGCTCTCGCCCGAGGCGCGCACGATGGCGCGCCTCCACGTCATGAACCTCCGGACCTGGCGCCACGACCCGGCCGCGGTGGAAGCGTTCGACCCCGCCGAGCTCTTGCGTCTCGAGGAGGAGCTCTCCGCCATCGCCGACGGGCGGGTCGCCGTTCCGCCGGTTCGTCAGGGATTGCGCGAGATCGTCGCGGTACGCTGAGCGCCGCTGATCGATGGGGAATGAGCTCGCGCGCAAAGCTCGCGGATCAGCTCTTCGGCAGCCGGGTCGTCTTCCGGAGCGTCCGGGCGGCGAGGTCCACCTCGCCCACGAGATCCTCGGCCCCCCGCCGGAAGAACACGAGCAGCGTGCCGTTCCGCGGCGGGGCATAGCCGTGGATCGCGTCCGCGTCCGGGACGATCACCGTGAACCCCTCGCCGCCCGGTCCGGAGATCGCCACGCGCCGGGTGTCGTTGTCCGTGATCTCGCCGTCCCCATCGGTGTCAGCGTCCGCGATCTCGTAGCGGATGAAGCGGACCGGGCCCTTCTCGGCGGCGCCGTCGCGGAGCGGCTCCCAGGCGACCACCACGCCGCGATGGTCCGGGCGGAGCCAGCGCGAGCTCCCCGCCGCCGCGTCGTAGAAGAGGAGGTTCCGAATCGTGAGCTCGTTCCCCCCCGAGGAGAAGGGGCCGCTGGAGCCGCCGCCATAGGGGTGTCTCGAGTGGAGCGGGATCACCACCTCCGCAGTGCCCTCGATCTCGCGTACGTCCCCGAACGAGAACCGCTCCTCGCCCGCCGCTCCGATCGCAGCCCCCTCGCTGCGGTGCGCGCTCGAGCGCCAGATCGCGCTTGCGGTCCCGACCAGCGCCGCGCCGGCGAGGAGGACGAAGGCGAGCAGGAGGGCCACGCCGTTGATTCGCCAGATGGTGCGGAACAGACGATTGGCATTCATGCGAGGAGCCAACCACACCTACCCGTCGCTCGCAGCATCATTCCCGGCCCCCGGAGCAGGATTCGCCGAGAGCGCCGTCGTTTGCGCGACGTCAGTCGAGCTTCCACCACAGCCGGTAGGGGTACAGGGGCGGGTAGAGCTGTATGCCACCGTCGAAGAACTCCAGCCCCCGGATGGTCACCTTCCTGCTCGCCCCCGGCTTGAACGAGAACCGCCACGTCCGCACCGCCAGGTTCGGGAACTCGAGCTCCACGTCCGGCGCCGAGATGGTGTTCTGGCAGAGCGTCCTGAACGACGTCCCGTCGAAGTACTCGACGTTCACCGCTTCCGCCCGGTTCACGCCACCATCCTGCTGAGAGTGCACGACGAGCGCGTTCACCGTCTGGATCTCGGGGAACTCGACCGTCACAGTCACCCATTCCCGGTCTTCGACCGCAGCGGAGACCCACGTGTCCTGCTTCTTGAACGAGGCAGGGGACCCGATGAAGCGGGGGACGACGTTCTCGACCGACGTGCCGTCGCTCGACCCGCAGCGGGTCGAGACGTGGACGCGGTACTCCGGTCCGAGGGGAAGCCGCACGGGCGGGAACAGGGCGATGACGCTCGACGCCTTCCGGTAGCCTTCCGGAACGTCGGTCTCCGGCACGAAACGGAAGAACGGAAAGACCAGCTTGTTGAGCGCCAGCGCCTCCAGATCCTCCGGGATCAACGTTCCAGGCCGCGGCGGGGGCGCGAAGCCTTCCCACACGTGATGGGGGTTGTAGGACATGATCGACTCACTGCCCTGCATGTCGTAGCCATGGGCCTCGTCCACGTGGGGGAGGCCGAACGCGTGCCCGAGCTCGTGCTCGAGCGTACTGTGGAAACCGGGACCGTGGTCGAGCCTTTGGCTCGAGAGCAGGAGGTAGCCGCCTCCGGTGTCGTAGCCCGCGTTGATGGGTATGCCGCTGCCGGCCGGGAACCCGTCGGTCGGATTCATGAAGACGATCGCGAGCACGTACGGACAGTGGTGCCGATCGACCTGGAGGCGCGCCAGGAGCTCGGCGAGGACGTGGGGGCCCGCCTCGGCGCCCTTCGATCGGAAGAAGGCGAGTGAGCTGCGCGAGCGGTGGATCAGCTCGCGAGCCGACAGCGCGAAGGTGTCTCGTCCTTTCAGCAGGGTCCGGTATCTCTCTCGCGCAAGCGACAGGTGCTTCCGGAACGACTCGATCTGACTCTCGCTCGGCGTGCTCACGTCCCGCGGAACGAAGAAGACCGGCAGGACCTCGAGGCGTGCCCGTTTCCGCGCTGCCGCAGGCGAGGCGCCGGGCGCGCCTGCAAGGCGGACCTCCACGCACGCCGGCGGCCCCGGGCGCTCCTCCGGCTCGCTCCTCGACGTGGAGGGAACCATCGCCGCGGCGAGTGCGAGGGCGACGAGGAAGCGCGGCTGGAGATCGGCAGGAGTCACGACCCGTTGTCGAGGCCGGCGGAGCTGACGACCGTCGAGCTCACGTTTCCCGGCATCGGATCACCCTAGCGGACACCGAAGCCCGGCGGTGGACTTCCTTGGCGCCGGGCACGGCGCGCAGCGCGCGCGGCGACGCTCAGGCGTCGCGGTCGCTCCGTCCCCGACCAAGCTTGTTCCAGTACAGGTAGGACGTGACCAACACTCCGAGGAAGAAGAGCGGGTCGAGCACGTACAGGACGCTGAGGTTCTGGGCGTCACCAACGGAGAAATGAGCAATGGCGGCCGAGGCGAGCGTGAGCCCGAACCCGAAGTAGGCAAACTCCTTCACTTTCCGCGGCACCTGCGGGACCAGCAGGGCCAGGACGCCGAGGATCTTCGCCGCGGTGAGCTCGATCTTGAAGTAGTGAGGCAAGCCCAGGTGTACGAACGCGCTTTCCTTTCCGCTGGGGAAGGGGAAGTGATCATTGAAGACGAAGTTGATGATGCTGAACGTCATGATGAACGTGACGATTCCCGTACTTGCCCAGTAGATGATCTTGTCCTTCTCCAGCGTGTGCCGAGACTTTGCCGCACTCGCCGTCGTCGATGACAACGCCATGGCATGACCTCCATCGGGTTGGAATTCCCGCGAACTGCGCGGAGCGGAGCGCGCGCACGACTCAGTGCGGCGCGGAGAAGGTGCTGGTTTCCGCGCGACGCGCCAGGAAGCGCAGCCGCGAGGGGTCGGCGTGGAAGAACACGCGCTGGATCTTCCCGTCCCCCACCGCGAACAGCATGGCCGCGAACGGACGCTCGCCCTGCCAGAACACGATGGCGGGCTGCCCATTGAGCCGCCGCTGCTCCACCTGCAGGGGCCCCGAGTCGCTCCCCGCCGACGCGACGACGAAGGCGGCGATGCGAGCCGCGCCCTGCAGGGGACGCGGCAGGTTGCGCCGGCCGCCGGCCACGCGTCCCTCGGGCCCGCCGTCGGTGACCAGGATGGCGTCCTCGGCGAGGAGCCGGACGAGGCCGGTGACGTTCCCGGCGGAGACTGCGCCCAGGAAGGCGTGGAGCAGACGCTCATGCTCCTCCGGGCTCGCGGGAAGCATGCGCCGCGCGCCTTCGATGTGCGCGCGTGCCCGTTCGAGCAGCTTGCGGCACGCCGGTGCACTCTTGCCGATCAGGGCCGCGATCCGCTGGTGGTCGAAGTCGAACACGTCATGCAAGAGCAGGACGGCTCGCTCAGCCGGGCTCAGCTGTTGCAGCACCACCAGGAAGGCCATCGAGATCTGCTCGAGCTGCTCGGCCCCGGAGATGCCCCGCTCCTCCAGGTCCACCGGCTCGGGCAGGCGGTCGGCGCGCGACTCCTCGCGCCGCGCCCTGGCAGACTTCAGCTCGTTCAAGCACAGGCGGGTGACGATGGTCACCAGGTAGGCCCTGGGGTTCTCTGTCTCGCCGTCGTGACCCTCCCAGCGCAGCCAGGCCTCCTGCACGACGTCCTCGGCGCGGCCCATGTCGCCCAGCATGCGATAGGCGAGCGTGGCCAGATCCCGCCGGGCCGCTTCGAACGCCGCCAGGCGACTCGCTCCACGAGGCGTGCTCATGCTGGCCTGGCCTCCATCGGTCCCGGCCCGCGCAGGCCGACCACCGCGCGAGAGAACGTCGCCTGCTCGACGCAGTCGAGCATGAACGTGGCCACCGCACGGAACGACATCGAGTAGCCGCCACGCGGGAGTGTGCCGGACGCGCCGCGGTACGCCTCCTCCGGTGTCTCGACGAGGCGCGGCGGTCGCGCGATCGTCCAGTCGAACGTGGTCGCCTGCACCACGGCCTCCATCTCCTCGAGGTCCTGGATATGGTGCTTGATGAGCCGCCGCATCAAGACGAACCGAAGCCCCTGGTCGGGGAACAGGAGGGCAGCGGACAGGATCACGAGCCGCTTCAGCCCAGCCCGCTCCATCGCCGCCACCGTGCTGGCCGCGCATTCGGCGAGCAGGCCGTGCGGGCGAAACGCCTCGCGCAGCCCCGGGCCGAGCGCGGAGAGCACGGCGTCGTGCCCCGGAAGGGCCCGCGCCAGCTGATCGGCCTGCAGCGGGTCGCCCTGGAGAATCGTCAGGTCCGGGGTGGCGCGCGCAAGCTTGTGGGGAGACCGGACGAAGGCGGTCACGCGATGCTTCCGGCCGAGGGCGAGGTCGACGAGGTGCCTGCCGGTCCTTCCGGTGGCGCCCAGGATGAAGAGGTTCCGAGTCATGCCCCGAGAGACCGGGCGGCGCGGTGGAATGTGACAGGGCCGTGCGTGCATCTGACGTTGACTCTGACTCGTGGTCAGTTAATATCTGACCCGAGGTCATCAACGAGATGAGACGGCGTGCCCGCAGCGAGGAAGCCAAGCAACTCAGACGCCAGGGAATCCTGGGCGCCGCGCTCGGTCTCTGGGCCGGCTCGACGTTCGACGGCTTCACGATGTCCGCCGTCGCGCGGCGGGCGCGGCTCGCGAAGGGAACGCTCTACCTGTACTTCCCGACGAAGGAGGCGCTCCTCCTCGAGGTGCTCGAGGACCGCCTCGAGCGCTGGCTCTCGGAGCTCGAGTCGCGCCTCGAGGATGGGGGGCCGCCCCGGGACCCGGATGGCGCGGCCCGGCTCATCGTCTCGACGCTGCTCGCCGACGAGGCGCTGCTTCGGCTCCTCGTGATCCTCGGGACGATCCTCGAGCACAACGTCCCCGAGCCGCGGATCCGCGAGTTCAAGACCTGGCTCCGCGACCGCCTCGCTCACGCGGGAGCAGTCCTGGAGCGGCGTCTCCCGTTCCTGAAGAGCTGGGGCGGCGTGAGGCTCCTCCTGCACCTCCAGGCGCTCGTGTCCGGGCTCGAGCCGCTCGCTCGCCCGGCTCCCGCCGTCGCGCGGGTGCTCGCGGCGCCGGACCTCGAGGCGTTCCGTCTCGACTTCGAGACGGAGCTCCGGCTCGCCCTTTCGGCGCTCATGCACGGGTCCTCCGCCGCGCTCTCGACCTACCGATCGAAACGTCCCCCCGGCACTGGAGGCAGTCATGACGGCTGAATCGCGAAAGCGCAGCAACGTCCTCATCACCGGCGCGTCGAGCGGCATCGGCGCCGACCTGGCGCGGGTGTTCGCCCGCGAGGGGCACGACCTCGTCCTCGTCGCCCGGTCGCGCGACCGCCTGGAGGAGCTCGCGCACGAGCTGCGGCACGCCCACGGGGCTACCGCACGCGTGCTCCCGATCGATCTGTCCGTCCCGGGTGCGGCGAGTGTGCTCCGGGAGGGCGTCGCGCGCGAGGGGGTCGAGGTGGACGTCCTCGTGAACGACGCCGGGTTCGGGATGCGCGGCCCGTTCGTCGAGCTCGATCCTGCGCAGCAGCTCGAGATGATCCAGGTGAACCTCGTCGCGCTCACCGAGCTCACCCGGCTGTTCGTGCCGGAGATGGTGCGGCGCGGTGCGGGTCGGATCCTCAACGTGGCGTCGACCGCCGCGTTCCAGCCAGGCCCGCTCATGGCCGTGTACTGCGCGACGAAGGCCTACGTCCTGTCATTCTCGGAGGCGCTGGCCGAGGAGCTGCGTGGCTCGGGCGTGACCGTCACCTGTGTCGCCCCGGGGGTCACCGGGACCGGCTTCATCGAGAGGGCGGGGGTCTCCGCGACACGCCTCCTCCGCTCCGGAACGATGACGTCCTCGGCGGTGGCCGAGGCCGCGTACGCCGCGACGAGCAAGGGAGTGCGGCTCGCCGTGCCGGGGTGCCGGAACCGGCTCCTCTCTTCCTCCGTGCGCTTCCTCCCCATCGCGACCGCCGCCCGCGTCGCGCGGCTGCTCCTGGAGAACGCCTGATCGCGATGGCGCAGATGACGTCCAGGTGGTCGGCGCGCATCCATCATCTCGGTATGTCCCTGGCCCGGTATCGGGCTACATCCCGCCGCCCGCGATCGAGACCGTGACGGCGTAGTCCCTCACGTCGATCCCGTACGCGGCGTCGACCTTCAGCGCGGGGATCGCGACGCCCGGGATCAAGAGCCGCAGGCCGGCTCCCAGGCCGGTGTGAAAGTCGGCAAAGGCAGGGGACGGCGCGCGAGCCGTCGCACCCGCGATGCCGCCGGGGTGCCGCTCCAGCACGGCGCCCGTGTCGACGAAGACCGCTGCGGCGACGTTCACCTTGATCGAGGTGAGCGGCACCTTGATCCCCTTGAACACCGGGACCTGGTCTTCGAGCTGCATCAGCACCAGCGTGTCGCCGTGGAACTCGTTCACGATGTAGCCGCGCAGGTCGGCGCCGCCGGCCCGGAGCAGCTGGGTGATCGGGACGCCGCGCTCCGAGGTCGGGTAGTTGAGGACCGACCGGAAGACCATCGAGGGATACGTCGGGCCCCAGTGTCCGAACAGCTCCACCTGGAAGTCGAGCTTCACGAAGTCGAAGTCCGACTTCCAGAAGCCGTCGGAGATCTCGTTCTTGAGCGCGATCCTCGTGCCGCGGCGGAGGCCTTCCGGTGCCGCCGTGTCGTCGAAGAGCAGGTAGAGCTGCAGCACCACGAGGTTGCCATCCCTCGCGTTGTAGGGCGGCGCCACGGCCTGTGGATCGTCGCCGTGCGGCGAGAAGACCCCGATCCGGTTGTACATGGCGCCGACGAGGGCGCGCACCGTCGGAGTGACGACCCAGCCGACCTGCCCCTCGCCGCCCATCACCCGGGTCGGAACGTGCAACACCAGCCGGTGCGCCTCGTAGAAGCGGAAGGTCTCGAGCCGGAGGATGGCATCGAACGCATAGGTCAACGGCGCGAACGCCACGATCGGAACGCGGAGCCCTGCCGCCAGGTACGAGTTCGACTCTCCGTACTGAGCGGCCGCTGCCACCTGCCGGCCGTGGCCGTCCTGGTTCTGGTCGACGTACACGAGGCCGGCCGCCTTGTCTCCGCCGCCGAAGCTGCCGTTGGGGAACACGAACCAGGACTGCTTCTCTTCACCCGTGATGTGAACGTCGACCGGCGCGGGCTTGGTCTCGAGGTACATCTCACGCACCGCCTGCTCGCGTGACAGGTCCAGCCAGACACGGACGGTCACGAACAAGCCGCACGCGACCAGCCGTTCCTCGGCCGCCTTCAGCACCGCGTCGTCGATGGGGTCGCCCGGCCGGAGGCGCATGCGCGCGAGGAGCGCGCCGTCCTTGGTCTTGGTGATCCCGTGGAGGACGATCCGGCCGAGGACCAGGCTGGCCTGCGCCGGAACTGGGGCGGACAGCGACAGGAGTGCGGCGGCTATCAGGAAGAGGAGACGGAGGTGCACGCTCGTGCGCTCGCTTTCAAGGGTGGAACCGGACCTGGCCCTCCGATCGCCGTGAGCGTAGCTCCAATCCTCACCCAGTTGCCGCGCAAGATCAGGCCCCGCAAGCGATCCGCCGCGATCGCTTGCGCCTCCTGCGTCCTGCCGAACGGCCCCTCGAAGTAGCGCTTCTCGTGGTGCCTCTCCGCGCTTGATCCAAGTCACATCCCGGACCGCGCCCCGTCTCCTAGGCGTGAGTGCCGGGATCGTGCTGAAGCGATCGGCCTCACGGAGGAGAACGATCATGCGGAGCACGATTCGATTCGGTATCGCCGCCGCGGCGGCGCTGGCGTTCACCCCGTCTGCGCGGCCGTGCGACCCGCAGGCATACGACGCGAAGGATGATGCGCCGCGGGCGCAGGAGTGCCCGGAGCAGGCGTCGCAGGCGCGAGCCGTCCTCCCGAGGGAGCAGCAGCACCTCGCCGAGGCGAAGGCCGCCGCGGCCACGGCGCAGTTCGAGCGGGATCGGGCCGAACCCCGCGACCTCGGCTCGGGGAGCGGCGAGCCGGCGCCCACAACGCAGCCCGACCAGAAGCAGGCCGACCAGGGCGACGAGCTCCAGAGGGTCTGGACCTCGCCGTAGTGCGCGAGACCGCCAGCAGGCGAGGGCGCCCACAGCGGGTTCGGGGCCGCAGCCGCCGAGGAGGCGCTGCGGCTCTCAGCCGCGCCCGTGCTGGCTGCGGCAAGCGCGCCAGCGCGCGCGATCCGCAGCGCTCACTTGCGCCGCAGCCGCTTTAGCGCCGCCTCGGCCTCGGCTGCCCCGCACGCGGGCGCCTCCTGAGTCCTGCCGAACAGCCCCTTGAGGTAGCGCTTCTCGTGCGCCAGCTCCCCCAGCGGCGTGGCGGCGGCCGGGTCGCCGATCTCGCCCAGGCGCCGGGCGGCGGCGCGTCGGATGTCGCACTCGGGGTCGGCGAGCAGGGCACCATAGACGCCCACGCGGTCGAGGCGCTCCTCGGCGTTCATCTCGCGGGCGAGCTCGAGGACGCGCAGGCGGCTCGCACTGGCCGTCTCGCCCACCGCCTTCAGGACGGCGGGGACGGCGGGTGGTCCGACGCGCGCGAGGAGCTTCGCCGAGCGCTCCGCCACCCGGCGCTCCCGTCCAAGGTCGTGGCCCAGATCGGCGATCGCCACGGGATCGAGCGCGCGGGGATCGAGGTCGAGCGCGGCGGCGAAGGCGTCCATGGCGGCGAGGGCCTGCCCCGGGATGCGGTGCAGCGCGCGCCCCTGCAGCACCCTCAGCCGCGCGTCGTTCGGGCGGCGCAGGACGGCCGGCAGGAGGAGGTCCCGCGCCGCCTCCGGCCGGTTCGCGGCGAGGAGCGTCTGCGCGCGCGAGACCGGTCGGTCTTCCATCCAGCGCGCCAGCGCGACCGAGGCGGGCACCGCCAGCGCCACCGCCGCCGCCGCTGCGCCGAGGAGCACCCGGTGTCCGCGCGCCGCCCGCAGCAGGCGCAGGGTCACCGGTGTGCGGATCGCCGTGCCGGCGTCGATGGTGACGGTCGCCTCCACGGTCGCCGCGGTGGTGAGCGGCGGCGGGGGCGTCCAGGCGCGCGTGCGGGACCGGCTCTCGGACGGCTTGGGCACCGGGAGCAGGTCGAGTGAGCTGAGGCAGGCCTCGAGCTCGATCCGTAGCTCCCCGGCGTTCGGGTGGCGCTCGCGCGCGTCCTTGGCGCAGGCGCGCGCGATGGCGTCGACGAGGACCGGCCAGCTCGCGAGGTCGGGGCGCGCCTCGAGGATCGACGGGACCGGCTTCGTCGCCTGCATCATGAGGAGGCCACGCGCGTCCTCGGCGCGGAAGGGATGGTGGCCGGCCAGCATGCGCCAGCCGATGAGGCCCACCGCGTAGACGTCGGCGCGCCCGTCGACGGCCGAGCCCATCGCCTGCTCGGGCGAGAGGTACTCGGGGGTGCCCACCACCATGCCGGCCTGTGTGTCGCTCGCGACCTGCGGATCGGTGAGCTTGGCGATGCCGAAGTCGAGGATCTTCACCAGACCCGCCGGCTGGGCGGTGAGGAAGATGTTCTCGGGCTTCAGGTCGCGATGGACGACGCCGCGCGCGTGCGCGGCCTCGAGGCCGCGGCACATCTGCACGAGGATGCTCACCGCCTCCTCGGGCATGAGCGGCCCGGCGCGGCGCAGCCGCTCGAAGAGGCTCTCCCCCTCCAGCAGCTCCATGGAGAGGAAGAGCCAGCCCTCCGGGCTGCGGCCGAAGTCGGTGACGCGGACGATGTTGTCGTGCTCCAGGCCGGCGGCGATCTCGGCCTCACGCCGGAAACGCTCGGCGATGTCGGGAAGGCTGGAGAGGTCCGGGCGGAGCACCTTCAGCGCCAGCTCCTTGCGCATGTATACGTGCTCGGCGCGGAAGATGGCTCCCATCCCGCCGCTCGCCAGGTGGGCGACGAGCCGGTAGCGGCCGTCGAGGGTCGTCCCGACGAGCGACTCGGGGCGAAAGCTGGTTGGAGTGGGGAGCACGTGGGAGCGCAGAGCTGAATTTTGATTCTACCCCTCCGCCCGGCGCGGTCGAGCGGCCAGCCGGCCGACGTCCATACGCGTCATGGACCGCCGGGACGGCAAGGGGCGGCCGCTTTCCCGGACGGGCTCTGCGGGGCTGTGCCGAGCAGACCTACATCCTGAGCTTCGGGGGAGCCACCGCGCGGCGGCGCGAGCGGAGGCGCTGCAGGACGAGCGCGAGCGGGATGAGCGCGAGCGTGAGGGCGCCGCCGCGCTGGCCCGTCGAGCCGCAGCCACCGCCCGCTGCGCCGCCGCCCGCGGTGAGCCCGGCAGCGGTGGAGCCCGGCGCCGCTCCGGACACGCCGGGAGCGGTGACCTGCTTGCCGGTGCGGGCCAGGATCAGGCGGGCGATGTTCTCGCGCGCCGCCATGAGGTCGGCCGGCTTCGCGTCGGACTGATAGGCCTTGGGGAAGAGCTGCGTGGCGATCTTCTTCGCGTCGTCGGCGCCGCCCGCCGCGGAGAGCGCCTTCAGATATTCGTAGTCCTCCATGCCCTCGCGGAGCATCTTCATGCGGAGCGAGGCGACCGGGATGTCGGTCTTCCCGCCGATCTTCGCCACGGTGCCCGGGTAGAAGAGATCGCCGTCGCCGTTCCCGGTGAACTGCCACTCGTCCGACCAGGGGTCGTCGTGGTCGTAGTAGCCCTGGGTGGTCTCGTAGTACAGCTCGCCCGTCGCGTCGTACTGGAACGAGAACCACTCCATGGCGCGGGCGCGCACGCTCGAGGCGTCGATGGCGTAGGTCGGCCAGCCGGTGAAGTAGAGCTGATCAGCGGTGGGGTTGCCGATGTCGACCGTGCCGCCGCAGCCGTGGCTCATGCAGCTCTGGTAGAGCCAGAGCTCCTTGTCCGGCTTCTGCAGGAAGCCGTCGTACTGCGAGCGGGTGAGGCCGCCCTGCGTCCAGCCGTAGGCGTCGAAGCCCCGGTCGTCCATGAAGTTGACGAGCGGCACCATCATGTCGATCGCGTCGAGCGCGCCGTTCTTCTGCGCCTGGTCCATGTCGGTGGTGACGAGGGTGCGGAAGCTCGGGTCCGCCTGCTTCGCGTTCTGGGCGCGGCTGGCGATCTCCGACCACTGGCAGGTGAGGGGCGGCTCGTCGCAGGTGTACTGGAAGAGGCGGTCGAACCAGCCCTTCGACTTGAAGTGCGCTGCCCAGTCGGAGTGCTCGGCGGCGCTGTTCAGGTCCGCGCCCGACTGCAGCGCGGTGAGCTTCGCGCCCTGGAGCTGGGTCGAGGCGCGGCCGTCGAGGAACGGGCCGAACGCATTGTCGAAGTGCGACCAGTCGCCCTTCTGCCCGTCGTCCCACAGCCCGGAGATCGTGAAGCGGTGGTCGAGCGCCAGCTGCGCATAGCGCTGGCGGAGCTCCGTCATCGCCTCGCCGGAGACGCCGTGCACCTTGGCGAGGCCGCCGTAGGTCAGGCCGAAGGCGGTCTTGAGCGACGAGGTCGATGGGAGCGCGAAGTCCCACACCGTGAGCTGGACCGGCACCTGCGCGTCGCCGTCGGCGGCGTGCACGGTGAGGTTGCCGGTGTAGGTGCCCGCGACGGCATCCGCCGGGACGTGGAACTCGACCCACACCGCGCGGCTCTCGCCGGCCGGGACGTCGAAGGGGAACGCGTTGCGCTTCTCGCCCACCACGTCGTCGACGTCCGGCACGAGCGCGTCGGGGAAGGCGCCGGTGGCGCCGTCGGCTGCCGACGCATTGGCGAGGCCCATGATCGCCTCCCGGAAGAGCTTCGGGGCCGGGATGGTGCCGGGGCCGCCGAGCGCGCCCGCCGTGACCGAGACGCCGTTGGCCGGGCCGGTCACCACCACCTGGAAGGCCTCGAACTCGTTCTTCGCGGCGGCGATGGTGGCGCTCTTCTCGGTGCGGGCCTGCTCCTGCGGGCGGATCTTCTCGCTCGCGACGGCCGTCCAGACGGTGGCGGCTCGGGCGGCGAGCGGGGCGGAGAGGAGAGCGGCGAGTGCGACGGTGAGGGGGCGGCTGAGGCTCAAGGCGGCTCCTTTCGGGGTCCTGGGCTGCGCTCACCGAACGGAGTGCCAAGCAGGCCTCTTCCCTCCAGGCGTGGGACGGTGCGGGTGGAAAGCACGCCTTTGGCTACGCGTCGGCACATCTGTCGACGTGTCGGCGTTTGTCGGCGCGCGAGCGCTCGGCTGGCTGCGCAGGACAGCGCAGCTGCAAGGCGATCAGCGGTCGCCGGGCCAAGGTGCGGGAGGCGGGAGGAGTCCTCGCCTGGCCGCTGGGGGGAGGCCCCATCTTGGTCAGTGGGGGGGGGGAGCGTGCCCGCGGCAGCGTTCGCGCGCGCCAGCGGGCATGGCCCGCCCGCTCACGCGGCGATTGGCGCGTGACGGGCGGCGGCTAGAGCTTCAGGGGGATGGCCGGGCGCCGGAGACCGCCC
>WNGL01006100.1_pt1 | contig 26762 bp, 28 predicted proteins | sample 5400591 | NCBI WGS metagenome assembly WNGL01 (sample SAMN13153377, study PRJNA577476) | soil metagenome | isolation source: 80 cm soil or saprolite under Garry oak tree replicate 1 | place: USA:California | collected 2016-06-15 | reverse complement strand
TGTCCGAGGTTCTGTGTGCTCAACATTGTCTTTGTGTGAGCTTTCGAGGAGCGCTTCTTTCACATTAGTCCGTTTACTTATGAAATGAAAGGATTCTGATAACCGCCCCTGCGCTCACCCTCCGCGATTGATAAGCGCAACAGTTGTACCAAGTCGCGCACTAAAGGATTGTGAGCAAATACTGATCAGATTGAGTAAGCGAGAGCGATGGGAGTGGAATATCACGCAGTCGCATTGGCGCTTGTGAGAGATTCTCCACAGATTGATTCTGCATTCGGACCAACCGTGTGTGGTAAGCTCACGAAAAATCGCCCTACATCGTGTTGCGGCTTAATTGTTGCTTTGAGTTTCGACTCCAGGAATGTGTCGGAACGCAGATCGCTAAGACCGGTTAAGATCGATGCCCACCAAGACGAATCATCGCCCTGCTGTGCTCATGGCTCTTGCCGCATCCGCTGTACTGACTCTTCTTATCATCGTCGGATCGCGGAATCTTGAGCACTACGATGCAGCGCTCTTTGGTTACACGGTTGCAAGTGTCGTCGCCTTCGGCGCGGTTGTGTTTCGTTATGCGATTTGGCTACAGCGTCCAGCAACGCGCGTTTACTGGCGTCGCGGCTGGAAGTTATTTCGAGACCGCAAGAATCTGATTGCTAATACCAGCAGCGCAGCGAAGACGCTGGTCGGTGGAATGGCGATCCAGAAGTTCATTTTTCGTCGCGGCTTTTCGCGCTGGCTAATGCACCAGCTAATCATGTGGGGCTGCATTATCTCGGCGCTGATTACTTTTCCGCTGGTGTTTGGCTGGGTCCACTTTGAACTGGAAGGCCAGCGCGGCTATCGAGCTTATGTTTTTGGCTTCCCGCTTAATGTGATGGATGGGCGAAACGCGATTGCCTGGGTCGCGTTTCACGCGCTCGACTTCACCGCGATCATGGTCATCATTGGTTGCGCGATTGCGATTCATCGCCGCCTGCATGATCGCGGCGCAATTGCGTTGCAGCAATACATCCTCGATTTTGTTCCACATTTGCTATTAATCGCAATTTGTATCACTGGATTGATGCTCACCGCATCGAGTCTGTGGTTGCACGGTTACATGTATTCGTTCATCGCGCTCTCGCATCAGGCGGTCGTGATCATGACGTTGTTCTACTTGCCCTTCGGCAAACTGTTTCATGTGATTCAACGGCCAGCATCCATTGGTGTGGAGCTTTATCAAAGACGTGCTCGTGAAATGCCTCAGGCGGTCTGCCCGCGCTGCGGAGTAGAGTTTGTGGCCGAGATGTGGTTGGGCGATCTCAAAACCGTGGTCGATAAGCTCGGGTTTGATTACACGATGGGTGACGGTCATGTTTGGCAAGACTACTGTCCGCGCTGCAAGCGCGTCATTCGCGGACTTGCGTACGCAAATTTGCTGCAGCAAGAGGTTCGCGTATTTCAGGGGTCGCGAGTTGACGGCGGTCACGAGTCTTAGCACAGAGCTATGAGTAAGGTCGGTAATCTCGAAAGTATTATCGAAGCCTTCGGACCGCATCTGCATGATGCGCCATACGGCGGCTGGCGCGCCGATCGTGTGATCGACAAGATCGTGCCCACGCATTGCCCTTACTGTGCGGTCCAGTGCGGCATGAATCTGCTGGTTGAGAACAATCATGTGGTCGGATTCGAGCCTCGCTACGATTTTCCAGTGAATGAAGGCCGGCTATGTCCGAAAGGTGTAACGGCCTATTTGCAAATTCATCATCCCGACCGGCTGTTGCATCCACTCATCAAGCGGAATGGCATGTTCGAGCGGGCCAGCTGGGACGAAGCGCTCGATCTCGTAGTGTCGAAATTCAAAGAACTGCAAAGCAAGCACGGCAAAGATTCCATTGGTGTCTATTCGGGCTCTTCACTTACCACCGAGAAAACTTATCTGATGGGCAAGTTTGCACGTGCTGGCTTGGGTACGCGTTACGTTGATTACAACGGACGCCTTTGCATGGTGTCGGCGGCGGCGGCGAACAACAAAGCATTCGGCATCGATCGCGCAGCGAATCCGTGGAGCGATATTCCGCTCGCGGAAGTCCTGCTAATTGCCGGGTCGAATTGCGCTGAAACGTTTCCGGTGCTCAACAAGTTCCTTTGGCAGCAGCGCGACAACGGCGGACGTTGGATCATCGTCGATCCGCGCGAGACACCAACCGCCCGACAGGGCGATCTGCATCTGCAACTAAAGCCCGGTACGGATGTAGCGCTCGCAAACGGCATGTTGCACGTCTTGATTGAAGAACGCCTGGTCGACGAAGCGTTCATCGGTGCCCGCACTAACGGTTGGGAAGCGACAAAGGTGCTCGCCGCGCGCTACACGCCGAAAGTTGCGGCTGAAATCACAGGCGTGCCGGCGGAGAAAATTGTGAAGGCCGCGCACATCTATGGTCGCGCCAGGACTTCGATGATCCTGCACGCGCGCGGGATAGAACACCACTCGCATGGCGTCAACAATGTTCTCTCGTACATCAATTTGGTGTTGGCAACAGGAAGCATCGGCGCCCCCGGACGGGGTTATGGAACGATCACAGGCCAAGGCAACGGCCAGGGCGGGCGCGAGCATGGGCAGAAAGCGGATCAACTTCCCGGCCAGCGTTCGATTTCAGATCCCGAACATCGAAAGCACGTCTGCGAAGTGTGGTGCCTGCCTGAGGAAGAGTTGCCACAAGCGGGCGTTTCAGTGGTCGAGATGTTTCAGAAAATGCGCGGAGGCGAGATTCGCGGGCTGCTCTCAATCTGCAACAACGTGATGGTGAGTTTGCCTGACACGAACGAAGTCCGTCGGTCGCTCGAAGGCCTGGATTTTTATGTCTGCATCGACTTCTTCATGTCCGAGGGCGCTCGTTATGCCGATGTCGTTCTGCCCGGCAGCACTTGGAGTGAAGACGAAGGCGTCACCGCGAACAGCGAAGGCCGCGTCGTTAAGATCAACAAGGCTGCGGACCCACCCGGCGAAGCGCGCGCAGACTGGTGGATTGTGCAGGAGATCGCGCGCCGGATCGGGCGTGGCAAATATTTCACGTTCAATTCACCGCGCGAGATTTTCGACGAGCTCCGTATCGCCTCGCGCGGCGGCAATGCCGATTATTACGGCATCACCTGGGAAAAAATCGAAAAGCAGAATGGCGTCTTTTGGCCTTGCCCGTCTGAAGATCATCCTGGAACGCCGCGCTTGTTTGAAGATCGCTTTTATCATGCGGACGGCAAGGCGAAGTTTCACGCCGTGAATACGAGCCGCCACAGGAGACACCGGATAAAGAGTTTCCCTTGATTCTGACGAGCGGACGCGTTGTCTATCAATATCTTTCCGGCAATCAAACGCGACGCATCGGATTTCTGGTCGAGCAGTGTCCAGAACCGTACGTCGAGATTCATCCTGAAACCGCGGCGAAGCTGAAGGTCAATGACGGCGAGCGCGTACGTGTTATTTCGCGGCGGGGCGATGGCGTGTTTCCCGCTTTGATTGTCAAGACAATTCGTAAAGACACCATCTTCATTCCATATCATTGGGGTGAAGAGCTGGCAGTGAATCAACTGACAAACCCTGTGCTCGATCCGACTTCGAAGATTCCTGAGTTCAAAGCCTGCGCTGCGCGCATCGAGAAGATTCACTCAAGACAACTTCCCATTCTGGGTGAAAAGCGTAAGGGCACGTCGCGTAGTGAAGTTAGATGATCTGCCACAGAGACACAGAGACGCAGAGACGGGAAAACAAAAAGAACAGTGAAAACCAGCATTAACTCGCCGCAGCTCTTGCCATCATTGTTTATGTCTCTCTGTGCCTCTGTGGCTGATTAGGTCTTAGTTATGGAAGAAACAATGTTCATCGATCCGCAGCGCTGCATCGGCTGCCGCGCCTGCGTGGCCGCGTGTCGAGAGTGCGGAACGCACAAAGGCTATTCGATGATTTATGTCGATTACCTTGATCGATCAGAAACAACGGCGACGATGCCGACCGTGTGCATGCACTGCAAAGAACCAACATGCGCGTTGGTTTGTCCAGCAGACGCGATCAAAAGCACAGAGGATGGCGTCGTGCTTTCCGCGTTGAAGCCGCGCTGTCTCGATTGTCGTAATTGCGTCAATGCTTGTCCTTTCGGCGTGCCCAAATACAACACAGAGATGCACCTCCAGATGAAGTGCGACATGTGCTACGACCGTTCGAGCGAGGGCCTGAAGCCAATGTGCGCGAGCGTTTGCCCGACCGGCGCGATTACCTTCGGCAAGTATGAAGACATCGTGCCTCTGCGCCGCACCAAGCCCGTGAACGCGCACGTGTTCGGCAATCAGAAGGTCGAGACGAAAGTTTACTTGATGTTGCCCACAGATGCGGACGAAGTTGAAGTTGACGGATGTGGTGTCTTTGAAGGACGAGTCAAGACTGAGCAGCAACCAGCAAGCGAGTCATGGATTGACTTACAAGTTGAACAAACAGACAAGAGCAATGAGTTCTAAGATCAAACAGACCATTGAAAGAGTTCTGGCCGACGAAACTGATGTTCGCGCGGCGACTGCGCCACATCAGCGGGACTTTCCGTATGACCGCGAAGAAGAAGCGCAGGTAACTCGGCGCGAGTTCTGCAAGTTTCTGGGACTTACCTCGGCGGCTCTGTTTATAGGCGCGACTGGATTTGCCGGAAAAGCTGCACTCGATGCGCGCCGTACAGAGACTTTTTCTGCTGCAAAGATCGAAGGCGCTGAGAGATTGGTTCCCGGCACTTCGCTTAACTTTCGTTATCCCACAGAAAAGGACAGTGCGATTCTCGTGCGATCACTCGATGGCAGTTACCACGCATTCGGGCAGAAGTGCACGCATCTTTCCTGTCCCGTCTATTTTGATCGCAGTCACCAGCGGCTTGAGTGTCCCTGCCACGAAGGAGCATTCGATGCGCAAACCGGAGACGTGTTGCATGGTCCGCCGCCTCGACCCCTTGATGTTGTGAAGCTGGACGTGCGTGGTAACGGTGAGGTTTGGGCTATCGGAAGAACGGCGGCGAATGGCGAGAGATTAGTCTGATGCAGCAATCAACAGTTCCAACCAAACCAAGTACGGTCCACGGTCATGCCGGGAGGGGACGCGCAGCCGTGGCGCAAGCACGACTGATACTACTCGTAATGGTGAACGTGGCGCAGCTTTGGATTCTGGCGGCTACGGTTGAAGCTGCGTTGGCACATCGCTTTTCAGCATTGTTGCCGCTCGTTATCGCTTCCGGCATATGCTTTGTCATTACCCTCACACTCATTTTCTGGTGGCGTCCAGCTTCGCGCCATTACACCAGTTCCGGCTACTTGAAACGATGAAGAATTCGGTTGAGTCTCTCCTGGAACACGACCATGAGTCGTTGGGCCAGTTGCTTGCCGAACTCGAAGCGGAGCTAGCAAAGCCGAACATCGCTCGCGCTTTTGAGTTGCTCGATCTTTTCTGGGCTCGTCTGGCTGTTCATATTCGCGCCGAGAAGCTGCATCTACTTCCCGCCGTCGAGTCTGCTCCAAATCGCTCTTTACTGGGAAAGGCAGTTTGCCGACACGTGAAGAGGCGCAAAACGTACTCGCGCGTCTCCGCTCTGATCACGATTTCTTCATGAAGGAACTGGCGTTCGTCGTAAAGACCATGCGCGAGATCGTTAAGGTTCAACCGGCGGGCTACAAAGAAGTACAGCACGTGAAACAGCGCCTGACTACGATCGGGAAACGCTTGGAAGCTCAAAATCGATTGGAGGAGAAGCGAGCTTACACGTGGACGGCATTACTGCTTTGAATGAGAACTCGATTGATGAGCTTCGTGAACGTCTAAGACATGAACTGAAAAATCTTCCGCCGCGATTTAACTGACTCGGCGAATGCCCTATTCCCGGCCCAGCGAAGGCGTTACCCACATGTGCGCAGAAATTCGCATCACTCCGCCATTTTTCGCAGTTCCTTCAACAAATCCTCTCAAACATGGCTAGAAATTAGCGGCATAATCATTGCTCCGCTGCCTTCATGGATCTTTTTCTGCCCGTGAACCTGTAGTAAGCATGAAGACTCGTGGCTCGCTGGATTGGAATTATGAAGCGGCGGATTACCGGTTTCGATACAGATGAGCATGGAGATTGGCGGGCAGAGCTTGAGTGCTGGCACTTTCAACACGTGCGTCATAACCCGCCGCTCACAACGAGGCATTGGGTACTAACAAAGAAAGGCCGCGCCTCGCGCATCGGATTTGAACTGAACTGCAAACGCTGTGACGAAGAGACTGAGGTGGTAGAGAAGCGAATATGATGCGCGGCAAGATGGGCAACGCGGCAGCTAATCTGTTTCCAGGCTACTTTGCTCTGGTGATGGCTACGGGAATAATTTCCATTGCCGCGTTTCTGCTGAACATGAAACCAATAGCGTGGGGGCTCCTTGTCGTCAATCTGATCGCGTACTCGGTCCTAGGGCTATTACTACTGATTCGTTTAGTAAGTTTCTTTACCCGTGTCGCAGCCGACATCGCAGATCACGTTCGCGGTCCCGGATTCTTTACCGTCGTCGCCGGAACATGTGTGTTAGGCAGTCAGCTACTCATCGTTGCCGGTTGGACCAAACCGGCGGCGGTTCTCTGGATGGTAGGACTCCTGCTCTGGCTTCTAATCATGTATTCCTTCTTCGCTCTGGTCACCGTGCGTGAAAACAAACCGCCGATTGAGCGTGGACTAAGCGGTGTATGGCTGATTGCGGTCGTCGCAACTCAATCGATTTCCGTGCTCGGCACTCTGTTGGCCGGTCAGTTCGGAGCATTCCGCGAGCCGCTGCTTTTCTTCACGCTCTGCATGTTCCTGCTCGGCTGCATGCATTATCTGCTTCTCATCACGCTTATCTTTTATCGCTTCACATTCGTCAACCTGACAACGGCGGCGCTTACTCCGCCTTACTGGATCAACATGGGAGCAGTCGCGATTACGACACTGGCTGGAGCCAGACTGATTCTGGCGGCTTCCGAATGGAGTCTTATCGGCGAGATTTTGCCGTTCATCAAAGGGTTCACTCTCTTCTTCTGGGCTGCGGGCACCTGGTGGATTCCTTTGCTCTTCATACTCGGATTCTGGCGTCACGTGTACAAGCGTTTTCCGCTTCGCTATGACCCGCAGTACTGGGGAATGGTCTTCCCGCTTGGCATGTACACGGTTTGCACCTTTCAGTTGTCGAAGGCGATCGCCTTTGAGCCTTTGATGATCATCCCGCGCTATTTCGTTTTCGTCGCATTCGCTGCTTGGCTGGCCGCTTTCATCGGGCTCATTTGGAGCTTGTTGCCACAGAGAGCAACCGCTGCGGCGCCGGTTCGTAATATTTAACTAATCAATTTGGAGACTTAATCATGAATTTCTCAACAACGAAAACAGTGCGCGATCTTGCCGTCGAGATTCCCGGCGCAACTCGCGTGTTTGAAAATCTCGGCATCGACTATTGCTGTGGCGGTGACCAAACCTTGGATGATGCATGCGACATTGCAGGTGTAACCGTTGAGCATGTAATGGATTTGCTGGAGCAGGAGAATGGCTCGCACGCGGACTTTGAAGAGCCAAACTTCCTCACGGCAACGCTCGCAGAGCTTATCGATCATATCGTCGAAAAACATCACGTGTTCACTAAGACCGAGATCTCCCGCTTGCGAGCATTGATTAGGAAGGTCCATGGTGCTCACGGCAAGAATCACCCGGAACTTACAGAGTTGCGAGATCTGTTTAACGCCCTCAGCGATGAGCTTGAACCACACATGATGAAAGAAGAGCGTGTGCTGTTTCCATATACGATCCAAATGGAAGAAGCGGCTCGAAATCGACACGCGCTAACGAGACCGCCTTTCGGCACCGTAGCAAACCCCGTGCGCATGATGATGCTGGAGCACGAAGACGCCGGCGCTTTGCTGTACCAGATGCGCAAAGTCACCTCGAACTACACAATTCCGCCTGACGCCTGCATCAGCTATCAAACTCTCTACCAAACGCTGGACGCTTTCGAGAAGGACCTCCACCAACACATTCATTTGGAGAACAACATTCTCTTTCCGCGCGCGGTTGAGATGGAAGCGGGCATTACCAGCTAGCGAAGCACTCGGCCTGGCTTAGGCGGCAATCAAGAAAGCGCAATAATGAAAGGGCGAAGGGCTGGAGGAGACTTTTTCGAACGCGGGCGATTGCTTACTTCACTTTTCTCTATCGCTCATTCAAGGGCAAAGTCATCTTGGCTGAAGAGAGTGGTTACTGACGCCCCAGGCTGCGAATCACCCTTAACCTGACAATCCCGGACTAAAGCGATCGCTCTACTCTTTATGACTAAGAGCGGGGAACCAATTGCTTCTTGAAACCTTTCAGGCATGATGAGCGTTGACGCGTCCGTTCCTCTCAGCAGTCGAGGCAGTTAGTTGTTCCTTGAAAAGACGAGCTGAAGCGTCGAGAAAATCATATGACGTGACAATACCAACGAGTTGGCCATCGTCCACAACGGGAAGGCAGCCTACTTTGTTGCTGCGCATTAGCTCCAATGCTTCCAAGGTCGGGGTTGTGGACGAGACCGTCACGGGAGCGGGCTTCATGATCTCGCGAACCGTTAACGGATTGGTGTTGTGTGTCCGTGTTCCGCGGCTCAGCAAACGCAGCAAGGCTCGATGAGTGACTAAACCTACGAGCCGTCCTTCTTCATCTTCGACAGGGATATGGCGAATGTGGCGCCAATCCATCACACTTGCGGCCAGATCAACCAGGTCATTAGGACGCAACGTAAAAAGATCGGTTGCCATGAACTGCCCCACGGTTTGATAGCTCTGACTCCAATCCGCGTCTTCCGTCGCCTCAATAATCGGCCACTTATGCACCGGTTTGCCCTCCTTCTGTCGCTGAAGCATCGTCGAAGTGAGCATTCGATAACCCATGTCTTTGGGTCCGGGAGCTTCTATCGCAGAGAGAGACTTCAGCATCCACTGCGCACCGTTTCGCCCACTTTGTACTCTTTCATCGATGATGCCCAAGTACCTGTCGATATCCAACGTATCGACACCGGCGCTTTCCAAACCTTGCCGCGCAAGTAACAGCAAATGATCCAGAATCAATGAGGAGGCTGGATAGCTTTTCCCATCGATCCAGTTGAACTGAGCATTCAAGCCATGTCGCGCTGCCGCAAAGAAGTTTGCCTTGGCGTCGTCAAAGGTCATTCGTTTAGAAATGTCGCCATACTCTCCAGGCAGCGATAACATCAATCCGATGAAGAACGCTGCGTTAGCGATTTCGTCAATCGTGGTTGGTCCAGCGGGAAGCGCGCGATTCTCGATACGGAGATGAGCCACTCCGTTGCTAACACCATAGCAGGCGCGATTCCACGGCCAAACAGTCCCGTTATGCATGCGCAGCGCTGAAAGCAAGGGTATTTCCCTACGCGCCAAAACCTGCATCGGATCCTCGTCTGGGCGCGTGATCATGATCGGGCGAAAGCGCGCAATCTGATCGTGCAGCAGTTCAATGACGGAATGCTTTAACCATTGTTCGCCAAAGCCCACACGGGTTGGCTGACTGCGCGCTAGCTGGATCCGTGAACGCGCGTCGGCTGAGTGTTGGAATAGCGCCAGGCGCGTCTCTTGCCACAATCGGTGACCGAACAAGACTGGAGAGTTGACAGCAGCGGCCAGAACCGGGGCCGTGATCGCCTGCGCAATGTTGTAGGTGACTACGAATTCGGAAGGGTTGACCTGAAAGTGGACCTGAAAGCTGGTGTTGCACGACTCCATCATTATGTTGTCGTGTGTGACCTGCAGTTCATCCACCCCTTTGATGTGGATCGAGAAAGGTCCGCCTCGTAGCCGCGTTACCGAACGGTTTAGCTCTTGATAACGCGGCATCGGCGTCAGATTCGTGAGTGTAAGATCCGACACTCTCAGCGTGGGGAGAATTCCGGAGAGCAAAACGTCGGCTCCGAACTCTGTCGCCGCCACGCGCGCTTTTGCTAAGACGTCCTTCAGCTCTTCATGCATTGAGTGGAAGCAACGTCCAGTCAACTCAAGCGGGGTTAGGTTGGCCTCCAAATTGAACCGCGCGATCTCAGTTGTCAGTCGAGCATCGTTTGCCCGCTCCAAAACCTCCTGAGCAAGCGGCGCTGGGCGCAGGTGGCGATCGACGAGAAACATTTCCTGTTCAGCGCCGATGCGTTGCACACCGCGCTCGATCCGGCCGTCCTCCAACATGAATGCCAGCGCGCGCAGATCAGCCAGCAGAGCCTGCGTGAACTCATGCAGCTTTTGCTCGTCTAATTCCTGTTCGACGTTATGCTCGCCCATCTCAATCCTTGGATTAGCCCGCAACGCAACTTCAAGACCACCCTTACCAGGGAAAATTTTCGAGTCGGATTTTCAGACTCCATTAGGAATTTTTGGTCGCGCTCCTTACCTCGCCGAAAACGCTGCGCAATAATTCCCGGACCCGGCGAAGCGAAATGCGAGATATCACGCAGCCCTCCCTAGTGGGTAGCGATAGAAAGGAATCCGACTGATTGATATTTGAACGGGCTGAGAACTAATGTCAGTTTTTGCGCCGTCACCGGATTTCGGAAAATGCTTTTTGGGAAGTGTCCCAAGGGCCTACCTCACCGAGGTAGCGGTCCACTGATTCTATTTGGTTAAGTTAACGAAGGAAGTGGTAGGAGCGGGTGAAGTCGAATCACTGACCCTATACCGTGTCAATCGGCCGGATCGCGTCGGCGATGGTGAGCGCTGAGGGCCCCTATTGAAATAATGTGCGGTTGAGCGAGCGAAACTGCGGCCTTTCGGGAGAGAACTGTGGCAGTCGGCGGCAACGCCCAATTCTTCCGTTAGTTATTCTGAATAGGTGCAATGCCTGGCAAAATGGTTAGCCGCCGACGAACAGCATTGGGCGCCGCTGGGCCCGCGTCGTGAACTTCGCATAAGGGTGATTGACTCGCTGCCGGAAGAAGCGTATACGATCCGGTGTTCGAAATACAGACCGATCTCCTGAGCGGACAGAAAACTGTCTCGGTAAGCCGCTGGCTCATGAGGAGGACCGAGACTCAACTACGGAGGTGAATTATGTCAGTCTTGGCTTGGATTGTGCTTGGTCTAGTCGCCGGTTTCATCGGCAGCAAGATAGTCAACAAGACGGGCGAGGGCATCATCCGCGACATTCTCTTGGGTATCGTCGGAGCAGTCGTCGGCGGATTTCTGTTTAGATTAGTTGGCTTCAGCGGGGTGACCGGGCTCAACCTGTGGAGTCTACTCGTCGCCGTCGTCGGCGCGGTTTTGTTTCTGGTTCTGTATCACGCCCTGTTTCGGCGTACTGCGGCATAGCCTCCTGCTGGACCATAGGCAAGACAAACGCTGTCGTTCAGAGAGCGTGCACTGGGCTGTGGACTGAAGGGCCACCGGCGCATGATGATGATGGCGCAGGTGCGCCACACCTGAGATCAATCTTGCGTACGTCGGGGCTCGCGCACCGTCAGTTCTTTTTGATTGTAAACTTGCTCAAGCTGGCTCCGAGCTCGACGCCTGTGCCCGTGCCGCTAAGCGTAAGCGACACTTCACCCTTGGTCATTGCGTGAGCTTCACCGGACTTTCCCGCTCCAGCGGATGCGCCTGCCGCGGCATAAGTCCCGAATAGCTCACCGATGTCCGCGACTTCGGAAAACTTACCATGTCCATCGCGGACCTGCGACTTACCTGCGGTGAGCCCGCCGCCCTTGGCGTCGATCTTCACGGTTGCCTTTTGACCATTGTCACAAGTGATCGTTCCCGTGCCTTTGGAGGTCTTGAAAAGCGCCGACCACCCCTTGAGCGTGAACTGCATCTCGCAGATGGTCTTTTTGTCGATCCGAAGCGTGTTGGTCTCCTTAGATCCCATCTCCCGTCGCTTTGCTGTAACCAGACTTGATGTCGAGAGCACCAACACAAGCAATACTACGGCCGCTATGGTTGCAGAACTTCTGTTCATAATTAGATCTCCTTCGCGGTAGAGAGAATAGGTCGACCGTACTCCAAATTCGCGATTAAGTCTACCTCAGACGAGCCAGCGAAATGGACGGCAGAAAAGGGAGAGAGCCTTAGAAGGTATTGTCAGGTTACTGATACCAGGTCGATTTGTCTCGTCACGAAGTCTGACGCCAGCGTACCTGGAACTGAGTGAGCGGCAATCCGGTGCGATGATTCTCAATCGTTAAGACGATCGAACCTTGATTGTCCTGGCAGTGCCAACGTTAATAGCCAATCGCATTGACGGCATTTTTCATGGGAATGTTGATTTAAGATCGGTTCAAGTCCGTAAGGAGGATCAATTCCTAACTCGATCTCGTTAAAAGCGTTTCAATTGTCGCTCCTCACGCCGTCGGCGCGCAGGCGGTGGGGTGCATACCGTGAGACCGATTGCAGCTAACCTGACCTCTTCTTGAAATACACTTGCCCTAATGCTTTACCACCTGTTCCAGTGCGACCAGCTCGATTCTTTCGCGCATGGCTTCGGTCATCAGGCGCACCTCCTCGGGAGTGTAGTTGGAGCCACGAAAAGCATCGGAGAGTTGTTGGTCACTCCCGCCGAAATGTGGTTTGTCCTGTTACAAGACAAGTTATGTTCGTTGTTTTTCGATTGGTGCTCTAGAGCCATCCGCCACCGAATCCCGCGCGAGTCAGTCCATTGATAACGTGGGAACTTTTCTTCATCAAGCCCCAAAGCAGCTCAGTGCGGTGGTTTTCGATCATCAGCACGATTGGTCCTTGATTGATTCCGAAATGCCAGGGCGAGACCCAGCCGCAATCGCGACATTTTTCATCAGGAAACGTCGGGTTGAATGTGGCTTCAAGTCCGTAAGGATGATCGACGCCAATCTCGATCTCGTTGAAATGCTCCAGGGTTGGCAGAACTATCTCCGGAGCAAAAGGCAAAGAAGCGACGACGGCCCAGGGCGCGACGGTCCCGTCGTCTGGACCATCCGGCACACCGCGTGCCACATAATCAAAGAAAACGCGGTTTTGACCATCGGCGTTTAGTTCCGCTGGGCCAGGTCCCTCGCACGCCGTGAGTCCCCAACAAACTTCACTGTAGCCCGTGAACCCATCTGGATTTCGTCTGGCGTACTCTTGTTGCGCGTAAGTCGCGCGCCGGCTGTTCTCGAAGTAGTCCAAATCGTGCTCGCGCATGAACGCGTCCTGAATTCCACGGAAGTCTATCCAAACGTGCGAGAACTGGTGTGTGAAGAGCGGAGCAGCGTAGAGGTATTCGAAGTCGTAAACTTTCCTCCACTGATAACCAGACGTGTGCGCCTGATAACTTTCAAGCGGGAGGGGAAAAGTTGGGGAGCCAAGACCGAGAATATAGGCCAGCGTGGATTCGTCGTAGCGTTCCCAGCGATTGGGTAGAAAGCCAGTCTCCGGCTTCCATCCGTGAGTAAGAGTCGCACCGTCATTAATCACCCAATGCCAGTCAGCTCGGCGATAGATCTCGTCCGCCAACTTTCGGATTTCATTCTCAGCTGTGGAATCCTGATCGAAATAACCAGCGGCCGTGAGCATCCCCGCGAAGAGAAATGTAGTGTCGATCGTGGACAACTCGCATTGCCACGCGCGTCGGCCAGTTTCCATGTCGAGGAAGTGATAGTAGAAGCCCTTGTATCCAGTACTGTCTGGATCAGTGCTCTGTTCGCTGGCAGCAAAGAAGCGCAGCGTCGTCAATGTTCGCTCAATCGCCTCTTCGCGGGTGATCAAGTTGCGCTCAGCGCCAACGGGATAAGAGGACAACGCCATGCCAACAGCCGCAATGCTCGAAGGCCAGCCCTCTTTGGTGCAATCCACAACCAGTCCGTTATCGGGATTGACCTCGTTCACAAAGTATTTGAAGGCGTCGGACTGTAAGTCCGATAACAGCTTCTCTCGTTTGCCTGAAAGTTCATTCATCAGGTTTGGGCGTTTGATTCTAGCGTAGGCCGCTCCCCTGAAAGAAGAAGCACATTCAGCCCTACTTGCTCATCCGACGAGAGATTTCTTTCCCCCCATCGATAAAGATCCCGATTTAGGTTTATCGGATTACTGTAGTTACACAATACTGCCAGCCCATTGTTTGTTTTTTGTGCGGCGCGACTAGTGACTAATGATGTGAGAGTCACCATTCGGGAGTATGACGTCCCGACGCCAAATTCGCGGCCGCATGATCCCGCAGTCGCTCCGGATGGCGCTTTGTGGTACACGGGACAATTAGCGAACGAGTTGGGCCGGCTCGATCCAAAGACAGCGAATCCGGTGTGAAACTAAACACGTTAGTTGCCTTCGATCCAAAAGCGAAATCGTTTCAGTCGTGGCTCATTCCTTCAGGCGGTGGTGTGGTGCGCAACATGGTAGCCACGTCTGAAGACAAGCTTTACCTGGCTTGCAGTGGCGTAAACAAGGTCGCAATAGTGGAAGTGAAACATTGAGACCTTCACGGTACCCGCCAACTTAAGAGGTGTCCCCGCCTGTCTTGGCTTCGTTTTTTTCCACGTAATATTCGTTGATGCTTTCGTAGACTTCCGATGGGAACTTCAGATCTTTGTAGACATTGCATGCATCCGGATCTTCCGGATTTGGGCAGATGGGAAATTCTTGATGCTTCTGAAACTCAAGCACTTTCTCGCGGCTTGGGGGACTGTAACCCTTACTTACTACCTGTTCTATCAACGCGCGCGCCTTGTCTTCATCCATATCGGGATCGGCTTGAAGTTGTTTCAACAAATGCTCTTCCGGCAGAAAATACCTTGCCACCATCACGAATACCAGCCTGCCGTAATGGCCGATGTTTTCCCCCTGCGCGAGCGCGTCCATCAGGTGGGACATCATGCCATTTTTTCTTAGCTCTGCTACTGACATCGCAAACGATTGAATTTAGAATTGATTTCTTTCGGTATTCCGGGCAGTAGCTTAGCGCAGTTTGTCTGTGCGGTCATCTGTAATGCTCGCAGATATAGTCATTCATGCATTCGATCAAGTCGAAGGCGATTTGGTTGAAGCCGTGCGAGTCACTGTCGAAAAAGTCTTCAAAATGAAGGTCGTTCTCGGCGAGAAACTCTCAGTGCCCGCACGAAGCTACTCGCGCGAGCGTGCCCAATATCTCTCGACTGACTTGCTCGACGTGTTGGCGACACATGCTCGCGGCGATGAACGTATCGAACGCATCAGACTTGGCATCACGAACGTTGACCTCTTTGTGCCCGAACTCAACTTCGTTTTCGGCGAAGCATCGAGCGCTCGGCGCGTGGCAATATTCTCTACTGCCCGCCTCGATCCGGTGGGATACGGGGAGGCAAAGGACGAAGCGATTCTTTTGCGAAGGGCAACTACTGAAGCAGTGCATGAACTCGGACATGTGTTTGGGTTGGGTCACTGCTCAAGGCCCGGGTGCGTAATGTGGTTCTCAAACACGCTCTCTGAAACAGATCGAAAGGGAAGCGAATTCTGTCAGCGCTGCGCCAGGCAACTCGACACGAACAAACTGACGCATTAGTGAACTGTACGAGCGCGGCGTACACTCTGGATCATTACTTCAATTACCGGAAAGGTGGACCAGCGTGGGCGAGAGTCTCAGCTATCGATCGATTGTCGTGGCGAGCCAATATGTCTCCTGGTTCTTCGGTCAAGTCCTACGGTTGCGCTACTCGATCAGTGCACTTTGTCCCGCGGGACTTTTTGAGCACAGCCGCGACCACTGCCTCATCCTCGCGTCAACTCATCAAACCTACTTGGATCTCTGGCTGCTGATGGTGGCGGTCGGTTTCCGTCGCTTACGCGTATTGGTTCCGGTTCGTACCCTGGGAACGCTGGACTTTCGCAGTCCTCTTCTGCGGAGGTTTAAGCTCCTGATCAAAATAATCTACGAGCTCGAAGGCGTGATCGAATTGCCGCCGGAAGATCACGACGAAAGATCGCTCCCCGAGAAGCTGCGGGGCATGCTCGTGGCGCTGCATGAGGGTGATGTGGTAGCGATCTTTCCTGAAGGAGAGGTCTGGAAGAAACGAGAGCCGCCCGTCGGGGAATTCGCACCGGGCGTCATCTATCTCCACAGGAAATCAGGCGCACCCATCGTGCCGGTTGGGGTTTGGATAAGTGAGCGTTCGTGGCCACGCCGCCGCTATATAGCTCAGTTCGGCCGGCCCGTTTCGATCCCGGACCGTCTTGACCAGGATGCCGGAGCGGGATGGCTCCGCGATCAGGTGCTCGCGTTGCGCGAACAAGCAAAACATGGGGAGGAGCAATGAACGAGCGCCCCAAAAACTATCCGGACGTGGAAACCTGCGTTGAAGAAACGGTGCGCAAGGTTGGACATCGCATAGCCCTTGGCACTCCGCTAGGAATTGGCAAGGCGAACCACCTGGTCAACGAATTCTTCCGACGCGCATGCGAGGATTCGTCCATCGACTTGCATATTTTTACTGCGCTGACGCTCGCCCGACCACACTGGAAGAGCGAACTCGAACGGCGCTTCCTGGAGCCGCTCACGGAGCGCCTCTTTGACGGCTATCCCGAGCTGGCGTACGTAGACCCGCTCAAGCGCGGAAAGCTGCCCGCCAACATCCGAGTCACGGAGTTTTATTTTCGGCCCGGGAGCTTCCTCGACAGTCCCCTCGCGCAGCAGAGTTACATGAGCAGCAACTATACTCACGTGGTGCGCGATCTGTTGGACGCCGGGATCAATGTGCTGGCCCAACTGGTCGGCAAGACGGAGGAAGACGGCGCGATCCGTTACAGCCTGAGTTGCAATCCTGATCTCACCTTGGACGCGGTGCCGCACCTACGCGAGGCGGAGCGGCGGGGAGCGAAGATCGCGCTGCTGGCCCAGGTAAACCGCAACCTTCCATTCATGTACGGGGACGCGGCTGTCGCGCCTTCTTACTTCGATGCGGTCGTCGACGAGCCGAAATACTCGTTCCCTCTCTTCGGCGCGCCGAATGAACCCGTGAGCTCGGCCGAGTACCTCATCGCGCTTCACGTGAGTGCCCTGATCCGTGATGGCGGTACGCTTCAGATCGGGATCGGCGCGCTCGAGGATGCGGTCACATACCTATTGAAGCTGAGACATCAGCAGAACGATCTCTATCATGAAATCCTCACGGAGGCCGGCGTGCTCGAACGGTTCAAAGCGGTAATTGAACGGCTGGGCGGAACTACCCGGTTTCAGCAGGGACTCTATGCTTCATCAGAGATGTTGGTCGATGGCTTTCTCGAACTCTACCGCAGCGGAATTCTGCGACGGAAGGTGTATCAAAACGCCGGCGTGCAGCGCCTACTGAATGACGGCTTAATCGGCGAGGAAGTAACCAACGAGACGCTTGAAGTACTGATGAAGACGGGAGTCGTTTCCGCCTTGCTGACCCCGCAGGACTTTGCCCTGCTTCAGGAGATCGCGGTTTTGAGTCCGGAGTTGGACTACAAGGATGGAGTCATCAGTTTACGCAATGGCCACCGCATCCCGGCCGATCTGGCGAATAGAGTGGTGAGGGACGAGATTAATCGGTCGTGCCTCGGAAGTAAGTTGAAAGGCGGACACTTCGCGCATGCCTGCTTCTTCCTGGGACCCAGAAAGTTCTACGACACCCTCCGCCAAATGGACCGTTCCGAGCGCGAACAAATTTGCATGACCGGAATTTCTTATGTGAATGAACTCTACGGGCATGAAGAACTCAAGCGATTGCAGCGCAAAGCAGCCAGATTCGTGAACACGGGCCTGATAGTTATGCTCAACGGGGCCGTCGCTTCCGACGGGCTGGAAGATGGTCGTGTTCTAAGCGGCGTCGGCGGCCAGTACAACTTCGTGGCGATGGCACATGCTCTGGAGGATGGCCGCTCGATTATGATGATCCGGAGCACCAAAGAACAGGATGGCAACGTACGTTCAAACATTCGATGGAGCTACGGCCACGTCACCATTCCCCGCCATCTGCGAGATATGGTGGTCACCGAATATGGTATCGCCGACCTGCGCGGACGCAGTGATGCGGAAGTAATCGCGGCATTGGTGGAGGTCGCCGATTCTCGTTTTCAGGACGAGCTCGTTAAGGAGGCGAAGCGCGCCGGTAAGATTGGCAACAGCTACCGTATCCCTGACCATGCGCGCAACAACCTTCCCGAGCGACTGGAGAAAGTACTGGCTCGTTATCGAGAGCGAGGATTGTTCCAGGCTTTTCCCTTCGGCACGGACTTCACGCCAGAAGAAGTGGTACTACGAAAAGCACTGCGGAACCTAAAACAAACCATGAGGTGGAAGCGATTCCATGTGCCTCGTCTGGCTGATATTCGCAAAAGTATCGCTGTCCCCGACGATGCCCGTCCTTACCTTGAGCGAATGGCGCTGGACCGCCCGGAGACTCTCAAGGAAAGATTGATGCAGAGAGCGCTGGTATATGCGCTGGCCTCAGTGGAGGCAATCTGATCTCCTGTTGAAGAGGCCAAAGAGTGATCCTCGCAAGCGAGAATGAGAAGGATGGACACTGGAAAACCGCGCGCCGTTTTGATGAATAGGAAGAGACGGAGCGATCTACCCCTTTTCAGCGAGCACCGAGTAAAAAGTAGTAGTGCTCATAGTGAAACATAGCTCAGTCAACGCTGGTTTTTGCCTGCACTTCTCAGGTACGCCGCTTTTTTGTTCCAGCGCGTGCCGTTTTCTTTCTTGCCGCTTTCCTGGCTATTTTCTTAGGCGATCGTTTTCTCGCGGTGCTCGTTTGCCGGTCTTCAGTCCCAACGATTCCGCGTTTTTTTCGCTTCTCAACTTTCCTGTGGGCTTCGGCGGTCACTTCCGCGACGCGCTCAGCTTGAGTTAAATCCGGTACCTTAGTTTTATCGGCGAGCGACGACTTAGATTCCTCGGCCATTTCGCTTTGACTCTTCTGAAACTCAAACTCATTCAGGTGTCCGCCCTCAGTCTGGTAACTCGGGATGTTTCGTTTTGGATCCTTTGGCACGTTCTTCTCCTCCTTTCCGGCACAAGCGGGAAGGCGCTGCCCCAAAATCATTCCACGGGACTCTACGGCCCGCTGTCTCGTAATTCTCTGAGCCACCCTGCCTCACTAATCGCGGATTTCAATTGGCTCGTGATCGCTTCGGCATAAAGCAGGGCGCCCTTTCGATTGGGATGGCCAAGGGCAGCATAACGACATGTCAGTCGCTGCTTCTCGCGCTCCTTCTTTTGATGCGGCGTGTCTTCCGTCTGTCGTCTATAGAATTCATCGCAGCTTGCATTCCGTTGTTTCCGGCGCTCGTCATTCGTCTCAAGCTGAATCTTTCCAAACGAAAGCAACACCAGGAGCCTTTTGAATGGTGACTGATTAAATCCCCACAATTGGGTTTCCGGAGCGCTGAATGAATGCTCCGGCAGGAAATGGATTTCGGCAAATACAATTCGCGGGCGCGAACCACTGAGCCCCAACTCAGCATTAACTTTCGCAACAGTCTCGGCCATACTCTTGTTTGAAGCCTCGTACCACTCTTTAGAGTTGGCTGTCAGTCTTTCGAGAGTAGCTTTACTGCTCATTTTGCGAGCACCTGGATTGTCTTTGAAAAACCTTCGCGCCATTGCTTTCATGAAGAAATCATTTCGAGTCTTCTCAGAAAAGAATGGATAATAGCCGGTGATGATCACATGCGCGCTAGCGAATGAAGACGTGATCTTACGCAATAGTCCTTCGATTGGCGGTCCGCACTTCGCCTCCGTCAGCCGGTGTATCTCGGCGGTAGTGATGGCTCCATTCAAGAGATTCTGCGCGCCGATATCGTTTGCACAACCGTTTACCAGCACGAGATCCACCTTCGATCCATCCTTGTAATAACGAAGCGCTCGGTCTGCTTGCTCGCTCACGGTGGGCAAAGCTACGTTCACTTCGCCGTCCTGCGCAATCATATTTTCCGTCGCATCACTACCTTCGATCACTGCTCCAGCGTGTGCCTCGATTCTCTCAATTACCACTCGGCCCGTGTTCGTCGCCAGCCAGGTTTTCACCTGATACCACGACTTATGCTCCGTTTTTAATCCTTCACCCCATAATATCGAATCACCCAACACCAGCATGTTGAGCTGGCGATCGATTGGGTTGACTTGCGCAACCTTTTCAGATGTCTGAGAGAAAGCAAAAGGGGAGAATGTGACAATAGTTGCTACAACACCAGCAAGGAATTTTCGATTAAGGCTGAGCATAGAAAACAGCATTAGATCTCTCTTTCGCGGCAAAACACCATAAGCTGCAATAAAAAGTCGCGCCGCGACATGCAGTTCAGCGTGACTGACGGACTCAAAAGAGCGGCTAGGCGATTCGGCGACTCATCTGCCATGTCGGTTGCGGTAGTTGATCGCCTCGAGAAGAACTCGGCGCAACGATGCCGAGTGCGCAGCTATTTCTTCTTCGATGAAGACTTCTTGCGTGGCACCTTAGCTCCAGCTTTCCGAGCCTGGGACAATCCAATCGCAATCGCTTGTTTCTTGCTGGTTACCTTCTTGCCCGAACGGCCACTCTTAAGAGTTCCCTTCTTCCGTTCCTTCATCGCCTTTTCGACTTTCTCAGATGCCTTCTTGCCGTACTTGGCCATGGTTTCTTCTCCTTCGAATTTCTTGCATCACCTTCTGCCCCGAGAATCAGGCAGCCTTCCGCCGTGGCTTCCCATATAAGTCACGTAATTCTTCCTTGGCCGCTTCGAGTCGCTTGCGCCGAGATCCCGAAAGCTGCTTTCCCGCGCGATTGATATAAAAAGTAAGCATGGACATTGCAGAGCGAAACGGATCGCTCTTGCGCCGGCGACTGCGATCAGCCGAGCGCTTTAGCGACCGGGCGATACTTCTGGGATCATCCTTAGAAAATACTCCCTGATCCAAATCAAGCGCGCTGCTCGTTTCCGTTACTTGCTGGGACCAGCGCTTTCGTTTTCTCGCCACCATGCCAGCCCTCCCCTTGTCATATCAATCGCCCTTGATATTGATGACTTGCCTCAACGTGTGGTCGACCCGAGCTGGAGCTGATTTCTGTGATTCGAGCTCTGACATGTTAAGACCCTTTCTCCGTCAACAAGACAAAACCTGGCCCAGTACCCTGCACTCCCGCGTACCCTTAACGTACAGACGCCGAAGCCACGTCTGACAATCCAGTCAAAAAGCAGGATTGCATCGACAAAAAACCGACGAGTAATACAATCATGGGCAATAGCAGTGCCGGAAAGGCGTCGGAGAGTCGTGCTTGAGTCAACTGCAAACGTAATGAGAGAAAGAAAACGTTACAAATGCGAGGAGCGGCGTTTACTTCGCTCTGTCTTTGAGAAGCGGGAGCGGATCTAATGCCGCCCCAGACGTTAGAGCGACGCAAACAGAGCCAGGAATAGAACGATCCTTCGCGCCATCTTATTCTCCTCGGCTGAATAACATTAATATTTGCAGGCAGTAATTACGTCTCAACTCCATTGCCAATCAACAATCTCCGGCATGTCTTCACCATGCTTCCTGATGTAGTCATGATGTGCGATTAGTTTCTCTTCATAGTGCGACACGATGGAATCACTTTGTGCTGCGACGTTCGAATTCATTTCGGCAACAGCGCGCACCGCCTGCACTACGACGTGGTAGCGGCTGGCCAGGTTCTGCACAAAGAGGTCGAAAGGCGTCGTGGTCGTGCCCTCTTCAATGTAGCCGTTGATTTGAAATCGCGGAAACGCCGGCCGATGAAAGAGAAGTTGTTTCACCGCGACGGGATAGCCATGAAAGTTAAAGATCACCGGTTTGTTTGCAGTAAACAAGCTGTCGAAGGCTTCCGGAGTTAAGCCGTGCGGGTGAAAACTTTCGGTCTGTAGAATCAACAGATCGGTAACGTTGACAACGCGCACGCGCAAATCAGGCAGTTCATCACGCAGCAGCCAGGCAGCAGCTAACAGTTCGTTCGTTGGGTAAACGCCGGAGGCGGCGAGGACAACATCCGGCTCTTCACCGTTATCGGTACTAGCCCAGCGCCAGATAGTCGCTCCTTTGCGGCAATGCTCATCCGCCTCATCCATCGATAGCCACTGGGGCATCCGTTGCTTTGAAGCGATTACCAGATTGATCTTATCCGTGCTCGTCAAGCAGTGATTAATCGTCGAGAGCAGGCAGTTGGTATCGGGCGGCAGGTAAATGCGAACGTGGTCAGCTTTCTTCGTGAGCAAGCTGTTGATGAAGCCCGGGCCTTGATGCGAGTACCCGTTGTGATCTTGCCGCCAGCCTTCGGAACTCAGCAGATAGGTCAGCGAGGCTACGGGTTTGCGCCATTCGATCTCGGCCGAGACTTTGAGGAACTTCGCATATTGATTCATCATTGAGTCAACGATCGGCGCAAACGCTTCGTAGCAAGGGAACAGCCCGTGCCTGCCCGTGAGTAGATAGCCTTGGAGCCATCCTTGACAGGTGTGTTCGCTCAAGACTTCGAGGACGCGGCCCTCGCTGCCGATATGTTCATCCTGGGAATTGGCTGGCCAAGCGAATTGTCGACTAGTCGCTTCGAAGATCGCACCAAGCTTGTTCGACATCAATTCGTCCGGACAGAAGACGCGGAAATTGGCGGTCGTGCCATCGTCCGCTTCGTTCATTCGCAGTACATCGCGCAGGTATTCGCCGAGCCTGAAGGTATCGCTTCCACGTATGGCTCCGTGTTGGTTAACCGTAACTGCATACCGTTGAAAATCTGGTAAGCGAAGTTCGCGACGAAGATTTCCACCATAAGCATGGACGTTCATTCCGATTCGCAAGTCTCCTGTTGGACAAGACGCCAGTAGCTGCGGATCAGGCCGCCCTTCAGAGTCGAATAGTTCATCAGGACGATACGACAGCAGCCAGCGACTTAGTAGATCCAAATGTTCTGGATTATCCTGCGGCTTGTCGATCGGCACCTGGTGTGAGCGGAAAGAATTCTCTAACGTTTTGCCGTCCAACTCTTTTGGGCATGTCCATCCCTTCGGCGAACGGAGAATTAGCATTGGATAGCGTGGGCGCTCCTGTGCCGAACTCACGCGAGCAGTCTGTTGAATGTTTCGAATGACGGTATGTGCGCTGTCCAGCGCTGCAGCCATTTGTCGGTGCACCGACGCGCGTTCCTCAATGGTGTCACCGCCAGCGTTCACAATCTCTACCTCGTAGCCGTACCCCCGGAACAAACTGAGCAATTCCTCGTCAGACATCGCACCAAAGATCGTCCCCGAAGAAATCTTATAGCCATTGAGGTGAAGTATCGGCAGGACGGCACCGTCGCACGCTGGATTCAGATACTTTGTGCCGTGCCAAGCCGTGGCTGTGGGCCCCGTTTCTGCTTCGCCATCGCCGACGATACACGCGACGATTAAATCAGGGTTGTCGAAGGCAGCGCCAAATGCGGTCGCCAGAGCGTAGCCCAATTCGCCGCCCTCGTGGATGCAGCCGGGAGTAGCCGGACTCAGATGGCTCGGAAAGCCGCCCGGCATCGAGAACTGGCTGACGAAACATGTCAGCCCGTCCTTCGTGAGCACTAATTCAGGATAGAACTTGGCAAGCGTCCCCTCAAGGTATAAGTTTGCCAGATTTGCCGGTGCGCCGTGACCGGGACCAGTTACGAGCAGCACACTCTGTTTAGTCTGCGTTATGAGCCGATTAAGATGCGTGTAGACGAAATTAATGCCGGGCACAGTGCCCCAGTGACCGAGTAATCGCGGCTTAATATGTTCAGGTTGCAGCGGCTCTTGCAGAAGGCAGTTCTCGCGCAAGTAAATCTGCGCCGCACCCAGGTAATTCGCCGCGCGCCAATAGATGTCGAGCGCTTTCAGTTCGTCAGCCGAAACAGTTTGTCGGTCACGCATCTTCTTCCCTTGTTTTCAAACATTGGGCAACTTGTTGGGCTATCAAGGGCCCTTCTTCCACGCGTGAATCGTCGGCAGTGATGCGCCCTTCGCGATTGATGTTCTTTAGCTCTGCTTATCTGCGCTCGCGTAGTCACCTCGCATTGTCATGAGTTATTTTCCGCTGATCATCGTTTCTTCTTCGGCTTCCGTCTGACAATTTCAACCGAACACGGAGCGTGGCTACGGAAGATGCGACGCTGCCGAGAAACAATCGCTTAATCCCGTTGTACCCATGCGAACCGATCACGATCAGGTCAGCCGGGCACTTTTCGGCTTTGTCGATAATTTCCGATCGAGCATCGCCCTTACGTAAGGCGGATTCGATTTTGAATCCTTTCTTCCTCAGTGTCTCAGAAGTCTTCTTCGTCAGGTCACGCGCACGTTTCTGTACCTCCCGGTCTATGCGTTCGAGGCTTTCGCGCCCGCCGTACCAGGGCTCGATCGCGATCAGAGGAAAAGGCTCGACGACAGTGAGTACGCGCACAGTTGTTCCCTTTGGCCATGGTCTTTGGCTACTTCTTTAGCTGCCGCGGCCGATTACTCGGAATCATCTACGGCCAAAAGTATCTTCATCACTCCCTCCTCGGGGGATTGAATGCCCAAGGTGCTTCTGCGCGACATTCAATCGACCACGACGCCATCCACCATCTCGGGCGGCAACGCCGAGCGAAAACGCAGCAGCGTCTTGTTGTGATTTTCCGATTCAATTTCCAGCGCGACGTTGGCACCCTGAGACCAACTCTCGTTGAATTCGGAGGCAGTGAAGCGTTGTAGTCGCGCAGCCATTCAACAAAGTCAAGTACTATCTTATTGCGCCACATCCAGGTCGGAAAGCGCTTGAAACCGCCAAGAGCCTCGTTGGCATCCTTATCATCACCTAGACCACGCACAAATCGGTTAACGCGGAAGGCGTCGGGCCAGTCGGCCTCAACTGCAACGGCAGTGAACCCCTTCTCCTTAATTAATCGCTTGGTTATTGCTGCGCGCTCGCGATAGAACTCATGAGTGCCGTGGGTAGCTTCGCCAAGCAGACAGAAGCGCGCCTCGCCGATGAGTTTGAGCAGCCGATCGTAATCGCGCGCCGTGCCTTCAAGGCGTTGCGCGGCCTCTTGAGCTACATTGGTTATTAGATTGAGCCCTGCAATTGCCATAGTTACCCGCCTTACGAAGTGCGCTTTGTCTGTCCCACACAGCGACTGTCCATTGCGCGGTGATATCCGTTGCTTCATTGCTCCTAACGCTGGCCGCAGAATGCTGCGTTCAATCATCTACGACCAGCAGTTCTGACCTGGCTCCCTCCTGGATCAGTCGGGTCATAAGCTAAATGGCACCAAACCGCGATCGCTATGGAATTAATCAAAACCTAGTGAGCTGCCGCCGATGCTGACCTCGTGGGTTCGGAAACTTCCTTAACGACTTCGCCCGCGACACGCTCCTAACACACAGCTCGGCTCAGGTCTCGTCAAGCACGAAAGTAATTTTCATGATCACCTTATAAGCGGCGATCTTGTCGTTCTCGACTTGCACTTCTTGTTCTTTCACCCAGGCGCTCCGTATTCCATGGAGCGTCTGAGTGGCCCGAGCAATCCCCTGCTGGATCGCATCCTCAAACCCTTTATCAGAAGTAGAACTGATTTCCGTTACGCGAGCTACAGACATTTTGCAATTCCCACCCTGCTCTCCTGTTGATTGCTTATTTGGTAATCACGCCGCAGGCGATCCGGTCACCTGAGTTTCCGGATGGATCCGTTTTCATGTCATCCGCTTTCGCGTGAATAACCAGCGAAGTTCCACCATCGGTGAAAAGCGAATAGCTGCCGGTTCCTAGATTTACCCTCGGGTCGGTTATCGTTATCCTTGCCGTGCCATTGTTGCGAACAAAGAAATTGTTCATATCTCCCGCATGCGGCCCCGTCGGATTTTTCAATCCGTGCTGCTTACCACCAGGATTGAAATGCGGTCCGGCCGATTCAAATTTCGGCCCTTCACACTTCGCCATCTGGTGAATATGAATCGCATGCTCACCGGGCGGAAGATTTTTTAGCTCCAGCCTGATCCTGACCCCACGGCCTGTTCTGAAGAACGTAGCAGTGCCCACGCTCTCTCCTTGAGCATTCTTCATCTCCACCGTAAGGCTGCTTTTCTGTGCGCTTACGTAAGACAACAAGGAAATTCCCAGGACTGCCGCAGCCAGCCACACAAAGACTTGTCGTTTCATGGTCCTCCTCCTATTCACGAAATTGATCATCTTAACGCTTTCTTCTCAATACATCTCTTAACGCAATAACCCGCCAAAGTCCTCCAATGAGATCCAAGCAGCGATAGATGCTCGATAATGCACATGTTCATGTTTCCCCAAACTACCTTCTTTCCAATTCCATCATGTGCGAGCGGCGTTTCTCAATCGTGGCTGGCAAAGGAGGTGCCAGCCAGATCCTTCGACCTGACTTTCAAGTGCTGGTTGCAACTTAATTGGCCGCCGCACGGACCATCAGGACGGTTCTGGTATGCAGATTGACCGTTCATAGCGTGGCGGAGCAAAAGAAGAGTTTGGATTTGGTTTGACAGCAGGTCCTCTCGCCCTGTTAGCTTGAGAGACTTACTGGCAGGGGGTAGTATTTTTGTATCAGATCTAAACAGGATCGTGTTCCGTTTCCGTGCTAGAAAAGACAAAGAAGACGTGGCACATCTAGCTGCCCAATGGTTTCAAGAACACTTGCGGCCGAGATCAGTTGGTGCTCCTAAGTGATCGGGATCCAACTCAGTTTGTTTGCAACTCTGGAGGACAAACTTGATTTATCGAGATCGAACGGAAGCAGGAAAAAGGTTGGCGGATCACTTGAAGGAGTATGCGAACCGCCAGGACGTATTAGTGCTGGCA
>WNGL01002091.1_pt1 | contig 26762 bp, 26 predicted proteins | sample 5400591 | NCBI WGS metagenome assembly WNGL01 (sample SAMN13153377, study PRJNA577476) | soil metagenome | isolation source: 80 cm soil or saprolite under Garry oak tree replicate 1 | place: USA:California | collected 2016-06-15 | reverse complement strand
ATGCGCAGCTTGTCGGAACAGCGAGAGCCACGGTCCGGAGGGCACATGACGGACGAGCAGCCCGGCGAATGGGGAGACGTGATCGGCGCGATCAGCCGGCGGGTACAGGAGCGACCGTACCCGATGCTCGCGCTGGGGCTGGTGGCCGGCTACGTCGCCGGCGGCGGGCTGTTCTCGCCGCTCACGCGCCCGCTGGCGCGCGCGGCCATGGGAGCGCTGCTCGTCCCGGGCTTCCGGGAGAGCTTGCGCGACCTCGCCGCCGGCCTGACACCCGCTGAGGCCACCGGCGCGGCCTAGGGCGCCATTCGACGAGAGGGGAACACACCATGAAATGGAGCGATGTGTCGGACCTGAGCTGGAGGGATCTCAAGAAGACGCTGAAGGGCATGGATCGCGAGGACGTGCTGCACAGGCTAGGGCTCGAGGAGCACACCCCGACGAGCGACTTCTTCTCCGGCCTCGGCCTCTTCGCGGTGGGCGTGCTGATCGGGGCCGGGCTCGGGATCATGTTCGCGCCCAAGCCGGGGGCCGAGATCCGCAGCCAGCTCGGCGGCACCATCAAGCACCGGACCGGCCGAGGCGAGGAGCTGCCGCAGGGAAGCGGCATGCCTGGCACGACGTCGACCGTCAGCAGCAGCCGGATCTCGTAGCGCGGGAGGCAGGGAGGGTCTTCAGGAGGCCTCGCCTGGGGGCGAGGCCTTTTCCTTGGCGAGCGTCGCGATGCGCGCCCAGAGCGCGTCCGTGCCGGTGCCCTCGACCGCGGAGAACGGCACCACCTCCGACGGAGGGACGCCGAGCGCGCGCGCCGCCGCTTGCGCCGCGCCGAAGCGCTGGCTCTTGCCGAGCTTGTCCATCTTCGTGGCCGAGACGAGGACGCGCCGCCCCTGGGCGGCGAGGAAGGCGTGCGCGTCGCGGTCGCTCGCCGACGGCTCGTGCCGCGCGTCCACGATGAGGACCACCGCCAGGAGACCGTCGCGCCCGCGCAGGTACTCCTCGATCATGGCCGCCCAGCGGTCCTGCTCCGCCTTGGGCACCTTGGCGAAGCCGTAACCGGGGAGATCGCAGAAGCGGATGGCGCGCGGGCGCGCGGCCGGTGAGTCCTGCCTCATGACCTTGAAGAACTGCAGCGCCTGCGTGCGCCCTGGCGTCGAGGAGACACGGGCCAGGCCCTCGCGCCGCGCGAGCGCGTTCAGCATCGAGGACTTGCCGACGTTGCTCCGCCCCACGAAGGCGATCTCGGGGAGCGGATCGGGCGGCCATTCGGCGCGTTGCGTGGCGGTCTTCAGGAATTCGGCGGAGATGACCTTGACGGCCAAGCGCGCTCCTACTCGCGGCCCGGCCGCGCCTCGGCGGCGTGCCGCGCCGCGCGGTCGCCGCCGTGCTCGATGAGCGGCAGCTTCTTCGCGTATTCGAACCGGGTCAGGCTCGGGGTCGACTCCGTGTGACAGCCGAGGCAGGTCTTCTCGCTCGGTTCGAGGAGCCCGACGGCCCGCGCCAGCTCCCGGTCCCTCATCACGTAGGCGTGGGCGTACAGACGGCCGCCGCCATGGCAAGTCTCGCAGGTCACGCCGTGGGCGCCCCTCTCCGGCTCCGGCGCGTGGCAGGCGGTGCAGCGCGCATCCTTGCGCTGCGCCTCGCTCAGGCTCTCCAGCGCACGTGCGTGCGGCCCCTCCTTCCACGCCTCATAGGCGAGCGGGTGGCAGGCCTTGCACGTCTCGGGGCCGATGTGGTCGGCAGCCGCGGCGAGCGCCGGGAGGAGCGCGAGGATGGCCAAGGGGCGGGTCACGGGCGGCGGAGTATAATGCCTCATGCCCCTCCTCCGCCTCCTCCTCGCGCTCGCCCTGACCATCGCCGGCGCCTTGCCAGGCGTCGCCTGGGCGCGCGGCTGGCAAGGTGTGACACCGGGCGCGACCACCGAGGGTGAGGTGGCCGCCAGGTTCGGTCCACCCTCGACGCAGGGCAAGCTCTCGGGCCGCACCGCGCTCGTCTACAAGGGGGAGCAGGCCAACGGGAAGCCGTCGCAGAAGGCGTTCACCGACGACTTCCGCACCGTCTGGATGTTCAAGCCGTCCGGGATCACCGTCTACTTCGGCAAGGAAGGCACCGTCGACGCCATCAGCTTCAAGGCGCCCGAGGCGGGGAAGACAGAGGCCGCCAGGAGCGGGAGGGGGCCCGCCGCAGGCGGGGAGGGCGCAGCCCTCCATGGCGGGGCAGGCGCGCGCAGCGCGCCGCAGGGACCCGCCGAGCAGGGGTGGGGCCCCGGCGGCTCTGCCGACGGGGCGGGGCCGCAGGCCCCGTCGCGATGACCCTCATCGGCCTCACCGGCGGGATCGCGACCGGGAAGAGCACCTTCGCCGCGGCGCTGCCGGGGCCCCGGTCCTCGATGCCGACCAGCTCGCCCGCGCCGCCGTGGCACAGGGCTCGCCAGGGCTGGCTTCCGTCGTGGCCGAGTTCGGGCCGGACGTCCTCACCGCGAGCGGGGACCTCGACCGGCGCCGGATGGCCGCGCGCGTCTTCGCCGACCCCGCAGAGCGTGCGCGGCTCGAGGCGATCGTCCACCCCTCCGTGCGTGCGCTCTTTCGCGCGGAGCGCGACCGGCTCCGCGCCGAGGGCCATCCCGTCGCCTTCTACGACGTGCCGCTGCTCTACGAGGCCGGACTGGAGGGTGAGGTGGAGCTCGTGGTGGTCGTCTGGGCGCCACGGACTGTGCAGCTCGCGCGGCTCGCGGCCCGGGACGGGCTCACCGCCGATGACGCCGCAACGCGCCTCGCGGCGCAGCTCCCCATCGACGACAAGGCGGCCCGGGCGGACGTGGTGGTGGTGAACGACGGGGATCTCGCCGCGCTGGCCGCCAAGGCGCCACGCCTCCTCGCGGATCTCGAGCGGGGCCTCTCCCGTAAGCTTCCCAACGCGCCGCCGGCGCGCTATTGACCATGCGACATGGCAGAGCGCGGGAAGGTGGTCCTCGTCACGGGGTGGCCGGGCTTCATCGGCCGCCGCCTGGTGCGACGGCTCGCCACGGCGCTCGACCCCTCGCGCGACCGGGTCGTCCTCTTCACCCGTGCGAGCCACGCGCTCGCGGCCCGCGCCGAGCTGGCGGCGCTGGGGATCCCGGGCGAGGTGGCCGAGGGCGACGTCTCGAGCATGCACCTCGGCCTCTCGGGCGCGGAGTTCCGGGGACTGACCGCGGAGGTCACCGACCTCTGGCACCTCGCCGCCGTCTACGACTCGGGCGTCCCCGAGGCGACGTTGCGGGCGGTGAACCTGCAGGGCACCCGCAACGTGCTGGAGCTGGCGCGGGCCGCCGGGCGCCTGCGGCGACTCCATCACTTCTCGACGGCCTACGTCTCGGGCGACCGCGAGGGGGTCATCCTCGAGGAGGAGCTGGAGCGGGGGCAGGGCTTCCACGACGGCTACGAGCGGACCAAGTTCCAGGCCGAGCGGCTGGTGCGGCGCGCCATGTCGGAGCTCCCGGCCACCATCTACCGTCCGAGCATCGTGGTGGGGGACTCGCGGACGGGCGAGGTCGATCGTTTTGACGGACCGTACTACCTGGCCATCCTGCTCGTGGCCTCGCCTCTCTCGGTGCCGTTGCCGCTCCCCGGCAACGGCGTCGCGCCGCTCAACGTCGTGCCAGTCGACTTCGTCGTCGAGGCGGCGCTCGCGCTGGGCGAGAACCGGGCCGCGGTGGGCAAGACCATCCACCTCGTCGATCCAGCGCCGCTCTCGGCCCGCAGCGTGTACGAGCTCATCGCGCAGCGGGCCGGGAAGACCCTGCCGTCGCTCGCACTCCCCCACCGCGCCATCGAGGCGCTGCTCGGGCTTCCCCTCCTGGAGCGCCTCGTCCGGCCACACCGGAACGCCATCCGGCTCGTGAACCACCTCGCGATCTACAACTGCCGGAACCAGCTCGAGCTCCTCGCCGGCACCGGCATCACCTGCCCGCCCATCACGAGCTATCTCGACCGCCTGGTCGAGTTCGTGCGGGGGTACTTCGCCGCGCCGCCGCCGCGCCCGCGACCGGACGAGGTCGTGGACGACCCGCTGGACCAGGCGCTGCCGTGAAGGGCCTCTCCCAGTTTCGCGTCGGCGACACCTTCCAGCTCAGGCGCACCTGCGACCGCTACCGGCCGGTCTACTACGCGGCCGCCTCCGGCGACTTCAATCCCATCCACATCGATCCCGAGGTGGGGCGCCTGGCCGGTCAGCCGGGCGCGATCCTGCAGGGCATGTGTACCCTGGCCTGGCTGGCCGACGCGTGCGTGCGCTACTTCGACGACCCGGGCCGGCTGACGGCCCTCTCGGCGCGCTTCGCCCGCCCGGTGAACGTCGGCGACGAGGTCCGCCTCGAGGGGCGCTGCGTGACGATCGAGGGGCGCCGGGTGCGGGTCGAGGTCGCGGCCCTGAACCAGCGCGGCGAGGAGGTGCTGAAGGCGGCCTTCGCCGAGGCGCTCGTCGAGGAGGAGCGGCCGTGATCGACCCCCGGCACGTCGGCCGCCGGTACGGCCCCCACCGCTACACGGTCGGCCTCGAGGAGATCCGCGACTTCGCGGTGACGGTGGCGGGCGGCCTGCCTGGCCGCGTCTTCGCGGATGCGCCGCCGGAGGCGCCGCACCCGTTCTTCGTGGACGAGACGGTCGCCCGCGCCTCCCGCCACGGCGACATCATCGCCCCGCCCACCTTCTGCGTGCGCTTTGCCATGCAGCCCTTCGCGCAGGCCTGCGCCGACCCCGTCCTCGGCATCGATCTCGTGAAGGTCCTGCATGGCGAGCAGGCCTTCCGTTACGGGGAGGCGGTCCACCCGGGCGACGTGCTCGAGACCACCGGTGAGATCGCCGACATCCGCCAGAAGGCCGGGATGGACTTCCTCACCGTGAAGACGACCACCCTGAACCAGCGCGGTCGGCTGGTGGTGGAGGGGACCTGGGTGGCGGTGGTGAGGGGGTGAGGCGGCGCGCTGGTATCCGCCCTACTCCTCTTCGCCGGATCCCAGGAGCGCTCCCAGGCCGGCGCCCGGCCGCGCGCGGCCCAGGGCCCGAACGGCGTCGAGGTGATGGAGCAGGAGCGCGCGGTTGTCGCCCACGTTGAGGTTCTGCAGCTCGAGGGCCCCGATCCGATCCTCGGGGGTGAAGGCCGGCTCCTCGACGCGCTCCATGGAGAGCTTGTGGGGCGCGTAGCTCATGTACTGCGCCTGCGTGTCGAGGACGGTCCAGTCGTCGCCGCGGCGCAGCTCGACCGTGACCTTGCCCGTCACCGCCGGCGCCACCCATCGGGTCAGCGCGTCCCGCAGCATGAGCGCCTCGGGGTCGTACCACTTGCCCTCGTAGAGGAGGCGCCCCAGCCGCCGGCCCTGGGTGAAGTACAGGTCGAGCGTGTTCTCGTTGTGGATGGCGGAGAGGAGCCGCTCGTACGACAGGTGCAGGAGCGCCATGCCGGGAGCCTCGTAGACCCCGCGGCTCTTCGCGTCGATGACGCGGTTCTCGATCTGGTCGCTCATCCCGAGGCCGTGCCGCCCGCCGATGCGGTTCGCCTCGAGGAAGAGCTCGTAGGGGGAGGCGAAGCGCTGGCCGTTCAGCTCCACCGGCAGGCCCTGCTCCCACCTCACCGCGATCTCCTCGGCGGGGATGTGGACCTCGGGCAGCCAGTGCGCGACGCCCATGATCGGCTTCACGATCCGCATGCCGGTGTCGAGCCGCTCCAGGTCCTTCGCCTCGTGAGTCGCGCCGAGCACGTTCGCGTCGGTCGAGTACGCCTTCTCGACGCCCATCTTGTACGGGAGCTTGCGGCGCTCGAGGTACTCGCTCATCTCCTTGCGGCCGCCGAAGGCGGTCACGAAGGCCTGATCGAGCCACGGCTTGTAGATGCGCAGCTCCGGGTCGACCAGCAGGCCGTACCGGTAGAAGCGCTGGATGTCGTTGCCCTTGTGCGTGGAGCCGTCGCCGAAGACGTGGACGCCGTCCTCGCGCATGGTGCGCACGATGGCGGTGGTCGTGACGGCGCGCCCGAGCGGGGTCGTGTTGAAGTACTTCTTCCCGCCCGAGGAGAGGTGGAAGGCCCCGCACTGGATGGCGGTGATGCCCTCGCGCACCATCGCCTCGCGGCAGTCGACGAGCTGCGCCTTCAACGCGCCGTGCTGGAGCGCGATCGGCGGGATGTCGGCCGGGTTGGCCTCGTCCGGCTGCGCCAGATCGGCGGTGTAGGCGTGGACGGACATGCCCTGCTCCGCCATCCAGGCCACGGCGCAGCGGGTGTCGAGACCGCCGGAGAACGCGATGCCGATGGCGGTGCCCTTGGGCGGGAGCGCCTTGTAGATGCGGGACATGGAGCCGACGTAGCAGAAAAGCGCTCGCCATTCCAGCGCGGTCAGCGGCGCCCGGTTCCCGAGCGCGAGGGAACTTTTCCGGGGGGGTCGGGGGCAGAGCCCCCGACTTCGAAGACGGCGAAGCCGGCGGCAGGCTCGCGCAGCGAGTCGAGCGCCGCAGGCGCTGCCGCCGGGCCCGCAGGGCCCGTTCTAAGAGATCACGCCCTGCTGTAGCAAGGCGGCGAGGATGCGCGCCGTGTCGAGGCGCGGCAGCCCGGAGAGGGCGAAGAGGTCCTCGTAGTTGACGGTGCCGTCGATCTGCGCCAGCAGGAAGCCGGCGCGGTGATCGAGGTTCAGCCACATCACCTCCTCGGGCTGGATGGCGAGCCGGGGGATGGCGCCGGGCGGACCGAGCTTCGATTCGTACATCGCGATGAGGGTCGACTCGTTCTGCTGCAGGTACTCGCGGGCCTCGGCGTGGCCTGGCTGCAGCTTGAGGATGCGCTCGATCAGCTCCAGCGAGCCGGAGAAGTCGCCCAGCGCGAAGAGCTCGCGGGCGCCCTGCATCCACACCTCGATCTCGTTCGGGCCCCCTGGCACACCGGAGGGCCCGCGCGCCGGCCCTCCCTGCGGCACGAGGGGCCGGATGCCCGACTGCTCGTCGACGCTGGAGAGGTCGAGCCCGCCGCCCTCGGCCAGGACGACCGGCGGCGGCTCGGTCGGACCTTGCCCCCAGGGCGAGGGAGCGTAGTCGGAGAGCGTGTCGCGCTCGGGCGGCGGCGGCGCGAACGGATCCGAGGACGGCGCCGACGGCGCGGCCGCGAGGGAACCTTCGGCGTGGAGGGGGGAGCCGGTGGGCGGGAGGGTGACCGGCGAGCGCAGCCAATCACGCTCGGGCGCGGGCAGCGGCACCGGCGCGGACGCCTCAGCGCGCTCGCTCCGGGGCCGGCGCGGTTCGGCCTCGCCTTGCGCCGGACCGGGGAGCGGCACCGGCGCGCCCGGCCGAGGCAAGGTCGCCGATGGCGCGGGGACGGCCGCGAGGTTCAGCAAGTAAGCTCGCACCTGCTCGTTGCCGGGATCGAGCGCGAGCGCCTCTCCCCAGCAGCGCCGCGCCTCCTCGCGCCGCCCCTCGTTGAAGGCCCGCCGGCCCCGCTCCACCAGCTCGGCGGCGCTCATCGGCCCTCCTGCCCCGCCACGCCGCCGGACAGCCCGCGGAAGAGCTGCAGGGTGCGCTCGAGCTGCTCGTCGAGCGCCGCCAGCTGGGCGACGTCGCGGGCCTGCAGGGCGGCGCGAGCGCGCTGCACGACCGCCTCCGCCTTCACCACCGCGTCCTTCCCGAAGCGGCTCCGCGCCAGCGAGGTGGTGACCGCCGGCACGAGCGCCTCGATCTCGGCCACCAGGCGCTCGGTCGCCTCGCGCCGGCGCTCGAGCTCCCCGCTCGACTGCTTCTTCTCGAGGAGCTCATCGAGGTTCTCGTCCATGATCCGCTTCAGCTCGTCCTCGGTGAGGCCCGAGGTGGCGGTCACGGTGATGGACTGCCGCTGCCCGGTGGAGAGGTCCCGGGCCGAGACGCCGACGATGCCGTCGGCGCTGATCTCGAAGATGACCTCGATCTCCACCTGGCCGCGCGGAGCCGGCCGGATGCCCGCCAGCACGAACTCCCCGAGCAGCTCGTTCTCGTTCGCCTTCTCGCTCGCCCCCTGCATGACCGCGATCCGGACCGAGGTCTGTCCGTCCAGCGAGGTCGTGAAGATGTGGGTGGCGGAGGTGGGCACGGTGGTGTTGCGAGGGATGATGGTCTGGAAGTACCCGCCCACCAGCATGATGCCGAGGTGCTGGGGAGTGACGTCGAGGAGCAGGACCTCGGTCGCGCCCTGGTGCGGGTGCGCCAGCGCGTGCGCCTGGATGGCCGCGCCCAGCGCCACCACCTCGTCCGGGTGGACGCCGCGCGAGGGCTCGCGCCCGAAGTGCTCCTTCACTGCGCGCTGGACGAGCGGCATCCGCGTCATCCCGCCGACCAGGATCACCTCGCCCACCTGGGCAGGCCGCACGCCGGCGTCCCGCAGCGTCCGCTCGGTCACCGCGATGCAGCGCGCGACCAGCTCGTGCGTCAGCTCCTCCAGCTGCTCGCGCGGGAGCTGGCGCTCGAGGTGGAGCGCCGGCCGGCCCTCCCCGCCCCCGAGCAGGAACGGCAGGTGGATGTTCGCCACCGGCGCCGCGGAGAGCTCGCACTTGGCCTTCTCCGCCGCGTCCTTGATCCGTTGCAGCGCCATCACGTCGGCGCGCAGGTCGACGCCGCCGTTCTCCTGGGCGAAGGCGAAGGTGAGCCAGTCCATCACCTTGCGGTCGAAGTCCTCCCCGCCCAGGTAGGTGTCGCCGCCGACCCCCACCACGTCGTAGACGCTCTTGCCGATGTCGAGGATGGAGACGTCGAAGGTCCCGCCGCCGAGATCGAAGACCACCACCTTCTTCTCGATCGTCCGGCCGAACCCGTACGCCAGCGCGGCGCTGGTGGGCTCGTTGATGATGCGCATGACCTCCAGGCCTGCGATGCGCCCGGCGTCCTTGGTGGCCTGCCGCTGCCCGTCGTTGAAGTAGGCGGGCACCGTCACCACCGCGCGCTCCACCGGGCATCCGAAGAACGCCTCCGCGTCGGCGCGCAGCTCCGCCAGCACGAGCCCGGAGAGCTCGGGCACCGTGAAGACGCGCTCGCCCATCTGCACGCGCACGTCGTTCGACTCCGGCCCGGGGACCAGCTGGAACGGGAGCGCCTTCCGGGCGTCCTCCACCTCGCGCGATCCCCAGCGGCGGCCGATGAGCCGCTTGGCGGCATAGACGGTGTTCTCGGCGTTGGTGATGGCCTGCCGCTTCGCGATCTGGCCCACCAGCCGCTTGCCGTTCTTCGCCACCGCCACCACGGACGGCGTGAGCAGCTGGCCGCTGCGGCTCGGGATGACGCGCGGCACCCCATCGATGACCGCCGCCACGACCGAGTTGGTCGTGCCGAGGTCGATGCCGATGACGGGGCCCTGGCCGGAGCTCATCCGAGGAAGCTCCAGCGCAGCTTCTTCAGGAGCGCGCGGGCCGACCCGAGCGCGGGATCGAGCTCGAGCGCGCGCTCGAGCGCGCGGCGCGCCTCGCGCGCATCGCCCGCGGCGTGCAGCGCGGCCCCGAGCGCGTCGAAGGCGCGCGCCTCGCGCGGCGCGGCCCGCACCGCCTGCTCGGCGAGCACCCGCGCCTCGGCGTGGTCGCCCAGCTCCAGGGCCGCCCGCGAGGCCGTCACGGCATAGCGCGGGTTGCCCGGGTCGAGCGCGGCCGCCTCGCGGAAGGCCGCGAGCGCCCCGCCCCGGTTGCCGACCACCTCCGCCTCCAGCCCGCGGTCGTAGCGCTCGCGGGCGCGCTCGGCGCCGGCGCGCTTCTTCACCTCCTCCGCCAGCGCGCGGGCCTCCGGGTGGCGGGGGTCGAGCCCGAGCGCGGTCAGGTAGTCATTGGCGGCCTGCGCGAACTTGCCGTCCGCTTCGGCCTTCTTGCCGCGCAGCACGAGCTCCTGCACCCGCGAGGCGCGGGCGACGAGCGGGTTGGCGCGGGCGAGCCGCGCCCGCCGCTCGCCGGCGCGGGCCTCGCCTCCCAGCCGGCGCGCCTCCAGCCGCGCGAACTCCTCGGGCGGCGCGGTCCGGCGGGCGTACTCGGCCCGGCGCGCCTCGTCGGACAGGTCGTCGCGGGCCTGGGTGAGCGCGCGGAAGACCCGCTCCAGGCGGGGCAAGTACGAGCCCAGCCGGCGCCCGGCGTGCCGGTCGGGGTGGAAGACCTTCACCTTGGCCAGGTAGGCGGCGCGGGCCTCGTCGCAGGTCGCGTTCCAGCGCACGTCCAGGAGCTGCCAGTGATCGATCTCGCCCAGCCGCGCGTGCAGGTACAGGATCTCCTTCCGCTGCTCGAGCGTGAGATCGGCCTCCTCGGCCAGGTCGGCCGGGGTGAAGACGAAGCCGCTGTAGCGATCGGAGGCCAAGGCGAGGGCCACGGCGCACCAGCGCCGCTCCCCGGATTATCAGGCCGTCCAGGGGTAGGGTCAAACGCGCGGATGTGGGCGCGGCACCTACGCGAGGAGCAGCTCGAGCAGGGCCTTCTGGGCGTGCAGCCGGTTCTCCGCCTCGTCGAAGACCGCCGACTGCGGCCCCTCGAGCACCGCCTCCGAGATCTCCTCGCCCCGGTGCGCCGGCAGGCAGTGCAGGGCGATGGCCTTGGGATCGGCCGTCGCCATGAGCGCCTCGTCGACGATGAAGCCGGCGAAGCGCTCCCGGCGCTCGGCGGCCTCGGTCTCCTGCCCCATGCTCGCCCACACGTCGGTGTTCACGACGTGCGCGCCCCGGGCCGCCTCGCGCGGCGTGCGCACCACCCGCGCCCTGCCACCGGTGCGCGCCACGAGCGCCAGGTCGGGATCGTAGCCGGCGGGGCAAGCCAAGCGCAGCGTGAAGCCGAGCAGGATGCACGCCTCCAGCCAGGAGTTGGCCATGTTGTTGCCGTCACCCACCCAGGCCACCTCGAGCCCGCCGCGCCGGAGCGCGTCCGCGCCGAAGCGCTCGGTGATGGTGAGGAGGTCGGCGAGGAGCTGGCAGGGGTGGGACGCGTCGGTGAGCGCGTTCACCACCGGCACGGTGGAGCGCGACGCCATCTCCTCCAGCTTCTGGTGCTCGAAGGTGCGGACCACGAGCGCGTCGAGGTAACGCGACAGGACGCGGGCGGTGTCCTTGATCGGCTCCCCGCGCCCGAGCTGCGTGTCCTTCGGCGAGAGCATGATGCTGTGTGCGCCGAGCTGGTGCGCGCCCACCTGGAACGAGACGCGGGTGCGCGTGGAGGCCTTCTCGAAGACGAGCCCGAGCGTCATCCCGGAGAGCGGACGCGGGCCGCCCTTGCCGAGCAGCTTCCACTCCGCGCTGCGCTCGATGAGCTCGAGCAGCTCCTCGCGCGAGAGGTCGGTCAGCCTGAGGAAGTCGCGCTTCGAGCGGGTGGGGCCGGTCATGTCTGGGCTTTCTGGGGCGCCGCGGCGAGCGCGGCGGCGAAGCGCGCCACGGCGTCATCGGCTTCGGCGGCGGTGAGGGTGAGGGCGGGCGCCACGCGGATGACGTCGTCGCCGATGGGGTTCACCAGGAGCCCCCGCTCCCGCGCGAGCCGCGCCACGTCGCTCGCGGCGACGCCATCGAGCACGACGCCGAGCAGCATCCCCCGACCGCGCACCCGCGTCACCCGGCCGGTCTTGGCGAGCGCGGCGAGGCCGTCCCGGAGCCGCTCTGCCACCGGGAGCGACCGCTCCAGCACGCCCTCCGCCAGCTCGCGCACCACCGCCAGCGCCACCGCGCACGCGAGCGGATTGCCGCCGAAGGTCGTGCCGTGGCTCCCCGGCGTGAGGTGCAGGCCGACCTCCTCGGTCGCCAGGAGCGCGCCCATGGGGAAGCCGCCGCCGAGCGCCTTGGCCGACGACATGAGGTCGGGCGCGACGCCCTCCCATTCGTGCGCCCACCACCGCCCCGTCCGGCCCATCCCGGTCTGGATCTCGTCCAGGCAGAGGAGCGCGCCCGCCTTCCGCGTCAGCTCGCGCGCCGCGGCGAGATACCCCTCGGGCGCCGGGATGACCCCCGCCTCGCCCAGCGTCGGCTCGACGATGAACGCCGCGCTGCGCTCCGAGAGCGCAGCCTTCAGCGCGGCGAGGTCGCCGAACGGCACGTGGCGCACGCCCGGCACGAGCGGCTCGAAGCCGTGCTGGTACTTCTCCTGACCGCCGACGGTGACGGTGAAGAGGGTTCGACCGTGGAAGGAGTCCTTGCAGGCGACGATCTCGTGGCGCTCGGGGTGCCCGCGGTCGGCGTGGTACTTCCGCGCCAGCTTCAGCATCACCTCGTTCGCCTCGGCGCCGCTGTTGCAGAAGAAGGCGCGGCGGGCCCAGGGCACGCGGGCGAGGAGCGCCTCGGCGAGCTCCACCTGGCGCGCGATGTAGAAGTGGTTCGAGACGTGCCAGAGCGTGCGCGCCTGCTCCTCGAGCGCCTTCACCAGCGCCGGGTGGCAGTGGCCGAGCACATCGACCGCGACCCCGCCCAGGAAGTCGAGGTACTCGCGCCCGTCGGCGTCCCACACCCGGACGCCCGCGCCGCGGACGACGGCGATCGGCTGCTGCCGGTAGTTCGGGGTGAGGACCCGTCTCGCCCGCTCCGCGAAGGCGTCGTTCTGCGTCATTCGGCGCCTATATCACAAGATGTAGCGGGAGAGATCCTCGTCCGCGAGGACGCCCTCGAGGCGCTCGCGCACGTACTTCGGATCGATGACGAGCCGCTGCCCGCGCTTCTCCTCTGCGTCGAAGCTCACCTCGTCGAGGAGCCGCTCCATGACCGTGTGGAGCCGCCGCGCGCCGATGTTCTCCATCCGGTCGTTCACCTCGGCCGCGACCCGCGCGATCTCCTCCACCGCGTCGTCGCCGATCTGGAGGTCCACGCCTTCCGTGGCGAGGAGCGCCACGTACTGCTTCACGAGCGAGTTCCTGGGCTCTTTGAGGATGCGGACGAGATCCTCGCGCCGCAGCGGCTCCAGCTCGACGCGGATCGGGAAGCGGCCCTGGAGCTCCGGGATGAGGTCCGACACCTTCGCGACGTGGAAGGCGCCGGCGGCGATGAAGAGGACGTGGTCGGTCTTCACCATCCCGTACTTGGTGGTGACGTTCGAGCCTTCGACGACGGGGAGCAGGTCGCGCTGCACGCCCCCGCGAGAGACGTCGGGCCCGTGCCCACCCTCGCGGCCTGCGATCTTGTCGATCTCGTCGATGAAGATGATGCCGGCGTTCTGCGCGCGATCGAGCGCCTCGCGCGTCACCCGCTCCATGTCGACGAGACGACTCGCCTCGTCATCGGTGAGGACCTCGAGCGCGTCCTTCACCTTGAGCTTGCGCTTCCGCTTCTTGTTGCCGCCGCCGAGCATGTTGACGAGCGGGTTGTTGCCGAGCTGGCTCATCATGTCGTTGAGCCCCTGCGCCATGTCCTCCATCCCGGGCGCCATGATGGGCATGAAGGGCACGCCCTTCTCCGCCACCTCGACCTCGACCTCCTCGTCGTCGAGCGTCCCGGCGCGCAGCTGCGCGCGCGCCCGGTCGCGGCCAGCCATCCCTTGCGCCCGCTCCGGCTCACCCTCGCCGCGGACGCGCTGCACGGCGCTGCGGAACCCCAGGCCGAAGGCGCCGCCGCCGAACCCGAGCGCGTCGAGCACCTTCTCCTCGGCCTGCTCTCGCGCCCGGTCCCGCAGGCGCAAGAGCTCCTCCTCCTTCACCAGCTTGACCGACGCCTCGACCAGATCGCGCACCATGGAGTCGACGTCGCGCCCGACGTAGCCCACCTCGGTGAACTTGGAGGCCTCGACCTTCACGAAGGGCGCGCCGGCGAGGCGCGCCAGCCGGCGCGCGATCTCGGTCTTCCCCACGCCGGTGGGCCCGATCATGATGATGTTCTTGGGGAGGATCTCGTCCTTGAGCTCGGGGGAGACGTGCTGCCGGCGCCAGCGGTTCCGCAGCGCGATGGCGACAGCGCGCTTCGCCTTGTCCTGCCCGACGATGTAACGGTCGAGCTCTCCCACGATGTCGCGCGGGGTCAGGTTCTTCGGGTCCACCTAGTACGCCTCCGCAGAAAGAGTGAACCGGTTGACCAGGACTGCTCCGCCGTACTTCGCGGGGAAGGCTCCGTGCCTTGCATGAACGGCCGCAAGGCACAGGCCCTCCCCGCGGGGCCCTACCGGGGGAGGCGGAGCGCCGCCTCCCCCGAACCCCCACCCGCGTGGCGCGCCCATGGCTGGCTCGGAACTTTCGACGCGCGCCACTAGAGCTCCTCGAAGGTGAGGTGGTCGTTCGTGTAGATGCAGATCTCGGCGGCGAGCTTCATCGCCTCCTCCGCCACCGCCCGCGCCGGGAGCTGCGAGTGCGCGAGCAGGGCCCGGGCAGCCGCGAGCGCGTAGGGTCCACCCGATCCCACCGCCGCCACCCCGCCGCCCGGCACCACGTCCGGCTCGATGACGTCACCCGCGCCGGAGAGCACGAGGGTGTGCTCCCGGTCGGCGACGATGAGGAGCGCCTCCAGCCGCCGCAGGAACCGGTCGGTGCGCCACTGCTTGGCGAGCTCCACCGCCGCGCGAGGCAGCGAGCGGGAGTGCTCCTTGAGCTTCTTCTCGAAGAGCTCGAAGAGCTGGAAGGCATCGGCGGTGGCGCCGGCGAAGCCCGCGAGCACCTGCCCCTCCGCCAGTCGCCGCACCTTCTTGGCGGACGACTTCATGACGGTCTTGTCGAGCGTGACCTGGCCATCGCTGGCGAGGACGACTTGCCCATCGCGGCGGACGCACAGGACCGTGGTGCCATGGAACATCGTGGTGACGTAGCGCGGTGAGGATGAGGGGGCAAGGCCGACCGTCGCGGTCGCGGTCGCGGTCGCGGTCGAGGTCGCGGTCGAGGTCGCGGTCGCGGTCGAGGTCGGGGTCGCTACTTCGCCCGCGGATGCGCCTTGTCGTACACCTCCGCCAGCCGCTTCCAGTCGAGGTGCGTGTACCGCTGGGTCGTCGAGAGCGAAGCGTGCCCGAGCAGCTCCTGGATGGCGCGGAGATCGGCACCGTTCCCGAGCAGGTGCGTCGCGAAGCAGTGCCTCAGCACGTGGGGGTGGACGTGCCGCGTCAGGCCGCTCGCCAGCACGGCGCGGTCGAGCCGCCGCGCCACCGAGCGCTGCGAGAGCCTCCCGCCGCGGTAGTTCAGGAACAGCGCGCCGCGCGCGCCGGCGCGGTTCCGGTCGGGCCCGGCGGCGAGCACCGGGCGGCCCTCGTCGAGCCAGCGCCGCAGCGCCTCTCGTGCCTTGCCGCCGACCGGCACCACCCGCTCCTTGTTGCGCTTGCCGAGCACGCTCACGAGGCCTTGCGCGAGATCGAGATCGTCGAGGTCGAGGCCGGTCAGCTCCGAGACGCGGAGCCCGCTCGCGTAGAGGAGCTCGAGGAAGGCGTGGTCGCGGAGCTCGAGCGGCTCGGCCAGCTGCGGCGTCTCGACGAGCGTCGCCACCTCGTCCTCGGGCAGGACCTCCGGCAGCTTCTTCGGCCGCTTGGGGCTCGCCACCCCGCGGGCGGGGTTCGTGGGCGCGAGCCCCTCGCGCACCAGGAAGCGGTAGAGGCTCCGGATGGCGGAGAGCTTCCGGCCGAGCGTGACCGGCCCGCACTCGCCCGCCGCCTGGGCCAGGAAGCCGCGCACGGCCTGCGGGGAGGACGGCACGAGCGCGATGCCCCGCCCGACCAGGTACGCGGCGTACTGCGAGAGGTCGGTGAGGTACGCCTTCGAGGTGTGGGCCGAGCCTCGCCGCTCGCTCGCGAGGTGCGTGGCGAACTTCTGCAGCTCGGGTGCGAGCGCGGCGAGGTCGAGGGGCACGCGGGCGATCGTGCCAGAGGGAGGCGGTCCGTGCGAGTTTCGCGCCCCCTCGATCAAGGCAGCGCGGCCACGTATACCCCCTGCCGCTTGGGCTCCACGACCGCGTAGGCGAGCCGGCGCGGGTCGCCGCCGAGGAAGCGCACGCTGCCGGGGAGCGCGTGGGTGTCGATGGCGGTGAGCTTGCCCGCCTCCCATACGGCCAGATCGAGCGCGACGCGGTCCTTGCGCGCCCAGGAGACGAGGAGCCGCTCTGGCATGCCGGGGGCGTACTCGAAGCTCTTCACCCCCTCCGCCACCAGCTCCGGCTTCTTCGCGTCGGTCCCGGCGCCGACGCGGAAGAGATCGCAGGCGTCTCCGTCCCGGACGCAGGCGCTCCGGTAATAGAGCCAGCGCGCGTCGGGAGAGAAGGAGAAGCCGAAGACGCCCTTCGCCACCGCCTCGGCGCGGGTGTGGTCGTCCACGTGGGCGAGCCCCAGGTCGACCGAGTAGCCCCCGGCGGTCTCGTGGTGCAGGAAGGCGGCCGTCCTCCCGTCGGCGGTAAGGTCGAAGTCGGAGACGTTCTTCGCCAGCGAGAGCGGTTTCGAGCCGAACCCTCCCACCGTGAGCGTCCCGGTTCGGCCCCGAGGATCGTAGTCCTGCAGCCACGCCAGCCGCCCGCCCTGCGCGCTCCAGCGCGGCTCGCCCACGCGCTGCCCCAGGCGCACGGGCGTGGCGCCGGCGAGCGGCGCCGCCCACAGGTCGCCCTGCCGTCCGGGCGCGGCGTCGGCCACCCAGGCGATGGCGTCGCCAGCGGGAGCGAAGAGAAACGTCTGGACGTCGCGCGCGAGCGCGGGCGGCGCGTGGGTGGCGCCGGCCGGGAGGATGGCGAGCGCCAGCAGCGTGCCGGACGTGAAGGCGAAGCGGGCGCCGTCGCGCGCGTAGCCGTAATCGCGCACCGCCGGCGCGAGCGGCGCGGCGCGCCCGCCGCGGATCGCGAGCAGCTCGCCGCCGGAGCGCGTGCTCCGCCTCGCCAGGAGCTCGTCGCCGCCGGGTCCGCCGAACTCGAAGCTCGTGACGCCCTCCGCGCCGGCGATCTCCCCCGGCGCCGCGCTCCCCACGGCGAGGAAGAGCCTCCCCGCCGCTGCGTAGCCCACCCGCGCGCCGTCGCGCGAGAACGCATAGAAGCTCACCTCCTCGGCGAGGCGGCGCGGCGCCCCGCTGGACCAGACCACCAACGCGCCGGCGCCCTTCACGTGGTCGTAGCCCTCCAGGGCCGCGAGGGCGTGGCCCTGGCCGCTCCAGGCGAAGCCGGGGGGAAGCGTCGTCACGCCCTTCGCCACCGCCATCCGCTCGCCTCCCGCCGCCGGCACGACCGAGAGGTCGCAGGACGCCGTGCCCGGCGGCAGCGTGCGGTCCTTCTGGGGCTGGCAGCGGTCGAGGAAGGCGAGGAAGGCGCCGTCGGGCGACGGTCTCAGCGCGAGCACCTGGCCCTCCGCCACGCGGCGGCCGGTACCGGCCTGCGGCGGCGGGGCGCCGCGGCAGCCGACTGCGCCGACGGCCAGGGCGATGGCGGCGGTGGCCATCCATTTCGCAGGGCCGGGGCTGTTCCCCCGCCGCAGCGATGTCGCTCTCAAAGCCATGACGCGAGCTCCTTCCGCGCGCGCTCGGCGTGCGCGGTCTTCCGAGCTGCCTTCCCGCGGTGCTTCCCCGAGAGCGGCGGAAACAGGGCGAAGACGACGTTGGTGGGTTGGTACTCGGCGCCCGCAGGGTGGGCGGCCCCCGTCAGGTGGCGGTGGAGCGCGCCCAGCGCGGTCGCCGGCGGCGGCTCGCGGAACGGCCTGCCAGCGAGCCGGTCGAGCACGGCGCGCGCGGCGAGGAGCCCGCAGGCCGTCGACTCGACGTAACCTTCGACGCCGGTGATCTGGCCCGCAAAGAAGAGGTGCGGCCGCTCGCGGTGTGACAGGTCGGCCGCGAGCAGCCGCGGCGCCTCGATGAAGGTGTTGCGGTGGATCTGCCCGAGGCGGACGAACTCGGCCTGCGCGAGTCCGGGGATGAGCTCGCGGAAGATGCGCCGCTGCTCGGGCCAGGTGAGCCGCGTCTGGAAGCCGACCAGGTTGAAGGCCGTGCCAGCTTCGTCCTCGCGGCGAAGCTGCACGACCGCGAACGGCCGTCGTCCGGTGCGAGGATCCTCGAGCCCGACAGGCTTCATGGGGCCGTAGGCGAGCACGTCCGCGCCGCGCTCCGCCATGACCTCGATGGGCAAGCAGCCCTCGAAGAAGCGGGGCTCCTCGAAGGCGTGCGGCGCGACCTTCTCGCCGGAGAGGAGCGCCGCCACGAACGCGCGGTATTGCGTTTCGTCGAAGGGCAAGTTCAGGTAATCGTCGCCGCTGCCCTTCCCGTACCGGGAGCGCGCGTACGCGATGGTCATGTCGATCGACTCGGCCGCGACGATGGGGGCGATCGCGTCATAGAAGTGGAGCCGGCCGCCGCAGAGCCGGGCGATCTCCTCGGCCAGGGCGTCGCCCGTGAGCGGGCCCGTCGCGACGATGGCCGGGCCGGGGCCCGCGGGCAGCGCGGTGACCTCCCCGCGCACGAGCTGGACGAGCGGGTGCCCGGCCAGGCGCTCGCTCACCAGGGCGCTGAAGCGCTCGCGATCCACCGCCAGCGCGTCGCCCGCCGGTACCCGCGTCGCGTCGGCCGCCGCGAGCACCAGGCTCCCCGCCCGACGCAGCTCTTCGTGCAGCAGGCCAACCGCGTTCTCAGGGTTGTCGGAGCGGAGCGAGTTCGAGCAGACGAGCTCGGCCAGTCCATCGAGCCGGTGCGCCGGCGAGCGCCGGAGGGGCTTCATCTCGCGAAGCTCGACCGCCACGCCTGCACAGGCGAGCTGCCAGGCGGCCTCGCTCCCGGCCAGTCCGCCGCCCACCACGGTCACCCTCCGCTCGCTCATCGCTTCTCCTCGGAACGTCGCATGACCCAGGCGGGACACCGTGCGGCCCTCCGCGCCGGTGGGTTGCCCGCCGCTGGGTCGTGACCAGCTTGAGTGCGAGCGCGCGCAGGCTCAGGGGGCGGCGGGCCGTACTTCTGGGGAGCCTACTCGCGCTCATCTTGTCGGCCTCACCAGAGGAGCGCAACGTGCGATCGAAGGACCTCGGCAATCTCCGCGACCAGCTGCTGCGCCGCCGCCGCACCATCCTCCAGACCGCCAAACGGGCCGCCGAGGAGCTGGAGGCGCTGCGCGGAGCGGAGCGCGACCCCGAATTCGAGGAGGGCGCGCAGCGCGAGCACGAGCAGTACACGCTCACGCTCCTCGGCGAAGCCCAGCGCAAGCAGATCGCCATGATCGACGCCGCGCTCTCCCGCATCGAGACGGGAGAGTACGGCGTGTGCGTCGACTGCGAGACCGAGATCGATCCGAAGCGGCTCCGGGTCCTGCCGTTCGCGCTGCTGTGCACCGATTGCGCGACCCGACGCGAGCGGGGGACCGCCGCGGAGCCGACTTTGTAACGGGGCCTGCGGCGCCGTGTGACGGGGCCTGCGGCCCGGCGGCAGCGCCGCATCCGCTCATCCGCGGCGGGGGATCACCCACCGGCTTCGCCGGCGGGTACCCGCCCGCCCTACTCGGTCTGTAGGGCGGGGGCTTGTCCCCCGCCGCCATAGCCGCCCCGCCGGGGAGGCGCGCGCCCCTCCCCGCCTTCGGCGGGACCCCACCCCTACGCCGCCGCTACGCGTCGATCTCCTCGGGGACCGGCGGCGCGTCGCCCCCGGCCTCGGGCGTCACCGCGCCCTCCACCTGCCGCCGGTAATCGCACTCCTTGTTCGGACAGGCGATGAACGGCCCGGTCTTCTTGGAGAACTTCTCGAGCAGGTAGGCGCTACCGCAGGTCGGGCAGGCCTCGTTGCGCGGCCGATCCCAGGATACGAAGTCGCACTTCGGGTAAGACGAGCAGCCGTAGAACGTCTTGCCACGCTTCGAGCGCCGCTCGCTGATGTACCCGCCGCAGGCCTTCGGGCAGGTGACGCCGATCGAGATGGGCTTGGAGGTCTTGCACTCCGGGTAACGGGAGCAGGCGAGGAAGCGGCCGAACCGGCCGCGCTTCACCACCATCGGAGCGCCGCAGGTCGGGCACTTCTCGTCGGTGGTGATCTCCTCCTCCTTCTGCGGCGCGATCGAGCCGTCCTCACCGCGCTTGAAGTTCATCGTGTTGCGGCATTCGGGATACCCCGTGCAGGCGAGGAACTCGCCCATCCGGCCCCACTTGATGACCATCGGCTTGCCGCACTTCTCGCACAGGTGCTCCGTCGCCAGCTCCTGGCGCTTCACGTCGCGCATGGTGACCTCGGCCTTGGCGAGGTCCTCCTTGAAGCCGCCGTAGAAGTCGGAGAGCACGGCCTGCCACTGCATGGTGCCCTCCTCGATCTCGTCGAGCTTCTCCTCCATCCCGGCCGTGAAGGCGACGTCCATCTCGCGAGGGAAGGCGCGCACGAGCTCGTCCGTGACGAGCGTTCCGAGCTCGGCCGGCTTGAAGTTCCGCTCCACCTTCTCGACGTAGCCCTTCTCCTGGATCGTGGAGAGGATGGCCGCGTAGGTGGAGGGCCGCCCGATGCCGCGCTCTTCCATCTCCTTGATGAGCGAGGACTCGTTGAAGCGCGGCGGCGGCTGGGTGAAGTGCTGCTCGGCGTCGAGCTTCCTCAGGGTCAGCACCATCCCGGCCTCGAGCGGCGGGAGGAGGCGCTCCTGGTTCTTCGCCTTCTCCTCGCCCTCCCCGTCGGCCTCGGGCTGCGCGCCGGCCTCGTCCTCCGGCCGCTGCGCCCCGTACACCGCGAGGTAACCGGGGAACTTCAGGATGGAGCCGGTGGCGCGGAAGATGGCCCGTCCCGCGGCGACGTCGGCGGTGGTCTGGTCGTAGACGGCCGGCAGCATCTGGCAGGCCACGAAGCGGTTCCAGATGAGCTGGTACAGGCGGAACATGTCCCGCTCGCCCATCTGCTCGAAGTAGCTCTCGGTGCGCTCCGGCGTCCATTCGAGCGAGGTGGGGCGGACGGCCTCGTGCGCCTCCTGCGCCGACTTCTGCTTCGTCTTGTAGACGTTCGGCTGCTCGGGCAGGTGATCCTTGCCGTAGGTCTGCGCCACGTGGACCCGCACCGCGTCGACGGCTTCCGTCGAGAGCCGGACCGAGTCGGTGCGCATGTACGTGATGAGGCCGGTGGCGCCCTCCTCGCCCAGCTCCACGCCTTCGTACAGGCGCTGCGCCAGCGTCATCGTCTTCTTGGCGGTGAAGCCGAGCCGGTTCGCCGCCTCCTGCTGCAGCTTGGCCGTGGTGAAGGGCGGCGGCGGGTTGCGCCTGCGCTCCTTCTTCTCGACGCTCGCCACCACGTACGGCTGGCCCTCGAGCTCCTGCACCAGCGCGCGGGTGACCGCGCCCTCCTTCAGCTCGGCCTTCTCCCCACCCACCTTCACCAGCCGGGCGCGGAACTCGGGCGGCAGCTTCGCCGCCAGCTCCGCCTCGAGCGACCAGTACTCCACCGGCTGGAAGGCCTGGATCTCGCGCTCGCGCTCCACGACCAGCCGCACCGCCACCGACTGGACCCGGCCGGCGGAAAGGCCGCGCCGCACCTTCTTCCAGAGGATCGGGCTGATCTGGTACCCCACCAGCCGGTCGAGGATCCGGCGCGCCTGCTGCGAGTCGAACTTCTTCTGATCGAGGGCGATCGGCTCCAGGATGGCCTTCTGGATGGCGTTCTTCGTGATCTCGTTGAAGAGCACGCGGCGCACCCGCTCGTCGCCGCCCACCGCGCCGATCTCCTCGGCGATGTGCCAGGCGATGGCCTCGCCCTCGCGATCGGGGTCGGTCGCGAGGAAGACGCGGCTGGAGTTCTTGGCGGCCCGCTTGATGTCGGAGAGGACCTTCGCCTTGCCCTTGATGACGTCGTAGGCGGGCGCGAAGCCGTTCTCGATGTCGACGCCCATCTTCGACTTGGGCAGATCCTTCACGTGTCCGACCGAGGCCTTCACGTCGAAGCCGCGCCCCAGGTACTTCTTGATGGTCTTCGCCTTGGCGGGCGACTCGACCACCACCAGCGTCGTGCCGTCGCCGGCCTTGCGCGCGACGGCGCCCTTGGCCGCCGACCGGGCCGGAGCCTTCTTCTTGGCGGCGGGGGCCTTGGTGGTCGCCTTCGCGGCCGCGGTCTTCGCGGCCGTCTTCGCGGCCGTCTTCGCTTCGGTCTTCACCTGGGTGGGCATCGTTCCTTCGGTACGTCGTTGGCGGCGCGGCTCTATCCGCGGCGCAGAAAAAGATGTCCCGGGCGTTGCTCGCACAGGCCGCGGAGCTCGAGCAACAGCAGCGCCGACAGCGCCGCCGCCGGCGTGAGCCCCGCCGTCCGCGCCACCTCGTCGGCGTGGCGCGGGACGCGTCCGAGCGCCCCGAGCAGCGCCGCCTCGTCCCCCCCCACCGCCGGAGCTTCCGTCACCGGCAGCTCCAGCTGCCCCGCCATCCCCAGCGCCTCGAGCAGGTCGCGGGCGCTCGCCGCCACCTTCGCGCCTTGCCGGAGGAGCGCCGTGGGGCCGGCCGAGCCCTCGAGCCGCACGTCGCCCGGCAGCGCGAAGACCGGCACCCCCTGGCGCCGCGCCCAGCCGGCCGTGATGAGCGCGCCGCTCCGCTCACCTGCCCGAACCACCAGCACCGCCTCGCTCATCCCGCTCACGATCCGATTCCGCTTCGGGAACGTCCAGCGCTCGCCTCGCTGATCGTCCTCGTACTCCGAGATGAGCGCGCCGCCCGCGTTCACGATCCGCGCGAAGAGCTCGCGGTGGCCGGCCGGGTACACGACGTCGAGGCCCGTCCCCAGCACGGCGACGGTGCGCCCGCCGGCCTCCAGGGCGGCCGCGTGCGCCGCGCCGTCGATCCCCTCCGCCCCGCCCGACACCACGCACACCCCGGCGCGGGCGAGGTCTCGGGCGATCTCGCGCGTCAGGTCGAGGCCATAGGCGTCCGGGTGGCGCATCCCGACGATGGCGACTCGCCGCTCGCCGGCGGGTCCGAGCACGCCGCGCACGCGCAATCGCTCGGGCGGCTCCGGGATGGCCGTCAGCCGCGGCAGCCAGCCGCTCTCGCCGCGCTGGATGGTGCACGCCGCGTCCATGAGGCGGGTCCGTATACTCGTCAGCCCCCGCACTCGTCAAGCGCGTGGAGCGTGAGCCCAGCTCATAATGTCCCGTGATCTCGGGCGAATAGCCGCCTTGTGGCGCGTTTGCGCCCGCGCGAGGGCGCGGCTAGCGACCGCCCGAGCCGGCGAGCGGCGCGTCGGCGGTGGCGGTACGCATCACGACCCGCTCTCCGATGGAGAGCTCGCGCAGGCTGCGGACGACGAGCGCGGCGGAAGTGTTCTGCTGTGCGTCCACCACGAGGAGCGTACCCACGTCCTCCTGCGGGAGGGTGGGGTCGATGACGCCACCCTGGAGGTGCTGCCGCCACGGGTCTCCGGCGCGCTCCACGGTGAAGACGTTCCCCTCCTCGACGCCGTCGGCGCGGCCCTTGTCCACGAAGACCATGTGGTGCTCGCCGATCTCCGAGACGAGCTCCTGCTGCGTCGCGACGATGATGCCGGCGAGGGCGTGCTGGTTTGGCCGGCGCTGCACCTGCCGCACGACCCGCTGCGTGAGCGGCGCGAGCAGCGTGCCGCGCTCGATGGGGTCGTAGGCCTGGGCGATCTCGATGGTGGCCACCTTCTCGTCCACCGCCACCACCCGGGCGGCGCCGATGATGGTCGACTGGTAGCCGAAGAGCTCGCCCGTCACCGGGTGACGGACCGCCCGCTCCGTCCGGTAGAGCAGGTACTGCTCACCCGGCTTCACGTGGCCGGACGCGGAGAAGCGCGCGTAGGCGCGATCGTGCAGGGAGAGGAACTGCTTCTCGTCGAACGCCGCCTTGAGCGTGCCCGACTCCTCCAGCTCACGCGCGGTGATGAAGCCGTCGCGGCGCGCGTGGACGCCCTTCGTCGGCGCGTAGCCGACCTTGTACGGCCCGACCACGGCCACCTCGTCGCCCTCGCCGATGTCCTGCGGCTTCTTCATGTCGGCGCGGGAGAGGTCTTCGAGCTCGTGAGGGACCGAGAGATCCCCGTCGGGTTCCGGCGCGAGCGCCGCACCCGGCTGCGCACTGGCGACGTCGATGGGTTCCACGCGCCCGGGCGCCTCGTCGGCTCCCGGGACGAAGCGGACCACATTGCCCGGGTAGATGAAGTGCGGGTTCGCGATCTCCGGGTTGTACGACCAGACCTTCGGCCAGTACCACGGGTTGTTGAGGAAGCGGCCCGACAGATCCCACAGCGTGTCGCCCGGCTTCACCGTGTACGTGTCGGCGGTGGGCGCAGCCGGCTGGGCGCCCGGCGCGGGCGCGGCGGGCTCCTCGGCGACGGCCTCGCCCTGGAGCTGCGCCGCAGCCCGACCGAGGTCGATGCCCTGTTGCTCCACCGGCGGGGCCTCGGCGAGCGCGGCGGCGGGGACCAGCAGGAGGAGGAGGAAGCGGGACGCGCTCATGGGGGACAGCTCCTGCGGCGCTGCTCCGCGCGCGTGCGCACGCGCGCGGCAGCACCGATCGAGCGGAAGGATGGCGGCAGCGCGGCCGGCGAGTCAAGAAAGCGGGGAAGGTGCAGGTGCGATGAAGCCCACCTGTCGCCCCGTCCGCCCACGATCGCGCCGGTGCGAGAAGAACGTGTCGGGCTCGCACGAGGTGCAGCGACCCAGCACCTCGATGCGCTCGCGCGAGAGGCCGGCTTGCCGCAGCACCAGCTCGTTGGCGAGCCACAGGTCGACGCGCGAGCTGCCACTGCGCGGCTCCGCCACCCGCGGCCCGAGGTCTTGCCGGAACACCTGCGCCAGATCGGGCGAGACCTCGTAGCAGCACGGGCCGATGGCGGGGCCGATGGCGGCGAGCAGATCGCCGGGCTGAGCGCCCACCTCGCGCGACAGGGCCTCCACCGCGCGTGCTGCGGCGTGCGCGAGCGTGCCGCGCCAGCCGGCGTGCACCGCCACCACCGCGCCAGAGCGCGGATCTCCGATGAGCACCGGGACGCAGTCGGCGACCGAGACGCAGGCCGCCACGCCGGGGCGGGTGGAGAGCACGGCGTCGGCCTCCTCGCCCGGCTCGACGCCCTCCGTCGCGACGAGCACGCGATCGCCGTGCACCTGGAGCACCCGCGCGAAGGCGAGCCCGGTGGCGTTGCGGAGCGCCCGCCAGTTCTCGGCCACGCGGGCCCCGTCATCGCCCACCGCGCCACCCAGGTTGAACGACGCGAACGCCTCGCCCGACGCTTCTCCGCGCCGGGTGGTGAAGCCGTGCGGAAAGCCGGCCAGGAGCGCGCTCGAGAGCAGATCCATGCGCCTCCTCCCTATGGCGGCGCGGGGGCGTCCTCGCAACCGGGGGGCGGGTTTTTCCGGCCTGCCCGCTTTACGCCGGCGCCGGGCGGGGCGTGCGACCCTGGCCCTTGTGGCGTCGCGCCGCACCCACTAGGCTCACCCCTCTTCGCGATGCCGCACCTGCTCCGCTCCCGCATCGGCCGCAAGCTGCTCGTCGCGGTGGGGCTCCCCACCCTGCTCGTGGCGCTCGCCGGCATCGCCTGGCTGCGAGCCGAGACGCGCGCGTTTGCGCCGGGCCTATGGGGCGCGGTGCTCGCGTTCCTCATCGCCTTCGCGGTGGCGACGGCGCTCCTGCACCTCCTGGCGGTGCGGCTCCTGATCGAGCAGCCGCTCGCCCGCGTCGTCCGCTCGCTCCGCCGCGCCGAAGCGGGCGACTTCATGCTGCGCGTGCCGATCGCGTCCGACGACGAGCTCGGCGAGCTGGCGCGGAGCTTCAACACCGCGCTGGCCGCCATCACCGACCTCCGCTGGCGCCGGCTGGAGGACGCGCAGTCGATGGAGTCGATGGAGCGGGAGCTCTCGCTGAAAGAGCAGGTGGAGGCGCAGGCCCGGCAGCTCGACCTGGCGAACCGCGGGCTCGAGACGCGGCTGCGCGAGCTGACCTTGCTCGCGGAGCTGGCGCGGACGATGAGCAGCACGCTGCGGCTGGACCAGCTGCTGCACGCCATCACCGCGCGGGTGGGCAGCGCCCTGGGTCACGAGGTCTTCGCGCTCCTGCTCGTCGACGAGCGCTCGGGAGAGCTCGTCGTCTCGGACAGCGCCGGCCTGGCGACGCAGCTGAACGGCACCCGGCTGCAGCTCGGCCAGGGGGTGGCCGGGGTGGCCGCGCGCGACAAGCAGCTCGTGCTCGTGCGCGACACCCGGCTCGATCCGCGCTTCCCGGTCCAGCTCTGGACGGGCGGCGAGCACGGCTCGCTGCTGGCGGTGCCGATGGTGGCCCAGGACGCGTGCGTCGGGGTGCTCGATTTCTTCCGCCCCGCCGCCGACGCCTTCCCGGAGGACCAGATCCGCTTCCTGGAGTCGGTGGCCGGGCAGGCGGCACTCGCCATCGCCAACGCGCGCCTGCATGAGCGGACGGTGGCCCTCTCGCTCACGGATCCGCTCACCGGCGTGCACAACCGGCGCGGCTTCTTCCTTCGCCTGGAGCTGGAGCTCGAGCACGCGCGCCGCTTCGGGCACGGCTGCGCGGTGGCGATGGTGGACGTGGATCGCCTCCAGGCGCTGAACGAGACGCTCGGGCGCCTGGCGGGGGACGCCACCCTGCGCGCGGTCGCCGAGCTGCTCTCCGGCGCATTGCGCAAGGTCGATACGCTCGCGCGGGTGGGCGGCGAGGAGTTCGCGGTGCTGCTTCCGCACGCATCGCGGGGGGCCGGGCTGGAGGTGGCGGAGAAGCTGCGGGCGCTGGTCGCCGCGGAGCCCCTGGAGCACGGTCGAGTGACCGTCTCGGTCGGATTGGCGGCCTTCCCCGAGGACGCGAGCGACCTCGCCACCCTGCTCGACTGCGCCGACGCCGCGCTCTTCGCGGCGAAGAAGGCGGGGCGCGACACGGTGGTCGCGTTCGCGCCCGGCATGCGCGACCTGATCGGGCGGCGGCGTGACATTCAGATGACGGGCGTGCCCTGAGCGAAGATCCGGTCGGGTCG
>WNGL01005214.1_pt1 | contig 26770 bp, 29 predicted proteins | sample 5400591 | NCBI WGS metagenome assembly WNGL01 (sample SAMN13153377, study PRJNA577476) | soil metagenome | isolation source: 80 cm soil or saprolite under Garry oak tree replicate 1 | place: USA:California | collected 2016-06-15 | reverse complement strand
CGCTCCCGTGCTCCTCGAGAGTCGTGACGATCAACGATCGCGGCGGGATCGCGAGACCCGCGACAAGCGTGTTCAGGCCATCGGTCGCCGATTGCGCGAGCGCGACACGGGCTGCACCCCCTGGATCGCCGAGCGCCGCGGCGAGATCCGCCCGGGTCGCATCCAGAGCCGCGTTGTAGGCCGCGTAGCCGAGCTGTCCGAACATGCCGACCTCGTTGAGCCAGGTGCGGAACCGCTCCGCGGACCGCTGCGCGATCGGGAACGTGGGGCCCGAGCCAGCGACGTTGAAGTACAGGAAGTCGCCACGCAGCGCCTGCAGCGCCGCCGGTGACGCGTCCGGGTGCTCGTCGATCGCGGGCGCGACGTCGGTGGTCATGCCGTGATGATGCCCCGGATCGCGAGTCCCGCGGTGAAAAGCGCCGCAAAGCCGAGCGCGACGGACTGGCCGCGCGGAGCGCGGTCGCGGACCAGCGATGCCGCAAGCGGCATGGCCAGCGCGAGCGCGAAGCCGTAAAGGACGTGCAGAAGGTCGCGCGGGGGATTCCCGAGGACGAATACCAGGAACCCGAGCACGCCCTGCACGACCGACGCGATCACCGCGATCGCGATGGCCCCACGAAAGCCGGGGCTGGGACCCGAGTTGCGGATGCCGAGGTAGAGGCCCCAGAGACCCACCGCGGTGTAATAGAGGACGAGCGCCGTGGCCGCGCGCCCGTGCAGCGAAAGAACGACGTCCACCTCGACAAAAGCTAGCTCATAACGCTCGTATGCTCGAAGGGTGATCGACGTGCGGCACCTCACGCGCCGCTTCGACGGGACCATGGCTCTCGACGACGTGTCGTTCGAGGTGCACCCGGGTGAGATCGTCGCGCTCCTCGGCCCGAACGGCGCAGGAAAGACGACCGCGAGCCGGATCATCGGCGGGATCCTCGCGCCGAGCCAAGGCGAGGTCCTGGTCGACGGTATTTCAGTCCAAAAGAACGCGAACGCGGTGCGCGCGCGGTGTGGCTTCGTCACCGATCAGCCATCGCTCTACGAGCGGATGCCGCTCCGGGCCTATCTCGGCTTCTTCGCGCGGCTCTACGACGTCGCGCACCCGGACGTTCGGGCCGCGGAGCTCGCGAAGCTCCTCGGGCTCGACGACGTCTTCAATCGCAAGCTCGCGACGTTCTCGCGCGGTATGCGCCAGAAGGTCGCGATCGCACGGGCCCTCGTACACGATCCGCCGGTCCTGCTGCTCGACGAGCCCGGGACCGCGCTCGACCCCGAGATGTCCCAGATGCTGCGCGCGTTCATCATCTCGCTCCGCGCGCGGCACCGCGCGATCCTGCTTACGACACACGATCTCGACGAAGCGCAGCGTATCGCTGACCGCCTCGTCGTTCTCTACAAGGGGAAGGTCCTGCGGACCGGCGCGACGGCCGACATCCGCGCCGCCGGGCGGCCGACCTACACCGTGTCGTTCGCGGGAGATGCGACGACCGCGCGCGACGCGCTGGCTCGCGCCGGCATCGCGGCCGAGAGCGCGAGCGCCCGAGATGGATTGACCGCCCTGCGGTTCGCGGTCGACGATCCGATCGGCATGAATCCCGCCGCGCTGCGTGCGCTGCTCGAGGCGGGGGTCCACGTCATAACGCTGGCCGCTGAGGAGCGTTCGCTCGAGGACGCGTACCTCAGCATCCTGGCGGAGGCGCGCCGATGAAGTGGTGGCTGATCGCCTGGCGCGAGATCCGCTGGGAAGTCTTCCTCGATCGCGCATCGCTCCTCCGAACTGGCGTGTTCATCGTGATCCCGCTGTTCTTCGTCATCTCGAATCGCGGCATCGCGTCGGGACCGCAGGGCGACGCGACGCTCATCGGGCTCGCGCTGCAAAGCGTGTTCTTCCCCGCGCTCTCGGGCGTAGCTCTCATCGCCGCAACCTTCTCCGCCGAGAAGGAGAACGGGACACTCGTTCCCCTCCTCGCCGCGCCCATCCGCGACTTCGACATCGTCCTGGGGAAGCTCGTCGGCATGGTCGTGCCGGTGATGGTCGCGGTTGTCGTTACCCTCGCCGCGGGGTACGCGCTGGCCGCATACCGCTACGGTGCGGATCGGGTCGCACACGCGCTCACGCCAGAACTCCTCTACGCGCTCCTCGTGCTGTCGCTCTTGTACCTGGTCACCACAGGAAGCATCACGATGATCGTCGCCGCGCGGGTAAAGACGAGTCGCGCCGCGCAGCAGATCGCGGGACTCGTGATCGCCCTCTCCGCGGTGGTGTTCGCCGGCCTGGGATTCGTCGCGTCGCAGCTTGGCGAGGGCTGGCCACTCCTTGCGCTCGGCGCCGGGCTCGTCGTGTTGGACGTGCTCGCGCTCGAACTCGCGCGGCGCGTGTGGCAGCGCGAAGAAGTGATCGGACGCGTGTGACCTTGACTGCCACAGAGCCAGCGCCTAGCGTTTCCGTTCTCGTGCGCCCGGCAGCGTGAAGGCCTCCCGAGATCGGGAGGTCTTCTGATTTTCCAGGAGGTACGACATGGCAAGCACGGTCCAGCAACGGCTGAACGAGGTCGCGGCGGTCGGACAGGAGATCGCCGAGACCGGCGTTGCGTATCTCGATGGAAAGTTCACGCCCCTGGCCGACGCGAAAGTCTCGATCGCGACGCACGCCCTCCAGTACGGGACCGGCGTCTTCGAAGGGATTCGCGCCTACTGGAATCCGGTGAAGGAGCAGCTCTACGTGTTCCGGCTGCGCGAGCACTTCGAGCGCATGGCCGGTTCCGTGCGGATCATGCGCATCACGCTCCCAGGTGATCCCGACGCGCTCAGCGAGATGGCGCTCGAGCTCCTCCGAAAGAACGGCTTCAAGAGCGACGTGTACGTTCGGCCGCTCGCGTTCAAGGCGGCACGTTCGGTGAAGGTCGCGCTCCAGGGATTGCGCGACGGCTTCGGGATGTACGCATTCCCGCTCGGCGCGTATCTGCCCACCGGAGGGCTCGCCGCGCGGACCGCGAGCTGGCGCCGCACGTCCGACGACGCGATCCCGGCGCGCGGCAAGCTGACCGGCGCGTACATCAACACCGCGCTCGCGGTGGACGAGGCGCACGACTTCGAGGCCGATGAGGCGATCTTCCTCACCGCCGACGGGCACGTCTCCGAGGGTGGCGGCGCGAACATCTTCATGGTCCGCGACGGCGCGCTGATCACGCCGCCGGTGACCGACGACATCCTCGAGGGCATCACACGCGACTCGATCCTCCAGATCGCGGCCGAGCTCGGGATCCTCGTTGGGGAGCGGCAGATCGATCGCACCGAGCTGTACGTGGCTGACGAGGTCTTCTTCTGCGGCACCGGTGCGCAGGTCGCGCCGTGCGTGAAGATCGACGGGCGTGTCGTGGGCGACGGGCAGATCGGGCCCGTGGCGAAGAAGATCGGTGAGGTCTACTTCGGGATCGCCCACGGCGACGACAAAGCGCACCCCGAGTGGCGCACGGCGGTGTATCGCTGACCACCATCGCCTACCAGGGTCTGGCCGGCGCGTTCTCCGAGGCGGCCGCGGCGGCGCTGTTTCCGGGAGCGAGCCTGCGGCCGCGCCGCACGTTCGCCGAAGTCTTCGCGGCGCTCGAGGCGCATGAGGTCGACGCCGCCGTCGTGCCCGTTGAGAACACTCACGCGGGCTCGGTCGCCGATGTCTACGACCTGTTGCGCCAGCACACCGGGGCAAAGGTCATCGCGGAGGTCATCGTTCGCGTCCGCCATTGCCTGCTTGGTGTGCGCGGCTCGAGCCTGGACGGTATCCGCGTCGCGCGGTCACACCCGCAGGCGCTCGCGCAGGTCGAAGAATTCTTGCGCACGCACCGTATTCAGCCCGAGGTCGCCTTCGACACCGCCGGCGCGGCGGCTGAAGTCGCCGAGGCAAAGGACCCGTCTGTCGCGGCCGTTGCGAGCCGGCGCGCCGCCGAGCGCTACGGACTCGACGTGCTCGAGGATTCGATCGAGACTTCGACCGACAACTTCACGCGTTTCTTCGCGGTGGCGTCGCAGGCGGATCGCGAGGTGGCCGGCCTGATCCCGGCGGCGCTCCGCAAAGGTCCCACCAAGACGAGCCTTGTGTACAAGACCGCGAACCTGCCTGGCGCGCTGGTGCGCTCGCTCCAACCGTTCGCGACCGCCTGGCTCCAGCTCAGCAAGATCGAATCGCGGCCGAGCCGCGCGGCGCCATGGGATTACGTTTTCTACCTCGACTTCGAGGGCGACCCGACAGCGTGGCCGGCCAAAGAAGCCCTCGCGCTGATGCGCACGTGCTGCGAGTGGATCCAGCAGCTCGGTACGTACCAGGCCGCGACTGAGGTCCTCGAGCCGGACTGAGCCCTGGTGATCTACCGGCTCCGCATCTACAAGGCAGTTCCGGAAAACCTCGCCGCCTTCCACGAATTCTTCCGCGACCATCTTCTCCCGATCCAGGAGCGCCACGGTGCCCGGCTCGAGGGGCGTTGGGAGACGGAGGACGGCAGGGTCGTCGCCATCTGGGAGTACGACGACCGCGGGGCCTACGAGCGGATCAATTCCGCCGTCGTCGCCGATCCCGCATCAGCGGTGGCGCAGAAATATCGCGCCACCCTCGGCCCGTTGTTCACCGAACGCGAGGAGGTCTTCATGAATCGGGTCTCCACAGCCAAAGGCGGCTGATCACCAGGAGGACGGGCCGTACCGCCCTCCTGGTGGCTCGGACTCGGTGCTATTGAACCGCGCAGTTGCTGGGTTGCGCCTCGTCGATCCGGCGGGCGGCGCCTCGCGGAACGAGCGACATGACATACACGACCGTTTCGACGCTTCCTTCGTTGCGGACGAGGTGAATATCGCCGCCGTTATCGACGAAACCAGACCCTGCCTCGACGACTTCGCCCGTGCAGCTCGGATCATCCGCGCGGTACAGGGTCAGCGCGCCCGTCTTGACGACCACGAAACTCGGCCCCGGGTGCGAGTGCCAGCCAAAAGAACCGCCAGGCGCGATCCTGTTCTCCAACATCCACACATCGGACTCGCCCTTGGTGTCGACCCGGGCCTGCCATTTGCTCGAGAGTGTCTTCGCGTCGATCTCGTGGAACTGCCCGATGGCGAAGACCGTGCTGGTGATGCCACGCTGGGACGTCGCGAGGACCGTCCCGCCGTACGCGGCGACGGCCGCTACGACGATGAGAAGCGCCAGCACGAATCGTGTCTTCATTTCCGTACCTCCCAGGTGCCTTTCGGGCCCTCCGGAACGATCGCCGCCGCGCCCGAACGGCGAAAGCCCAAAAAATGAACTTGCGGGCTGGCGAGGTGAGGCGTTGACTGGGCGGGTGCCGCAGTACGGTCAGTTCTGCCCGGTGTCCCGTGGCGCGGAGATCTTCGCCGAGCGCTGGACGCCGCTCATCCTGCGCGAGCTCCTGAATGGGAGCCATCGTTTCAGCGAGATCCAGCTCGGACTTCCGCGGATCTCGCGCAACCTCTTGACGCAGCGCCTCGCATCGCTCACGAGCGCCGGCGTCATCGAGCGACGACCCGCGGAGCGAGGACGCGGCTTCAGCTATCACCTGACCTCGGCCGGCGAAGAGCTGCGACCGGTAGTGGAAGCGCTGGGCGCGTGGGGCTACCGCTGGGGCGGCGCGGACCTACCCTCGGGGCAGCTGGACCCCGTGCTGCTTATGTGGTTCATCCGACGGCGGGTGCAGGTCCAGGCGCTCCGACGTGCTCGCACGGTAGTCCGCTTCGACTTCCGGCGGCCACGAAAGTCCTTCTGGTTGCGAATCGAACCGCCGGCCGTAGATCTGTGCTTCACCGATGAGGGCTTCGACGTGGAGCTCGCGGTCGACGCCGACCTCGCGGCGTTGACCGCGGTGTGGCTTGGACGCCTGCGTCTCGCCGAGGCGATCGCCGCGGGTTCGATCCGGCTCGACGGCAATGAAGATGCGCGCCCGCTGTTCGGCCGATGGTTCGGCCTGAGCCCGTTCGCCGGTGGAGGCGCCGATCGCATCCTTGCGCGGGCGGGCGCGCGGTGAGGTCCGAGGCCGCTACCAGTTAAGGAGAAAGACGGGGGCAGCGGCCGCGATTCCGGCGGCAGCCTGCAGTCCGAGCACCAGCAGCGCTTGCCTGGGAGCCCGCGGTAGCCACAGCAAAGCGAAGAGCGCGATGACGGGGAGCTGTCCGGCCATGAGTAGCTGCCAGAGATGGGCCGCGGTCCCTTCATCCCCCTCGCGGGCAACCCCGGAAACCGCGATGTGGCCAAGAACGACTGCGAGGGCCGCGAACGACATCGCCAGCGGAATGATCGCGGTCGGTTGCCTCAGCGCTCCGAAGCTCATTCAGCAACGCCCCTCGGGGTCGGGAGCGGCAACAGCGGGAGCGCATAAAAGAGCGCGGTGAGGCCGTAGACCGCAAGGCTGGCGAGCGGCGCGACGAAGGCCAGCGCGATCCCGATGGTGTACGCCGCGAGGCCTATCGGAAACAGCCGGCCTTCCTGCCGGATGCGGCGCGCCGCCGCGTCATGGCCCACGAGCCGCTGATCGTGCGTCGCATAAAGAAAGACGCCGGTGAAAGCGATCGCGATGAGGACCGCACCTAAGCCGTAGACGACGAGCGCCGCGGCGGCTCCGTGCTCCGAGAGGATGTACTGGCCGACCAGCGCCGTTGGGAACGGGACGATCCCGACGGCGATCAACAACATGAGGTTCAGGTAGAGAAAGCGGCGGTCGACGCGCTTGCAGTGCTCGAGCAGGGTGTGGTGATTCACCCAGATGATGCCGATGGTGAGGAAGCTCACGAGGTAAGCCGCATACGCCGGCCAGAGCCGGAGGAGCGCACCGCTCAGATCGCTCGTATCGGCGGGTACGCGCAGCTCGAGCACGAGCAGGGTCGCGGCGATCGCGAAGACGCCGTCGCTGAATGCTTCGAGCCGGCTCGTCCGCATCGCACTCAGTCTGAACGAGCCTGCACAAATCGCGACGGCGGCGTCCGGGACTCCGCTGGCACCCGCCATCTTGTTAGGACCGCTCGGCGACGATGATCACTGACATGCCGTGTTCAGCAGGTCGTTCGCGTTCGCCCCGGATAAGGGCATTGAGTTCCTGTTGATGAGTCGTGAAGCCACGTGAGCCCAGCGACCTGAATCGGCGCGGCCATCCGCTGAACGACATGGAGTCCCGCGAACCCTCCTCAATCCGCAGTCAGTTTCATATCGAATCGATGACGGCGGTGCGCTTTGCGGCTTGCTGGGGACACGCAGGTGCGTAGAGGGCGCCCGGTTTCCGCGTTCGTGCGGATGGTATGTGCGGCTGGAATCTCCAGCCTGCTCGTTGCGACGCTGGCCCCGACCACGGCGATCGCGGCTGATCCGATCAAGTCTTCAAACTTCGCCGGCGTGGAAGACCCGCTCAAGGAGAAGGGGGCGTGGGTATCCATGTTCTCCATGAGCCCGGACCGCGTCCAGTTCCAAAAGAACAATGGAGCCTTCGCGAATAGTTTCAATGGCGCGCACAACAACCATCCGTCTTCCCGCACGACGGCGGCCGTCCCGGCCGACCAGTACTCGGAAATCGTCGTCGGTCATGTCGGCACCAACAAAGCGTACGTAGGGCCGATGGTTCGGGTGCAGACCAGCGGACCGAGGGTCGACAGCCAGTACACCTGGTGGGCGAGCCTGCCTGGCGGAGAAAACCTCGAGCTCTATCGTTTCGACTGCAACGGGACCAGCTACACGGCTCAACGGCTCGTCCCGAATTCTCCTATCGCGGACGGCGACAGGCTCCGCCTCATCGCCCGCGGCCCGGTGATCTATGGGATCAAGAACGGCGTCCGAGACTTCATCTATAACACCGGCAAGGACACCGTCCGGTACGACCAGGGGACGACGGGAATACTCGCCTTTTCCGCCGGCCCGACGCTGACAGACGCGAAGATCGCGTCGTGGTCCACCGGCGCCGCCCCGGTGTCCTCTGGGACCTGGGCGTCCACGACCTTCGACGGGATCGAAGATCCGCTGGATGAGGGCGACCGCTGGTACCCGCTGCCGTTGGCGGGATCCCCGCTGTCAGGGACTAGACAGTTCAGCTTCAAGAAGGCCGGGGGCGTCGCCATAACCAACAGCCCCTATGAGCAGGGTGTGCTCTCGGGCGTGTGGGGCATCGCTCCGCCCCCCACGCAGTACTCGGAGGTCACGCTGGGTCCGGTGGATCCGAGCAGCGGCGGCGGGGTCGTCGTCCGGATCGATCGCACCAGCTTCGGCCCCACCGGATGGCTGTTGTTCGTCTGGGCGGACAGCGCCCGCAGTGGCTCGGGGATCTACAAGCTGGATCCGGTCCGAGAGAGCCCGACTCTCGTTCGACCTTTCAATCCGACCGTCGCCGCGGGCGACAAGTGGCGCCTCGCCGCCAGCGGGAACACCCTCGAGGTCTTCCAAAACGGCATATCGCAGTTCACCTACACGACCGACGGTTCCTATCCCACGGGGGATGTCGGGATCGAGGCCTATTCCGCGAAGTTCTCTTTCGACGCATGGGAAGGCGGCGCGATGACGAGCCCGCCGGCCACACCTCCGACGATCACCGGCTTCGCGCCGACGAGCGCGCCGGTTGGGGCGAGCGTCTTGATCAACGGCACCGACTTCGGCGGGGCGACCTCAGTGACCTTCAATGGGACGAACGCGACCTTCTCAGTCACGTCCGCCACGGCGATCCAGGCCACCGTGCCCTCGGGTGCCACCAGCGGTCCGATCGCCGTGACGACGCCAAGCGGCACGGCCAACAGCGCGGGCGACTTCACGGTGACAGCGAGTCCGCCGAGTCCGCCGACAATAACGAGCTTCGCGCCGACGAGCGGGCCGGTTGGGACGAGCGTCCAGATCAACGGCACCGACTTCGGTGGAGCGAGCTCAGTGACCTTCAACGGGGTGGACGCAAGCTTCTCCGTCGATTCGGCGACGGTGATTCAAGCCTCGGTGCCCTCAGGTGCCGCCACCGGTCCGATCAGCGTGACGACGCCAAGCGGCACGGCAAACAGCACGGGCCCGTTCCTGGTGACGCCGACGATCACCGACTTCGCACCGGCGAGCGGTCAGGTTGGCACGAGCGTCCAGATCAACGGCACGAGCTTCGACGGAGCCAGCACGGTGACCTTCAATGGGGTGAGCGCGAACTTCGCCGTGATCTCGTCGACGACGATCCAGGCCACCGTGCCGGCGGCGGCCACCACCGGCGCGATCACCGTGACTACGCCTGGAGGCACGGCGACGAGCGCGAACAGCTTCACGGTGATGGTGCGTTTGAGCGTGACGAAGACGAGCCCGCTGGGCGTAGGTCAAGGCACGGTGGCCTCTACCTCCAGTCCCGACAGTGCGAACCAGATCGACTGCGGGTCCAACTGCTCCGTCGACTTCACGTACGGCACGGTCGTGACGCTCACGGCGACGCCGGCTCTGCTCTCGGTGTTCGATGGCTGGAGTGGTTGCGATTCAGCCTCGGGGACGACCTGCACTCTGACCTTGACGTCGGCGAGGACGGCCACCGCCCGCTTCCTGCCCTAGCCCAGGCTCGGATCGAATCAGCCGCCCAGATAGGTGCGCGCGACGGCCTCGTCGCGGAGAAGCTCTTGACCCGTCCCGCGCATCACAAGCTTCCCCAGCTCCATCACGAAGGCGCGGTCAGCTAGCCGAAGCGCTCGCAGCGCATTCTGCTCGACAAGAAGCATCGTTACGCCCTGGCGCCGGAGGTCGGCGAGCGTGTCGAAGACGCGTTTCACGATCAGCGGCGCGAGTCCGAGCGATGGCTCGTCGAGCAGGAGCAGACGTGGACGAGCGAGGAGCGCCCGCGCGATCGCGAGCATCTGTTGCTCGCCGCCGGAAAGACTCCCCGCCAGCAGCGCGCGGCGCTCGCCCAGGATCGGGAAGCGCTCGTACGCGGAGTCGAGGTCCGAGCGTGCGCGGCCGCGCAGTCCCATGAGAAGGTTCTCTTCGACCGTCATTCGCGCGAGGATCTCGCGCCCCTCCGGCACCTGGACGATGCCAGCGCGCACGATCGCATGCGGCGGCGCGCCCGCGATGTCGCGGCCATCGAAGCGGATCCGACCGCCGGCCGGCAGGAGACCGCTGATCGCGGCCAGCGTGCTCGACTTTCCTGCCCCGTTCGCGCCGATGAGCGTGGTGACCTCTCCGGCATTCACCGCGAACGACACGCCATGCACCGCCTCGACCGCGCCGTAGTGCACGCGGAGATCTTCGACCTCGAGAAGCGGCGGACTCACGCGACGTCCTCGCTCCCGAGATAGGCCTCGCGCACCACCGGGCTCGACTGGATCTGGGAAGGCGTACCCTCCGCGATCTTCCGGCCGAAGTTGAGCACCGCGACTCGGTCGCAGGTGCCCATCACGAGCCGAACGTCGTGCTCGATGAGCACGATCGTGACTCCCTCCGCCACCAGAGCGCGCATGAGCTCGCGGAGGCGCGCGGACTCCGCCGGATTCATGCCGGCGGCGGGTTCGTCAAGGATCAACAGCCGGGGCTCGGAGGCGAGCGCGCGCGCGATCTCGAGACGGCGCTGGTCACCGTACGCGAGGCCGCCGGCGAGAGCGTTCGGCCGGCTCAGGCCGAGCCGTTCCAGGAGCTGACCAGCCTTCTCACGATCGTTGCGGTCAGGTGCGCCCCGAGGCCAGAGGCGTCGGACCACGTCCGAACGCATCCGTGCGTGCCGTCCAACGAGGACGTTCTCCAAAACGGTGAGGCCCTTGAAGAGCCGCACGCCCTGAAAGGTGCGCGCGATGCCGCGCGCGGTCAGCGCGTGCGGCGCCAGGCGCGTGACGTCGCCCCCAGCGAACCGGATCGCCCCGCTATCCACGCGCAGGTGACCGCTGATGAGATTCACGAGCGTGGTCTTGCCGGCGCCATTCGGACCGATGAGCCCGAACACCTGACCGGGTTCGATGGACAGGTCAACGTCGGCGACAGCGTGTACGCCGCCGAATCGCTTCGAGATGCCGTCGCACTCAAGCAACATCGGCAGCCCCGATCTCCTGGAGGCGTCGGGTCTTCCGGAGCTCGGCGAGCGTCACCAGCCCGCGGGGCAGATAGATGATCACGCCCATCAAGATGAGCCCGGCGAAGATGTCACGGTATTCCTTCAGTGGTCGGAGTACTTCGGGAAGTGCCGTCAGGAGTGTCGCGCCGAAGATCGGGCCGGCGACGCTGGGCGTTCCGCCGACGACGGCGAAGACGAGGATCTGGACCGCGCGCGTGAAGCCGAAGTCGCCCGGCTCGATCGAAAAGTTGAGGTGCGCGGAGAGGCCGCCGGCCCACGCCGCGAGTGCCGCGCCGGCGACGAACGCGGCGAGCTTGTAGCGGCGGACGGCAATGCCCTGGCTCGCCGCGGCGATCTCGTCCTCGCGGATCGCGGCCCAGGCGCGGCCGACGGTCGAACCCTGCACGCGCCACAACACGTAGGCCACGCTGGCGAGCGACAGGTAGATGTGCCAGAGCTCAGTGACCGGCGGGATGCCGTTCAGGCCGAGCGCCTTTCCGGTGAATGGCAGCGTCAAAATGACGACGCGCACGACCTCCCCAAATCCGATCGTCGCGATCGCGAGGTAGACGCCGCGAAGCCGGAATACCGCGAGGCCGAGCGGGAGCGCGAGCGCGGCCGAGAGAAGGGCGCCCAGGGCCAGACCCACCGGGAACGGAACGCCGAAGCGCATTCCGAGCAGCGCCGCGCCGTACGCGCCGACGGCCATGAACGCCGCGTTGCCGAGCGTGAGCTGCCCCGCGTAGAGCGTGACCCAGACCGAAAGCGCGAGGAGCGCATTGATGCCGATGACGCCGATCGTCGTCTGATAGACGCGGAAGAAGTCGACGATCGCGTCCACTACGCGCGGTCCACGACGCGGTGCCCGAGAAGACCGCGCGGCCGGATCACCAGCACGAGGAAGAGAAGCCCGAAGGCGAGCGCGTCTCGGAGCTCCGCGAACTCGGCGGGAAGGAACACGAGGGCCGCGATCTCGCCGATCCCGAGGATGTACGCGCCGAGCACGGCGCCCGGAAGACTGCCCATCCCTCCGACGACCATCACGGTGAACGCCTTCAGCTCGTACGGCGTGCCCATCTGCGGGTAGATCGCGTTGTACGCGAAGCCGAGCAACGCCCCGGCCACGCCGCCAAGCCCTGATGAGATGAAGAAGGTCGCCGCGATCGCGCGATCGACATCGACGCCGAGGAGCCGAGCCGCGCGCGGGTTCTCCGCGAGCGCCCGGATGTCGCGTCCGAGCTGCGTCGCGCGAACCACATACGTGAGCGCGGCCATGAGGATGATCGCGAGCCCGATGATGAGAAGCCGCAGCCCATCCAATCGAGAGTCCCCGATTTGAAGGACGGTTTGCGGAAGGCTTCCGGCCGGATAGCTCACAAGGTCGGGCCCATACCGCAGCTCCATGAGCCTGATCACGACGATCGCGAACCCGAGACTCGAGATCATCGCCGAGAGCGGTGGCGCACCGCGCCGTCGCAGCGGCGCGAACGCGACACGATCCAGAAAGATCCCGAACACTCCGGTCACCCCAAACGCCGCGACCGCCGCGAGCGCGGCGGGGGCGCCGAAGGTCGACATGAAGAACAGAGCCACGAATGCGCCGAGCATGAACACGACCGGATGCGCGAGATTCAGGATGTCGAGGACGGAGAAGACGAGCGCGAACCCGACGGCGAAGAGCGCGTAGATGCTGCCGACGAAGATCGCGTTATAGAGCTGCTCGGCCAACGCGCGTCAGGTTAGTTGAACGGGACGAACTGACCGTCCTTCACCGTCATCACGAAGACCGGCTGCTTTACGTCGTGCTCCGGCGTGAAGCTGAACGCTCCGAGCGGGGTGGCGAAGTCCTTTGTCGCTTCGAGCGCCTTTTTGAGCGCCGCCTTGTCGGTGGCATTGCCCGACCGCTTCATCGCGTCGGCCAGCACGTTCATCGCCGTGTATGCCTGCGTCGCGAACTGGTCGGGATCCGCGCCGTACTTGTCCTTGAAGGCCCTGACGAAGTCGACATTTGTCTTGTCGGTCGACGCCTTGTTCCACGCGGTGCCGACGATCATGTTCGGCGCGGCGGCACCGGCCGCCGTGATCACGGCCGGCGAGTTGAACCCGTTCGAGCCTACGACGCGGAGACCCTGCGGGAACTGCTTCCCCACTTCGATGAGCACCTTCGACGCCGTACCCGCGAGCCCGGATGCGAGGATCGCGTCGGGGCTCTCGCCCTTGGCCTGGGTCACGAAGGCGGAGAAGTCGACGTCGGCGGTCTTGTACGGGATCGTCCGAGCGATCGTGATGCCGTTGTCCGCCGCGGCCTTCTTGAAGATGTCCGCGCCGTCCGATGCGAACTTCTGGTCGCTCTCGAACATGAGCACGACCTTCTTGAGACTCAGTTTGTCCTTCGCCGCCTTGAGCGCGGCCGGCAGCGCGGTCTCCTCGCCGAGGGACGCGCGGAATATCCAGTCGCACGTACCGTAGTCGCACTTTCCGACGATGCCGACACCGGTGTTCGAGATCGCGATCACCGGGATGCCCGCCTGCTGCGCGACGGGGTGCGCTCCCGCGGCGACGCCGGAGAGGGTCGGGCCCAGGATCGCGGCGACCTTGTCCTCGTTGATGAGCTTGCGGAATACGGTGATGCCCTGGTCGCGGGCCGACGCGTCGTCCTCGACGACGAGCGCGATCTTCGCGCCATCGATCCCGCCTGACGCGTTGATCTGCTCCATCGCCAGCTTCGCGCCGTTCTGCTGTGCCGGACCGTAGATGTTCGCGGCGCCGGTAAGAGAGATCGCAAGACCCACCTTGATATCCGCCTTGGGCCCCGTGGACGCCGACGGCTGCGTGGCTGGAGTGCCGCCGCACGCGGCCAGCACGACGGAAACAGCGGCGATGCCGGCGAACAAACGAGTCCTCATGGCGAGCCTCCCCCGCGACGTGATCACGCGATGCTAGCGAACGTCCAGCGCTTCGCACACCGCGGTCTGGCTCACGCCGGGCGTGGGCCCGCCGCTCATCACGTAGAGCGTGCTCCCGACCGCGATGACGCCGAGGCCGTGGCGAGACGTCGGCAGATCCGGGCCGCGCGACCACTTGCCGGTCGCCGAGTCGAAGATGTCGACCTCTTTGAACGTGCCGAGCGGCTGCTCGCCGCCGGCGACGAAGACGCGCGAGCCGATCGTCGCCGCGCCAATGCCGCCGCGCGCTGTCGGTGCGTCCGGCATGGATTGCCAGGCGTCGACTGCGGGGTCGTAGCACTCGAAGGTCGCGAGGTTCTGCAGCAGCGACAGCTTGCGGCCGCCGACCGCACAGACGCGACCGCCGATCGCGGCGGCCGCGAGGTGGTCGCGCGGCGTCGGTAACGGAGCGGCCGTGCTCCACCGATCCGCCGCTGTGTCGTAGACGTACGTCGGACCGACGAGGCGATCGCCCTGTGCCCCTCCGACGATGTAGACGCGGCCGCCGATCGCCACGGCGGCTGCCTGCGAACGTGGCGCCGGCATCGGCGCGATCTCACGCCAGCCCTGGTCGCCGAAGAACCGGAAGGACCGCGCGACCGACAGGCTGTTCACGTTGCCCCCGAACACATACAGGCCCGGCGTGCCCGCCGTGTCGACTCCGGCCGCCATCGCGTGATCGACGCTGATCGGATATCGCGCCGCCGCCGACCAGCGATCGGCGATATACGTCTCGGCGACGTTGGGGCCCCCAAAGCCGCCCACCACATAGACGACGCCGCGAAAAACGCCGACTGCGACCTCGCTGCGTGGAGTCGGGATGTCCGCGACGCGCCGCCAGGAAAGAGCGGCGCTGTTCGTGGGCCCAGGGCTTACCGAGCTGGCGGGCGGCGTCACCGTGGGCGTGCATGAGACGAGCACCAGGGTGACCAGCGCCAAGCGCATCACTCCCTTATATATAGGTGCGAATGTCGGACGAGGCCATCACCGCCATGGCAGGACTGGTGGCGTCGTTCCTCTCAGGGCTTCTCGGGATCGGCGGCGGCCTGGTGCTGACCCCGCTCCTGCTCTACCTCCCGCCGCTGGCAGGCGGTGCTGCCATTCCGGTGAAGATCGTGACGGGGCTCACGATCGTGCAGGCGATCTCCGGCAGCGTGCTCGGCACGCTGCGCCACCGCGCGTACGGGAACGTGTCGTCGCGGCTGGTGTGGCTGATGGGCCCGCCGAGCGCTGTTGCGTCGCTCGTCGGCGCGTTCGTCTCGCGCGACACGCCCGACAGCGTCATCCTGCTCGTGTTCGCGGTCCTGGCCTTCACGGGCGGCGTCATGCTGCTGCTGCCGGTCACTCCGCGCGACGAGCGCGCCGAGGACGTTCGCGCCGACCCGAGGGTCGCGATCCCCGTCGCGCTCTTCCTCGGTTTCTTCGGTGGCATGGTGGGGATCGGCGGCATCGCCTTCATCATCGCCGCGCTCATTTACCTGCCATCATCGCCGCCCTCGTTTATCTACTGCGCGTGCCTCCGCGCATCGCGATCGGGTCTTCGCTGGGCATCGGCCTCTTCGCCGCGGTCGCCGCGCTCATCGGCAAAGCGGCGACCGCGCAGATCGATCCGCCGCTCGCGGCGATCGTTTTCGTTTCGGCGCTCGTGGCATCTCCTGTCGGCGCGGCGGTGAGCGTCCGCACGCAGCCGCGCGCACTGCTAGCGATACTCGCGGGGATCGTGATGCTTGCCGCGATTCGAATAGCGTTCACAGCGGTAACGGGAACATGAAGGAAGTCGCGGTGCATTTCGCCGTCAACCACATGGACGCCGAGGTCGCGGCGTCTGCCCTCCGCGCCACCGGACTGCACCCGCGCATCGCCCTCGACAGCAGCATCGGCGGCCTCACCGGAATCACGACGAGCGTTGGGCGCCGTGTGGTGCTCGTGCCTGCCGAGGAACGAAGGCGCGCGCAGGAGATCCTCGAGGAGCCGGTGCGCGAAGAGCCCGAGGACAACCCGGTCCTTCGCCTGGTCATCATCGTCGCGCTCATCGTGGGTCTGCTCCTGGCGACGCCCTTCGTCGCGCAGGTGTGCTTTGGGCCGCTCTAGCGCGTGCCGGTCTCGCGCTCCTTCGGAACGATCTCCTCGCGGTCGACGCCGAGGCGCACCTCGTCCTCGGTGATCCGCAGGATGTCGTCGCGTGAGATCTCGGCGACCTTGCCGCCGCCTAAGAGGCGTTCGAGCCCCGCGTGCGCTCTCACAGTCAAGCCCAGGACGTCACCGGTCTTCTCGTCGAATCTCATGTCCTCAACGGTACCGACGACGTCGCCGTCCCGGTCCTTCACGGTGTCACCCTTCTTGATCGAGGGCCGCGACCGCTCGCCCGCGTCGGCGAGCACGGACTCCTCGGGCCAGAGGAAGGACTCGGGCGGGATCGCGTAGCCGAGATTGGGTGCCGACCAACCGGCAGGTGGATTGACGAAGTCGTCCTCTTCGAAGGTCGGCTGGGTGTCGAGCTCCTTCTTGTTGAGATTGAGCGTGATCGTTTCAGCGTCAGCCGATGCCTCCGCGAACATGTCCTCGCTGACGATGACGTCGCGGCCGAGCAATCGGCCGGTGCTGACAACGAAACCGGTTATGCGCTCCGTCTCCGGATCGATGAGCACTCGATGGATCTTCCCGACCTCGTGCCCGTCCTTCGTCCTGATCTTCGCCTTCAGATCGATGCGCATCGCGCCCCCCAAGCGGCCATCCAGCCGCTCCCTCCGCAGCAGGTCTTACGCCAGCACGCTCGCCTGAGTTCAATACGGCACGTCCACGTTACCGCCTCGACGCACGCCGGTCCCCTCGAGAAGCGCCGGCAACCCTCGCTGCTCGCCGCGCAGCGCATCGAGAAGCCGAAGCGCTTCGTCCACCGTCAGGTCGCGGCGGAAGTCGGTGAGCGCAGTCTGCACGGACTCGGGCTGCGCCGCTCCCGTTGAGCCGACCGCGCCTGGCGGGAGCGTCGCGGTCGGGATGCCCGGACCGGTCGGCCCGGTCGCCGCCGGCGTGCCGCCGGGCCCCTGCGACCCGCCCGGAGGCGGTGTGCGCTGGCCGGGCTTGCCCGTGGGATCGGGTACTTGAGGCCGGAGAAGGCCGAGGATCCGATCGATGACCTCGATGTTGAACTTGGCATCGCGGTCGTTCGAGTCGAGACGCAGCGCCTCGACGTACGCCGCGCGCGCGTCGAGGATGCGGCCAAGCCGGAAGAGCGACGTGGCCCGGTCGTAGAACGCGATCGAGCGAGTCGTCCCCTTCGCGCCGTCGATCCCTCGGCCGTACTCGACGAGCGCCCGGTCGTGCTCGCCGAGCACCGCGAGCGCGTTACCGAGGTCGATCGAGATCTCGGGTGCGGTCGGACGTCTTGCCTGAAGATCGCGATACCGCGTGACCGCGCCTGCCGGGTCGCGCAGGAAGAGCTGGTTCGCCGCGTCGACCTCGTCTGCGATCGGATCGGCCGGACCGCATGCCACGACGAGGAGCAGCAGCGCGCTCACTGCTCCGAGAGCGCGGCGTCGTGGTGCCGCGCGTCCGCGTGGAACGCGCGGCCGCGGCATCGGGCGGCGCTCGTCGATGAGCCAGTCGGCGATGAGGAGGATCACCGCGATGCCGAGGAAGATCTGGTACCGGTCATCGGGGCTCACTCCGCCCTCGGCCGGCGTGGCCGCGGCATCGATCGCGCGCAATGCTTCCGTCAGGCTCTTGGCGACGGCTTCGGTGTCATAACGGAAGTAGCGCCCACCACCGTCGGCCGCAAGCCCGGCCAGACGCGCCTCGTCGAGGCGGCTCGTGATCTGCGTGCCGTTCGCGTCCACCAGCATCTGCTGGAACTGGCCCTTCGCGTCGTAGACGGGCACCGGTCCACCCTCCGGGGTACCGATACCCAGCGTGAACACGTGGATGTTGCGCGCGAGATACGTGTCGAGCGGCGGCAGATCCGGCGCGGGGTCCTCGCCGTCCGAGACGATGACGATCGCCTTGGCGCGCTGGTTCGAGTTCCCCGTGATCGGCAATTGCGCGGCCGCGCCCTGCAGCGCCGCGCGCAGCGACGAGCCCGGGTTCAGGTGGAAGCCGTGGCCCGACGTGTCGAGCGCGGGCCCCACGATCTTCGTGTCGGCGGTCAGCGGGTACCGCACGACGCTCGAGCCCGCGAAGAGCGTGAGCCCGACCCGCCCACCGACGAGCTGCTGGCCGATCATCTCGATCGCACGCTGCGCCGCGTGCAAACGATCGGGCTCGACGTCGCGCACCGCCATGCTCTGGGACACGTCGAGCGCGATGATCGTGTCGGCCGACGACGTGGCCACGCGCCGCGGCACCTCGCCGATCTGCGGCCCGATCAACGCGAGCACGACGAGAAGGCACGCGCCGCCGACGAGGATCAGCTTCGTGATCTGACGCGTGGGACTCGCCGACGCCAGGCGCGCGCCGGGACCGGCGAACGCGGCGAGCGCGCGGCGACGATTGATGAGCGAGACCACACAGAGTGCGACGATCAGGACTGCCGCGATCAGAAGCGGCGCCATCTCGGGGTGCGCGAGCGCGGTCTTCACGGCGTCCTCCGGAAGAGGGTCGCGCCGAGCACGAGCTCGGCGAAGAGGATCGCGATGCCGAGCGCAAGGAAGCCGAGATGCGCCTCCTGGTAATCGATGAAATCGCGCGCGCCGACGTGCGACTTCTCGAGCGACTCGATCTCGCGGTAGACCTCGGCGAGCGAGTTCTCGTCCGAGACGCTGTAGTAGTGGCCTCCGGTGTCCTCGGCGATCTTGCGCATGAGCTGCGCGTCGACGCTGTCCGTGCTCACATCCTTGTCGGGCGTGGAAGCGAGCGTGACCGCGCCGATCGTGTACACGCGAACGCTGAGGAGCTTCGCCATGTTCGCCGCGTCGAGTGGCGTGATGTCGCCGCTGTTGTTCTCGCCGTCGGTGAGGAGGATGACGACCTTTGACTTCGCCTCGGAGTCGCGAAGCACGTTGATCCCGGTGGCGAGACCGGTGCCGATGGCCGTGCCGCCGGCGAGCGTGCCGGTGTCGATCGGCGCGACGAGCCTCTGCGACGCGGCGTAGTCCAGCGTCGGCGGACCGAGCACGATGGCTTCTCCGCTGAAGATGACGATGCCGACCCGATCGTTGCGTAGGCCGCCGAGAAAATCGTTGACGACGCGTTTGACAGCGTCGATCTTGCTCGAGCCCGCGAAGCCCCGTTCCGACATGGAGCCCGACGTGTCGAGCACGAGGACGATGTCGATCCCCTCCGCGACGGATTCGACCGAGGCGCGCACGATCTGTGGCCGCGCGAGCGCGACGATGAAAGCGACGAGCGCCGCGACGCGGAGCACGATGAGCACCCATCGCGCCCGGACGCGCCACCCGGCCCGCGCCGATGGAACGAGTCCGAGTGACGGGAAAAGGAGACCGGTCCCCGGCCGCCGCGAGCGCCACAGGTTCAGCAGGAGACCCACGCCAACGATGACGAGAAGCAGGAGGAGCCACGGGTCCTCGAATCGGAGCGAGGTGCTGTCCGTCACGAGGGCTGACCCTTCATGAGCTCGTACTGCTCGGCGACGGCCGCCCGTCGCATCGCGTCGAGAGCCGATCGAACTGCATGCTGCGCGCGGGCGGGATACGAGATGGCCTGGTGGAACCGGGCGCTCTCGCCCTCGCGCAGGATCTCGTAGATCGTCGCGATCTCGGTGCGATCGATGCCCGCGCGGAGCATGTCCTCACGCAGCTCGCGCGGCGTCCGCTCGTTCGCCGAGAGACCGAATCGGTCGCGGACGTACGCGCGAAGCGCCTTGGAAAGGAGCGCGTAGTGCTCCGCGTACCGGCCCTTCTCGGGCAAGCCGAGCGATGCGACGCGATTCAGCTCCGCCATGGCGCGCTGCGCGGGGGTGAGCAGGACCTCGTCCATGTCCGCGTCCTTCGGCCGGCGCGCGGCGCCACGACGCGTCTGCCGAACGATCAGGGCGAGCATCGCGAGCACCACGAGGGCGAGCGCGACCTGGATCGCCAGCTGCGGGATCTTGGGGGCCGCAGTGGGGAGCCGGAGCTGCGGCTTCGCCGGCTTGATGTCGTCGGTGGCCTCGCCGGGCTGAATGACGGTCGTGATGACGATCGGGATCTCCGCGGTCGGGACGACACCGGGCTCGCCGGCGGGTGACTGGTACCCCACGTTGATCTGCGGGAAGACGAGGTTGCCGACGCGGAACGCCGTGATCCGGTAGCGGAACGTGTAGCGCGTGCGCCCGTTGGTGATCCGGGTGACCTGAGGCGGGATCGCCTCGAGCACCTCGAACTCGTCCATGGTCCGGCCGACGCCGCTATCGGTGATCTTGTAACCGGCGTCGACTTCCACGACCACGGCGAGCGTGATCGGATCGCCGATGGTGATGCCGCGCTTATCGACCGTCGCGGCCACGCTGACCGGCCCGTCGGCCGCGACGATCGAACCGAGTGCGAGCAGAACGAGACCCGCGACGAGCAGAACGCGCATCAGTTGCGCCTCGATCGAGCATTGAAAAGCCCGAGGAGCGCCGGCACGTACGGCCGGTCGGTCGAGAGGTCGACCCGGTCGACACCCATGCGGCTGAAGGTGCGCAGGCGCTGCGCGCGACGCTCGCGCGCGGTCCGCGCGAACCGTTCGCGCACCGCCGGATCCGAAGTGTCGACGTAGCCAACGCGCCCGCTCTCGGCGTCCTCCAGGGCGACGAGTCCGACCGATGGGAGCTCGACCTCGCGCGGGTCGTTCAAGATGAGAGCGATGACGTCGTGCTTGTGGCCGAGCGCGCGCAGCGGCGCTTCGAAGTCGACGTCCAGAAAGTCCGAGACAACGAACACGACGTTCCGCTTCTTCGTGACATTCGCGAGATAGTCGGCGACGCTCGCGATCTCCGTCCGCGAGCGGCGCGGCTCCGCGTAGAGAAGCTCGCGGATCACGTGGAGCAGGTGATGACGCCCTTGCTGGGGAGGGATGAACTCCCTCACCCCGTCCGCGAAGAGCACCAGGCCGACGCGGTCGTTGTTGTGCAGCGCCGTCACCGCGAGCAGGGCCGCCACGTCGGCGGCGAGCTCGCGCTTCGAGACGGTGCCCGTGCCAAACCACGCGCTCGAGGAGACGTCGACCGCGATATAGATGTTGAGCTCGCGCTCCTCGCGGTACTTCTTGATGTACGGCGCGTTCATGCGCGCGGTCACGTTCCAGTCGATCGATCGGATGTCGTCGCCCGGCTCGTACTCGCGGACCTCTTCGAAGTCGAGGCCGGAGCCGCGGAAGACGCTTCGATAGGTCCCCACGAGCGCCTCGTCCGCCAGGATCCGGGCCTTGATCTCGACCTGCTTGACCACCCGGAGGACCTCGGGCGGTACGGGCTCCCGCTGCGGCCCGGGATGGAGTGCGGCGGTCACCGTTAGGGGACCGCTACGTTGTCAAGGACGCGACCGATGACCGTCTCAGGCGTGATCTCCTCCGCATCCGCCTCGTACGTGACGATGAGCCGGTGCCGCATGACGTCGAGTGCGACCGCCTTGATGTCGTCGGGCAGCACGTAGTCGCGGCCGTCGAGGAAGGCGTGCGCGCGCGCCGCGAGCGAGATGTAGATCGTCGCGCGCGGAGAGACGCCGTACGCGATGAGCGGCTTGAGGTCGGCGAGCTTGGGGCCCACGGGGTCGCGTGTCGCGACCACGATCCGGACGACGTAGTCCTTGATCGCCTCGTCCATGTGGACCTGGCGGACCGCCGCGCGAGCGTCGAGGATGGCGGCGGGCGTCGCGAGCTTTCGCGGGATCGCGGGCTCCTCGATCGTGTTGCGGTCCATGATCACCCGCTCCTGGTCGGGAGTCGGATAGCCGATGACGACCTTCATCATGAATCGGTCGACCTGCGCCTCAGGCAGGCGGTAGGTGCCCTCGTGCTCGATCGGGTTCTGGGTCGCGAGCACGGTGAAGAGCTCGGACAGCGGATGGGTCTGTCCGCCGATCGAGACCTGCCGCTCCTGCATCGCTTCGAGGAGTGCGCTCTGCACCTTCGGCGGTGCGCGGTTGATCTCGTCGGCAAGCAAAAGGTCGGTGAAGATCGGGCCGAGGCGCGGGCTAAAGCTCTGGGTCGACGGGTTGTAGATCATCGTGCCGTTCAGGTCCGCTGGGAGCAGATCCGGCGTGAACTGGATGCGCTTGAAGTCGGCGTCGATCGTGTCGGCCAGCGTCTTCACGGCGAGCGACTTGGCGAGGCCCGGAACGCCCTCGACGAGCAAGTGCCCATTGCAGAGCATGCCCATGAGGAGCCGGTTCACCAGGTAGTCCTGCCCGACGATGACGCGGTGGATCTCGTGCAGGACCGGCGCGATGAAATCCCCGCGCCGGAGCACCGAATCGTTGGCCGCGGGCGCGCGGAACGTACTCGCCACCTACGACAGATTAGAGGGTGGGCAGTCGAAAGGTTCGGTCGGAGGCGTACCGGTGGGCGATATGTCCACGCTCTAGTCTCGGGCCGTGCGCCGGCTCTTGTTCAGCGCGTGGTACTGGCTGCCGGGCAAACGTCGCTGGGACACAGGCGTATCGCCGCCCGAGCTGGAACGGTTCGTAGCTTCGCATCCGCCGGGACGCGCGCTCGACCTCGGCTGCGGAACGGGCACGAACGTCGTGTATCTCGCGCGCCATGGCTGGAACGCTGTGGGTGTCGATTTCGCGGACCGCGCGGTCGCCAAGGCGCGCCGACGAGCGAAGGACGCCGGCGTCACCTGCACCTTCTTGGCAGGGGACGTCACCCGGCTCGGAGTGAGTGGACCGTTCGATCTCGCGTTCGACCTCGGGTGTCTGCATTCCATCCCTCCCGCAGGGCAGGCCGAATATGCAGCGGGTCTCGCGCGGGTGGTTCGCCCGGGCGGGACGTATCTTCTCTACGCGTTCGCGCCCGGCGGTCCAACGTTCGGACTCACGGCTGAGGACGTGCGCGCGAGGTTTGCCGACGCGTTTGACGTGGTCGGCGTCGAGGAGGGCAAGGGACGGCCGTCCGCGTGGTACACGCTCGTGAGGCGCTAGGCTTTTCCGTAGTTGGCCCCGTAGCTCAGTGGATAGAGCAGCAGCCTTCGAAGCTGTTTGTCGGGCGTTCGAGTCGCCCCGGGGTCGCAGCTGTAGTACCGCGGTACCGACTGGCCGTCCTATTCGCACGTGATTGACTAATCGGCACGCTCGCCTTCATGCGAGCGTGCACGAAATGCGGCGAGCTAAAGCCACTCGAGGCCTTTCCTCCGGTGCGACGAGGCGAGGCGATGCTCCAGTCGTGGTGTCGGGAATGCTTTGCTGAGTATGGGCGCGACTACTACCGGAGGAATCGGGACTCCCAGAAGTCGCGCCTGCTGCGGAACGTAGCCGCCACCCGAGCCGAGAATCGTCGCCGCATCATCGAATATCTCGCGACCCACCCGTGCGTCGACTGCGGCGAGACCGACATCATCGTGCTCGAGTTCGATCATTTGGGCGACAAGGTCGCCAATGTGTCGACCTACGCGAATGGCGGACGTACCTGGCCTCGCATCGAGGCGGAGATCGAGAAATGCGAAGTCCGCTGCGCTAACTGTCATCGGCGGAAAACCAGAGCGACCTTGTTTCCGCCGAGCAACTCCGTCGAGTCCCGGCAGCTCGTGCCCCGACCGAACCCGCCGCAGTTGACCTTGGACGCGGCCCTCGGGATACGTACTTGTCGGGTCTGCAAAGAAGCGAAGCCCCTGACGGAATTCCCATTTCGATCTCTCATTCGTCAAACGCGCCAGTGGATCTGCCTCTCCTGCCAGCGGGCATACACGAGGGATTGGTATCACCGAAACCGGACGAAGCACATCGCGGCGGCTTACGTGCGACGAGTCCGACAAGCGAAGAGTCTCGGACGCAGAATCCGCGACTACCTCAGCGATCACCCTTGTGTCGACTGCGGAGAGTTAGACCCAGATGTTCTCGACTTTGATCACTTGCGCGATAAGCGCGCCAATGTGAGTCGCCTGGTACACGTCGCGGTCTCATGGGAGCTGGTCCTTGCTGAAATTGCCAAGTGCCAAGTTCGGTGCGCCAATTGCCACCGTCGACGTACCGCGAGGAGCGGCAACTACTACCGGACCCTCGCAGCAGTCGCTAGAATTGACACACTGACCCCGTAGCTCAGTGGATAGAGCGCTTCCCTACGAAGGAAGAAGTCGGGAGTCCGAGTCTCCCCGGGGTCGCAGTAGTAGTCAACTAGGAAGCAACATCAGCACGCGGTCCAATCCGCGCACATCCCCATCAAACTCAGTCGGCAGGATGAACGCGCGCATCCCCGCGCTCTCCGCGCCGCGATCGACGGCGTGGTCCCCGACCATGAGCGTCTCGCTCGGCTTCACGCCCAACGACTTCGCGGCGGCGAGAAAGATGGCGGGGCTCGGTTTCTCCGCGCCGACTTCGAATGAGTGGGTATACGAATCGACGAGCCGATCGAGGCCATGCTTTGCGAACACCGGTCGCAGGTCTGCAGGCACGTTGCTGACCACCCCCACTTTGAGCCCACGCCGCCGCACCGCCTCGAGCGTGGTGCGAGTGTCCGCGTAAGGGACCCACGAGCGCGGGTCCATCACCCGCTCGTACAGCGCGCGCGATAACCCCGGCACAACGCGGCCGAGCCGACCGAAGAGATCCATCCACACGCGGCGGTGCGCTTCCATCGAAAGGTCCCGGCCCTTCGCGATCTCCTCGGGTGTCTTGCCGACGAGCCATATCTCATCCCACAGATCGCGCGCCCGCGCCTCGGACATCTGGGCACCCGAGGACCGCGCGAACGAGACGATCACCTCCGGCGCGTGCGGGGCGTCACTCGTGCTCGGGGTCGAACGTGACGCACCAGCGGCGCACCGGTCCCGCCATGACGTTCAGGTAATAGAGCTCGTACCCTGGCGCCGCCGACACCGTGTGATACCCACGCGGCACGAGCACGAGATCGCCGTCGCGCACCGAGACCGTCTCATCGAGCGAACCGTCCGCGGTGTAGACGCGCTGGACCGCAAACCCCCGGGCGTCGCGCAGACGGTGGTAATAGGTCTCCTCGAGCTGCGTCTCGCTGGGCGGGTCATTGGTGTCGTGCTTGTGCGGCGGGTAGCTCGACCAGTTCCCCGCAGGTGTCACGACCTCGGTCACGAGGAGCGACTCGGCGGGCGCGTCCTCCATAAGGATGTGATGGATCGTCCGCTCCATCCTCCCCATGCCGCGCACCTCGCGCCGGATCGCCGGCGGCGGGATGTGCCGCGCGGGCTCGCCGCGCTCGGCCGGCGCGGACCCGATCGCGATCTCGACATCTCCGGAATGCGCCGCGACCTCGACCGTCACGCCGGGTGGCGCGTAGATCGCGTGCGGCGGACCGTCGAACGGCGACGCCCGCTCTCCGACATGCGGCCATCCGACCTCGCCGATGCGTACGGCGCACCGGCCCGCGATCACGACGATGCACGCCTCCGACCCCTCGGTCTCGAGCTCGAACCGGCCGCCGTTCGGAATGCGCAGCGCGTTGAAGCTCACGTACCGCCAGCCCGCCGATGCTGGGGTCACCGAGACGCCGCCCTTCTGGCCGCGGACGAGGAGCGAACTCATAGCGAACGCACGAGCCGCAAGCTCACAGGTAGCGCCGCTGCTTCTGCTTAGCCTTCTCGTAGCTCTTGCGCGCGTCGCGCACGTCCGGCGCCGCCGATGTCATTGCGACGGGGACTTCCCACCAGCTCTCGTAGCTCGGCACCGAGACATATCGGTCGACCTCGACGTGGATCACCACAGTGCCGTCGACCTTCTTCGCCGCGGCGAGCGCGTCGCGGAACTCGGATATGCCGCGGGCGCGAATGACGTGGGCCCCCAGGCTCGCGGCGTTCGCGGCGAGATCAACCGGTAGGTATGGCGCGGGATCGCGCTCGCTGTCGAGGGCTTGCGCGCCCGGCTCGGACTCACGGAACTGCGTCCCGAAGCCGTCGGTGCCGAGCGACCGTGACAGCGCGCCGATCGACGCGAACCCGTGGTTATCCACGAGCACGACGACGAGCTTGGCCCGCTCCTGGACCGACGTGACGATGGCCTCGCTCAACATGAGATACGAACCGTCGCCGACGAGGGAGTAGACCTCGCGCGCCGGATCCGAAAGCTTCACGCCGAGGGCCCCGGCGATCTCGTAGCCCATGCATGAGTACCCGTACTCGACGTGGTACTGCTTGCGGTCGCGCGTCCTCCAGAGCTTGTGCAGCTCGCCGGGCATCGAGCCGGCTGCGCACACCACGACGTCGGTAGGTCCCGAGAACTCGTTCAACGCGCCGATGACTTCGGACTGCGCCGGCAGCGGCGAGTGTCCGAGCGTGTAGAGCCGCGTGACCTCGGCGTCCCATTCTCTCGCGAGCCGCGCGCACATATCGCGATACGCGCCGTCGACGCGGTAGCCGATGCCGGCCAGCGCCTCGAGCGTCACGCGGGCGTCCCCAGTGACCGCTATCGCGCCCTGCTTGTGCACGTCGAGCTCGGCGACGTTGACGTTGACGAACCGGACATCGCGGTCCTGGAATGCCGATTTCGAGGCCGTCGTGAAGTCGCTCCACCGCGTACCGATCCCGATCACCAGGTCGGCGTCTCTTGCGATCCGGTTCGCCGCCGACGTTCCGGTCACGCCGATCGCACCGAGCGCGGAGGGATGGTCGTACGGAAGAGAGCCCTTGCCGGCCTGCGTCTCAGCGACGGGGATGCCGGTCTCGTCGACGAAACGTCGAAGCGCGTCCGACGCGCACCCATAGATGGC
>WNGL01001722.1_pt1 | contig 26785 bp, 21 predicted proteins | sample 5400591 | NCBI WGS metagenome assembly WNGL01 (sample SAMN13153377, study PRJNA577476) | soil metagenome | isolation source: 80 cm soil or saprolite under Garry oak tree replicate 1 | place: USA:California | collected 2016-06-15 | reverse complement strand
CCAGCGCCCGGGTGCGTGCTTCCACGTCAGAGAGTGGAGCTGGATGATGACCGTGTTCACTACTCATTGGCTCATAACCTCCTCTTGCTCATAACGAACGGGCTGATGCCCCTCACGATGCTGGCTCCAAGTAGCTCTCCCAGAGGTCCACGTAAATGGAATCGCGGACAGCGGCCTGTTCTCCCCAGACCTCACGAGCATCGAACCTGACAGTATAGAGGGGCTCCGGGTTCTCGCCCAGGCCATGCGCGTTCGTGTCCGGGAGAATGAAAGCCCCATGCGCCATTTCGATTGCCCCTCGCTTGCCACGGATGTACCTGGGCAAGCGAGTGTGACCGGTTGGGTGGATGTTACGTACGGCTACCTTGTCGCCAGGCTTGAAGCGAGAAGCTTTGCCAGTTTCTCGCTTGTTTGAACCTCCTTCACGTACAATCTTCTCCAGTCGCCCGACTAGTTGGCTTGGGCCATTGGAGGAAGGGAAGTTCGCTATTACCTCGGGGTGCTCCTTCACTTGCTTGACTCTGGCCTCAAGTTCTTCTCTGCCGATGAGACCCTTCTCGCTCAGAAGGGTCCCCGTCGCAGTGAGCCAGTGCTCATAGTAGCTAGACTCCAGGTAATATCTCCAATCCATGCGCTCGACCGCATGGCGAAACTCGTCGCGGTTAAAGAAGCCCTGACCCAAGACCGCTACCCGGATCGCGAACACGTCCTTCTCCCACTGTTCGTAGAAGACGGGCTCGTCGTTCTCTGGCGCTATGGGACCCGCCCCTTGCATTCCGCCCATATCGTGTATGCCGTTCATCCAGCCCCTCCTATGCGTTCGTGCTTGATCAACCTCCGCGTCCACTAATAGATATCTGCCTTCCTACTGTATCCTGGCCGGAAAGGCATTGTCAAGCGAGATGAACAACTTTATCTATTCTTCTCCCTGTTTCAATAGTATCTTCTGAAAAATCGGGAAAAGAAGCACCGTTGAGAGTGATTTTCGCTCAACGGTTATTGTGCTTTCTTCAGCCTGGCAAGCTGTCTCGTATAGGATTACTGGTACGTTATAAGCTCTCCATCCTTCCGGAGGAAAACACCCGTAGGGGCGGGGGCGGAGAGGACGCGGGGTGGGGACCCTTGGGTCGCCCTCGTCTCTCTTTCCCCCTCAAGGATGGAGAACCACGTTATACTATCAGGTGCAAAAAGCGTCAGCATATAGTACAATGTACACTAAGTGAAACTATCAGCATCGAGAGAGGTATGTACCATGCATCGTCGAGCCCCAGACTACCACCCGGGATTGTTGACCGACATGTACCATCCCGATTCCGCATATGTAAGTTGGTGCACTGGTCAAAATGGCCTGACCACCTTTGATCTTTACTCCAGAACAGCACCTTTTGGCGGGGCATACATGCTCGTCGCCGGGCTAGAGGCCGCCATGGGATTCGTCCAGTCCTTTCGCTATACTCCCGATGAACTAAAATTCCTCACGCACATCCGTGACTACGACTATGGCTTTCTTGATGAACTCTCCACACTCCGTTTCAGCGGCGAGATCTCTGCCTTACCAGAAGGATCCATCGCCTTTCCCAATGAACCCATCATGCGCGTCACAGCCCCATTTCGTGAAGCCATACTCATGGAATCCGGCCTTTTACAAGCCATTAATCTCTCAACGCTTATTGCGACCAAAGCCTCACGTGTCGTCTACGCCGCCGAAAAAGGCCACCCAAGGCGCGTTGCCGAGTTTGCCTTCAGGCGCGCTCAAGAGCCGCTAACGGTCGCGCGTGCCTCCTATATCGGTGGATGCGCCAGCACTTCGCTGCTCAGTGCCGCATACGAATATCGCTTACCCGCGACAGGTACCGTACCACACGCTCTTATTGAAATCTTTCCCACTGAACAAGAAGCATTCGATGCCATTGCCAGTGCCTTTAACCGCTATACATTGCTGCTCGACACCTACGATCCGCGCAGCGCTATCCTCACAGCTATCGAGGTTGCCCTGCGCTATCAGGAAACTATTGGGCATACACTCGCAGCCGTGCGCCTGGATAGCGGCGATATTGTTGGCGACAGTATCTACATTCGCGAACAGCTCGATAAAGCCGACCTGAAAAATGTACGCATCCTTGCCAGCGGCGACCTGGACGAATGGAAGATCACTGAACTCCTGGAAGCAGGAGCAGCCATCGATTCGTTCGGCGTAGGTACTGCCCTCGGCTACGGGGCCGGTTCAGCAGAGCATGGCATAGCAGGCGGAGCGCTCGGGGCCGTCTACAAAGAGGTCTGGTATGTCGATGAGGCCGGGACAGAAATTCCAAAAGTAAAAATTGCTGGTGTTAAAAGCACCTGGCCCGGCAAAAAAGAAATCTATCGCCACCCACAATGGAAAGAAGACGTTCTCCAGCTCGCCCATGAACCGCGTCCAGAAAACTATCATCGCCTCCTACGCCCGGTCATGCGCAATGGTGAAATGATTCCCGGCAGCCTCCCCCCGCTCTCCGAAATCCGCGAACTGGCCCAACAAAACCTGGCGCAACTGCCGGATCAGTACCGCGCCCTCTCAGTTGAACAACCCTATCCCGTTCGCTTCAGCGAAGGCCTACAAGCCCTCCGCAAACAAGCCGCCCAGGACGTCGGCCAAACAATCCCAGGCTAACACTACTGCCCAGGCCCCTTCGTCCATAGTAGGGGCGACCCTTGTGGTCGCCCTGTGTGGTCGCCCTGTGTGGTCGCCCTGGCTCGTGCCCGCCCTGGCTGCTCGCCCTGCCAATGTGCTCCATTCTCCACTGTAAATCTGCAACCAGCAAAACGTGTTAAAATAATCTAAAAATACTCCTACACACATCCCAAAATGACGGCATCACAGAAGGAGCATCATCTTGACCGAAATCCTCAAGCAGACACGCAGTATTTGTTCCACGTGCGGCGAAATCATTCCAGCAATGTATGAAGTACGCGATAATCAACAAGTCGTTTTCACGCGCACCTGCCCATCTCACGGAACCGCAGACACCGACCTCGGCTACCACGCCGCTTTCTATCGTAAGTCGTTTGAAATCGAAAAGATCATGATACAGCGCTACGGCGACGGGGGCGATACAGATATTTCAAAAGGCCTTTCACCCTTTCCGCTTCGCAAGCCGGCAGGCCTGGCTATCCTCGAGGTAACGGAGCGTTGCAACCTCACTTGCCCAATGTGTTACGCCTACTCCAGCCCCTCAGAACGAGACTACTCCCTCGAGGAAATTGAGTTGCGGCTCGATCAACTGATCGCGGTTGAAGGCAAAGGTATCTCGCTGCAAATATCCGGCGGCGAGCCATCTGTCCGCAAAGACCTGGACAACATCGCCGCCATGGTCAAGAGCAAGGGTTTTGGTCAATTAGAAATGGTCAGCAACGGTATCCGCCTGGCACGCGAACCAGATTTCGCCGAAAAGCTTGTCTCATGGGGTTTCACCTCTGTTTACCTCCAGTTCGATAGTACGCGCCCTGGAGACATCATCAAGTTGCGCGCCGAAGATTTATGGGATGTGCGCGTCAAAGCGATCGCCGCCCTTGAGCGTGTGAAACTCCCCTCGACCCTGGCCGTCCCCCTCTATGATGGCCTCAACACCGATCAGATTCAGCAGGTCGTCAACTTCGCATGGCAACATCCTGACACAGTCTGCGCTATCGCTTTCCAGGCCGCCACTCCCTTTGGCCGCTTCGAAGTCAACAATGACCATCCCGTAGGGGCCCTGCGCGGTGCTCCGCGCAGCGCTCCACGAAAATTGCGCATGCCCGACATCCTCCAGCTCATCGAGCAACAGACCGGCGTCCCTCAAGATTTATTTTTCCCGGTCGGCGAGGGTTCACCACTTTGCAATACCTTCACCCTCCTCAAATACACCAATGAGGGCTACAAACCGATTGCGCCAAACTTTACTCTCAAAGAGTTCATGGATGTAATGGGTCCTCGCCCAAATATGACGTTGCGTATGCTCACCCGTGGTCGTGCGGCCATCCTGCCGCAAATTGTCACCAACATCGGCGGTAGCCTGAAACTGATAAAGACATTATGGCCCCACATTGGCACAGATCCTTCGTTCTGGACCAGCCGCAAGACGCTCACGCTTTTCGTCAAACCATTTATGGATGAGAGCGATATCGACATGAGCCGCATCGAACGCTGTTGTTTCCACAACGCGTCGCCCAGGGGCGTTATGTCGTTCTGCGCACTGAACGCCAAATTGCGCCCTGCACAACCACACGCCGAGGAAAAAGCCTTCATTCCATTACCCACCCGCCGCGCCAAACAACAAACGGCGGCAACAAACTCATGTTGAAGGACGTATGAAAACGATGCGCTTCTCAATCATAGTTCCGGTGTTAAACGAAGAAGCAGTGCTGGAGGACTACCTCGCTCCTCTCGCCGGACAGTGCGCCCAACATGATTGTGAGTTGCTTATCGTTGACGGAGGAAGCGCCGACCATACGGTAACTATTGCGCAACGCTATGGGCAGGTTACCCATTCAGCTCGCGGTCGAGCAACTCAGATGAATGCAGGCGCTGCGGTCGCCAAAGGCGATGTCCTGCTCTTCGTACATGCCGACACTCGTCTCCCCGGTGAAGCTTTTGGCGCGATCGAACAAACGTTGGCATCACCAGGCGTTGTTGGCGGCGCCTTTCGCATCTGCTTTAACTGTGATCGTTGGACTTATCGTTTGGTCGCTTTCACAACCAACCTTCGCTCGCGCTTAAGCACTATTTTTACCGGAGATCAAGCCTATTTTATCCGCTCAGACATTTTTCGTGCCGTCGGCAGCTATCCTGATCAGCCGCTGATGGAAGATCTCGAGATCATTGCACGATTGCGCAAGATTGGCAAGGTTATCCTGCTGCCTCTCTACGTCACAACATCAGCGCGTCGCCACGAAAAGACTGGCTTACTTCGCAGTATCCTCCTCATGTGGTATCTGCGCACACTCTATAGATTTGGCGTCTCACCCACACAACTGCAACGCCTGTACATCGACATTAGATAACGTTGGGACCCGATCATGACCTTTAACAAAATCATCTGGCCATCCGTAGGGGCCGATTTATCGCGCCCACCGCCGATTTATCGGCCCTAACACGCATCAACCTCAGCTGCCTCACCGTGTCACCCTGAGCCGCAGCGAAGGGTCTGTCTGCTTGGGCCTCCAGATGCTTCGCGGAGTTTACACTGAGCGTAGCGCATGTGCTCAGCATGACCGGGTTCCCCTGTCACCCTGAGCCGCAGCGAAGGGTCTGTCGCGCTAACCCGCCAGTGCATGCCTGGGCGGCATGGCGCGTCACTGTCACCCTGAGCGCAGCGAAGGGTCTGTCGCGCTGGGCGTCGAGATGCTTCGCGGAGTTTACACTGAGCGTAGCGAATGTGCTCAGTATGACAGGGTTCTCTTGTCACCCTGAGCTCAGCATGACCGGGTTCCCTTGTCACCCTGAGCCGCAGCGAAGGGTCTGTCTGCTTGGGCCTCCAGATGCTTCGCGGAGTTTACACTGAGCGTAGCGAATGTGCTCAGCATGACAGTGCTGTGACCCAAACGGCTTCCTGGATTATTTTTTGAAACCTCATCATCGCGTCCCAGGCCACGTTGTTTTCAAAAATGCACTTCATGCGTTACAATAGACAGGAGAAAACAACCCGATAGAAAGCGCATCTCATGGCAGAAAGTTCCATACAACCAGAAATTAACGCACCAGCAAAGACCGATAAACTGGCCATCCAGTTTGTGGAACCACCTGCTGCCATAATGCAACAACCGGCAACAACATCTGCGACATCTGCGACATCTGCAACATCTGCAACAATTGCAACATCCGCAACTTCCGCAACTCCCCCAACCATCATCTGGACGCCACGTTTCATAGTGCTCTTTGCGCTGACGCTAGTAATAGCATTGAGCGCCGATAGTCTACTGACACAGGCCGTGTTGGATCGTCTCTTTAGGGAAACATGGGTTTCGCTGGCTCACTTACTCCCCGCACTTGTCTTTCTGCTGGCCATAATCATTGTTACACGTTCCTGGTGGATACGCCTGGGAGCTATTTTCGCCTCTATCTGGGTACTCTTTATAAGTCTCAATCATATCTTACCTTTTTTCAGACTTGATCCCGGTTCATCAATACCATCGCTCTTAAACGCCATCATTTGTAGTGCGTTATTCGGCGCCTACATTTGCCTCTCCATTGACCGCACACCCTTTACACGCTGGGATATCTGGTTCTTCAGAATAGTACTAATTGTAAGTATCTGTGCCGCCCCATTGATCTACATCGCTACGCCAGCGGATAGCCTGACACTGAACACAATCGAAAGCGATCTAGCAGCACTGGGTCTTGTTCTAGCCCTGCTGGTATGGTGGGCGCGCCCTTCATGCTGGAAAATGCAGCCCGGCCTGGCGCTCCTCTTCGGTATGCTGCCCGCTATTGAACTCCTTCTCTCCCTGCACGGCATAGGTACCGGAGCCACAAACCTATACCTCACCCAGGTTTCCCTGCTCTGTTTCCTCCTTGGCACCATGCGCCTCTTAAAGGGCCAGTTTCGTTAACCAATCACTGAAGCAGCCGCAATCCACTTAATAACATACACCAGCGTCTGCATGTCCCCCACCAGGAACGTCTCCTTCACACCCACCGGCCGCGCCTCACCCTGTCTATTCACCCAGACCGTTGTATATCCAAGCTCGGTAGCCGGCACAATATCGTATTTGAACCCAAAACCTGCATGCCACACCTCTGACTTCGGCAGCCCCAACCGCTCACGCGCCAGCAGAAACCCCTTATGGCTCGGCTTGTACGCCCCCGCCTGCTGCGCCGTGATGATCTCATCGAACGTCACGCCAATAGTCCGCTCGGTCTCGGCAATGATATCGTTGTCAGTATTCGTTATCAGCACCACCTTCAAGAACTTCTGCAACTCGACAATCGCGTCCCTCGTATCTGGAAACGGCTTCCACCGACCCATCGCATTCGCGAATTCCTCGACATCAGCCTCCGCGTAAGGCAAATGATAATGATCGAAGGCCATCTTCATTGTTTCACGCAGCACCTGCCTATAAGGAAGATATGGCCCCTGGATATACTGAAACTGCACTTCTTCCCAATAGTGCTGCAAAGCGCGCGCGTCTACTCCTGTAATACGGTGCTCCGCCAATTTCTGTGTGAAATATCGCTCAATCTCTGCTTCCCAATCGATGAGCGTCCCATAACAATCAAAAGTTATCGCCTTTGGTAACGTACGCATTCTCTCTTCCTTAATCCCGAAATCAGACGGCAAAATATGACATTGTCCTCACAATTGTAGACCGTAAGAAGCTGCACCCAAAAGCGCGCTCCCCGGATTGAGAATAACATTGATCGGAACATCTTCAAGGAGCTTCACAAAACGCCCCTTACTGTGGAAAGCCTTCATAAAATTCTCACTCTCCAGGAAAACCAGGATTCGCGGCGGAATACCACCTCCCAGGTAGATTCCCCCGGTCGCCATCACTTTAAGGGCTAGATTCCCAACCTCCGAGCCTAGAATGGCAACAAATGTATTCATTGTAGCAACACACAAATCCGACGACCTTTCGAGTGCGGCATTGACAATGACCGGAGAAAAATCTGTGGCTTTCGCCAGACTTTCAGACAACCAGCGTGGCTCCTCAGCGAAGCCACTATCTCTCAGATACGAATAAATATTCGGAATACCCTTACCTGAGCAGACACGTTCATAGCTCACGTGGTCGTATCGTTTAAGCAGATAGCGCAATAGCTCGATCTCTTGCTCGTTGGTAGGAGCAAAATCGCAATGTCCTCCCTCCGAATTGTGAGCGTGATAGTGCGACGAATCATTCCACGTCAGGAACGCCTCCCCTAGACCCGTTCCAGGCGCAACGACAGCAATATTCCCATGAGCAATGAGCTGTCCTTTACTCACAGTATGCAGTTCAGAGGGCTCCAGAAAAGGGATAGAGCGAGCAATAGCCTCAAGGTCATTCATCAATAGAACAGACGAGACCTTCAAGGACTCAGCCAGTTGCTGCTCGCTCATATCCCAGGGCAAATTCGTAATTGTGGCTCGACCGGCAACGACAGGACCTGCAACACCGAAACTGGCCCGATCAACGGAGAGACCAGTTTGAGAAAGGAACGTGTGTACAAGCGCCTCCAGGCTAGGATACAATGCGCTGGGATATGTTGCCTCGACCAACGGCTTGCGCAAACCCGCCTCGGCTGAATAAATAGCCAGGTTTGTCTTCGTCCCACCAATATCTCCCGCTAGTAGCATTAATTTGCTCTCCTTTGTCATAAAAAAAATCGTGACATTACCCCTATATTGGTGTATAATAGCGTGCTTAGAAACACAGCACCAAAACAGGACTCTATACAGCAGTATAAACCATTCATGCTCGGAGAGGCAAAACGATGACCACTACGTCGACAAATATTACACGCGGCAAATATCATATCTGGACCGTCGGTTGCCAGATGAACCAGGCCGATTCTCAACGTATCCAGGCCATCCTTGATGACCTCGGCTGGGAAGAAGCCGGTATGGATCAGGCTAACCTCGTGATCCTCAACACCTGCAGCGTGCGTAAAGCGCCAGAAGAAAAAGCGCACAATCAGCTTTCACAGCTGAAACAGGCCAAGTCAAAGCGCAGTGATCTCCTGGTGGCGTTGATGGGATGCATGATTGGTAACCAGAAGACTATTGACGAATTAAGCAAACGCTATCCACATATCGACCTGTTCATGAAAGTAGAACAGGCAGACATTCTGCCCCGTTTTCTCGAAGAGCGTTGGACCCCCATCTCAGGCGCGGGCTGCCTTGACATCGAATATATGCCCAACAACGACGATGACTCCGTCGAGAGAGATAACCTGGTCACTGCCGTTGGACCAATCTTACCCACCTTCGCTACTTCAACCAATACCATAGGGAAACGCACCGTATTGCCAATGGCCATCACGCCAAAACCCGGCGAACGTATGGCTCACTACCCCACGAAAATCGAACCGGCAAAGACAGGTTCTACCGCCTGGCTGCCCATCGTTCTGGGTTGTAATAAAGTCTGCACCTATTGTATCGTGCCGTATCGCCGCGGTCGAGAGCGCAGCCGCCCTGTAGATGAGCTGCTCGCTGAAGCCCGCACGCTTGTCTCGAAAGGGGCAAAAGAACTCACCTTGTTGGGCCAGACCGTCGAGGCGTATGGACTCGATTTACCAGGTTACCCCGATCTTGCCTTCCTGATGAGTCAACTGAGCACTATCGATGGCTTGCAACGCATTCGTTTCATGACCTCGTATCCGCGTCACATGTCTGATAGCATGATAGAACGCATGGCAAACCTGCCAAAAGTCTGTGAACACCTGAATATTCCCGTACAGGCTGGCGATGACGCGGTGCTCAAGCGCATGAAGCGTGGCTACACGCTCGACGAATATAGGGAAAAGATTCAGCGTGTACGGGAACTATGGCCCGGTATTACACTCTCTACCGATGTGATCGTAGGTTTTTGTGGCGAAACAGAGGAAGAGTTCCAGCACACGCTCGATCTAATTCGTGAGATTCGCTTCGACGTCGTGCATGTCGCTGCCTACTCTGTTCGCCCAGGCACTGTCGCCGCACGCTGGGATGACGACATCCCACTGTCCGAGAAGAAACGTCGCCTGCATGCCGTGGAAGAGCTGCAAGCAGCCATCTCCCTGGAAATCAACCAGCAGTACATCGGGAAAATTGAAGAAGTGCTGGTCGAAGAAGAAAACAACAAGCATGGTCGTCAACAGTGGAAAGGCCGCAATCGCGCCAACAAATTGGTATTCTTCCCAAACCCTGGCGAAGTAAGCAATATCCAGGTTGGGGACCTTGTAAATGTCAAGATTGAACAAACTACCGCCTGGTCATTGCAGGGTTGCGCAGTTGCGGTATAATAGGCAGACTATCAACACGATGATGGAGGAGGCACTTGATGACGCAAGCACAATCTTCTGAAGAGAAAGTACAACTAAAAGTCCAATGGACCCGCCTGGCGATCGATCAGGCCCTGGCAAGCCAATGGGCAGAAGCGGTCATAACCAATCGCAACATCCTGAATTTCTTTCCCAACGAAGCAGAAGCCTATAACCGTCTGGGTAAGGCATATAGCGAGTTGGGACGGTACTCAGAAGCCCGCCAGGCCTACACCCAGACGCTAAAATATAGTCCAAACAACACCATCGCCAAAAAGAATTTAGATCGACTCTCATTGCTCCAGGAAGAACCTGCCACAGTCCACACTGGAGTAGAACGCATCGATCCCCGGCTCTTCATCGAGGAAACCGGTAAAACAGGTACAACCGATTTGATCAATATTGCCTCAACTCCAATTCTTGCCAAGGTTGGCGTCGGCGATAAAGTACAGTTACATGTCATCGGGCACACCATTTTTGTGCGCAATGCAGTAGGAGAAGACATCGGACAGATAGAGCCTCGCCTTGCCAACCGCCTGATTAACTTCATGGATGGTGGCAATCGTTATGCAGCAGCCATTCTTGCCATGGAACAGGGGCTGGTACGGCTCATCATTCGCGAAGAATATCAACATCCCAGTATGTTCGGCAAAGTCAGCTTCCCATCACAAGGCGGCGGCGATACCATCCGTGCCTACACCAAAGATACCATGGTACGCTACGATCGTGGTGAAGACGATGACGAGCTTGGCAACGAAGACGAATATTACGACGGCGGCGACGAAACAGACGACCTCACCGAAGTTGACTTCGAAGGCGCCAGCGAACCCGAAGAGTAGTGGGATTCTTATGGGCAGCTACCCCATCCTTCTCCACCTGCGGCGGAGAGCAAAGAATAAATCCAAATAAGCACAATAAAGGAGCAACCAATGAACAAAACCAAAAAAGTAGCCTGGCACAAACATCTCGCAAGAGCCAAAAAGAACAAAGAAAAGCGCAAAGCATATAAAGCAAGTGGAGCCTCTACTTCCACATTAACAGCGCGGCGATAATCGCCGCGCAACCCTATTACTGGTGCGTGAGTCATGAGCAGCTCGTCAACTCCGACAACTTCCGCTTCGGTGCGCAATATTCTTACTCTGCTCGCCTCACGCGACGCCCAACTGGTCGCCGGCGCAACAGGGCTGGAACGCCGCGTAACATGGTCATGTCGCATGCGCGCGCGCCTACCCGCCTTCGAAAGCGTGCATGGAGGAGAACTTGCCCTCCTCGCGCTCTCACAGTTACGCCGCCTTGATGAACCGCTGCCTCATCTCATGAAAAGTCTGCATCAAGAGGGGGTAGCAGCAATAGCAGTAGCAGCTCCCTCCGTTGAATCACTCGGAGAAGAGGCCTGTACGCTTGCGAACCAGCATAATCTCCCACTCATCCTCCTTCCCCCTTCAGCATCCCTTGAAGCGATCGAGCGCGAAGTGATTACCTTCGTCGTCAGCTTTCGTGGAGAAATTGAACGGAAAGCAACGGAAATCTCACATCAGCTCATGCAGTTAAGCATTCAGGGAGCGGGAATACAAGGCATCTGCGAACAACTCGCCAACAGTTGCAACAAATGGGTCGTCGTCCAGGACACCGAACGCCACGTCCGCCTACAAGCAGCGCCTGCCGGCGCAGGTATGCTTGTACTGCCAGCAACCCTCGATGACGAGGCACTCTGGCAACAAGGTCTCGTCCAGATCATTGCCCCCATTCTCGTACACCATGACGTCGTCGGCCACCTCTCCCTCATAGGACACGATGGTGATTTCGATTACCTGGATCGCATCACGCTGGGGCAGGTCGTGCCAATACTGGCGCTGGAGTTCGCCCGCGAAAAAGAGCGCAGCGCCGTCGAGAGTCGGTACCAGTTGGAAGCCTTCATGGATGTGCTGCAGGGCAACTACCAACAGCCGGATGAGATGCTTGCCCGCGCCCGTTTACTGGGCTATGATCTCACGGCCCCGCAAATTGTTGCCATCTTTGAAATTCACGCCAACGAGCCTGATTATCCTCCAGGCAGCCCCCAGGCACAGTGGAGTCGCAGAGTTCGTGATGCACTGCTACTGGCGTGGCCTGCAAGCTGGATATTAACCGAATCCCGTCGTGTAATAACCATACTTCCACTTCCCTCTACAAACAATCATAATAGTAACAGCCATAGAGATGCTGAAAAAGTCATCCTTACCCGCCTGGAAAGGGTGCAAACACGTTTACAGCAGGGCAATAACAATGCTTTGCCAGCTTATTCAATTGGCCTTGGACGTGTCGCAACAAATCTACAAGGCATCTCACAATCCTATCGCGAAGCGCAACAGGCGCTGGAAATAGGACGACGACTCTTTGGCGAGAATCAGATACACTCATTCACGCACCTTGGTGTCTACCGCCTCCTCTTCCATCTCGATAGGCAAAGCGAACTCCGCGACTTTTATCGAGAAACCCTCGGCCCGCTGCTTAATACCGATACACGCGGAGACGGCACCCTGATTGACACCCTCGAAGGCTACTTCCGCTGTAATGGCAATCTAAGCGAGACCGCCCGCACCATGCACTTACACCGCAATTCACTCTTGTATCGACTGGGAAGAATCGAGGAAGTCCTGGGCCAGTCCCTCGACGATTCAGAACTGCGCTTGTCCCTACAAATTGCCCTGAAAATACGCCACCTGCTACAGTAGCTGCTCATATCAACAGTGACTATGATATACTCTTAATGTGAAAATGCCTACGTCGTGCGTGTGTTGCCGGAGCAGTTTCAGACTTTGAGAGACTTATGGAAACAAACAACAGCCACCACCGGCGTATTTCCAGCATCCGAGGAATACCTTTTATCGTGCTCGCAATCCTCTTCGTAGCTGGAGGCATTGTATTTTTCTCTAAATGGAGAATTGCTCAACCTCGTTCTCAACCTCATCTCAACATTCCTGCCAACTCAAACAATGCCATGTTCGGCTTTGATTTGCAACGCACGCGCTTCAATCAATCTGAGCGTATCCTCAACATAACAAATGTCTCTCACCTGGTACCCTACTGGTCAGCATCCACCGCAGCCTACATCAACTCCTCGCCAGCCGTGGCCAATGACATCGTGTACATTGGCTCGAATGACAAGTTAATGTACGCATTGGACGCAAAGACCGGGAAAATCCTATGGGCACACAATGCTAATGATGGCGTTGGCTCTTCACCGGCGGTTGCAGACGGCATCGTTTATGTTGGATCAAATGACGACAACCTGTATGCCTTCAACGCCAGAACCGGTGCAACTGTGTGGATCTATACAACCGGCGGCCCGATCTGGTCTTCACCTGCTGTGGCGAATGGCGTGGTCTATGTCGGTTCAAATGATCATTTGTTATATGCATTGAATGCTGCGACCGGTAAGGTTCTTTGGACTCATTCCACCGATAACTTCGTCTCCTCCTCGCCAGCCCTGGTCAATGGTGTAGTCTACGTTGGCTCGGAGGATGACAAACTCTATGCATTGGATGCCAGGAATGGGAAGACTCTATGGATCGCCACCGTCGGACTACCTTTCCGCGTCTCCTCGCCAGCCGTGGCCAATGGCATCGTCTACATTGGCTCTGAGGATCGAAACGTGTATGCATTCAATTCCACAACGGGCACTCTCCTATGGAAAACTCCTACAGGCGACTTAATCCACTCCTCACCAGCCGTAGCTCACGGCATAGTCTACATTGGTTCAACTGACAACAAACTCTATGCTTTCGATGCCATGACGGGGAAACCTCGATGGATGTTAACTACAGGAGACAGAATCTACTCCTCGCCAACCGTCGCGAATGGTATCGTCTATGTCAGTTCGCAAGATCACAAATTGTATGCACTTGATGCCATAACCGGTGCAATACTCTGGACCTATACCACAGGCGACGCAATCGACTCCTCACCAGCGGTCGCAAATGGAATGGTCTACGTCGGCTCGTTTGATGGGAAGGTATACGCGTTCCACTTGTAGAATTCTGGCGAACGAAAGCAAATGGATGTGCAGAAGCAATTGCCTTCCTTACGTTACGCCGTCTCAACAACCTTCCCAGCCGCCGCCCGTAGCAATCGATCGCGTATAGCAAGCCCCAGGCCATGTTCATCAAAGCTCCGGCAGAGAATGATATCTACACCGGCAGCTTCTAAAGCGCGTAAACCCACGAACAGAGTGGCCGCTACCTGTGCGGGATCAGCGGCATTCCCAAGACTCTGTACCAAAGCGCCACTCTCTTGAAAAAAAGGTACATCTTCATCCGCAACCAGGACACCGGCCAGCTCGCCACTCTCACATCGACGCCTGACTTCTGCCAGCATCGCTCTGCGCATCGACTCCACATTGCCCGCGAAAAGAATCAGAGGAACAGCAGGCGCATAATGGGTCAGAAGTTGACCAGGAGCCTTCTGCACTCTCTTATCATGAACATCCTCTGGCGCAGGAATTTGGCGAGTTGCCAGTTGAACATCAGGCAACATAGTCCGCAGTTCTTCAAGGCTGACACCGCCCGGACGCAAGATCGTTGGCACAGCCGCACAAAGGTCGAGCACTGTCGATTCAACCCCCACCTCACAGGGACCGCTATCGAGAATAAGTGGTACGCGCCCATTGAGATCAGCAAATACGTGTTGAGCCGTTGTGGGACTCACATGCATAAAGCGATTGGCGCTCGGAGCCGCAATAGGTGAACCCGCGGCGCGAATCAACGCAAGCGCGACGGGATGGTGCGGCATCCGCACAGCCACAGTCTCCAGCCCCGCCGTGACCAATAAGGGTACGCGCTGACTACGCGGCACAATCAACGTCAAAGGACCTGGCCAGAATGCACGAGCCAATTCCTTTACGTGCCCTGGCAGAGTAGCGGCCAGCTCTCGCAAAGCATCTTCATCAGCAATGTGTACAATCAGTGGGTCACTCAATGGGCGTCCCTTGGCAGCAAAAATGCGCTCGACCGCGCGGGGTTGCAGCGCATCTGCCCCAAGGCCATAAACTGTCTCGGTAGGGAAAACGACCACCTCGCCTGCCCGTATCAAAGCCGCGGCGCGCTCTATCTTTGCTGCCTCTGGATGAACAGGATCAACAGCCACAACTTCCGTATCTATTTTCGGCATCAGCAATATAACACCCTTATCTGGTTTTTTTTCGTCAGTTCTCAACCTGAAATCTTTTCACCTGCCCGTTCTGTTCACGATAAAGTAAAAAGTTGTCAAAAATACCCCTTTGTAGTGGAATTATCTTTTCGAGCACCTCCGTTTCATCAAGCCAGCTAACTCGTCCCTCTATGCTGTTTCTTAGTTCTCCCTCAACAACTTCGGCATAAAAGACCATGCTTAGTGTACTCAATCGCATCAATCCGTAACTAGCAGTTGAGCTATAGCCGATGAACTCATTCACTTTCAACGTCAGACCTGTCTCCTCCTTACCTTCGCGTAGAGCCGTTTGCACTGGTCGCTCTTTCCAACGCATAAAGCCTCCCGGCAAGACATACCCACCCTCAGGGCGCTCGATCATAAGATACCTGCCTTCACGTTGCACAATGATAGTTACACAGCCCAATGGAGGAAGGTTACCCGCTAGGAGGAAATTGAGGAAGGTAAAAAAAACCCCGACGGATGATTTTAACATCCGGTAGAGCGCGTTCTTCAGCACAGATGATTAGCCACCGATCTATTCATATTCACCGATCTATTCATATTCATTGTTTAGCGTATTGTACGTGCTAACAACGAATACAGCAATAGAGGTGCTTCAGTAGTGAAGCACCTCTATTGGTGAAAACTCATCGTTGTGTGACAAAAAGCAGCGCTCTCAAGGAGGACGCAACTATCGTCCTGTACGCATCTGGGCTCGGCGGACAAGAGCGTCAACGGTCACAGCAATCAACAAGACGACGCCCTCAACCATTTCCGATACATCCGTCCCCTGGCTCATTAGAGCAAGGCCATTTACCAGGCTACCGATGATGAGCGCTCCAAGTACAACCGCCCAGACCGACCCTCTACCTCCAAAGAGACTAACACCACCAATCACAGCCGCTGCGATTGCATTAAGTAGCAACACCGGGTCGATCTGGCTCGCCACGGCAGTGCCACGGGAAGCCAGGATAATACCGCCTACAGCAGCAAGCGTCGAACATAAGGTAAAGCACGCCATACGTATAACTACGACATTAATACCCGCACGCCGGGCTGCCTCAGCACTACCACCGACAGCATAGACATGACGCCCAAATGAGGTTTTCGTCATAATGAGCCAGAATAGCGCTATCAATCCAAAAAGGATTGCGGCCGCATAAGGCACACCCTGATAGCTTACAAAAATGGCCACTGCCCCCCCTACGAGGAGTGTAGTTACCACGATCTGTAAAACAACCTGCAGAAGCGTCATCGTTCTGAGACCTGCTCTCTTTCGTCTCACATAGCCGGAAATGAGACTAATGGCATACAGCAGGATGGCTATAAGTGGCAAACCGATACCCAGGTAGTTAGGCAGGAAACTCTCAGCACTACCCGCAATAGCAACTATGAAAGGGCTGTTGATGATTAGCGTACTTTGTCCGGCTAGCAGATTGAGCAGCAGTCCTGAATAAAAGATGGACGCAGCCAGTGTCACAATAAACGAGGGAACGCGCATTACAGCAACAAAGAAACCATTGATGAAACCAACTATAGCGCCTGTCAGTAAAGCAGCCAGTATAGCTACCAGGGCAGGGACCCCATTGCGCTCAGAAAGCACCGCCATGACCACTGAACAGAATACGCTGACTGAGGCTATCGAAAGATCGATCTCACCTAGCAGCAGAACCATAATGACACCAAGTCCAAGTATGCCAAAGGTGACAATCTGTCCCACCAGGTTTGAGAGATTCTCCGGCTTCAGAAATAGACCGCCAGTGACAATTGTGAAGTAGATCACAACCAGGATCAACGTAAACAATACAGGCACAAAACCAAGGTCACTGCGTAGTAATTGGCCCACCGTGCGACGGGGCATATAAGATGGTACCTCTACATCGGCAGCCTGAACTGCCTGGCCGCCAAATGCAGCCATCTTGGAAGCTTCTGATGGCTCAGGAGTATCATTTTTCTCGACAGTTTCACTCATGGATCATTTCCCTCCTACCGGGTCGTTGTCCTGGGTCGTACCATTTGTCGCCATAATCTGGCCAAATTCTGCTCCTGTAATTGACGCTACAATCTGTTCAGGTGTGGTGGTTTTGATATCAAATGTGCCCACCCTCCTGCCAAGGCGCATGACGACCACTCGATCCACTACCTCAAACACATCTGCCAGGTTATGTGAAATAACAACCACTGCTAGTCCTTGATCGCGTAGCCTGCGTATCAAGTTCAGTACCTGTCGAGTCTGAGCCACACCCAGCGCAGCCGTAGGCTCGTCCAGCAGAACCACCTTCGCCTTGCGTAAGATGGATTTTGCGACAGCAACAGACTGTCGCTGACCACCAGAGAGCGTAGCTACAGGCGTGCGTGTCGAGGGGAGTTTTACATCAAGGGTACGCAGTACATTTAGCGATTGCTTCTCCATATCGATCTCGTTTAAAGATCGCAGAAATGAACGCTCTTCACGTCCTAAAAATAGATTGGCGACAACATCCAGGTTATCGCATAGTGCAAGGTCCTGGTAGACTGTTTCGATGCCTAAGCGGTTCGCAGCCTGGGGACTGGTTATATGGACCTCTTTGCCTCCTAAAAAGATTTCGCCTTCGTCAGAAGGTCCGACACCGGAGATGACTTTAATCAGCGTTGATTTACCTGCGCCATTGTCGCCGACCAGGCCTACGACTTCGTTGTCATGGACTTCAAAATCCACTTTATAAAGTGCGCGAACTGCTCCAAAAGACTTACTAATGCCGTGCATACGCAGCCGTGGTTCGCCGCTCGGTGGTTGCTCCGGTTGAGGAGATGTCATTTCACCGACCGCGGGAGTAGTATTTTCGGCCATCTGGCCCTCCAATCAAGTCAAAGGTGGCAATATTCCAGCATCAAACAGAAGCATAAGCAAAGTATACCATCTGCTTCTGCAAATTAAAAGTGCTGGTATATCCGGAGGTGTACGTAGGATTTTTGCAAAAACGACGGCTGACGCTCACAATCTTGCGAGCGTCATGCATCGTGCAAAAATCGTTCGCACACCCTATACCTGGTGGCACCCCAAGGGGGTGCCACACATGTTCATTTCCCGAATTTTCAGGTTCACTCACCTGGCACCCACAGAGAATGCCATCTACATTTTCTCACGAGGAGAGCTAGAGTAAAGCGCCTCGCGGGGCCAGGCTATGCTAAAAACTACAGCTTATGGACAGATACCGCCAGCGCCTGAAGGCAGACCCGCACAGATTTGAGCGACTGTCACGTAATTATCGGCAATGACTGTCGATTTAATATTCGTCTTGTCCACCGCCACCGGCGTCTCGAGAACCGAGGGAATGCTCGCGCCGCTAGTGAGAGGAATAGTGGTCGACCCATTGACCACCGTGGAGGTAGCCGTCCCATTGCTGAGCGCAGCAACGAGCTGTGCAGTCCCCATGGCCTCTTTGGTGATGGCCTTGTAGACGGTCATGGCCTGGTCGCCCTTAAGGATGTTCTGGAGACCTGCCGCCGTCGCATCCTGGCCGGTGACAAGCACCTTCCCATTGAGTTTCACTGCTTTAAGTGCGGCAATCACATTGTTTGCCATACCGTCGTTGGCAACATACGCGATCGCAACTTTATTCCCATTCGCCGTTAGTGCCGCCTGCATCTCGGTTTGCGCGGTCGGGTTGTCCCAGCCAGGGGTGAATTTCTCATATACTTTCTTGAGAGCCCCACTATTGAATAACGTGTCAAGCGCGCTATGGGCACCCTTGGAGAACAGCAGCGCATTGTTGTCCGTCTGGGCACCGTTGATCATCACCGTGTTTTTAGTGCCATTAGCACTAACATAGCTCTGATAGTTAGCAGCAATATACTGACCCTGTAGCGCGCCTACCTTCGTGTTGTCGAAGGAGACGTAGTAGTTGAGGTCGTTGCTATAAGTCAGGCGGTCATAAGAAATCACAGGCACGTTCTTGGCTTTTGCTGCCGCCACGATCGCAGCCGCTTTTATACTATCGAAAGGGGCAAGTACCAGGATACAATCCCCTTTCGTTAGATCTGCCTGGGCCTGAGTCTGCTGGGTGTCAGCACTACCCTGGGCATTGTTGTAGTCAACGGTCGCACCGGGAAGTACCTGGGGAATATCAGCCAGCAATAGTGGCCTGTCTTTGTGATCCCATCGTTCGGAGGTGGCGGTCTCAGGCAAGAGCACACCTACCTTCTTGCACCCTTTGCCATTGACAGGGGCGGACGTTGAGGGTGTAGAGGTACTGGTTGTGGTGGTGGTACCGCAGGCAGCCAGCAACACCGCCAGCAACATAATACCAATTGCTGCGTTAAATGACCTTCGCTTTCGATCAAATAGTCTCATTGTGAACTTTTCCTTCCACTCTGTGCTTAGCCAAGCACGGAACTTACAACTCAGAAGCATACACTTCATGAGAACTGAAGAACGGAGCTACATAACATTCCCATACCGAAAATGTATGATAGCTAATAAAGAGTTGATGCCCCTCCTTTCTGGCCTTTATCGCCATCCATTAGATGGTTCACTAGCCTACCTTGACGAGAGTTGGCGCGTCGGCAACTTCATGCTGACTGGCTTCCTCTTCCCGCGCGACAAGAATGCGCTCCCAGGCTCTAAAAAATGGAAAGTAGATAAGAGCAGAGACGGCAAGATCAAAGAACTGCAGAAGGCTCCCCCTGACATCACCGCCGGTTGCTACAAAGCCACTGATTCCGAGAGGAACGGTAAAGGGTTGTATGACAATTGGTACATGTACCATCCCCACTGCGAACACAAAGTAGTTAATCGTGACAATTGTCACTGGTACAAGCACAAAGGGAATCATCATGAGAGGGTTCAGCGCCATTGGAACCCCAAAAGTGACCGGTTCATTAATGTTGAAGACGGCTGGACCCAATGCTATCCTCCCAACAGTACGTAACTGTGCGGATCGCGAAACCAACATAAAGATCACCAGCGGCAATGTTGCTCCTGAACCACCCAGGTGAGCGAATATATGAAAGAAAGGTTCAGTAACAATCCCCTGACCACCATTTGCGTTACTGGCTAGCGTTGTAAACCAGAAAGGGGCAGCTATTGCCGTGACAATGTTCATCCCGTGAATGCCAACCGACCAGAGCAACATCATCAATACAATTTCAGCCAACGCCGCTGGATAGCTATTCTGTACAGCTACTAACGGTTTGAACGTTTGCATGAGCAAAATAGGCAAGGTCATTTGCACGTCTTTACCATCTATGCTGGCAGTATAAGAGCTGACAAACCACTCAAGCCCCCACACAAAGGTCAACAACAAGAATGTTGGTACAAGGGCCTCAAAAGCGCGTGTCACATTCTTTGGGACACTCTTTGGCAGCCGGATGGTAAAGCGCGATCCACGGAACCAGCGCATAACCTCTGTCGTCATAATACCGATCAGGATTGCAACCAGTAACCCCTGACCACCTAAATACGGCAGGATTTCACCTAATTTCAAGTTTGTCAGATCGGCCACTGGCACACTCGCTACCAGGAACAATACCATTGCCAGTATTCCCGGTTGAACCGGTTCCGTCCGGCGATATTGTGCCAGGCTATATGCTACGCCAAAGGCAAGAAAGAGCGCCATCAAGCCAAACGAGAGTTGAAATGGCACCAGGATCGCATACTTATAATTGCTTACCAGCGCAGCAAGAAATGGAAAAGGTGGATTCGCCGCTATCAGAAAAAGGCTGCCAGCGATAATGAGTGGTAAGGTAAATATAATAAACGCATCGCGCACGGCTTGCAAATAGATACTGCTCGCGAGCGTCCCGAGTGGAGGAACGAGATATCGTTCAAACCAGTCGCTGCTGCGCTCAATAATACTGCTCACGTTGCCGCCTTACCTTCCTGCGTGCTCTTCTGCAATAAACGTAGTGTTTGATATCCATCGCTTCAACGCCGCTATCGCGTCTGTTTGATATCCATCGCTGCAACGGCGCTGCCGCGCCTACGCTTCGCGTCAGCAGCGATGCAAGGAATTACCTCCGGTCAGCAGCGATGAAATGAAGTACTTGCTCCAATACTGCCTGTCCATTCATCGTCGCGTAATGAAACGGTTCAATCATTGCCACAGGTTTCCCCACTGAAGCTGCCAGTTTCTCAATGCTTTTGCGTAGATGACGAATCTGCGGTGCAATGAGTACCACATCACAGACATCGACTTTCTCTGCATATTCCCCCGCGCTCAAAGCCTCGACGGTTAGTTCATAATTGCGCTCTTTCGCAGCTGCGAGCATACTATCCACCAGAAGACTGGTCGACATACCCCAGCTACACACTATCAATACCCGTATCATGACAACTCCCCCACGAGTACTTCCTTGCATCGCCGCTGAGCGTAGCCAATTCCTTGCATCGCCGCTGACCTCCCATCAACCGCGCGTGCGATGCGCAGCATCGCGCCGCGTATAGTAGGGTTGACCCTTGCGGTCAACCTGGCGCCGTTGCAGCGATGGCTTTCAAACAGAAGCGCTAGCGTGTATAGTAGTTGACCCTTGCGGTCAACCTGAGTTGCTTTCAAATTTTGAGCATCTGGCCTGCAGCGTATATACCATATCGCTACACACTACAACAGCACTAGCTCGCTCACGGGTACATATAACTATCCTGCAATAATCATGCCAAATTGTGTGCTACACACATTACACACTCAAAAGATAGGTTGTCCTGATAGCTACAAAAAATCTATCTGCAACAATTTCCCTCTGTAGGGACCGATTTATCGCGCCCTAGTTGATAAAAATATCTACCTGTCTGAGAATGCCAACAATATTATATGCTTCTTCATCAGGCATTGGACGGCCTATCTGCGCACTCAACACCTGGAGGGCACGACGGCAGATACTCAGCTCGCGAGGAAATTGTTGCCCAACCTGTGTACGCACAGTCTCACTTACAAGGATTCCCTTATGTTGGATACCACGCTCCAAAATACAGGCGAGATGAAGCATTAAACCTGCCAGCACCTCGATATCAAATGTCTCTCCCACCTCGACCTCAATCAACTCGATCATATGATCGATCAAAGGCATCGCTCGAGCAGGATTGAGAAATAAAAGACTCTGGCCAAGTGTATGGGTGATCTCACGCACCAGTTCGCTGCGCTGAGTTATCACTGGGGTTGAGCCATTAGCCGGCAACATCGAGCCAGAAAAGCCACCAGAAGATTCAACAACTTGCTCCGGCGCACATGGAGGTTGTAGTAAAGCCGGGTCTATCAACGTTCCGCCAAGCAGAGTGCGTAAGCGCGCGATACCATCGCCAAAGAGAAAATCTGTGAGGGCAATAAAGGGGTAGCTCTCCAGGTGTGGATTAATAGTTCCAACAACAGCCACGACGTCTCTATTTCCCACCAGGCGTTGAACATCTGCCTCGGTCTTACCTGACAGGTTGATGTCCATACAAATAATTTCCACCCCCTGCTGACGTAGACCAGGAAGATGCTCCTCAATCAACTCGGCAATCTTTGCCGCGCTACCAAATCCTGTCAAACATACTGAGAGAATGACCCTTGATCGTTGCGATGCCGTAAACTGCACATTCAACCCGTCATTTTCATTCACCATTGCGTTTCGTTGTGGGAACGACGTAGGGAACCGATTTATCGAGGTTCTGATTTTGCTCGATTCGTCTACGGGACGGTACAGACTGAAGGTCTGGAGGCTTGCAGCCAATTGATCAAGGGTGACACTCTTAGAACGCTGAGCCCTGCGCACAGCCTCAACCACCAGTGGCGCACTGACCCCCGCAATGGCGCGCACCTGCACTCCTGCCTGCCCGTCGCCACGCATCACCAGTTCGCCCAGGGAAAGCAGCGAAGCAAAATCAACAAACAACAAAACCCCTCCGCCCTGATCTGCCACGCGCACCCAGTGCGCCACAAGGCCGAGCAATTCCTCCGGAGATTGTTCCAGCGTTAGTTCCACCCAGCGTACCGAGTTAACCCCGACCAGCGTATTCGCCAGCTCCGCGAGGCCTGCAGCAATACCCCGTCCATGGGCCGCAACGACAATACCAACTGTAGACTGTTCGCTGCTTAGTAAAGCATCAGCATTAGCTAACAGCACCGCCAGTACATCCGTCTCGCTTTCTGGCAGAGTTACACCAAGCGCCGAGCGGAATTGTAGCAACGCCCCCTGCGCCACCTCGTATTCGATTGGATAAGTGAAGCGCACGGACTGAATGGCCGGCTCGACAATCATTCGACCATGCGTAATATGTTCAAGCGTACTGGTGAGATGCATGGCAAGCACCAGTGCCAGTTTTTCAGGAAAGGTTCGTGCTAGTTGCTCTTCAGCATATTGTACAATGTGCTGGCTAACCACCGCTATGCGTTCATCGACCAGGTTAGTAGGGGCATCCCTTGGGGTGCCCACCTGTTCCGCAAAACGTTGAAAATAGTGCTGTATATCAATGTGGAGCAGCCTGTTGATTTCATTTTCTTCCAGTCCACTGCGGCGGAGTATCCCCAGGTCTCTACTGATGGTATCGTAGAGATTCTGTGCAGACCCTGGCAAACTGTCCAGACTCAGACCGGTCGGTGTAAAAATATGGGTTGCCTCAAGCAGGTGCGATACAGGCTCCAATGCACGGTTTAGTTCAGCAGTACGTAAGAGACCGCGCCGCACATGATCTGGTAAGACTCCCACATGGATATGTAATTCAGCAAGATTGTTGGTGCGGTATTCAAGGTAGGCCCATGCGCAAACAAGTTGTACATCAGTACGCAACTGACCGATATTGCCAGGACACTCGTAAAGAAGCAGAGCCCGCAAAACTTGCGGCGCAACGTGGATATTCGCTCCAATGCTACTACATTCAGTGGTAAAAAAGGCACGCAGCAGCTCGTAGCGTTCCATCATCATTCGCTCATTGAGGCCCGGCAGACTGATTGTCATCGGAATTCGTCTACGAAATGTTGGCAGTAGCGCAGTATTGGGATCTTCCGTGGTAGCAGCAAGTAGCAGCAGTGAGGATTCGCGCTCCTTCACATCGCCCATACGCCGGAAACGTTCCCGGTCCATCAGGTATAATAACATTTCCTGACCTTCTGGAGGAAGGCGATGTACTTCATCAAGAAAAAGAATACCCCGGTGAGCTTGCTCTACCAGCCCTTCACGATCATGGTCCGCGCCTGTATAGGCCCCACGCACAACACCAAAGAGATGTGCCATCAACAATTGGGGATTGCTCGCGTAATCGGCACAGTTGAAACTAATAAAGGGTGCATCAGCAGGCAATGCGTAGAGTTCCAGTGCAAATCCATGCATCAAACGAGCAAACGTCGTTTTACCAACGCCGCTCGGGCCACAGAGCAAAGTGTGCAGGCCACGTGGTGGGTAAAGCATAGCAGCCTTGGCCTGCTGAATAGCAACTTTCAACCCCTCCCCCCCACCAATTAGCGTTTCAAAACTGGTAACAACAGCGCCTATGTGAACAGAGGCAACGACTGCCAGAGGCTTCCCCGGCTCTTGCGTCACGCGCAGGGGTACATCATGATGGTACTCAATTTCAGGTGGATCCTCCACCATTACTGGAGAGTATTCCGCTTGAACACTCTGCCAGTTGCCGTTACTACCGTTGTTACTACCGTTCTCGTGGAGTGGCCCAGTAGAAGGAGTTTTAACGGTAAAGAGCACAGGACGTCCAGGGATACGCTTAATCTTCCCCTCATTGGTCAATAGATTAAGGTCGCGACTTGCATTGGTTCGATCAACGCCAGCGAAATCTGCTACATCTTCAGCGCTGAAGCCAGCATAACGACGCAACGCACCACTCTGTGCTGATCGCTGTGCACACATTGATCGCAATGCTTCAAGTATCCGATCTTTGCGGAGCACGGAACGACTCCTTCCAGGCAGGCTTTACGAGGCTACCTGTGTTTCAGTGTGATATATACACCTATGTGGGTAAAAAAATAGTATTCAACGTCTCTGTCATACAATAAATACCCCTCATTATATTACGGCTCAAAACAGAGCAATGTCACAATGCTTTACTTTCCCCTATGTTGCTCGCTAATTTCGACCAATTGCCGCTAATTTGAAAGGCATTGTGCAGTCGCCAGGATGATTCACAACCCTTTCTTCGCCTCGCAAAAAGAAAGAGAGTGAGAGAAACAAAAATCATCCAGGAGCCAAATTGACCAACAATAACTGCATCAACAACAAACGTCAAAATAAACTCTGCAACTCCAAAATTAAATGGAGCAATTTGCTCGGTATCTGCTCCAAATACCGAGCACACCTGAAACAGTGATACACCTGATACACCTGATACTCTTGTAACAGTGATACACCTGATACACCTGATACTCTTGTAACTCTTGCCATTCTGTTCGAGAAAAAGACTGCTGGCTCACATGCAGACTGATACACCTGATACAGCAGAATAGGTGAATTATCCTTGCAGTTGCAAGAAATTCGTATGGCATGAGCCGCAATAGCAGCATGTTCACAATAATTCACGGACCCCGCCCCCTCTCTGAAACATCGATTGCCGAAATCGCAATGAGTATACCTCCCACAGGAGCCTCATTCCTACTTACAAGCAAACAGGACCCCCACTGCCATCATTGCACAACAGCACCACTGCCGTACAAACACCATCCAAATATGCGACAGCCTCTTGCTTGACACAATCCTCATTCATTCATCCTCGTCCTCCATTTTTGGATACCCCTGGCTTCCAGCCATGGGGAGGAAAAAATGGCTGCCCGCAGGCAGGAAACCCCTTGACGTTTGTTCCATGCTCTGCTACACTTCTCTTATGAACGAAACACTCACTAGAACCATCTGTATCAAGCTTGACGTGAACGGTCACGATGCCGTGTTGCAAGAGACACAACAGCGTTTCAATGCAGCGGCATCCTGGATTGCTACCGTGTGTTGGGATCAGCGCATCACGAACACCAACACCGCTCATCACCGCGTCTATCGTGAGACGCGTTCCCGCTTTGGGCTGGGGTCGCAGTTGGCCTGCTGTGCGCGTGCGAAAGCCGTTGAGGCGGTCAAGGCCGCCCGAACCCAAGAGCAGCAACGCAAACCCCATCAGAAACCTCTCACCTGTCCGCAGTTTGGTTCTCGTGGAAGTGTCCGTTATGACGCACGTACCTACCGCTTGCTGAGTCTGGATCGCCTCTCGCTCAATACCGTGCAGGGGCGTGTGACCTGCCGCCTGATCCTGGGGAAACGGCAACATGACATGCTGATGGACCCCTCGTGGGCTCTCGGCAGTGCTGACCTGGTGTGGCGACAGGGCACCTACTACCTGCATCTCACCCAGAGCAAAGGTGCTCCACCGGTGAGAGAGACCGTGGATACCATCGGTATTGATTTGGGCATGGTGAACGTGGCCACGGATAGCACGGGTGAGTCCTTCACTGGGGCCAAAGTCCATCAAGTTCGTGCGCGCTATCACAAGCGTCGCCAAGCGTTGCAACGGGTGGGGACCCGTTCGGCAAAGCGTCGCCTCAAGCAACTTGCTGGACGCGAGAGGCGTTTTCAAAAAGATGTCAACCAGAAGATCAGTCGGACCCTGGTCCACAAAGCCGTCGTATCGCGCAAGGCACTCGCGCTCGAAGACCTCACGGGGATTCGAGAGAGGACAACGGTTAGGCGTGAGAATCGCTACGAACGGCATTGCTGGGC
>WNGL01004946.1_pt1 | contig 26787 bp, 18 predicted proteins | sample 5400591 | NCBI WGS metagenome assembly WNGL01 (sample SAMN13153377, study PRJNA577476) | soil metagenome | isolation source: 80 cm soil or saprolite under Garry oak tree replicate 1 | place: USA:California | collected 2016-06-15 | reverse complement strand
CGCCGACCCGAGCCAGCTCGCCGGGCAGCTCAACACGCACCGGGCCGCGATGAACCAGGCCATCCTGGGCCAGGCGGGCACCGTGATGCAGTTCGTCGGCGACGCGGTGATGGCGGTCTTCGGCGCGCCGTTCCCGCAGTCCGACCATCCGGACCGCGCGGTGGCGGCGGCGCTGGCCATGCACGCCCTGCAGGCGGAGATCAACACCCGGTGGCAGGCCGGTGGCCTGCCACCGTTCGGGCTCGGCCTGGGCCTGTCGACCGGCGAGGCGGCGGCCGCCCTGCTCGGGTCGGCCGAGCGGCTGGAATACACGCTGGTCGGAGACACCGTCAACCTGTCCCAGCGCTTGCAGCAACTGGCGGACCCCGGAGAGACTGTGTTGTCTGAGGCCACGTTCAAGGCGCTGCGCACCCGGGTGGCGGCCGCCGCCCTCGGTGCGCAGCGGGTCAAGGGACGAGACGCTCCGGTATACGCCTACAAGATCAACAGGGTGGGGGAATGATGACCGAGAACAGTCCCGCGCTGGTCGTGCGCGGAGTGCGCAAGACCTTCGAGGCCGAGAACGCGCCGGTCCGGGCGCTGCGGGGGGTGAACCTGACCATCGAGGCGGGCGACTTCGCCGCCCTGATGGGCCCGTCCGGCTGCGGCAAGTCCACGCTGCTGAACATGGTGGCCGGGCTGGACACGGCGGACGAAGGGGAGATCGAGGTCGCCGGCGAGCTGGTGACCGGGCGGAGCGAGGATGACCTGGCCCGGATGCGCCGCCGCCACGTGGGCCTGGTCTTCCAGTTCTTCAACCTGCTCGAGGGCATGACCGTGCTGGAGAACGTGGCCCTGCCCGCGGTCATCGCGGGCCGCAAGCGCAAGATGGCGGAGACCAGGGCCCGGGACCTGCTGGACCTGCTCGGCATCGGCGACAAGGCCGCGGCCGTCCCCGGCGTGCTGTCCGGCGGCCAGCGCCAGCGGCTCGCCATCGCCCGCGCCCTGGCGAACGAGCCCACCCTGCTGCTGGCCGACGAGCCGACCGGCGCGCTCGACTCCGAGGGCGGAAGCGAGGTGATCGAGCTGATGCGGCGGCTGCACCGGGGTGGCCAGACCATCATCTTGGTCACTCACGACCCGGACGTGGCCGCGGCGGCCGAGCGCGTGGTGCGGATGCGGGACGGAAGGATCGTCGATCCCGAGCCGGCCATCGGCGAGGACGCCGTTATCGGAGCCCGCTGACCATGGATACCGCGGTCACTGCCGGGGGCCCGGCCCGCCAGGTCCTGCCCGTGCTGGCCGCGACGGTGGCGACGGTGGCCGTGGCAGTGGCCGGGCTGCGGGTATCGGACCTCGGGGTGATCGACGCGATCGGCTTCGCCCTGGTCATCATCTGGGCGCTCGCCGGGACGGTCGTCGCGCGGGCCGCGGACGGCGCCGCGCACCGGGCCGCTTACTGGCTGATCACGCTGGGCGCGCTGACCGGCGCGGTCGCGCTGACCGCGGCCCGGCTGGGCGGGCAGCAGCACGCGGCGCGGGTGCTGGCCACCCTGGCCGGCCCGCTGGTCATCGCGATCAGCTTCCACTACCTGCTTGCGCTGCCCGACGGCCGGCTGGGCCAGCCGGGGCGGCGGCTCATGGCGGGCCTGGGGTACGCCAGCGCGTTCGGCACCGGAATCGTGCTGGCCATCGCCGGCCACCCGTTCCCGCTCATGGCGGGTGCGGTGATCTGGCCGCTCGCGGTGCTGTGCGCCCTGCCGGCCACCCGGCTGCGTTACCTGAAGGCGGCAGGCCGGGACAAGGAACGGATGCAGTGGCTTGGGACGGGCCTGGTGGTGGCCGCCACCGTCGCGCTGATCAGCGCGGTCCTGCATCTGCTCGTGGGCTGGCCCGAGTCGGCCGGCGCGGTGGCGGCCAGCGCGTCGGCGGCGGTGCCGCTCGCCGTGATACTGGCCGAGTGGCCGCCGCTGGCGCGGCACGGCGGGCGCGTGCTGGTGCACACGCTGTCGACCGCGGGTTCGGCCGCCGTGGTGGCGGTCGTCTACCTGGTCATCGTGCTCGGCCTCGGGGAGGCGCCCGGCGACGACGCCGACCGGAGGATCCTCGGCTTCTCCATCGTCGCGGCCGCCCTGGCGGCGATCGGATACCTGCCGATCAGGGGCCGGCTGGTCGCCTTCGCCACCAGGTTCGTGTACGGCACCCGGGAGGCGCCCGGCGAGACGCTGCGCACGTTCGGCAGCCGGATGACCCGCGCCGTGTCAATGGACGAGCTGCTGCTCCAGCTGGCCGAGTCGCTGCGCAAGACCATGCGGCTTGACTGCGCCGAGGTCTATACCGGCGCGGGCGACGTACTGGAACGCGCGGTGTCGGTACCCGACGCGAGCGGCAAGTCGATCGTGCTGACCGACCGCGAGCGGCCGGTCGTGGCGCGGGCCGGGGTGTCGGGGAGCGCGTGGGCCTCGGTCTGGCTGCCCGCCCTGCTGGACGGGCGCGAGCAGGCTCAGCTGCGGGTGGCACCGATCAGCCACGCGGGCGAGCTGCTCGGCCTCATCGTGGTGGAGCGGGCCGCCCGCGCTGACACCTTCACCGAGGAGGACGACCGCGTGCTGACCGAGCTGGCCCGCCAGGCCGGCCTGGCCTTCCACAACTCCCAGCTCGACTCCGCGCTGCAGACCACGCTGAACGCGCTGCGCAAGCAGGCGGACGAGCTGCGCGAATCGCGGGCCCGCGTCGTCGCCAGCGGGGACGCCGAACGCCGCCGGGTAGAACGCGACCTGCACGACGGGGCGCAGCAGCACCTGGTGGCGCTGGCCATCAACCTCCGCCTGGCCCGCGACATCGTGCCGGAAGACCCGGAAGGGGCGGTCGAGATGCTCGGCCAGCTGGCCGGCGACGTGCAGCTGACCATCAAGGAACTGCGTGAACTGGCCCACGGCATCTACCCGCCGCTGCTGGCCGACAACGGCCTGCCGGACGCGCTGCGCGCGGCCGCCAGCCGCAGCCCGCTCAAGGTCCTGGTGACGGTGGCCGACGACGTCGGGCGGTATCCCGCCGAGCTGGAGGCCGCGATCTACTTCTCCTGCCTGGAGGCGCTGCAGAACGCGGCCAAGCACGCGCAGGACGCGACGGTGGAGCTGCGGCTGTGGACCGAGTCGGGCGGGCTGCTGTTCTCGGTCACCGACGATGGCCCGGGGTTCGATCCCGCGGTCGCCCGCCGCGGTCACGGCTTCGTCAACATGACGGACCGGCTCGGCGCCATCGGCGGGACGGTGCGCTGGGACTCACAGCCGGGACACGGCGCCTCGGTCAACGGGTCCGTCCCGCTGGTCGCCTAGGTTCACAGCCGGGCGAAGGCGCCGGAATCGCGGTCCTGCCACAGCTGGCGCAGCGCGTCGGCGCCGAAGCGCTCCTTGTTCACGTAGCCGCTGGCCCCGCTCACGGTCGCGCTGCGGGGCAGGTCCGCCAGGTCGTAGGTGGAGCAGAGGAAGACCACCACCTCCGGGTGGGCCGCCACGATGCGCCGGGTGGCCTCGATGCCGTTCATCTCCGGCATGTTGATGTCCATCAGCACCAGCGCCGGGTGCAGCTCGTCGACCAGCGCGATGGCCTCGGAGCCGCTCGACGCCTCGCCCGCCAGCTGGAAACACGGCAGGCGGCGGAGTACGGCCTTGACCGCCATCCGGAAGGGCGCCTGGTCATCCACGACGAGTACGGAGTGCGAGCTGGTCACATCCTCAGCTTCGCATAGGCCGTAACGGGCCGGGAGTGTGCTGCCACACCGCAGCGCGGTGGGGTCAGCCTCCCTGTCCCCGGCCCAGGAACAGCAGCACCGCCATGACCCGGCGGTTGACGTCCTTCTCCTCGCTCAGCCCGAGCTTGGCGAAGATCGAGTTGGTGTGCTTCTCCACCGCCCGTTCGGATACCGCCACCGCCGCGGCGATCGCGGCGTTGTTCTTGCCCTGGGCCATCTCGGCCAGGATCTGCGTCTCACGGGCGGTCAGCGTGTCCAGGCTGGACGCGTTCGGGTGGGAGCGCGATTTCACCAGCTCGTCCACGACGAGCGGGTCGATCACCGAGCCGCCGCTGGCCACGGCGCGGATGGCGCGCACCAGGTCGTCCACGCTGGCCACCCGCTCCTTGAGCAGGTAGGCGCGGCCCGCGGAGCCGTGCTCGAGCAGGGAAACGGCGTAGCCGGGCGCCGTGTACTGGCTCAGCACCACCACGCCGACCTCGGGGCGGTGCTCACGAAGCCACGCGGCGGCCTGGATGCCCTCGTCGCGGCCGGTGGGAGGCATGCGGATGTCGGTGATCACGACGTCCGGCTCGCTGCTCTCGATGACGGCGAGCAACTCCGGCAGGTCGGACGCGGTGCCGACGAGCTCGAAGTCCGGGTGGGCGGAGACCAGCCGAGAGACGCCCTCCCGCAGGAGGACGTTGTCCTCGGCCAGCGCGACCCGGATGGTGCTCATGGCGCCTGATCGTAGCGCGGCGGGTCCTTACTCCGTGCGCAGGATCTGCCCGGCGTGCAGCCGTGCCGCGCGGCGGGCGGGCCAGGCGGCCAGAAGGTAGGCCGCCACCAGGGCCAGCGGCGAGATCAGCAGCAGGGCCAGCAGCGCCACCGGAGGCTGATAGGCCAGCGGCGTCATGTTGGCGGCGGTGTGCCACAGGGTCCGGCCGAGCGCGATGCCGAGCGGGATACCGAAGGCCAGCCCGATGACGGCGAGCAGGCCAGCCTGCGTGATGATCACTTGCCGGGACTGCCGCCGGGTCAGGCCGAGCGCCCTCAGCACGGCCAGTTCGTGGCCGCGGCGGCGGACCGCGATGGACAGGGCGTGCCCGACGGCCCCGACGGCCAGCACGGCGAGGAAGGCGCTCAGCGCCAGCGGGAGCACGGCCACGTCCTTGATCGCCTGGACCATCGGCGGCGGAGCCGCGGGCGTGAAGGGGAAGGCCCGGCCGCCCTTGATGGCCGCCGCCTTGGCGGTCAGTCGGTGCGCCACCGCCTGGACGTCGGCGCCGGGCCGCAGGGCGACCGTGGCGAGGTGGAACTTGAAGGCGAAGTGCGCGCCGCGGAAGAGCCGGTCGAATCCGGCGGGGGTGAGCCACGCCCCGTCGTCGTAGTTGTTGTGCAAGCCGCCCGGCACGAAGCCGATGCCGGTCACGGTCAGCGGCCGCGGCGCCGCGGCGCCGGCTAGCCGGACCACCGAGCCGGTGGCCGCGTGCATTTCGCTGGCGGTGGTGGGGGCGAGCACGATCTCGTCCGGCTCGGCCGGCATGCGCCCGGCAGTGAGCACCACCGGTACCTGCTTGCCCGCCACCGGAGCATAGGTGAAGCTCTCCACCGAGACCTGGCCGGACTGCGCGCCGGCGATACGCGCGTCGTCGACACCGGTGACGTCCGGGTCGGCGGCCACGGTCTTGAGCACCTGGCTGGCGGGCCCGAAGTCCTGGCCGGACAGGCCGAGGAACGTGTCCAGCTGCCAGGTCTGGCCGAAGCGCGCCGGGTTGGCGGCGGCGTCGGACACGCCGGCCGAGAAGGTGAAGGCGGCGAGCACGCCCAGCACGCCGGCCACCGCGCCGAGCAGGGCCGGCCGGACCGGCACCGCCGACCGGCCCCGCCCCGGCTCGAGCGCGAACCGGGCCCCCACTACGACCGGGACGCCGAACCCGGCGGCCGCGGCGGCCGTGGCCACGCCGGAGCGGCGCGGGACGGCATGCCGTCGGCGGGCGGTGAGCGTCAGGGCCGCGGCGGCGGCCGATCCGGCCGCCACCAGGGCGGGCGCCAGGACCCAGCCGAGGCCGAGGATCAGCCAGTCGGCGTCGACGCCCGGGTGCGGTTCGGAGTACGACGCCGCCCCGATCGGCATCCACCGCGAGGCCACGATGGCCGACGCGACGCCGAGCGTGGCCCCGGCCGCCGCGGCCAGCAGCGGGGGCGCGGTGGCCGACGCGACGGCCTGGCGCGGCGTCATGCCCACCGCCTGCAGGACCTGGAGGTCGGCCACGGTCGCCGAGGTGTACCTGGCCACGGACTGGCCGATCAGGAAGAGCGCGGCCACCAGCGCGGCCAGGGCGAAGGCGAGCAGGCTGGCAGCCTCGTACCGGGTGATCCGCACGATCGCGCCGCCGAAGAACTCACGGTTGTTCCACACGTCGATGTCCGGCCGGCCGGTCACCCGGGCCAGGTCGGCGCGGAACGCGGGGATGGCCGCGGCGCCGCCCTTCAGCCGGATCAGCACGTTGATGTACATGTGACCGTTGGTGCCGACGATGTTGGCCCGGTAGCGGTCGAACAGGGCCGGCGACGGCAGCACGCCCCCCTTGCTTGCGGGCCCGTCCGTGGTCGAGGACCCGAAGACGTTGCGTCCCACCCCGACGATCCGGGCCCGGATGACGGGACCGAGCGGCGGCCCGGTGGTGCCGTCCCACCCCTCGTCGACTTGCTTCGGGCTGGCCAGGCGCATGGTTACGAGGTCCCCGACACCCTTGTGGTAGACGGCCGCGAACTGCGGGGTGACGAGGACCTCGTCGGCGCGGCCGGGGTCGAACAGGTGCCCGGCCAGCAGGGTGGGCCGCTCGATGGTCCGGGTCATCTCGTCACCGATCGGCGCGAACCCGACGCTCGCATCCGGGCAGCAGGTCAGCTCGAACGGGGTGCCGTTGACCGGGCAGGGCCCGGACCTTATTCCAGTCGAAACCGGGCTGGTTGGGCAGCACGGTCACGGTCGCGGGCAGCGTGCTGGCCCAGAGCCGGTCGAACGCGGTCTGCCCGCGGCGGGCCCCCGCGGCCGCCGCGAGCACCGTCGCCGTGGCCAGCGCCACCAGCAGGGCCAGCACGAGGAGCGAGCGCCAGCGCCGCCGCACCTCCAGGCGCAGCCAGGTCACAGTGATACGCACGCACGCCCCCCACCATCGGACAACCGTAGGTCCTAGTAGATGACCTCCGGCGGGGCGCGGCAAGAGTGCTAAGGCGAACGGCCGGGGGAAGCTGGCCCCACCGCAGCCGGCGTGCTGCCATCCCGGGGTCCGCGCCGGGGAGCACGCTGTACGCGGCCGGTGCCGCTGCGCACAATAAAGCGGTATGGGAGGGACAATGCTCCGGGTCGCGCTGGCTTGCGGCCGGTCCACGATCCGGGGTTCGTGGCGGCAGGTGCTGGCACTGGCCCTGCTGGCCGGCCTGCTCGGCGGGGTGGCCCTCGGGGCCGTGGCCGGCGCGCGGCGCACCGCCACCGCCTACGGGCACTACCTGGCCGCCATCAACGCCAGCGACGTGTTCGTGAACGTGCCGGGATCGCTGCCCGGAATGTCGGCCACGCGGCCTTATGAGCTGATCTCCGCGCTGCCCGGCGTGGTCGCCCACGCCGCCTACATCGGCCTGAGCGGCGTGCCGCTGGTGCACGGCAAGCCCGTCAACTCCTTCCTGGTCAACGGCCTGAACGGGAGCCTCGACGGCGAGTACTTCGGCCAGGACCGGGCGACCGTGCTGGCGGGCCGGCTCCCGCCGCAGGGATCGACCAGCACGGTGGTGCTCACGCCCGCCACCGCGGAGGCGCTCGGGACCGGTGTCGGCGGCACGGTCAGCTATATGTTCCAGCCGGTGGACGCGCAGCGGAGGCCGGGGGGAAAGCCGTTCACCCGGTCCTTCCGGGTGGCGGCGATCGTCTCGGTCCCGCCCGCCCTGGTCGACGAGTCCGACCAGGAGGAGGGGAGCATCTTCCCGCCGGGAGCGACCAGGCAGCTGCTGCCGGAGTACTTCTACGCGTGGATCGGGCTGCGGCTGGCCCGGGGCACGGCCGGGACCGCTGACCTGCAGAAGAACCTGGCCACCCTGAGCCAGGATTTGCAGCGGCAGGTACGGCAGGCCGTGCACCGCGACGTGCCCCCTCCCTCGTTCGCCGTCAACCGCACCGACGTCATCCGTAACAAGGTGCAGCAGGCGATCAGGCCGGAGGCGGTCGCGCTGAGCCTGTTCGGCGCGATCGCGGCGCTGGCCATGCTGGTGCTGGTGGGACAGGGCCTGGCCCAGGTGATCAGCAGGTCCGCGCCGGACACCGCGGTGCTGCGGGCCCTGGGCGCGACCCGCGGCCAGGCCGCGCTGGCCGCGGCCCTGCCCGGGGTGATCGCGGTCCTCGGCGGCGTGGCGCTGGCCGTGGCGGGCGCGGTCGCGGCGTCGCCGCTGGCCCCGGTGGGGCCGGTGCGCCAGTACGACCCGGACCACGGGATCAGTGCCGACGGGCTCGTCCTCGGCGCGGGTGCGGCAATGTTCTGCCTGGTCCTGCTCGGGCTGCTGGCCGCGCTGGCGGTCCGGTCGGTCCGGCCGCGCGACAGCGGGGCGGGCGTGGGCTCGTCCGCCGTGGCCCGGGCCGCGGCCGCCGCCGGGCTGCCCGCCGCCGCCGTCGTGGGCACCCGCAACGCGTTCGAGCCCGGATCTGGCGTGCGAGCCGTTCCGGTCCGCTTGGCGCTGCTCGGCTCGGTCGCGGCCGTTACCGCGGTGGTGACCGCGGTGGTGTTCAGCGCCAGCCTCGGCGGCCTGACCTCGCACCCGGCCCGGTACGGCTGGGACTGGGACCTGGCCATCCAGGCCGAGGCCGGCTATGGGTTCTTCGCGCCGGCGAAGATGAGCCGACTGCTGCACGACCAGCCGGCCGTGGCGGGCTGGTCGGAGTTCGCGTTCGCGCAGCTGCCGATCGACGGCAAGGTCGTCCCGGCGCTCGGCCTGCGGCGCGACCTCGGGTCGGTGCAGCCGCCCACGACCAGCGGCCGCGCGCTGTCCGGCCCGGACCAGATCGAACTGGGCACGGTGACCCTGCGCGAGCTGGGCAAGAAGGTCGGTGACCGGGTCCGGATCGGCATCCCGAAGTTCGAGCGGACGGTGGTGATCACCGGAACCGTGACGCTGCCTTCGTTCGGCGTGGGCGCGACCGACCACCCCGGGCTCGGGCACGGCGCCATGGTCCCTCAGGCCACCCTGCAGACGGCCATGGGGCAGCCCCCTGGGCAGCGGCCGGGTGAGTCAGAGTCGCTTCCCGTCCTCCCCTCGGCGGTGGCGATCGACCTGGCCCCCGGCACCACCGGGGCGCAGCGGGCCGCCCTGGTCAGCCGGATCGTTTCGGCCAACCCGGATGGGACTCCGGGTGGCAGCTACGAGCTGAGCCACGCGCGGGCCTCGGCGATCGTCAACACCGAGCAGATGGGCGGCCAGCCGCTCGCGCTCGCCGTCGGCCTGGCCGTGGCGGCGGTGCTGTCGCTGGCGCTGACCGTGCTCAGCCTGGTCCGCCGGCGCCGCCGCGAGCTCGCCCTGCTCAAGGCGCTGGGCATGACGCGCAGCCAGATCAGGGCGGTCATCGCCTGGCAGACCACGCTGACGCTGCTGATCGCGGTCGTGGTCGGCGGGGCACTGGGCATCGCCGGGGGCCGGCTGGCCTGGCATGCCTTCGCCGGGTCCCTCGGGATCGTGCCGGTCGTCCAGGTCCCGGCGCTCGTCTTGGTGCTCGGGCTGGCCGCGCTGGTGCTGGCCGGCAACCTGCTGGCCTCGCTGCCCGCGGCCGTGGCCGCGCGGACCCGGCCCGGAGTCAGCCTGAGAACCGAATAGCTAGCCCCAGACCTCCTGGGCGGTCTCCACGATCAGGCGGAGCTTGGCCACCTGCTCGTCGTAGGTCAGCGCGTTGCCCTCCACCGTGGAGGAGAAGCCGCACTGGCCGGACAGGCAGAGCTGGTCGAGGGGGACGAACTTGGCGGCCTCGTCGATGCGGCGCTTCAGGTCGTCCTTGGATTCCAGGTCGGGGCGCTTGGTGGTGACCAGGCCGAGGACGACCATCTTGCCCTTGGGCACGAAGCGGAGCGGCTCGAAGCCGCCGGACCGCTCGTCATCGTACTCCAGGAAGAACCCGTCCACGGCGAGCTCGGAGAACAGCGCCTCGGCCACGAAGTCATAGCCGCCGGAGGCGACCCAGGAGGAGCGGAAGTTGCCGCGGCACATATGGGTGGTGATGGCCATGTCCGCGGGCTTGCCCTTGACCGCGTCGTTGATCTGCTTGATGTAGCGCAGATGCATGTGCTCGGCGTCCTCGCCGCGTTCGGCGATCTCGGCGCGCTGCGCCGGGTCGTTCAGGTAGGCCAGCGAGGTGTCGTCGAACTGCAGGTAGGTGCAGCCCAGCTTGTTCAGCCGCTGCACCTCGTCGGCGTAGGCGGCGGCCAGGTCCGACCAGAACTCTTCCATGTCCGGGTACACCGACTGGTCGACCGAGGCGGGGCCGCCGCGGTAGTGCACCATGTTCGGCGACGGGATCGTCAGCTTGGGTACGGCCGTGGTGGCGTGGGACCGCAGGAACGTGAACGCGTCCGCGAAGATCGTGTCGTTGATCGTGAGCTTGCTGTCGACGCGGATCGACGCGGGGGTGAACTCGATGTCCCCCGCGGCGTTGTGGAACTTCACCGCCAGGTTGCCCGGCGCCTTGGAGACCCCGCCGAGGGCGTAGATGAAGTCCATGTGCCAGGACGCCCGGCGGAACTCCCCGTCGGTGGCCGACTGCAGGCCGACCTCCTCCTGCATCTTGATCGCCCCGGGGATCTCCTGGTCCTCCACCGACCGCAGTTCGGCCGCCGAGATCTGCCCGGCCGCGAAATCGTCACGCGCCTGCAGCAGCCGCTGGGGACGGAGCAGGCTGCCGACATGATCGGCGCGGAACGGGGGGCTGGTCCTGCGGGCCATAGGTGCCTCTGTTTCTAGGAGGGAGTCGATGGATAGGTCAGGTCGATCGTGTCTTGCGGCACGCCCAGCGCCTGGCCGAGAATGCCGCGCATAAGAGTCTCCGGCACCAGGCAATCGGCGCAGGCCTCGGGGCCTGCGGTGATCGTGACGCGGACGCGGTCACCCGCCTCGGCGATCTGAAGGTGGTAGCGATCGGGACGTGCCGCGGCGACGGCAGGATGCGGGTGAAGGTGTCGTCGGCGCTGGTGTCGGCGTCGGCGAAGCGGGCGATGCCGCGCAGCCCGTTCTTCCCGGCCCGGCGCAGGTCGGCGCCGGTGCGGCCGCAGTGCTCCATCAGCCAGGCCTGGACGTCTTGTTTGGTGAAGCCGTCCTTCGCCAGCATCTGCGCGTGCTCGGGGCAGAAGACCACGCCCGCCGAGGTGTCACGGAAGATCAGCGAACCGGTGCGGGAGATCGTGTCGGCGATGTCGTGAAGAACCTGCTCGGGGTCGGGAGTGTGCCGGTTGTCGACGAACTCGCAGGTGCGCAGCAGCGTGGCCGACACCGCGCTGGCGCCGGCGGGCTGGCCGCCGTCTTCGGCGAACGGCGGCCACGGGGACTCCTCCTCGTTCTCCGCCAGGCAAATCGACCAGCGGCCCGGCAGGCCCTGGGTGGCCTGCTCGAGTACGTGCGGGCGGACGCCGAAGGCGTTGCGGACGATCAGGCCGATGGCGCGGGCCACGGTGGCGTTCGGCCGGAAGCCGGGGCCGAACGCGCCGCCGGCCGTGTTGAACCCCAGCTCGTGCCGGACCGGGCCGTTGATCACGATCATCGGGGCGGGCCCGCTGGTGGACTGCCAGCCGCCGCCGCGGGCGGCGCGCTCGCGCATCAGCGCGTCGAACGCGGCCAGCACTACCGGGAAGTACTCCGGCAGGCAGCCGGCCATGGCCGCGTTGACGGCGGCCAGGTAGACCGTGCAGTTCCGGCCGACCTGCTCCAGCTCGCCGATGACCTCGTCCGGGTCCTTGCTCGTGGTGGCGAGGAACTTGTCGATGAGCGGCTGGGACGCGGGGACCAGCGGCAGGCCGTCGGACCAGCCCTGGGCGTAGCAGTACTCGATGGCGGCCTGGGCTTCCTCCGGATCCGGGGTTTGCGTCATTCCGGCTCGGTGAGGAGGTTCATCACGTCGTCGAGGACCTGGGCGGCGCGCTGCTTGACCTGGTCGGCGGTGAGCACCGCGACCGGGTGGGGCGTGGTCGCGTAGCGGTAGCCGGGGACGCCGCGGAGTTCGGCCATCGCGTCGGCGGTGACCCGGAACGCGTCGCTGCAGATCGCCGCGGCGGGCAGGCCGGCCGCCTCGAACGCGATGCCGTCGGCCACGGCCGAGGCGCTGCACGAGCCGCAGTCGCCGATGCCGGTGATGATGACGTCGCAGCCGGTGGTCATTTCTTTAATGAGTTCTCCGGGCGCGGGTGCGGCGAAGTTGACCTTGGTGCGGGCCATGGTGGCTGTGGCGCCGTGCTCTGCGACGAGGAGCCGGCCCACCTCGTCCAGGAAGGGGGCGGCGTTCTGCTTGGTGTTGACCAGCAGGCCGACGGTGGCGCCGCGCAGGTCCCGGCGGCGGGCGGCCCGGGGGGGCCGCGTGGTTCGCGTCGCGGTGGTGCCGGTCGGGTCGAGGATGGGGTACGGCATGTGTGTCGGGTTCCTTGCTAGTGCTCGTGGATGATGACGCCGCGGAGGTTCTTGCCGTCCATCATGTCCTGGTAGCCCTCGTTGACCTGGTCCAGCGTGTACCGCTTGGTGACCAGCTCGGTCAGCTTGACGTCGCCGGACTGCCAGAGGCCCAGGATCATCGGGATGTCGTACAGGGGGTTGGCCCCGCCGAACAGCGAGCCCTGCATCCGCCGGTGGTAGCCGATGAGGATGCCGCCGGGCAGCACCATGTCGTAGTAGCCGACGCCGGTGATGACGATCGTGCCCGCCTTGCCGGTCAGGTTGACGGCCGCCTTGACCACCTCGTTGTCCATCTCGCCGACGGTGCAGATCACCGTGTCCGCGAGCTGGCCGCGGGTCAGGTTGACGATGGTTTCCTGGGCCTCCTCCGGGCCTGCGAACGCGTGGGTGGCGCCGAACTCCATCGCCTGCTCGCGCTTGTACTCCACCGGGTCGATCGCGATGACGTTCTTGCCGCCGGCGTACCTGGCGCCCTGCACGGCGTTCATGCCCACGCCGCCGGTGCCGAAGATCACCACGGTGTCGCCGGGGCGCACGTCGCCTGCTTTGGTCGCGGAACAGAACCCGGTGGTCACCCCGCAGCTGACCAGCGCGGCCAGCTCGAACGGGATGTCGTCCTCGATCTTCACGCAGGACCACTCGGAGATGACGGCGCGTTCGGAGAAGGTGCCGAGCACGCACATGCCGCCCAGGTCTTCTTGGTTGCTGTCGTGGAAGCGGAAGGTGCCGTCGGTCAGGCATCCGATGGCGGCGTTCTTGCCCGCGTCGCACAGGTTCTGGCGGCCGGTTGAGCAGTACCGGCAGGTGCCGCAGACGGGGATGTAGGAGCAGGCCACCCGGTCGCCTTCTTGTACTCGCGTGACACTGGGGCCGGTTTTCTCGATCACGCCGGCGCCCTCGTGACCGCCGACGAGCGGCAGGCGCGCGGTGCCGGTGGCCCGGATGTGCTCGTCGGAGTGGCACAGCCCGGCCGCCTCGAACCGGATGAGGACCTCGCCGGCTTTGGGCTCGTCCAGGTCCAGCTCGGTGATTTCCCATGGCTGGCCGCCCTTGCGGAGCACCGCCGCCCGGGTCTTCATCATCTGGCTCCTCCGGCTCCGGTTCGGGTGGGTCTGGGCCTGGGCCCTGGGCTGGCCTGGTTAGGTCCTGGGTTGGGCGTCGCGACAAACCGGCCTGCCCTTAGTTTTCATATCACGCGCTTCTCGTCGTCGAAAGTGTCATATATCGTGTGCCCTGACCCGGAAGGGGCCTCTTATGACCAGCACCGCATTGGCCGGTCCGGGCCCTGTGGCGAGCCCCAGGCTTCCACGGGTGCCTGTGCGCCCTGTGGTGCCCGGCCTCGCCGCCCTGAGAGCAAGCCCCCAAAACATCGGGGAAGTTCGGGCTATGGGGAAGATCTGGTGCACTATAGACCCCCGAATCCTCCCCAAAGCCCGAATCCTCCCCACTAAAAGGGTTAGGTTCTCGTATTTGTATACGAAAAGTTGACTGTGATGTGCATGAGCCTGGTGAGAGAACGCGCAGGGAGGACAGTCGTTGGACGTGTCGCTGGACGGGAAAGTGGCGCTGGTCACCGGGGCCGGGCCGAACATCGGCAGCGGGATCGCGCTGGCGCTGTCCCGTTACGGGGCGAAGGTGGCGTGCAACGATCTTGTCCCGGACGCGGCAAAGGCGGCGGTGCGGCGGATCGAGCGCAACGGCGGGATCGGGCTCGCGCTGTACGGTGACGTCAGCGTCGAGGCCGACGTGCTGGCGAACATCGCGGCGGTGCTCGAGGCCTGGGGCCGGATCGACATCGTGGTCAACAACGCGGCCTGGCTGCACACGAACCACATCCTGGAAGAGGACCTGGCGTCGTTCAACCGCGCGATCACCATCGCCGTCAACGGGAACTTCCTGTTCACCAAGCACGCGGCGGTGGCGATGATCGAGCGGGATATCCGCGGGTCCATCGTGTCGATCCTGTCCTCGAACGCGTGGCAGGGCGCCTCGGGCTTCATCGCCTACGCCACGCACAAGGGCGGCCTGGCCAACTTCGTCCGCGCCGCCGCCATGGACCTGGCGCCGTACGGGATCCGGGTCAACAGCTTCACCCCGACCGCGCCCCGGCCGGACAACCCGGAACTGCTAGCTCAGTGGCGCGCCGAGGGCCGCACCGAGCTGCGGCCGCCGCGGCCGCCCGAGCCGGACCGGCCGTCGTGGTGGCGGCCGACCGGGACGTATGACGTGCGCGGGAACATCCCGATGGGCGAGCCGGCCACCCCTACCGACATCGGGCACTGCATCGCCTGGCTGTCGTCCGACTACGCCCGCCTGATCACCGGGTGCGATTTCGTCGTCGACGGCGGCGCCCGGGCCAAGTACTGGGCTTACACACCGGACGCGGGCGCGGCGGCCGGGCCGGTGCCGCTGATTCCGCTGGACGTCTCATCGGAGGCTGTTGATGGGTGATGTGATCCGCGCGGTGGTGCAGACCGGGCCGCGGCAGCTGGAGATGCGGGAGTTTCCGCGGCCTGTGATCGGGCCGGACGACGGCGGGCTGCTGCGGGTCGAGGCGTGCGGGATCTGCGGCAGCGACGTGGAGCAGTACCGCGGGAACCTGAGCAGTCAGTGGCTGCCGATGGTGCCGGGGCACGAGCCGCTCGGGATCATCGAGGAGGTCAGCGCCTCCGCGGCGGCGCGCTGGGGGGTCCGGCCCGGTGACCGGGTGGCGGTGGAGATCCTCATCCCGTGCCGGTCCTGCGACCTGTGCCTGGCCGGGCGGTACATGTCGTGCCGTCACCGGATCGGCAGTCACGGGGGCTCTAACCCGCCGGAACGCGGGCTCGGCCCGTGGGGCGGGTTCTCCGAGTACATCCACCTGCATCCGAACGCGATCCTGCACAAGGTCCGGGGCGACATCCCGGCCGAGGTCGCGGTGATGTTCAACCCGCTGGGCGCGGGCGTGCGCTGGGCCGTTCACCTGGGCGGGGCCGGGCTCGGCGACACCGTGCTGATCCTCGGCGCGGGCCAGCGCGGGCTGGCCGCCGTGCTGGCCGCCCGGACCGCGGGAGCCGGGACGATCATCGTCACCGGGCTCTCGCGGGACGCGGGCAAACTGGCGCTGGCACGCGAGTTCGGCGCCGATCACACGATCGACGTCGAGGCCGAGGACACCGTGTCGCGAGTTCTCGATCTCACCGGCGGGGCCGGGGCCGACATCGTGCTCGAGCTGACGCCGATGGCCGTGCAGCCGGTCCTGGACGCGGTGCACGCCGTCCGGTGGGGCGGGCGGGTGGTGCTGGCCGGGCTCAAGGGAGGGCGCCCGGTCGAACTGCCCACCGACCTGCTGATCAACAAGTCGCTCACCGTCATGGGCGCGTTCAGCGTGGACTCCCGCGCTTACGCCGAGGCGATCCGCCTGATCGAGGCGGGCCGGTTCCCGCTGGAGCGGATGCACACGCATACGTTCGGCCTGGAGGAGGTGCCGCGGGCCATCGAGACGCTGGCCGGCGAGGTGCCGGGCGAGAACGCGGTGCACGTCGCGATCATGCCGGGGGCTTAGATTGCTCATCGACGCGCACGCGCACGTGCTGCCGGGGTCGTTCCCTTCGGCTCCGTCCGGATGTGATCCGGCGTCGTGGCCCGCGATGTCGGCTGTCGCCGGGGAGGACTCGCGGCTGCTGACGTCGGGGGCGCTGCGATTCACCGCCCGGACCGCGTGGTTCGACGCGGAGCAGCGGCTGGCCGCGAGCGCGGCCAGCGGGGTGGACGCCGAGGTGGTCTCGCCGTTCCCGCCGCTGCTGAACTACGCGTTGGCTGCTGGCGCCGGGCGGGACCTGGCCCGGTGGGTCAGCGAGTACATCGCTTCGCTGTGCGCAGCTTTCCCCGGGCGGTTCTACGGTCTGGGGACGGTGCCGCTGCAGGATCCCGCCCTGGCCGCCGGTGAGCTCGCCGCGGTGGCCGGCCTCGGGCTGGCCGGGGTTGAGATCGCGTCCAACGTGGCCGGGGTGTCGCTGGCTGACCCCCGGTTCCTCGGGTTCTTCGCGGAGGCCGAACGGCTCGGGATGGCGGTCTTCGTGCACGCGATGCCCGCTCCTTCCGACCGGCTGCCGGGCCCGGCTGTCGCGACCTTCGGGGTCGGTATCGAGGGCTCGCTGGCCGCGGCCGCGATCATCACCGGCGGCGTCGCGGAGAAGTACCCGTCGCTGCGGCTGGCGTTCAGCCACGCGGCGGGCGGGTTCCCGCTGATGCTGACCCGGGCGCAGTGGTTCTGGGGCCGGACCTGGAACGAAGAACCGCCCGGCGAGCGCGGGCCGGACGCCGCGCCGTGGGCGGCCGCGGCCGGGCCGGCCGAGCTGGCCCGCCGGTTCTGGTATGACTCCCTGGTGTTCGACCGGCGCGCCATCAGGTACCTCGTCGACATGCTGGGCGCGGACCGGCTGCTGGTGGGGTCCGACTTCCCGGCGATGCCCCGGGAGGAGCCGTGCGGGCGGACGCTGCGGTCAATGGGGCTCGGCCCGGCTGAGCTCGAGGACATCACGTGGCATAACTGCTTCCGGTTCCTCGGCATTGACCCGCAAAAGTTATTCTCGTCGGGTGAGCAGCACCGTATCGTCTGAGCTGGCGGATTCCGCGCCGCCCGAGCCGTGGACGTCGCCAGGCGCCGCCGCGCAGCGGCCGCCGCGGCTGCTGCTGACCCTGCTCGGTGACTACTGGTGGCAGCGGACCGAGCCGCTGCCCTCGGCGGCGATCGTCGGGCTGCTGGCCGAGTTCGGCGTCAGCGATTCGGCGGCCCGGGCCGCGCTGAGCCGGCTGACCCGCAACGGGCTGCTGATCACGTCCAAGACCGGCCGCCGCACGTTCTCCCGGCTGAGCTCGCGGGCGGCCGGGATCCTGGACGACGGCGCGCGGCGGATCTTCTCCTTCGGCGCGGCCAGCCAGCCATGGGACGGGATGTGGTCGCTGGTCGCGTTCTCCATCCCCGAAGACAACCGGGCCGCCCGCGACGCGCTGCGCAAGCAGCTGCGCTGGCGCGGGTTCGCACCGCTGTACGACGGCCTGTGGGTGTCCCCGCGCGATCACGCTGCCGAGGTGATCGGGTACCTGAAGGACCTCGACATCACCACCGGCACCGCGTTCCGGGCGAGCTCGGTGCCGGCCGACGGCGAGATCCCGGCCCGGGCCTGGGACCTGGCCGGGCTGCGCCAGCGGTACGAGTGCTTCATCTCCTTCGCCGGCCAGCTGCGGGACGCGGCGGTGGCCGGGCGGGTGCCGCCGGCCGACGCGCTGATCGCCCGGACCCGGGTCATGGACGAATGGCGCGCGTTTCCTGCCCTGGACCCGGATCTGCCCGCGGAGCTGCTGCCCGGGGGCTGGCCGCGGGCGGACGCCCGCGAGCTGTTCATCGGGTGCTACGACCTGCTCGGGGCGCCGGCCGCGCTGCGGGTCCGGCAGATCATCACCCGGTACAGCCCCGAACTGGCCGACCGCGCCGCCTACCACAGCTCGGAGCTCAAGCTGAGCGCCGCGCCGGTTGCCCATACCTGACGGCAGCGCAGTGTCCAGGCTTGGGTGATCGAGTTGGGCTATCTGGTCGATACTCCAAGCCGCAGGCGAAGAGCTCCGTCTGGTTCTTTTGACAGGACGGCGGGCATAACCGGGACTGCGCCTTTGTCATTCGCTAGCCTCATAATCGACGTGTAGGCCACCACGTCTTCGTCACGTAGCACGCCGACCTGCCCGCCCTGGGCATTCACCGCGATACCTGCCTCGGTATTTCCCAGCCACACCCCGACAAGTCCGGCTGCGGGCGCGCCAGGCGGACCTGCCAGCAGCTCACCTGCTCCCGGGTGAAGCAGAACCTCGGCCTGCGGGGCATTCTCGACAAGGTACGTGCCGCGACCCGGAGGATGCGGCAGGGGCGTCGCATTATGGAACAGCTTCCGTATTTCGGCGATGCCATCAGCCATCAGGCGAAGCTGATGGAATATCCCGCGAGAATGGCCTTGCCGACCATGGCCGCCTGCGATTCGATTCGCTTCGATATCAAGCAGCGGACCCGGCGGTAGCGGAATCCCGCGAGCCTCTAGTTCCTGGACGAGACGCGCACGGGCTTCGACGCTACCCTCACCAGACCATGCCTGCTCGACGGCATCGACAACTTCGCGGTACCTGCGGAAGTCCTCAGGCGTAGGCATGTCGTTCAACTGAACTGCTTCCCACGATAACCTCGCCAAGCCCTGAATTCCCTCACACCCTGCCGGGCGGCGAGGGAAATGGCAGGGATCCAGGGTAGAGCAGCAGCCGGGCGCGGGCGGCTGTGGATGGCGCGTAGTAGTACCCGCTCATCCAAACGGCGCGATTCTGCTGTCGCGCCGCCTGCAGGTCGGAAGAGAGGCGTGCGCCGTCTTCCGCGCTCAGCCTGCCGAGTTGATGCCGGCCGAGATGGACTGTGACAGCGGTGCGCCGGAGTGTGCCGCCCCACTCTCCCTCAATCTCGTGATCTTCGGTCCCTGATTCGAGACGCACGGGAACCAGCACCGGTTTCGCGGCGCGTTGCGCTTGTTCCTCGGGGCCAACTCCGCCCATCTCAGCCCAGCGCCGCTCATCTGTCCCCAGAGCATCCAGCGTCGGTTGCGCTGCCGGGTCTCCATGCCCGTCATGGCCGGGAATGTACTGCCGGCCGGCGACATTCCCGGCGGCGGTGGTACTAGCACGCCACGCTCGCTGGTGGCTGGCCACCTTGGCGATCCGTCCCGTCTCGCGCGACCCTAGGGTTAGGTGTACAGGGGAGGTGGCCGTGGAGCTTGTCGTGATGGTGCTCCGCGGCCGGTTCCGGCAGTACTGGAAGGCGTGGCTGGCTCTTAGCCTTCTCGTCGCCATAGCCGGCGGGTTCGTCCTCACCACGGCGTCCGCCGGGCACCGGACGGCGGCCGCGTTCCCTGAGTTCAGGGCGCGGCACGGTTACGACATCATCGTGTACAGCGGGCAACCGCTGCTGCCGCAGCTGACCAGGTTGCCCCATGTTTCTTCGGTGACTCCGGTAATCGTGCCCTACAACGGGACGGCTGTCTGCGCGTCCTGCCGGAGGCCGATCGATGTCAGCAATTTCCTGGTCAACGAAGTGCCGCCGGGTCAATTGCCGCGGATGGTCACGCTCATGTCCGGGCGGATGCCCCGCCAGTCGGACCCTGGCGAGGTGCTGGCGTCCTTTACCCTCGCCCGCGACAACGGGGTACGCACCGGCTCGGTGATCCGGGTGCAGCCGCGCAGCCCGGCGCAGCTGAGAGGGGGTCCGAGGGCCCCGGCAGATCCGTCCCCGATCCTGCATCCGGCGCTGCGGGTGGTGGGCATCGTCGCCGCCGAGAGCGAGTTCCCCTCCGGCGCCAGCCCGCACTACGACCTGTACGCCACGACCGCGTTCGCGGCGGCGGTGAATCATCGCGCGGCGCTGTTGTGGACCTACTACGTGCGGTTGGCGCACGGGGACGCCGACCTGGCGGGCTTTGATGGCGGACTCCGCCCGCTGAACATATACGGCACCTCCGACCTGGATGAGGCCGCGGATGCGGTGAACGCCTCGATCCGTCCGCAGGTCGTCGGCTGGTACGTGCTGACCGGCCTGGCCGCCCTGGCCGCGCTGGCGGTCATCGGGCAGGCGATGGCCCGGCAGACCGTCGCCGAACGAGCCGATCATCATGCCCTGTCGGCGCTCGGCGTCAGGCCCCGCGAATTCGTGCTGCTGGCCCTGCTGCGCGCGCTGCTGACCGGCGCGGCCGGGGCTGCGGGAGCCGTGCTGATCGCGGTGCTGGCGTCCCCGCTGACGCCGGTGGGCGAGGCGCGGCTGGCCGTCCCCTCCCCGGGCCGCATGTCCCTCGACCTCGCGGTTGTCCTGCCCGGCGCGCTGGCCGTGCTGGCCGCCGTGGCCGCGGTATCGGTCTGGCCAGCGATGCGCCATGCCCGGTTGCTGAGCAGCCGCCCGCAGTGGCAGCCGGCGTCAGTGACGGTAGCGGCGGGCCGCGCCGCCGCCCAGGCTCGCCTGCCCGTTACCGCATTGATCGGCATCCGGCACGCGTTCGAGCGTGGCCGGGACGGGCAGCCAGTGGGGACGGCTCTGCTCGGCACGGTGATGGCGGTGGCGGCGCTGTGCGCGACCGGCGTCTTCGGCGCCAGCCTGACCCATCTCATTTCCTCACCTGCGCTGTACGGCGCGCCGTTCCAGGCCTACTTCGCCAGCGACGGCACCCCCGGATCCCAGGCGAGGGTCAACGGGCCAGTACTGGAAAGCCTGCGAAATGACGGTGCTATCGAGCGGATAACCCTGGGTGCCTTCGTCGAGGTCAACGTCAACGGCAAGCATGTCCGCACGGTAGCGATGACCCCGCTCCGCGGCGCCGCCCTGCTGTCCGCTCTGGACGACCGCCTGCCCCGCGGTGACCGGGACATCATGCTCGGCGTGGCCACGATGCGCGCCACGGGCGCCCGGGTGGGAGGGACCGTCCGGGTGACGGTGGCCGATCCGGACGGGGTGCCGCACGAGGCCAGCTTCCACGTGATCGGCCGGGCGTCCCTGAACGCCGGCACCGGCGGGCTGGGCAACGGGGCCGTGATGACGACCAGTGCCTTCGTCGACATGCAGTGCCCGGCAGGCCCGAAGCAGTCCGCCTGCCAGCTTTCGGTCAAGAACAGCCTCGGTACCGTCGTGCTGGTCCGGGCGGCCCCGGGGGCCGCCGGGAGCGCGGCGCTGGCCCGGCACACCGGCAAGTACCCCGGCCTCACCTACCGGCCAGCCGAGCCGAACGTGCTGGTCAACTTCGGCGAGTCGGTGAACTTCCCGCTGCTGTTCGCGGTCGCGCTTTCGGTGTTCGGCGCCGCGACGCTGCTGCATCTGCTGCTGGTCAGCGTGGCGAGGAGGCGCGTCGAGGCCGGGTTGCTCAAGGCGCTCGGGTTCGTCCGCCGCCAGGTCGCCGCGGCCGTCTGCTGGCAGGCGACCGTCGTGGCGCTGGTCGGAATCGCGGTCGGGGCACCGGTCGGCATCGCGACGGGCAAGGTGCTCTGGCGGGTATTCGCCACCAACTTCGGTGTCGTGCCGGTCGCCGTGGTCGAACCGGTCCTGGTAGCGGCCCTGGTGGCAGGGGTGCTCGCCGCCGCCAACCTGCTCGCCGCCGTTCCCGCGCTGCTGGCCGCGCGGTCACACCCGGCCCGGCTGCTCAGGGCGGAGTGAGCCGCTGGTCCGGGAGGCCAAAGCTGCGGGCGGCAGTCTTGGGGCCGGCGATATAGACCCCGAGGGCCGAACGGTCGGATGATGGCCGCGATACCTGCGGGCCGTCGCACAAGCGGGAGACAGCATGAAAACCAGGGCAGCGGTGCTCCGGGACATGGGCAAGGACTGGGAGATCATCGAGATGGACCTCGATCCTCCCAAGGAGGGCGAGGTGCTCGTCCGGTTCGCGGCGGCCGGCCTGTGCCACTCGGACGACCACCTGCGTACCGGTGACATCCCGGTGCGGTACCCGATCGTGGGCGGCCACGAGGGCGCCGGGGTGGTCGAGGAGGTCGGCACCGGCGTGAGCCGGCTCAAGCCGGGCGACCACATCGTCTGCTCGTTCCTGCCGACCTGCGGGCACTGCCGGTTCTGCGCGCAGGGCATGACCAACCTCTGCGACCTTGGCGCGCTGTTCGTGGACAACTGCCTGCCGGACGGCACGTTCCGGTTCCACGCCGACGGCGAGGACTTCGGCCAGATGTGCCTGCTGGGCACGTTCTCCCAGCGCTCAGTGGTGTCCGAGCACTCATGCATCAAGATCGACGACGACCTGCCGCTGGAGACGGTGGCGCTGGTCGGCTGCGGGGTGCCGACCGGCTGGGGCACCGCGGTGAACGCGGGCGGCGTCCGGCCGGGCGACACGACCGTGATCTACGGGATCGGCGGCGTCGGCATCAACGCGGTCCAGGGCGCGGCGTTCGCCGGCGCGCGCAACGTCATCGCGGTCGACCCGCTGGAGTTCAAGCGGGAGCACGCCATGGAGTTCGGCGCCACCCACGTCGCGGCCGACGCCGCGGCCGCACAGGAACTCGTCACCGAGCTCACCCGGGGCGTCGGCGCGGACCAGGCGCTGATCACCGTGGGCGTGGTGACCGAGGAGGTCGTCGCGTCGGCGTTCGCCGCGGTCCGCAAGCGCGGCACGGTCGTGCTCACCGGGCTGGCCGGACCGGACAAGCGGACCATCCAGCTGCCGGGATTCGAGCTCACCCTGTTCGAGAAGCGGATCCAGGGCGCGCTGTTCGGCAGCGGCAACCCGTTCGACACGATCCCGCGGCTGCTCGAGCTGTACCGGGCCGGGCAGCTCAAGCTCGACGAGCTCGTCACCAACCGGTACCGGCTGGACGACGTCAACCAGGGCTACCGTGACATGCTCGACGGCCGCAACATCCGCGGCCTCATGATCCACGACTCCTGAGGTCCGGGGCCGCCCCTAACCACGGCAATGTGACTCTGTAGTGGTCCTGACCACGACGATGTCACATCGCCGTGGTTGCGCGGGGTGCAATGCGGTGGCGCGCCATCGGACCTCCCTCGCGGCGGCTGGCGGCTGGTCAGAAGAGCGAGTCGGGGAGGCCGAAGTGGACGCGGGCCAGGTCGCCCGCGGTGGTCAGGTACTGCGAGGCGATGTGCCCGTGGTACATGGCCACGTCGCGGTAGTAGCGCTGCAGCCGCGTGCCGCGCTTGGCCGCCGAGGAGGACGAGGCGGCGAAGATCTCCTGCACGGCCTGCGCGGCCAGCTGGCCAGCCTGCTGGACCATCGCGAACAGCCGGACGTCGTCCTCGCGGGTGAACGGCTCCCCGGTCGCCGCCCAGCGCTCGGCCAGCTCCATGTAGCGGTCCCCGACGTGCAGCACGACGGCCTCGGCGGCGTCGGTGAGCGCCAGCGCGTGGCCGTAGGTCCGCTGGTAGTCCGGGTGGGTGTACCTGGGCACCTGGGGCGGGAAGTAGGTCATCTTGGACTTTATGATCTGCTCGTACTCCTCCAGCGCGGCCCGCGCGGCGCCGATCACCGGGATGACCAGGCCGGCGTGGTACAGGGCGTAGATCCGGCCGCAGTACAGCGGGCCGTGCAGGGCGGCGCCGGGGGCCATGGTCTCGCCGTGGGTCCAGTCGGCCGGCGCGGTGCGGGGCGCGGGCACGAACACGTCCTCGACGCGGACGCTGTTCGACCCGCTCGAGTTCATCCCAAGGGTGGCCCCGTCGCCCCAGTCGTCCAGCACCGTGACCTGGTCCATGGGCATGACCGCGGTGATCCGGTCGGTCGTCCCGGCCACCATCGCGTTGCACATGAAGTGGGTGGCGTGCGCGCTTCCCGAGCAGTAGTCCCAGGTGCCGCTGACCAGGTAGCCGCCGTCGGCCGGCTCGGCAGTACCGGATGGCAGGGCCCGGTGCGGGGCCGCGAATTCGCCGGACGAGCCGAAGATGTCACGCTGGCCCGCCTCGGAAAACCACGCCCCGATCGTGAGCACGTGGTGGGCGCCGAGCGTGAGCGCCCAGCCGGTACCCGGATCGCCCGCGGAGATGGCCAGCATCACCCGCCAGAACGTGGGCAGGCCGAACGCGAAGCCGCCGAACCGGCGCGGCTGCAGGATCCGGTAGAACCCGGCCTCGGTGAACTGCCGTCCGAGCTCGGCCGTGTGATGCCCGAGCCGTTCCGCCTCGTCCTGCTGGGCGCGGACGGCCGGGATCAGCGCTCGGGCCCGTTCGATGACCGTCTCCGGCGTCAGGTCCGGCTCCGGGACGGGGATTTCCTGGGTTCGCACCTCGGTATGCCCTGACACATGTACGAGCCTGCTGCGCCGGGCGAGCGGCGGCAAGCGGCGAAATAGGATCCCGTGACGGGAACACAACGTGGGGCAGGCGGGAATGTCGTACGGGACAATCGCGGATCGCGTGCCTTGCCGTCTGGCGGTGGCGCGGGGGACGCTGATGCTGAGGAGGAACTATGGCGAACAGCGAATTCTGGCGGGAGCTCAAGCCGATCGAGCAGAAGTTCCGGCCCGGCGCGCTGCCGGAGGCGTACATCGCCAACGCCCCGACCGAGGACGAGCGCTTCTACGCTCCGCTGTCCGAGACCGTCGGCACCCGGCCGCTGTGGATCTCCCCGAGCCAGAACCGGTGGTGCGACGTGCTGATGTGCCGCGGCGCCGGCCTGGTGAACCGGCATTACCACCCGCAGCAGGTGTTCGCCTACACGATCTCCGGCAAGTGGGGTTACCTGGAGCACGACTGGATCGCCACCGCGGGCGACTGGGTCTACGAGGCGCCTGGCGAGTCGCACACGCTGATCGCCTACGAGTGCGACGAGCCCATGCGCGTCACCTTCAACGTCACCGGACCGCTGATCTGGCTGGACGAGAACGGCGAGCCGAACGGCACCTTCGACGTGTTCGACTACATCGCGCTGGTCCGCGACCACTACGAGAAAAACGGCATCGGCGCGGACTACATCGACAAGCTCTTCCGCTGAGGTTCCGAGGCGGCCGCGGCCAGCAGCGGGGCGAGGACGGCCGGGTCGTCGGCGGCGGCCGTGACGATCACGCCGCTGACCAGCTTCCTGGCCTGCCGGACTAGGGCTACGGCCAGCTCGATGCCGGTGGCGCGGGCGGCCCCGTGGGCGGCCTGCTCCATCGCCCGCAGCGTGTCCGGCGGGATCGTCACCCCGGGAACCTCGTTGGCCAGGTAGTCGGCGTCGGCGAAGCTGCGCAGCGGGGCGACGGACAGCAGGAGTGGCACCTGCGTGCCCTCCAGCGCGGTCACCGTCCGGAGCAGCGAGTCCAGCTCGTAGACCGGCCTGCTCACCAGGAAGTGCGCTCCCGCCCTGACCTTGGCCCGGGCCCGGGCGATCTCGGCCTCCTGGTCCCGCGCGCCGGGGTTGACCCGGGCGCCGACGCAGAACGAGGTCTGGGTGGCGGTGGCGAGCCCGTTGGAGTCGCGGCCCTCGTTCAGGCCGGTCAGCAGCGCGATCAGGCCGAGCGAGTCGACCTCCCAGATGCCGTCCACGGCCGGGTAGTCGCCGAGCACCGGCGGGCTGCCGGTCGTGCAGATCACGTTGCGGATGCCGAGGGCGTGCGCGCCGAGGAGTTCGGCCTGCAGGGTCATGATGGTCTTGTCCCAGGTGGTCAGCGTGGCGATGGTCTCCACGCCGGCCTGCTGCTGCAGGTGCAGCGCCAGGTCAAGCGAGTCGGAATGGGTGCGGGCGCTCTGGGCCGGCTGGACCGCGAACACCCCGGCGCCCTGGGCCTGCAGCACCGCCGCGGCCTGCACCGCTTCGGCCGGGCGCCCGCCGGATGCGATCGCGGCGGCGACGATGAACCGCCGGCTGGCCAGCTGGTCGGCCAGGGTCCCGGCGAACGGCACGGAGCCAGGTGGCGCGGCCGTTCCAGTTCCGGATATTACGGTTCCGGATATTCCGGTTCCGGAGGGGTGGGTGCGCCGGGCCCTGGCCGCCGGGATCGCCGTGACCGCGCCGGCCGCGGCGCGGATGTGCGCGGGGGTGGTGCCGCAGCAGCCGCCGACCAGGGACACCCCGGCCTCGGCGAACCGGCGGAAGTAGCGGGCGAAGTAGTCGCCGCCGATGCTGAATTCGAAGCTGCGCGGCCCGGTGCGGCGGGGCTGGCCCGCGTTGGGCTGCGCGCTGACCGGCACGGACGCGTACCGGACCAGGTCCTCGGCCACGGTGAGCATCCGCTGCGGGCCGATGGTGCAATTGGTGCCGAGCACGGCCACCGGCAGGCCGGACAGCACGGTGGCGACCTCGCGCGGGGTCTCGCCGCCCAGCGTGTGCGCGTCGTCGGCGAAGGTGGCCTGGGCGACGACCGGCACGTCGCTCAGCTCGCTGGCCACGCCGACCGCCTCGACGAGCTCGTCGAGGTAGCCGAAGGTCTCCAGGATCAAGATGTCGACGCCGGGGCCTTCCCCGCGCCCGAGCAGAGCCTCGATCTGTTCGCGTAGTACCTCGGTCCGTTCGGCCGAACCGGTACGGCGCCGCTGCAGGCCGGTCACTGCGGGTGAGACGGAACCGGCCACCAGTACGTCCCGCTCGCACCGGTCCTGGGCCGCACGGGCGATCCGGACCCCGGCCCGGTTGATCTCGGCCACCTTGTCGCCGACGCCGTGGTCGCCGAGCCAGAGCCGGTTGGCCCCGAACGTGTTGGCCTGGATGATGTCCGCGCCCGCGCTCAGGTAGCTCTCGTGGATGGTGCTGACCAGTCCCGGGTCGGTCAGGTTGAGCTCGGGCAGCGACCGGTCGAGCGCGGCGCCGGCCGCGTGCAGCATGGTGCCCATCGCGCCGTCGCAGACCAGTACGCGCTGCCCGGCCAGCAGGGAAGCCATCAAGGCGGCCGGAGTCTGG
>WNGL01002043.1_pt1 | contig 26790 bp, 19 predicted proteins | sample 5400591 | NCBI WGS metagenome assembly WNGL01 (sample SAMN13153377, study PRJNA577476) | soil metagenome | isolation source: 80 cm soil or saprolite under Garry oak tree replicate 1 | place: USA:California | collected 2016-06-15 | reverse complement strand
GCACTTCCAAAGAATCCGATGAGAGTGCCGAAGCCGACTATGGCGAGCGCCTGCAGGTGCGAGAAGAACGCCGCCTGGATGAGCCAGCGGTTAATGAGGGTGTAGGCGCCGTAGGAGAGCCCCACCGCGACCAGCCCGCCTAACATCCCCTTGATCGCCCCCTGCAGCAGGAACGGACGCCGGATGAAGCCGTTCGTGGCGCCCACCAGCCGCATGATGGCGATCTCGCGGCTGCGCTGCAGCACCGCCATCCGGATCGTGGTGCCGATGATGATGATGGCCACGACCGCGAACGCCGCCCCGACCACGAGGCCCACCGCGGCGGCGATCTGGCGCAGGCGGTCGAGCTTCTCCACCCAGTCGCGCCCGAACCGCACGTCGTCCACGAACCCGAATCCGCGCAGCCGCTCGGCGACGTCGTTCACGTGCTCGGCATCGCGGAACCGGGGCTTGAGCTTCACCTCGATGGATGCAGGGAGCGGATTGCGCTCGAGCTCCTGCAGCACATCGCGGAACTCGACGAGCTCGGCCCGCGCCCGCGCCAGCGCCGAGTCCTCGCTCACGTAGACGGCCGAGTGCACTTCGGGGAACGCCTCGATGTCCTTTTCGGCCAACGTGATGGATTCGATCGGCGTGCCGGGCAGGAGGTAGGCGACGATTTCCACGCGCTCGGCCACGCCGCGCAGCGCGTCCTGCAGATTCACCGCCACGAGCCCGAACAGGCCGACCACGAACAGCGAGAACGCGATGGTCGTGACCGAGAGTGCCGAGAGCAGCGGGGCCCGCCGGAAGGCGAGCAGGGCCTCGCGAATCGTCAGGTTCACGGCGTCGCCGCCTGGTCGCGGGGCTCGTCCACGGTGGAGTCGTACACCAGCGCTCCCTCCTGGAGCTCGATCACGCGGTAGGGTGCCTGGCGCACCAGATCGAGGTCGTGCGTGGCCATCACGACGGCGGTCCCGCTGGCGTTGATGTCGCGCAGCAGCTGGAATACGCCGCGCGTGGCCCGCTCGTCCAGGTTACCCGTCGGCTCGTCGGCGAGCAGTACGCTCGGCTCATTCACGAGTGCTCGCGCGATGGCGACGCGCTGCTGCTCCCCGCCCGACAGCTCGCGGGGGTACGCCTGAGCCTTGGCGGCGAGCCCGACCTGGGTGAGGACGCGCATCACCCGCGCCGCGATGGACGAGCGCCGCGCGCCGGTGACTTCGAGGGCGAAGGCGACATTCTCCTCGGCCGTCCGGTCCTCGAGCAAGCGAAAATCCTGGAACACGATGCCGAGGCGGCGGCGCAGCATCGGGACGTCCCGCGGCCGCAGCTCCGCCACGTTGAAACCCGAGACGCGCACTTCACCGCTGGTCACCGGCTCGTCGGCGTACACCAGCTTGAGGACGGTTGATTTGCCGGCGCCCGAATGACCGGTGAGGAACACGAACTCGCCCTTCGCGATGTGGAACGTCACGTCCTTCAGGGCGAGCCCCCCCTTGGGGAAGGCTTTGAAGACATTCGTGAACTTGATCACTTACTGCTGCGCCAGGGCTTGCGCGAAGTCCGCGATGATGTCGTCGGCGTCCTCCAGTCCGATGGAGAATCGCAGGAAGCCATCGGCAATACCGGCCCGCGCCCGCGCTTCGGGCGTGAGCATCGAGTGCGACGTGAGCCGCGGCTCGGACACGAGCGTCTCGACGCCCCCGAGGCTCGGCGCGTGCGTCGCGATCGTGAGCGCGCGCAGGAACCGCTCGGCCGCCCGCGCACCTCCCTTCAGCTCGACCCCCAGCATACCCCCGAAGCCGTTGAGGATCCGCGTCGCCACGTCGTAATCGGCGTGCGAAGGCAGCCCGGGGTAGTGCACCGCGGCGAACTGCGACTGCGTGGCGCACCACTGGGCCACCGCCAGGGCGGTCTGGTTCTGCCGCACCACGCGCACGGCGAGCGTCTTCATTCCCCGATCGATCAACCAGGCCGCCATGGGGTCCAGCGCCTGGCCCCACACGTGCAACAGCTTGCGCACCTCTTCGATCACCGAGTCGCTGCCCGCCACCGCGCCCGCGAGCACATCGGAGTGGCCGTTCAGGTATTTCGTGGCGCTGTGGATCACGACGTCGGCACCGTGCTCGAGCGGTCGGTAGTTCAACGGCGTGGCGAAGGTCGAGTCGACCAGCAGCGCGACCCCCTCGGTCTTGCACAGCGTGGCGATCGGCTCGAGATCGATTACACGGAGCAGCGGATTGGTCGGCGTTTCGACGAAAATCGCCCGGGTGTTCTTCTTGAGCCCGCGCTTCCAGGTACGCTGCTCCAGCGGATTGACGAACGACACGTCGATGCCGAAACGACCGAATTCCTGCGCGAACAACCGCTGCACGCCGCCGTAGATCCACTCGCTCGACAGGAGGTGGTCCCCGGGCCGAAGCACCGCGAGATGCGACAGGGCGATCGCACCCATGCCGCTACCCACGAACAGCGCCGCCTCCGCGCCTTCGAGCAGCGCGAGGCGCTTGGCGATCGCCACGTGGTTGGGGTTGTTGCCGTAGCGGGCGTAGATGACTTCCTGGGCCGAGCCGACGGGATTGGTGAAGGTGGCGCTCTGGTACAGTGGTGCCACGACCGGCGCCCAGTCGGGGCGGGTCTCCGGATCGCCATGCACGGCGCGAGTCGAGAAGCCGAGGCGACGCTTCACGCGAGCGTCAGCGCGAAGGTCCCTCCGGGGGTCCGCACCGCCAGCCGCCGCGCGACCAGCTCGTCGAGCAGCGCCGCCGCCGCGTCCGGGGCCCCGACCGCTTCCAGCGTGCCGTCGGGCCGCTCGATCAGCACCGCGAGCCGATGGCCCGCGAGCACCGGCTCGATCGCTTCGCGGTGGCCGTCCGAGATGCCCATCAGCACCAGCACCCCCGGCCGGCTCCGCAACAGCTTCGCCACGATCTCGTCGGCGCACGAGTAATCGATGCACCCCACGCGCGTGAAATCGATGCGGGCGACGGCCACCTCTGTCGCTGTGGTCGCCATCGCCCGCTCGATGCACTCGCGCACGACGCGTCCGGTGGGACGCGTGACCAGGTCCGTATAGACGCCCGACACCGATTCCTGGAGTACCGCGTGCACATCGATGCGCTGTATCACCGCTTCGTGGACCCCTGCTCGGGTATGATGATGAGCACCTGGGCGCCCGGGAACGCCGCGAGGCCTTCCTTCAAGGGCACGTCGTCGTCCCACTGGGGCACGATCGCGATCCGAGCCGTCCCGCTGCGGATCGCGATCTTGCCGTCCCAGCGGGCCAGGTAGCGGCGGATCCCCGCGAGCCCCTGGCCACGGCCCGGATCGCGGAAACGACTCACGCCCTGGATCAGCGCAGCCTCGAGCGCGGCCGCGTCCCCCCACCGGGTCCCAAACCGCTTGCTCTGCGTGGGCTCGAGTGAGTGGCGGAACCCTACCCCCGCGTCCGCCACCGCGATCACGACCACGCGCTTCGCGAGCGTGCGGCGCCAGTGGTACGCCTGCACCGCCACCCAGCCGCCCGTGCCCGCGTGTTCTACAATATTCTGACACGCCTCTGAAAGCGCCATAGCGAAGCCCATCGTCGCCTTCGGGTCGAGCCCCAGCTCGGACGCCAGGATGGCAGACGCACGCTGCTGGATGTTCGAGACGACGGCGTGCACGTCCTCCGCCGCACGCACCGGCGTCACGGGGAGCAGCACGTCGCTCTCCTCCGCCGCTCTCACCCGTGGCACCTTCCCGTGGATCTCGAACAGCTCGGCGGCTTCGCGGAAAAATCCGGCGCGTGTCCAATAGGTCAAGACCTCGGCGTGCGTCGGTGCGGTGAGCAGCGGTCGCTCCGCGCCTCCCGCGCTCCCTGCTCCGGTGCCCCGGGCCGCCTGCCCGGCCGAGAGCAGGCCGACCAACCCGTACGGTGACGCCCATTCGGCCGCATGCGCATCGAACAACAGCCGCTCGCCGTCTTTCGCCGCTTCCGCGAACGCGCTCGCGAACTGGTCGAACGAGCGATCGTCGAACTGGGCCGGGACTTCGACGAGACGGGTCACACCGCCGAGAGCCTGCCCAGCAAGTGGTCGCGCAGACCGGTGGCGCCGCGGTGTGTCACGTTGCGCGCCCCCATACGCGTGCCGAGGCGGAGCGCCTCTTCCAGCGGGGCGCCGGCGGCGAGCGAGGCGACGACGGTGGCACCCAGCACGTCGCCGCAGCCCGTCGGGTCGCCCTCGGAGTCGGACGCCGGATCCGACGCGATCCGGGCGCTCCGCACCGGCCGGCCGGTGAAGTAGGCCGCGCCTCGCGGACCCAGCGTCACCACGAGGGTCTGGCAGCCGCGCGCCAGCGCGCCGGCGGCGACGACCAGCGGATCGGGGCCGAGCTGTGCCAGCTCCTCCTCGTTCAGCTGCACCACATCGAAGCAACTGAACCACGCCGGCGCGTCCGGCAACGGCTGGGGCACGCGCGTGCCGTCGGGTTCCTTCGCCAGGAACAGGCTGTGGAGGTCGGCGTAGAGGAAGCGGGGGAAGCCGCGGCGCAACAGCTGGGCCGTCTGCAGGTCCATCTCGTAGCCCGAGATGAAGTTCACGTACAAGGCGTCGAGGTCCCTCACCTGGGCGCCGAGCTCGGGCCACGTCCACGGTGGCACGCCGCCCGACATCTGCTCGCAGCGGCGCTCTGCCTGGAAGTAGCGTAGCGTGACCCGGTTGTTCGGCGCCGGCACTTCCAGGAAGCGCGCGCCGGGGGCCACGTGGCGCAGGCTGCCGAGGAATTCGTTCGCCCGCGTCGCCAGGTCGCGCCCGACCTTGACGAGCGGCACGATCTGCCAGTCGGCCCGCAGCGTGGCATCGAGCGCGGCCAGGGAATAGGAGATCCCACCCCATTCCTCGACGGCGGGCTGCGCGGGGTCGCGGCCGTAGATGGTGTCCCACACCATGGAGCCGATGACCCCGAGTCGTTTCACACCGTTCCCCAGGTGCGCTGAACGAACACGGCCGCGGCGCCGTATACGCCGGCCGTTCCGGTGAGCTCCCCGGGCACGATGCGGCAGGCGTCGACGGCGGGTTTGAACGCACGGCGCTTCACTTCGCTGCGGAGCGGCGCGAACAGCTTCTCCCCGGCCAGCGTCACGCCCCCGCAGATCACCACCACCTCGGGGTTGAAGATATTGACGATGTTGGCGACGCCGGTCCCGAGGAACTTCGCCGTTTCATGCACCACTTCCAACGCGTATTCGTCGCCGTCGTGCGCCGCTTCGTACACGATCTGCGCGGTGATCTTGGTCAAATCGCCCTTCACATAGCGCGGGAGGGAGGTTTCCGCGCCGGTTTCGATTCCCTCGACCGCGCGTGCGGCGATCGCGGGCCCCGACGCGTAGGCCTCGAGGCAGCCGTCGTTGCCGCACTTGCAGCGCCGGCCGTTGGAGTCGATGGACATGTGGCCGATCTCGCCCGCGACGTCCGAAGCCCCGCGATAGATCTTTCCCGCCAGCACGATCCCGCCCCCGATACCCGTGCCGATGGTGAGCCCGACCACGTGATCGGCGCCGCGCGCCGCCCCCCGCCACCATTCGCCGAAAATGGCGCAATTGGCGTCGTTATCGAGCGTGGCGGGCAGGTCCAGCGCGCGTGCCAGCCGATCGCGTAGCGGGAAGTTGGTCCACCCCAGGTTGGGGGTCAGCAGCACGACGCCGGTTTTCGTGTCGAGCGGGCCGGGCGATCCGATGCCGACGCCCGCGATCTCTTTGCCGCGCGCCGCTGCCATCGACGCGCGTGCCAGCCTCACGATCCGCGCCATCACGGCGTCCGCGCCCTGCTCGGAGATGGTCGGCTCGGACACCAGCCCCAGTAGCTCCGAGCCATCCTCGGCCACCGATCCCGCGACGATGTTGGTTCCGCCGATATCAATCCCGACGACGTAGCGCACCGGTCTCCTCGATTGCCTGAAGGACGTCCTGCACCGAGAGCGATTTCATGCACACGTGATGCCCCAGCGGGCAGCGGGGCGGCCCATGCGGCGAGCAGGGGCGGCACGGTACGCCCTCGAGCTCGACCACCTGATCCCGCGGTCCCCGCGGCCCGAACCCGAAGCTCGGCGCGGTGGACCCGAAAATCGCCACCGTCGGCGTGTCGACCGCTTGCGCGAAATGGAGCGGGGCGCTGTCGTTGGTCACGAGCACCGCCGCCCGTCGGATCGCCTCCACCGACTGTCGAACACTCAGCCGGCCGCACCCACTGACTGCCCGACCACCGGCCCGCGCCACCGCCTCGGTCATCTCCGCGGCGAGACGCGCATCCTCCGCCGCGCCGACGACCACGATTCCCGCTCGTTCCGCCAGCCGCTCCGCCAGCTCGCGATAGTACGGCCAGCGCTTCGAGCCCCAGATCGATCCCGGCGCGAGCGCGACGAAGCGCTCCGGGATCGCGTGCTCGCGCAGGAACCCCTCGGTCGCCGCGCGATCGGCGAGCGTGACGTGCAGCGTCGGCCGGGCCCGATGCACCGCGACGCCCGCGAGCGCGAGGACACGGTCGATCTCGTGACCCTGCTTCGCCCGCCGTCGCACGTCGGTGTACAGCGACCGCCAGCCGTCGTCGAAGCCGACCCGTTGCGGGATGCGGGCGAGCCACGCCGCGAGCGCCGTCCGCAGGGAGCGATGGGGAAGATACGCGCATTCATACCGCTCCGCGCGCAGGGAGCGAGCCAGTCTGAGCAGTCCCGCCAGGCCGCGATCGCGGCCGTTCTTGTCGTACGGGATTACCCGTCGGACGGCGGGGTGCGTCTCGATCAACGGCGCGGCGGCCGGCGTGGTCACCACGTCCACCGGCCCGTGGCGGGCGGCGAGCGCCTCGAAGAGCGGCGTCGTGAGCACGACGTCTCCCAGGAAGGCCGTCTGGATGACGAGGCTAGTCAACCTGCAACACCGCCAAGAACGCCTCCTGCGGGATCTCGACCGTTCCTACCTGCTTCATCCGCTTCTTTCCTTCTTTCTGCTTCTCGAGCAGCTTGCGCTTGCGCGTGACGTCCCCCCCGTAGCACTTGGCGGTCACATTCTTGCGCAATGGGCGGACGGTCTCGCGGGCGATCACTTTCGTGCCGATCGCGGCCTGGATCACCACCTCGAACAGCTGGCGCGGAATCAGCTCCTTCAGCTTCTCCGTGATCTTCTTGCCCCACTCGTACGCCTTGTCGCGGTGGATGATGACCGAGAACGCGTCGACGGCCTCGCCGTTGAGCAGCATGTCCAGTTTGACGAGGTCGGCCGGGCGGTACTCGAGGAACTCGTAGTCGAGGGACGCGTAGCCGCGTGAGATGGTCTTCAGCTTGTCGTAGAAGTCGAGGATGATCTCGGCGAGCGGGAATTCCCAGCCGAAGTCGACCCGCGTCGGGTCCACGTAGTGCATGCCCTGGTACACGCCGCGCCGCTCCTGGCCCAGCTTCATGATCGCGCCGATGTACTCGGCGGGTGCGACGATCCGCGCTTTGACGAACGGCTCCTCGATGTGGTCGACCGCCGAGCCGTGCGGCATCAAGCTCGGATTCTCGACCAAGTCCACGGTGCCGTCCGTCTTATGGACGTGGTACTCCACGTTCGGCACGGTGCTGATCAGGTCGAGATTGAACTCCCGCTCGAGCCGCTCCCGTACGATCTCCATGTGGAGCAAGCCGAGGAAGCCGCAGCGAAACCCGAACCCGAGCGCCACCGAGGACTCCGGCTCGTAGTGCAGCGACCCGTCATTGAGCTGGAGCTTGCCCAGTGCATCCCGCAGCTCTTCGAACTGCTCGGCGTTCGTCGGGTACATGCCGGCGAACACCATCGACTTGATGTCGCGGTAACCGGGCAGGAGCGGCGCGTCGCGGTGGTCCGCGTCGAACACCGTATCGCCGGGGCGGGTGTCGCGCACGCCGCGCACGTTGGCCACGAAGTAGCCGACTTCGCCCGCTGCGAGTTGCTCGGTCGGCTTGTGCCCGAGCTGCAGGTATCCGACCTCGTCCACCTCGTAGACGTCGTCCTTGTGCGCTCCGAAGGCGATCTTCATCCCCGGCCGGATCGTGCCGTCCACGACGCGAATGCTGGGGATCGCGCCGCGGTAACGATCGTAATACGAGTCGAAGATGAGGGCGCGGAGCGGGGCGTCCGCCACGCCACGCGGCGCCGGGATGCGTCGCACCACCGCCTCGAGCAGCTCGGGTACGTTGGCGCCTTCCTTGGCGGAAATGCGGAGAATCTCTTCCGGCTTCGCCCCGATCAGCTCATGCAGCTCCTGCGCCCGGCGGTCCGGCTCGGCGCCGGGGAGGTCGATCTTGTTGAGCACGGGAATGATCTCCAGCCCGGCGTCGAGGGCGAGGAACAGGTTGGAGAGCGTCTGCGCCTGGATCCCCTGCGAGGCGTCCACGACCAGGATCGCCCCCTCGCACGCCTGGAGCGAGCGCGAGACTTCGTAGGTGAAATCCACGTGCCCCGGCGTGTCGATCAGATTGAGCTCGTACACGCCCCCGTCGCGGGCATGGTAGTTCATGCGCACCGCGTTGAGCTTGATCGTGATGCCCCGCTCGCGCTCCAGGTCCATGGTGTCGAGGACCTGCTCCCGCATCAGACGCTTGTCCAGCGTGCCCGTGAGCTCGATGAGGCGGTCGGCCAGGGTCGACTTCCCGTGGTCGATGTGGGCCACGATGCAGAAGTTGCGGATGTGATCTTGGCGCATGTGGGGCTAGAATATAGTCATCCGTCGTCGGTCATCCGTCGCGTCCCGTCGCGTACGGACAACAGATGACGGATGACGGGGAACGCGCTATACTCCAAGAGGAACTCCCCTGGCTCCCATCACCGGCTGGTTCGACCCCACCTCCAACGGCGGCGCCGTGCGGCTGGCCGCCAACAGCTATTTGCCCGCCAAGGGCGATGCCGGAGTGCGTCTCCCCGGACTGCGGCGCGGCGACCTCGTCACCGTGGAAAACGGACGCGTGGTGAGCGTCAATGGTCTGCCGCCGGCCCCCCTGGGCGAGCGGCCCGACTTCGCGAAGCTCGGCGCCGTGCATCCATCGCGCCCCCTGCGACTCGAGACGCCCCAGGCGTCGAGCCCGCGCACGGCCGAGATCCAGCGCGTCGTCGATCTGATCTGCCCGCTGGGCTTCGGCCAGCGCGCGCTGATCGTATCCCCGCCCAAGGCGGGAAAGACGCTGATGCTCCAGGCGGTAGCGGAGGGGGTCGCACTCAACCATCCCAGTGTGATCCTCCTCATCCTGCTCGTGGACGAGCGGCCGGAAGAGGTGAGCGAAATGGTGGATTGGGGTCGGGGTGAGGTGGTCGCGTCGAGCTTCGACCTGTCGCACGAGCGGCACGTCGCGGTGGCCGACATGGTGTTCGAGCATGCGCGCCGCCAGGTGGAGCTTGGCAAGGACGTCGTGATCGTGCTCGACTCGCTCACGCGCCTGGCGCGCTCCCACAACACGACGGGGCGGGGGAGCGGCCGCACGATGTCGGGCGGCCTGGACGCCAATGCGCTGGCCAAACCCAAGGGGCTGTTCGGAGCCGCGCGCGCGGTGCCGGAAGGCGGCTCGCTCACCGTGATCGCCACGGCGCTCATCGAGACCGAGAGCCGGATGGACGACGTGATCTTCGAAGAGTTCAAGGGGACCGGCAACTCGGAGCTGCGGCTGTCTCGCGCGCTGGCGGACCGCCGCCTCTACCCTGCGGTGGACGTGGCTGCGAGCGGCACGCGGCGCGAGGAGCTGCTCGCGGACCCTGCGACGGTGGCCGCCAAACAACAGCTCCGGCGAGGCCTGGTGGGGCTCCCGCCGGAGAAGGCCATCGACGTGCTGCTGGCCCAGCTGCGGCGCGCCAAGACGAACGCCGAGCTGCTCGCCGGCGTCAGCTAACGATCAGTTGCCGCCGCCCACGATCTGCTTGTAGCTCTCCGGTTTCCAGCGGGGCCGCTGGGGCGCGTTCGCGACGGCGAGCCCCATGTGGACCATGAGCCGTGCGAACCGCGCCTCCTTTTCGGCGTCGATCTTCTCCGGGGAATCGCTCACCTGGTGGTAGTCAGGATGCAACCCGGTCGTGAAAAAAAGGATGGGCACGCCCTTCTTGGCGAAATTGTAGTGGTCCGAGCGGAAGAACAGACCCTCCTGCGGCCAGAGATCGCCGACCGGCTTGATGTGCAGCTCGCGGTGAGCCGTCGCGACGCTGTCGAGCATCACTCCGAGATTGGAGTGCTCGCGGCCGATCACGGCGACCGTGTCTTTCGAATTGCGGCCCACCATGTCGATGTTCAAGTCGGCGATCACGTCGGCGAGCGGGACCGTGGGATGGTCGGCGAAGTACGCGCTCCCCCACAGGCCCCGTTCCTCGCCGCTCACGGTCATGAACACCAGGGAGCGCCTGGGTCGCTCGCGGCCCGAGGCGAACGCCTGCGCCACCTCGATCACGGCCACCGTGCCCGAGCCATCGTCGTCTGCCCCATTGCAGATCGAGTCGGCGCCGCGGGCCGTGCAGCCCTCCCCGGCGCTCGGCGTTCCGATGTGATCCATATGCGCGGTGAACAGGACGTATTCTTTTTTGAGCACCGGGTCACTGCCTTCGAGAATCCCGATCGCATTGGGAGCCGAGGCGTGTTGCAGCACACGCTGGCGCACGTCCAGTTGCAGCGTGACGTCCATCAGGGGATGAGCTGCGAGCGGCCGGTCGCCCCACGCCCGGAGCGAGTCGGCGGTTGCGCCGCCCTGCGCAAGCAGCGCGCCGGCGGTCGCCGTTCGCACTACGAAGACACCGGGAATCGCGGGCCCGCTCTCGGAGCTCGGATTGCGCACGCTCACGCTCGCCGCGTGGCCGGGGAGTTTTGCCCAGATCGAGTCGGGGAACGCGGCCACCAGCATGACGGCGAGCGGCCGGAGCGGGAGCACCTTCGGCGCGATCGCGTTGAGCCCCGGCCCATAGGCCAGGAAGACCACCTTCCCGGTGACAGCTGTGGAATCGAGCGCGCCTGCGGCGTCGGCAGAGCCGGTGATCACCACGGCGGGGGCCGCTGGGGCGCCGGCCGGCGGCTGCCCCTCCACCAGCAACACGTCCTGGCCCGCGCGCCAACTCCCCGGCGTCCGGCTCATGATGCGGACGGTCGAGCTTTCCGGGTCGAATCGCGACACCTCGAGCGGATAGTGCTGGAAGTAAGTACCACTGTCGCCGCCGGGCTTGAGTCCGAAGCGCTGGAACTCGCCGGCGACATAGGCCGCCACCGCGTCGAGCTGAGGGCTCGGCGTGGCGCGCCCGAGCATCGAGTCGTCGGCGATAATCCCGATGCGGCGCTGCACGTCCGCGGCCGTAATGGAAGCCGTACCGCGTGCGGCCGGTACCAGCCGCTGCGCGGCGACCGGTCCGGGGAGCAGCGCGAGCAGCAGGGCCAGACGGTATCGCATCACTAACGCCTTGAGGTAGGGGAGGGAAAGCTAACGCGCCCGACCGCGGTGAACCACGGTCGGGCGCGCTCGCGCTGCTGTCTCGATCACGGCTTTCGCCGCTTGAGCTCGGGTTCGGCCCGCGGCTTCTCCTTCGGCGGCTCACGCTTCGGCTCGGCGCGCGGCTCACTGCGCGGTGGCGGAGCCTCGCGGCGCGGCTCGGCGCGCGGTGGCGGGGGCTCAGCGCGCCGCCGTTCTTCCGGGGCCGCGCGGCGCTCCGGTTCCGCCGGCCGCGCGGGCTGTTCGGGCCGGTCGAACCGATCGGGCCGGTCGCGGCGCTCGGGGCGGGGCTGGTCCCGGTGATCGGGCTGATCAGTGCGGTCGCGATGATCGCGTTGGTCGGGCCGGTCACGCCGGTCTGGACCGGGCTGGTCCCGGTGATCGGGCTGGTCGGGGCGGTCGCGACGATCGGGCTGGTCGGGCCGACGGCCGTGTCCACGATCGTCATTCCCCTGGTCTTCTGAGCCCGGGCGCCGCTGCGGTGGCCGAATGTTGGGCGGCGGGATGACGCCGATGCCGCCCAGGTCTCGACCGCGCACGCCGACGTCGCGGCGGCGATCGTCGTTCACGGGCCGCTCGCGCACTCGCGTAATGAACACATCCGACGCCTGGCGATCCTTGAAAATGAAGCGCGGCTCCGGCCGGTAGGGCCGTGTGAAGACGACCCTGGTCCCGCCGTAGTACCGATACGGGTAGTAGTACGGATCGTCGAACACGACGATCCGAAAGCGCACACAGGTGTAGTCGTAGGGGCTCCAGTGGGGGTAACTCGCGTACGTGTGGCAGTCGTAGCACAGGAACCGGGGATAGTCGTAGTGCTGCTGCACGTAATACGGCGCGATGTCGTAATCCCAATCACTGTAGCCGTCGGGCACGATGCGCTGTGCCAGGTCGGTGAGGGCGACGTACGGATCGCCGCGTACCCGCCCGTCGGCGATCAGCCGATAATCCCAGTGGTCCTTGCTCTGGATGCCGTCGTACACGAACGGGTCGGCGGAGGCGACGGCAAACAGGTAGCCGACACCCGGATAATCATCGATGGAGAAGGCGTCGCGGTCGTATCGGCCCGGCACCTCGTAGTCGCGACCGCCGCCGGCGAAATTGTCCTCCCACGGCTCGCTCGGAAACAGCACGCGCACGCGGCCGTCGGTATCGACGCGCAGGATGGTTACAAAGGCATCCCGATCGGCGCGGAAATGCACACGGACGGCCTGGCCGCTGGCGTAGGGGCTGTCGCCGCGGTCGGTCCAGACCTCGACGCGGGGACGATAGTCGACGGACGCCGGCCGCATCGTGGGGCTTCCGGGTGGCGCCGTGACGACGCTGAGCAACCAAAGTGTGGTCAACATTAGGCCTCCGTTCGCGCTGTCAGGGGGCAGGTTGCATGCCTAAACCACCGTTCCGTCGTCACGGCCATAAGTGATAATGAGGCTTGAGGTTCGACCGCCGATTGCCGCGGATCACGCGGCCCCGGCTGTCCTCTACCCGGGACATTCCGCTGTTCATTAGCTTCCGCGAGGCATGGCAGACGTGCAGCGAATCGATCTCCTGGATCCCGCCGAGGTAGCTCGCTTTGGCGGGATCGAGATCGTGGCGCAGGGGGTTGTGGAGGGCTTTCTCACCGGGATCCACCGCTCGCCGTTTCGCGGATTCTCCGTCGAGTTTACGGAGCACCGCGCCTATCAACCCGGGGACGAGCTGCGCTACCTCGATTGGAAGATCCTCGCCCGGGCCGATCGCCTGTTCGTGAAGCAGTTCGAGCAAGAGACGAACCTGCGTGCGATGATTCTGCTGGACGCCAGCCGCTCGATGGCGTGGCGCGGCGCGCCCAACCGGCTCACCAAGCGGGCGTATGCCGATCGGCTGGCGGCGGCGGTCGCGCTAATCCTCCTGCGACAGCGCGACGCCACCGGGCTCATCACGTTCGACGAGGTTGTGCGGGAAGTAGTGCCCGCGCGAGTGAAGGCGGGGCAATGGGCGCGACTGGTGCGTGGCCTTGTCGACACGCCGGACGGTCGGGGGACGGCAGCGCAGGCCGCCCTGGTGCGTCTTACGTCGCTGCTCGCTCGCCGCGGGCTTGTGGTGCTCGTCTCCGATCTGCTGTTCGACCGTGAGCTGGCGCTGACGGCCCTGCGCTACCTGCGTCATCGGGGCCATCACGTGATCGTGCTACATCTAATGGATCCGGCGGAGGCCGAGCTCTCCGGCCCGCCCGAGGTCCGGTACCGCGATCCCGAATCCACAGCGAGCGTCGTGGTCCGGCCGCGCGAGCTGGCGCGGGCGTACCGGGCAACGGTGCGCGGGGAGATCGACGCTTGGCGCACGGCGTGTCGGCGGCACGGCATCGCGTACCACCACATCCTGACCGACATGCCGTTCGGTATGGCGCTTCGGCTGCTCGCGTGACGTTCCTGCATCCGGTGGCGCTCGTCGGGCTCGTTGCCGCGGCGATCCCAGCGCTACTCCACCTGCTCGAGCGTCGGGTGCCGCCAGAGGCCGAGTTTCCCCCCCTCCGGTATCTGAGTGAGGCGGAGCGCCAAAGTGCGCGCCGCTTGAAACTGCGACACCTGCTGTTGTTGTTGCTGCGGACCGCATTGATCGCGCTCGTCGTGCTGGCCGCCGCGCGGCCGCTGTTTCCCACGCAGGCCAGCGGCGGGTCGCTGCACGAGCCGACGGCGCTCGTCGTCATTCTCGATAACTCGGCATCGTCGGGGCTCGTGGTGGACGGGCATCCGGTGCTCGAGCGCCTGAAAGCCATGGCGCGAGGCTCGCTGGCGGGCGCGGCGGCGTCCGATCGGCTCTGGCTCGTGCTCGCGGATGGCGTAGCCCGGGCCGGGACGCGGGATGCGCTGCTCGCGACTGTGGACAGCGCCGGTGTCTCGGCTCGTCGCCTGGACCTCACGGCCACCGTTCGGGCGGCGGCGCGGCTGGTCGACGCCGAGCCATTCCCAGCGCGCGAGGTACACGTGGTGAGTGACCTGCAACGGACGGCGCTCGGCACCGGCCGGGCGGGGGTGCCGCGGGGAGTGCGGGTGCTCGCCCTCGCGCCCCCGAGCCAGGCGTTCGCGAACCGCGGAGTGGGTGCCGCGCGCGTGACGGACGGCGCCGCCGCGATAGGCATCGTCGGGACGCCCGGCGCGGCGGCGGAGAAAGGCGCTGCGTCGGTGACGCTGCGTATCCATGGCCGCGAGGTCGGCCGCGCGCTGGCCGTGCCCGGATCGACGGTCACGATCATGTTGCCGTCGCTCGGACCCGGCTGGTGGGTGGGTGAAGTCGTGCTCGACGCCGACGAGCTGCGGGCCGACGACCGCCGATGGATCGTGTGGCGAGTGGCGCCGCCGGCCCGAGTCGCTGCGCGCATGAGCCCCGCGGAGGGCCCGTTCGTGGCGGCAGCCCTCGCGGTGCTGGAAGACGGGCAGCGCGTCCGCAGGGGGGGCACCGAGGTGGCAATCGGAGACCGGCCGGAGGCGGGGACGCTGGTGAGCGTCGTGGTCCCTCCCGCGGAGCCGGCACTCATCGGCCAGGCGAATCGCGCCCTCGCGGCAGGTGGAGGGCGGTGGCGGTTCGCGGCGGCGGGCACGTCCGGTCCGATTGCGGGGCCCGCTGTGCCGGGGCTCGCCGGCTTGCAGGTGACACGGCGGTACCGCATCGAGCCCGTGACGGGGGATGCGGGACGGCGAATGGGTGACGACAGCACCGTGCTCGCGACCGTGAACGGCGAGCCGTGGCTGGTGCGGGACGGCAGCGTCCTGCTCCTCGGCAGCCGGCTCGACACCGGGTGGACCGCGCTGCCGGCGTCACCCGCCTTCGTCCCGTTCGTGGACGCGCTGGTGAACCGCTTGGCACGGGGTGAGGCACCCATCTCCGAGGTCGAAGGGGCCGCGCGCGTGGAGTTCCGCATCCGCGGTGCCGATACGGTCGGCGCTACGGTGTACGGGCTCGACCCCCGAGAATCGGATCTCACGCCGGCGTCGCCGGCGCTCGTGCACGACGTGCTGGGCGCGGACGTGCTCGACGGCGCGGCGTTCACGGCGGCCCGGTTCGCAGGAGCCGGGCGCCGCGACGGCAGCGGGCTGCTGCTGGTGCTGGCGCTGCTGTGTGCGCTCGTGGAGCTGGGGGTCGCGACGCGCACCCGCTGATGCCGCTCGAATTCGTCATCGACCGGTTGGATGCACTCCCCGCGACGCGCGCGCTCGCAGGCGGTCTGCCCGCACCGGGCGCCCGTCAGGGTATCGCCGGCCTCCCCGGCTCGAGTCCCGCCGTGCTGCTGGCCGCGCTCGCGCGACGACTGGCACAGCGGGTGTTCGTCGTGATCACACCCACGCCGACTGATGCGGAGCGGTGGCTCGCGGATCTACGTACGCTCGCGGGGCCCGCCGTGGCTCTGTACCCGCAACGCGAGGCGCTGGGCGCCGAAGAGCCGCATTTCGAGATTGCGGGCGAGCGCGTGGAGACGCTGGAGCTGCTGTTGTCGGGGCAGGTGCGGGTGCTGGTGACGACCGCACGCGCCGCCGCCGAGCGGACTGGGGTGCCTGGGACGCTGCAGTCCATGCGTCTCGTCTTGGCGAAGGGGGAGCGGGGAGCGGGGAGCGGTACCCTCAGCGACACGGTCCAGCGGCTGGAAGCGATGGGTTACGCTCGCGTCCCGACCGTCACCGAAGTGGCGCAGTTCAGTGTGCGCGGCGGGATCCTCGACGTGTACGGGTTTGGGATGGCGGCACCGGTGCGGCTCGAGTGGTCGGGAGACGACATCGAGTCGCTGCGGACGTTCGATCTCGACTCGCAGCGATCGGGCGACGCCATCGGACGTGTGACGATTCTCCCTGTGAGAACCGAGGGGCGGGAGACGGGGGGGGTAGGGGCGCAGGATGCTGCGCCCATACAACGGCAGTCGCTTCTGGATCTCCTGCCGAGCGATGCGCTCCTGATGCTCGAGCAGGAGTCGGCGCTGGGGCAGGAAGTGGAGCGCGCGTGGGCCGAGGCCGCCCACCATCTCGAGGTCGCGCGGCGGCTGGGCGAGGAAGCGCCGGCGCGGGAGGCGCTATTCGTCGAACCGGGGGCGTGGCGGGCGCAGCTCGCGCGGTTCGCGCGGCTCGCGCTCGACCCCGGCGACGCGGACGTCCGGTTCCCGATCGCGCCCCCCGAGCCGGTCGACCGCGACATCAAACGGCTGCGCCGCATCGTCGCGACCGAACCCCCCACTGTGATCCTGTGTGACAACGAGGGCCAGCTCGAGCGTCTGGAGGAGCTGTTGGCGGGCGATCGGGCGACGCTCGCAGTGGGGGCGTTAGACGGTGGATTCGTGCTGCCTGGGCTGCGCGTGCTCACCGATCACGAGATCTTCCGCCGCGCCCGCCGGCTGCGGCGGCCACGCCGCTACCGCGAAGCGACGGCCACCGCCGCGACCCGGGCACTCAAGGCCGGTGATTACGTGGTCCATCTCGAGCACGGCATCGGAATCTACCGTGGGATCCAAATGATTCCGGTCGGAGCGGAGGGCGGGACGCTCGAGGTGGCGGTCGTAGAGTACGAAGGCGGGTCACGGCTCAACGTGCCGCTGTACCGGCTGGATCAGCTCGAGCCGTACCGGGCCGCCGCCGACGGAGACGCCCCGCCGCCGCGGCTGCACCGACTCGGCACCACGACGTGGCAACGGCAGCGCGACAAGACGCGCGCGGCGATCCGCCAGATGGCGATGGAGCTGCTCGACCTGTACGCCCGGCGTCAGCTCGCGTCCGGCTTCGCGTTTCCTCCCGACACACCGTGGCAACGGGAGCTCGAGTCGGCCTTCCTGTACGAAGATACGCCGGACCAGCGGCGGGCCTCCGAGGAGGTCAAGCGGGACATGGAGCGCGCCCGACCGATGGACCGGCTGCTGGTGGGCGATGTGGGGTACGGGAAGACCGAGGTCGCGCTGCGGGCCGCGTTCAAGGCCGTGCAGGCGGGGAAGCAGGTCGCGGTGCTGGTCCCCACGACGATTCTCGCCGAACAACACGGGCGCACGTTCCGCGAGCGGCTCGCCGACTATCCCGTGCGGATCGAGGTGCTGTCGCGGTTTCGCGGTCCCAAGGACACGGAGCAGGTGACGCGCCGGCTCGAGACCGGTGAGGTGGATGTCGTGATCGGGACGCATCGCCTGCTGTCGCGCGACGTCGGGTTCCACGAGCTCGGGCTCCTCATCGTCGACGAAGAGCACCGGTTTGGCGTACGGCACAAGGAGCGGCTCAAGGCGCTGAGGCTCGCCGTGGACGTGCTGACGCTCACCGCGACGCCGATTCCCCGGACCCTGCACCTGTCGTTGGCCGGATTGCGGGATCTCACGCTGCTCGAGACGCCGCCCAAGGACCGCTCGCCCGTGCTCACGTTCATCGAGCCCTGGGATGATGGGTTGATCGAGGAGGCCCTGGCACGCGAGCTGGACCGCGCGGGGCAGGTGTACTTCGTGCACAATCGCATCGACACGATCGACACGATCGCGGAGCGGGTGCGGGCGCTCGCCCCGCCACGGGCGCGGATCGCGGTGGCGCACGGAAAGGTGAAGGAAGCGAACCTCGATGCCGTGATGGCCCGGTTCGTCCGCGGCGAGGTGGACATTCTCGTGTCCACCATGATCGTCGAATCCGGGCTCGATGTACCGAACGCGAACACGATGATTGTGAACCGCGCGGACCAGCTGGGACTGGCACAACTGTACCAGCTGCGCGGGCGGGTGGGGCGGAGTCACCGGCGGGCCTACTGCTATCTGCTCGTGCCCGATCTCGTCGACGCCGAAGCGGAAGAGCGGCTCCGGGTGCTGGAGCATCACACCGACCTCGGCTCGGGCTACCGGATCGCGCTGCGCGACCTCGAGCTTCGCGGCGCGGGCAACCTGCTCGGCGCCGCCCAGTCGGGCCATGCGCAGGCGGTCGGATTCGACACCTACCTCCGCTGGCTCCAGGAAACCGTGGAAGCGCTCAAGTCGGGGGAGGGAACTGAGGGACGGGCGGCGCGTATGCCCCCCGAGGTGATCCTCGATCTGCCGGCGCATCTGTCCGACGCCTACGTACCGGATGAAGCGGTGAAGCTCGAGCTGTATCGGCGGCTGGCGCGGGCCGATGCGCCTAGCGAGATTCAGGCGGTGCGCGAGGAATTGCGCGATCGGTTCGGGCCGCTCCCCGCCGATGCGCAACGGTTGCTCCTCGTATCCGAGCTCCGCGCGCTCGGTGCCCGTGCAGGACTGGAGATGGTCCTCGTGAAGGGCGATGAGGCGCGACTCAACTTCACGCGGGAGGCGAGCCCGCGGCTGGCCGGCCTGACGGCGGCGCTCGACGCGGTGCAGTTCGAGGCCGAGGTCCGGCGGGCGGCGCCCCTCTCCCTGCGACTCCGCCGTCTGGGCGGAGAGCCCATCGGGTCGGGGCTCGTCCGAGCTCTCACCGCGGTTCTCGCGGACGCTCACCTTTAAGGAGTCGGCATGGGACGGCTGGGTCTGATCGTCGTGGTGTTCGTGGTGGCGGGGTGTAGCGCCCTGCGGGACGCGTTTTCGGCGCACGCGCAGGTGGCCGGCACGGCCGCCGGCCAGACCCTGACGGTCGAGCACTTGGCAAGCCTGGTCGGACACGCGCAGCGCATCCCCATCCGACCCGACGTTCTCACCGGCGTCGCGAACATCTATCTGGACTACGCCGTGTTCGCCACCGAGCTTGGTCGCGGGCGCGACCTGCACGACTCGGCCTTGGTGCTCGCCGCGCAATGGCCGGTGGCGGCCCAGCTCAAATGGGAGCGCTATCACAACCAGCTGATCGCGACACGCGGCAAGCTCACGCCCGCCCAGGCGGACTCGGCGTTCGAGGCGGGCACCGTGCGCCTGTTCCAGCACATCCTCATCCGGATTCCGCAGAGCGCCGTGCCGATGGTGGAGCAGCAAAAGGAGAAGCAGGCCGCCGCGCTGTTGCGCCAGGCAGCAGCCCAGCGTGGGTTCAACTTCGCGCAGTTGGCCCGGCGCTACTCGGAAGACCCGGGATCGAAGACGAAGGGCGGTTATCTCCCGGCGACGCCGCGCGGGCAGTTCGTGCCCGCGTTCGACAGCGCCGCCTGGACCCTCCCACCGGGCGCGATGACCGCCGTGGTCCGGACGCCGTTCGGGTTTCACATCATTCGCCGGCCGCCCCTCGCCGAGGTGCGGGACTCCTTCCGGGCCGACCTCGAGACCTCGCGTTCCGCCCAAATCGACTCCCTGTACCTGGACAGCCTCGCGAAGCAGCGGCAGCTGAAGATCGCGTCCGGCGCTCCGGCACTGGCACGCCAGGCGGTGCCGCAGATCGCGTCCGCCCGGAGCGACAGCCGGCCGCTGGCGACGTACAAGGGAGGCACCTTCGAGGTGAAGGATCTGGCGCGGTGGCTCCTGGCGCTCGATCCCAACGACGTGCGCGGGATCTCTACGGCGAGCGACGACCAGCTGAACCAGTTCCTCAGGGTGCTGGCACAGCGCGAAATGCTGCTGGTGGAGGTGGACAAGGCCGGCGTGCAGCTCACCCCGGGCGACTGGCAGCGGTTGCGCGCCGAGCATGACTCGGGCGTCGCCCGGCTCGAGGGTCTGCTCGGGGTATCCGCCCACATGCTCAAGGACTCGGCCGCCACGCCGGCCGCGCGCGTACAGCTGGCCATGGCGCACGTCGACCGGTACCTGGACCAGGCGGTCACCCAGAACCGCGCGCCGTTCTTCCCGGTCCCGCCGTTCCTGGCCAGCGCTCTGCGACAGGGCCAACCGTGGTCGCTCAACGAGGCGGGCATCGCGCGTGCGGCGGAAAGCGCGCAGACCATCCGGGCCGCGGACACGACGGTACGCGCCGCTCCGACCACGGGACTGAAGCGGGCGCCTGGTCCGCCGCCCGTGGCGCCGGATAGCGGTGGGCGCCAGGGGCCGCGCTGACATGCGAGGCCTCGTCTTGACCGCCATCGTGACGGCGCTCGCCGCTCTCATCCTCTCGGCGCAGGGTCGGGCGACGACCGACCGTCCCGTGGACCGCATCGTCGCGGTGGTCGGCACGAAGCCGATCCTCGCGTCGCAAGTGGAAGAGCAGCTCGTCCTGGCACAGTCGCAGGGCGCGAAAGTCCCGGAGGACTCCGCCGGGCGCGATGCCGCGCGGCGCCAGATCCTGTCCCAGATGGTTGACGAAGAGCTGCTGGTACAGCAAGCGGAGCGGGACACCACCATCAAGGTGACCGACCAGGAAGTGCAGGACGCCGTCGAGCAGACGGTCCAGAACGTGCGCAAGCAGTTCACTTCGATCCCGGAGTTCCAGACGCAGCTGCGCTCCGCCGGGTTCGTGTCCGAGGAGGAATGGCGCCGTTGGCTCGCCGACCAGCAGCGTCGCGCCATCCTGCAGCAGCGACTGATAGAAGGACTGAAGCAGAAGGGCAAGCTGCGGCCGATCCCGCCGTCGGACGCCGAGATGCGCGCGTTCTGGGAGACGAACCGGGCGCAGCAGCCCAAGCGGCCGGCGGCTATCTCGTTCCGCCAGATCGTGATCGTGCCGAAACCGGACTCGGCGGCGAGCGCCAACGCGCTGCAATTGGCGGAATCTCTCGTGGTGAAGCTGCGGCAGGGCGGCGGCTCGGGCTTTGCCGACGTCGCGAAGAAGTACTCGGCCGACAGCGTCTCGCGGGAGCAGGGTGGGGCGCTGGGCTGGTTCCGGCGGGGCGTGATGGTGAAGGAGTTCGAGGACGTCGCGTTTCGCTTGAGGCCGGGCGCGATCTCCGACGTCGTGCGGACCGAGTTCGGATTTCACATCATCCAGGTGGAGCGCGCGCAGCCGGCGGAGATCCTGGCGCGCCACATCCTGATTCAGCCTGCCATCTCCGCGACGCAGGTCGCCATCGCCCGGCGTCAGGCCGATTCGGTGCACGACGCGCTCGCCCACGGAGCGTCGTTCGACTCCCTCGCCCGGCGCTACGCCGACCCCAGCGAGCCCAAGCTCGCCGATGCGCTCCCCATTTCGCAGCTCCCGCCCGATTACGAGAACATCATCGGGAAGGACACGATCCCCGGGTTGAAGCCGGTGTTCGAGGTGGGTATCGGGACGGCGCGCCCGAGGTTTGTGGTGTTCGAGTTGTTGAAGCGTCTTCCCGAAGGGGAGCTGGGGTTCGACGAAGTGAAGGATCATATTCGCGACGGGCTGGGCCAGCAGCTCGCCATCAAGCACCATCTCGACTTGCTGCGGCGCACCACGTACGTCGACGTCCGTTTCTAGTCGCCGTCCCCGACTCGCGGTCACGCTCGGCGATCCGCGGGGGATCGGGCCGGAGGTGATCCAAAAAGCGCTCGCCCTCGGTCCGCTCGAAGCGGATCTCGTTTTTCTCGGGAGCGGGGAGCAGGGAGCGGGACCCTCCGGTGCAGCGGAAGGTACCGCTCCCCGCTCCCTGCTCCCGGAACAAGCCGGGCGAGTTGCCGGCGAAGCGGTGCAGGAAGCCGTCCGCCTGGCGCTCGCGGGCGATGTGGACGCCATCGTCACCGGCCCCGTGCACAAGCACGCCTTGCACCTCGCCGGATTCCGCTATCCCGGCCTCACCGAGCTCCTGTCGCATCTCGTCGGCGACGTGGACGTCGCCATGATGCTCGCCGCGGGCGGGCTGCGCGTGGTCCTCGTCACGACGCACATCCCCCTCAAAGACGTACCGGCGCAGGTGACGGTCGATCGCGTGGTGCGCTGCGGGCGGATCGCCGAGCGGGCGCTGCGCGACTGGTGGGGCATTGCGGCTCCGCGGCTCGCGGTGTGCGCCTTGAATCCCCATGCCGGCGAATCCGGCCTGTTCGGCGACGAGGACACGCGCGTGCTCGAGCCCGCCGCCAGGATGCTCGGTGCCGCCGGGCCGGTGCCGGCGGACACGGTGTTCGTCCGGGCGCTCAAGGGTGAGTTCGACGCCGTGCTCACGCCCTATCACGACGTCGGGATGACGGCGGTGAAGGTCGCGGGCTTCGGGACGGGGGTGAACGTGACGCTGGGGTTGCCGTTCCCGCGCGTCGCCCCGGACCACGGGACCGCGCTCGACATCGCCGGCAAGGGAGTGGCCGACCCCGGCTCCATGCGGGCGGCGCTGGAGCTCGCGACCGAGCTCGCGCGCCGGGTGCAACGGGTCGACGCGCCGCTGCGGTCCTAGGCTTCCCCGCCCGGCCCGCGCCGCAGCACCCGCACCGTGCCGACGCGGCGCCCATCGACCTCTACGATTTCGAACACGGCGCCCTTCACGGCCACCTGGTCGCCCGGCCGGGGGAGGCGGCCGATCGCGCCGAACAGGAAGCCCCCGATGGTCGTGTAGTCCTCGTCACCGAGGTCGAGCCCGAATGCGCTGTTGACCTCGCGGATCGGGACCGACCCCGCGATGATCGGCGCCACGCCGGCGGGGGCGACGCGCAGCTCGCCCGAGGGCCGATCGTATTCGTCGTAGATCTGGCCCACGATCTCCTCCAGCAGGTCTTCCATGGTGACGAGGCCCGCGGTGCCGCCGAACTCGTCCAGCACGATCGCCAGGTGGATCTTCTGTCGCTTCATGTCCGCGAGGACGTCCTCGACCTCCCGCGTTCCCGGAACGAAGACCGCCGGGCGGAGCACCGCGCGCAGGCTGCCGCCCTTGGCCGAGCGGAGGCCGGCGAGGATGTCCTTCGCGTGCACGATGCCGAGGATGTCGTCGAGCGACTCCCCGTAGACCGGATAGCGCGACCGCCCCGCGACGGCCACCTGATCGGCCGCTTCCTCGAGCGTCAGGTCGGCCGGCAGGGCCACCATCTCGGTGCGGGGCGTCATGACTTCACGGGCGGTTTTCTCACTGAACTCGAACACGCCCTGCAGCAGGCGGGCGTCGTCGGCATCGAGCTTGCCGCGCTGCCGGCTCTGCTCGACCAGCATGCGGATCTCCTCGGGCGAGTGGATGCGCTCGAGCTCCGCCGACGTGCCCTTCAGACCCAGCAGCCGCACCACCCGGCCGGCGCTCCAGTTGAGCAGATCGGTGAATGGTCGCGTGATCCACGAGAAGAAAATGAGCGGCGCAGCGATCCAGCGGCTGGTGCGCTCGGGATGGGTGATGGCCCACGCCTTGGGCGCTTGCTCACCGAAGACGACGTGGAGGAACGAGACGAGCGCGACCGCGACCGTGGACGCGACGCCGCCGCGGGCGAGGAACTCGAGGGCGGGTGGCAGGGCCGCGAACCAATCGCGGAACAACTGCGCGACGGTATCCTCGGCGACGTAGCCCAGCAGGATTGAGGCGACCGTGATGCCGAGCTGCGCCGCGGACAGCTGGCGGTACAGGTCCTGCAAGGCGGCCTGTACGGTCCTCGCCCTCCGATCGCCGCGCCGGACGAGCGCCTCGATGCGGGTGCGGCGCGCCGCGACCAGCGCGAACTCCGCTGCCACGAAGAACGCGTTCGCCAACACGAGCGCCAGCACCGCCAGCAGGCGGAGGCCAAGCGATTGTGTGGCGGGGCCGGGCATAGAGGCGGGAACATAGAGCGTGTTGCCCGGCGGCGGAACGGCCGGGTATTTTCAGGGATGAGGCACGAGGGACACGGGGACGAGTGAGCGCCACAGTACCGCTGGAAGTCCAATGCACGCATCGAGCTCCGCTCCGCGAGGAGAGCCGGCGGCGGATGAAGGTCGTGCTGGCGATCACGGCCGGTGTGATGGTCGCCGAGGCCGCGGGCGGGTGGCTCGCGCACTCGCTGGCCCTGCTCGCCGACGCGGGCCACATGTTGGCCGACGTCGCCGCGTTGGGTCTCGCGCTCGTGGTCACGGCGCTCGCCCAGCGGCCGGTGACGGCGGAGCGGACATTCGGCCTGCTGCGCCTCGAGATCCTGGCCGCGCTGCTGAACGGGGCGGCCCTGATCGTGATCGCGCTCGGGGTCGGCGTCGAGGCCTATCGCCGGATCCGCTCGCCCGGCGACGTGCAGGGCACGCTGCTCCTGATCGTCGCCGGCGTGGGACTGGCCGCGAACGCGATGGGCACCGCGATCCTGCATCGGGGGCACGACCATTCGCTCAACCAGCGCGCCGCCTACCTCCATATCGCGAGCGATCCGCGATCATCCTCGCCACCGGATGGGTGCAGGCGGATCCCATCATTTCGGTGCTGATCTCCCTCCTGATCCTCCACAGTGCCTGGCGGCTGGTGAAGGAGAGCGCGGACGTGCTGCTCGAGGCGGCGCCGGCGCACATCCCCCTCTCGGACGTCCACGACCGGATCGCCTCCATCCCGGGGGTGGCGTCGGTGCACGACCTGCACGTATGGACGGTCACCAGCGGGGTGATCGCAATGAGCAGTCACCTGGTGGTCCAAAACCCGGCGGACAACCAGCGCGTGCTCGAAGCGGTCCAGGCACGCCTGGGCGGCATGGGCATCCGGCACGTGACGGTGCAGATGGAGCGGGATCCGACCTGCGAGTAATTGGCCCCCCGCTCGGTGATTTCTGAGCTTGTCTTTTCGAGAGCACCCTCCTATACTGCGCCCCTCCATGAGGCACCACTAAGCACCGTCAGGACCTAGCCCCTTGCAGATCCGCAACATCGCCATCATCGCCCACGTCGACCACGGGAAGACCACCCTGGTGGACCAGATGCTCCGCCAGGCGGGGGTGTTTCGCGCCAACCAGCAGGTCAACGAGCGGGTCATGGACTCGAACCCGCTGGAGCGCGAGCGCGGGATTACCATCCTGTCGAAAAACACGGCGGTGCGATGGGGCGACACCAAGATCAACATCGTGGACACGCCCGGCCACGCCGATTTCGGCGGCGAGGTGGAGCGGATCCTGCGCATGGTGGACGGCTTCCTCTTGCTGGTCGATGCGGCCGAGGGTCCGATGCCGCAGACGCGGTTCGTGGCGGGCAAGGCGCTGGCCCTGGGCCTGAAGCCGATCGTGCTGGTCAACAAGATCGATCGGCAGGACGCGGAGCCGCTGCGGGTGCACGACGAGGTGCTGGAGCTGTTCCTGGACCTGGAGGCGACGCCGGAGCAGTTCAATTGTCCTTTCCTTTATACGTCGAGCCGCGCGGGCACCGCCACGCTCGACCTGAAGGTCCCGGGGACCGATCTCAACCCGTTATTCCAGACCATTCTGGACACGATCCCGGCACCGCTGGCGGACCCCAAGGGGCCGTTCCAGATGCTCGTCTCGACGCTCGACTATTCCTCTTATCTGGGGCGGATCGCGATCGGGCGGATCGAGCGGGGTCAGGTGCGGGTGGGGGAGACGGTCGCGTTACTTCCTCTGGGCGAGCCCGGTCCTCTAGGTGATGGACCCTACGAGCAGGCGCGGGTGGTCAAGCTGTTCTCGTTCGACGGACTGGACCGCGTCGAGGTGCAAGAAGCGTCGGCCGGGGACATCGTGGCCCTCGCCGGTCTGGCGGGGGTCGAGATCGGGAAGACCGTGACGGCGCCCGACTATCTCGAGCGGCTCGAGGGCATCGCCGTCGAAGAGCCCACGATCTCGGTGGACTTCAAGGTGAACGACTCGCCGTTCGCGGGACGGGAGGGGAAGTTCGTCACGGGCCGGCAGCTGCGCGACCGGCTGTTTCGGGAGCTCGAGAAGAACGTGGCCCTTCGGGTGGAGGAAACGGACGACCCCCAGACGTTCACCGTGTCGGGCCGGGGAGAGCTGCACCTCGGCATCCTGATGGAGACGATGCGGCGCGAGGGGTTCGAGTTCCAGGTGAGCCGGCCCCGGATCATTCCGCGAGAGGGGCCGAACGGGGAGCGACTCGAGCCCTATGAGGAGCTGATGATCGACTGCCCCGAGGGGTATTTGGGTGTGGTCATGGAGAAGCTGGGCCCCCGCCGGGCCGAGCTCCTGGACATGCGGAACCCGGGGGTGGGCATGGTGCGGATGCGCTTCAAGATCCCGGCCCGGGGCCTGCTGGGGTATCGCTCGGAGTTCTTGACGGACACGCGGGGGACGGGGGTCATGCACCACCGTTTCTTCGATTACGGCCCGTGGGCGGGGCCGCTGCAGGGGCGGAGCCGTGGGGTACTGGTGGCGGACCGGGAGGGAGTGGCGGTGGGGTACGCGCTCTTCAATTTGCAGGAGCGCGGGACGATGTTCGTCAAACCCGGGGATCCGGTGTACGAGGGCATGGTCGTGGGGGAGAACGCGCGGGTCGGGGACATGGACGTGAACCCGTCCAAGGAAAAGAAGCTCACGAACATGCGGACGACCGCGTCGGACGAGATGATCATTCTGGAGCCGCCGCGGCAGGTGACGCTCGAGCTGGCGCTCGAATACATCGAGGACGACGAGCTGATCGAGGTCACGCCGTTGTCCATCCGGCTGCGCAAGCGTGCGCTGGGTGCCACGGAGCGTCGCAAGCTGGCGCGGAACGCGCGGTCGGCCGAGGAATCGTA
>WNGL01001966.1_pt1 | contig 26814 bp, 50 predicted proteins | sample 5400591 | NCBI WGS metagenome assembly WNGL01 (sample SAMN13153377, study PRJNA577476) | soil metagenome | isolation source: 80 cm soil or saprolite under Garry oak tree replicate 1 | place: USA:California | collected 2016-06-15 | reverse complement strand
TCGAGGAGCGCCGTCCGCTCCAACTGGGCGTAGGCTTCGCAACTTGCAGCTAAAACGTCCAACTTCGTAACCAACGTTTCCTGGCCAGAATATCCGCGAGTCCTAATCAACCACTCCCGCGCTCCCTGGCTTGGCTCACCACCTCTCTGCTCTTCTCTAAACTGTGGACACCAAGTAGCGTGCGGGCCTTCATGACGCTTCGCCGCTTCGATTGCGTCGGTTTTACACCACGGACAGCTTGGCTCACCCGCAGGCTCGCCAGACCCTTCCTGCGCCCTATCCATCTCGGCCATCTCATCTGGCGGAATTGACGTTCTTGGCTCACTCCCGCGTGTCTCAGCCACGGCTCACCTCCCGATGAATCATTGCAGGCGCTTGCGACGAAGGGTAAGCGTCATGCTCGTCAAAAGTCGTCCATGTACAATCCGGCCATTCGCCCTCGCATACGCAATCAAAGATTCCAGTAGAGCCTAGCGTGATCGCGCGGAAGTGTGAGCCGTCTTTCGGGCTATAGATTCCATCAGTCCAGCCGAGTTCCTTAAGTCGCAACCACGCCTCGAACAATGCAACTACGGCAGACTTCTCGTCGGGCATCCTCTTGGCGCGTTCACTTTTCGCCTTGTCAACTGCCGCCAGTAATACATCAGCTTCGGCGCGCGTCAATGGTTCGTGGCGAAAGCCGTCATCTTCCAGAAACGTCTTATGCCCAACAATCTCGTTTGGTGCGTCCGCGCGTGTCTCAGCCATGGGTTTCCTCCCGCTTCGCCGTGAAAGCCGCGCCGCACTGCTGGCACTGATGATTCACGATATCGTTCTCATTGATCTTGATGACATCCGCCGATTTGCATTGCGGACAACGGAGCAGTGTGTCAATCGTGCGTATCTCAAAGCGTAGTCGCTCAGTCATGTTTCACCAACCAATCTGCAAACCTGCGTATAGCCTGCCGGTTCAAGTCATCCTCTGGATGAGTCTCTAGATACAGTGTGGCTAATGTCTCCGCCCTGATCGCTTGCATCTCTTCATCCTGCGTGAGTGTCTCAGGCATCATGATCCTCCTGCGCCCGCGTGTACGATGCGCGGCCCCGTTTAGCTTATTGCGCTATGCGGCGGTTAATCCGTGCCCGCGCCACGACATCAGCGCCACACGTAGGACACTTGACCGACTCAGCAGGCCTGCCGCCACCATTTTTCGGGAAGTTCCGCATGCTACGCAGACGGAAGACCTTGTCCTTATCCGTCCAGCTGCACTCATGCACAGTGTCCTTATGATTGCAGCCAGCTTCCCACTGGGTCTCTGCCTTGAAGGGCTTGCCCTCGCCCGCTTCAAGTGCCTGCGCATACTCTTCATGCCTTCTGTAACTAGTATGGTCTCCTAATGCACGCAGTTGATCCTTCATCATGTTCACGCGCACGCCAGAGCGCTCGAATGGCTTGTTCGACACACGGTCGAAACCGATGCGAGCACCATCCTGCTCTCCGCCGGTGACGACGTGATCCATCTCTGCGCTGAGAAAGCCAGCCTCGGTTGCAGTGAACTTCGGCTTGCCCTGGATCAGGGTGTAAATGCCATCAGGAATCGGTGGCGGGAATGACGACGCATCAACATACTGTGCATCGTCAGCTACTTCAATGTTCTCTTCGACTAGCTTGAGATTGCTCAAATCCGGGCACATACGTTTGTTACTCCTTTGTATTTAAGATGGTAGTACGAGAAACTCTTAGACTGCTGCCTTCTTAGTCCCCTTCAACGCGAGCGTCGCAGCTTCCGCTTGCTTCGCTTCGATCAGCTTGATTACATCCCAGAGCAAGGTCTCTGCCCCGAACTCCCCTTTGCGTGCTTTGTCGAATACGTAGTGCTCAGGCACGCCGTCGAGCACGGACGTAGGGATGCGGCTGTTGCAAATGTGCTCCACGCTGCTCGTGATCTGATTCCATGTCTCAAAGTAATTGCTCAAGTACATGCGACGCTCCGGTAGCTTGCCAGTCGCACCGGGTACGCTCGTAATGCTGAAGCAAGGTCCGAACCAGCGTGGGGCATCGTCGGTTGCTGCATGACCTACCAACTTCGGGCCAAAGACAGGCGTGCGCTTGATATCGTCCTCGCCCCTGTCCTTGTGCGCTGTCCAGATCACATAGTCAACGCCAGGAATGTTGCGACTGGCTTCAACGGCACGCTGCATACGACGCTGCGCGATTCCGTATGCTGAGCGACTGACGCCGCCGACATCCAGCTGATTATCCTTGAAGCGCACCGCCACGTCCTCACCGATCTTCTCTCCTTTCGCAGAGCGGTCTGACATATTGGCCATCAGACTGTCTGAGAATCCGGTCAAGCCTTCAAACACGACCACCCCAATGTTCAGCTTGCTCAGGTCGTTCGTAGGATTGAACACGCGCCTAGGCCTGACCGCGATGCTCGCGCTACACTTAGTACACTTCACATGTGTCGTAGTACAAGCCTTGTCCTGGTCGTAGGAACGTAGCTTGCACACGTCACACTCTGCTATGTAGCGGACGAGCGTTGGAGGTTCCAGCCTACTCGTAGGATCAGCAACGTCTGCTGGCCATGCACCCTGCGAGGCTTCGAGCAGTGCTTCAAAGGGATAGACGGTCTCTCCCATGTCCCATATGTCAGCGATGCCTGCGCTCTGCAAGTAACCAATACTGGCCACGCCACCGTCACGGTTGTACAGGCGTGTCCGCTTGCCAGTCGCACGAAACAGGCCAGTAGCAAACGTGCCTACGAGGGAGGTCTTCCCCACGCCTGAAGGACCGTAGAGGCAAATCAACTGCTTCATGCGGCCCTCTTCATCAGCTTGATCTTGCTCGTTGCCTTGACCTTTGCCCATCGTGCCCTCGCCGCTGCTGCAATGCGTGCCCGACCAGCTGCACTAATGTGGCGCTTCTTCTTGCCTCTCTGCTTGGCCTTCTCAGGCGTGAACGTCACAGTCTGTGTAACTACCCCTGTGCTAGCTCGATGGTTAATGCTCTCAACCAAATCGGCTGCACTCGTGAACTGCGCCGCACGTGCTCGCAGCTCCTTGACTACTTGCACTGTTTGCATTCTCATTCACTCTCTCCTTTTTGCCACTGTGTTCCATCTCGGTATTCATTTGCTGGAACCTCAGCGTAGAACTCTTCGTCAAGGCCACGTCGTGCAATCGCCATGTTGACAATAGCCTCAGCATTCGGCTTCGTCTTCCCGTTGGCAATGATGCGAACCTTATTAGTCTTCAGAGACACAGCGACGACATCGTATAGATCAGCGACAGTCATTCACTCTCTCCTTGTACTGCATGATGATCTTTCCTTGGTTGATACAGCCCAGAACCCGCAGGATCGTCGGCTACGTTCGCGGTGAAGCAGAGATCAAAGCAGGGACACTTGCTTGGCCAAATGCAGCTGTGTTCGTTCTGAGGAAAGCGCTCATCCAGCATAACCAGACGATCCTGACTGCTGGGAACCTCGTCGCCTGACTGCTGCGAGCCGTTCCATTCATCGATACTGAAGACGTTGCTACATAGTAAGTGCATAGCATCAGCAATGCCTCTCTCCATGTGCACAATCTGCCTGACCTTCGACTCAATACGGGCCTGATCGCGCATGATCGGCGGTACGACGGTGAACTGTCCTTCCACGACCTCTTCAGGGAGCCAGTTGATCCAATATTCCAGCGGCGAGCCAGCATAAGGAGTAGCCACTTTGCCTTCCACAGTCAACCAGGTCTTACCGCCATCCCTACTCGTTGCTGGTTCCACTGTATGAGGTACAAGTTGCTGCTCCTTCCAAGTCGGGAAGCGATACCATCCCTTCCTGCGGGTGTAATCCCACTGATATTGCAGCGGAGTGAGTGGAGGATCAGCATCACACTTGTAACCATAGAGCAATGGCGTGGTATCGCGATAGCCAGTCACCGTGCCGACCGCATCGTTCACTGGCATGCGCCTGCCCTTAATCAGTCCTTCGATGATCACACCTCCGAACTCATGACCATGCCGCCTCTCAGCTGCGAGAAGCTCAGTCATGAGCTGCATGTCAACCTCCCAACCACGCAGCCAGCGCTCGTCTGCCTGGGCTACGGTCTTGAAGTTGACCACAAACATGCGATGGTCGTACTTGCGACGGACTATTGCGTCGGCCCGGACAGCCAGTGCAACATCATCGCTAAGCGGAACGCGATCCTCTGCCTCCACTTCGATGAGTTCATACTCCTCAAGCCACTTGGGCAGGCGTACCCGACACCATGCAAGCACCAAAGCTTCAACATGCGCAGCCTGTTCATCGATGACTGCCTGCTCATCCGATCCCTCCTCAACCTGCAGCCCGCGTGCGCTGACCTCTTCAAGATACTCAGCTTTTGCATAGTGCGCCGATGCCGCTCCGTCCATACCCTTCAAGGCCTGTTCCAAGCCTTTGTGGACGTAAATCCCGGTCACGAGCGGAATCGCCAGACGCTTGCGCTCCCAGCCTAGGGTCGCTGTCCCATTGGCTGCTTCGTAATTCCAATACCTTTTTCTGGGACAGCTCTGGTAACTTGCGACAGCACTGCGGCTCGTGATCATTTCCCACGCTCCAATTGTGCAAGGCCGAGGCTCACACACTTGCGCAGGACTTCGGCCATCGGCACAGTAATCCCGGCCCTCTTTCCTAGCTTCTTAGAGAGGACGCGAAAGCGTTCTAAATCAGTCGGCGTGATCCTGAAGTACCAACTCTGTTTAACCTCGCCATTCTTAGTCATAGATACTTATCCTTGATGTCGCGGAGCCAGAACAACTGCTTGACCGAGCATCGTTCACAGTCCGTATCCGCCATCTGATTCACGAAGCTCTGCTCATTTGCTTTCATCTCTTCGTAGCAGACTTCGAGCATTTCCACGATCTTGCGGGCCTCATTGATCCGGCTGTTCTCGTCGCCGCCGCTCTCGTTAGTTAGAGGGTGATAAGCCATCGTTGCTTCTGTGTACGTCCATATACGTCTGTGTACGATGTGTTCATGCAGATACGGACTATAAGCGCATGAACAGTAGCTGTCAAGCGCATCATGTTGTATTGGAAGGTGAGAACTCTACCATATGTTGCGCAAGGCCACAAGAGAAATCCACAGGCAGTTTTTCCTTGACTTTACACGTATGATAGGCTAAGTTCCTCCGCTAGAGTTCCATCCCCCAAGTGGACTCGCATGTACCGGGGCAGGCTGGGTGCTGACACACCTGGCCTCCCCGTGAAGGCACCCCTTTGTCAGAAGGAGAGGAACTCGCTTGCCCGAATCTGCCGTTAGACCCGCTGCTCTGTTTCCTGCTGCTTGGCGTCCCGCACCCCTCAAAGAAATCCTCAACCGACAATACGAACCGCCACCTTGGATACTTGAAGACCTTCTTCCTAGTGAAGCCGGTCTGCTCTGTTCAGGCCTACCACATGCAGGTAAGAGCCTTAATTGGCTGGCAGCCGGTATCGAGTCTGTCGTCAAGCACACGGTCTGGGGGAAGTTTAAGGCTCCGAAGGTCAGACGCATGCTTTATATCGAGACTGAAGACCCGCGCTGGTTGGTTGAGGATCGAGTGCGCGGGCTTACACAGGGCTTCGGTCTCAGCACGCACGATCTCGATGATATCGGCTTTGGCCTCGCCTGTACCGGCCCATTCAATCTCTTCCAATGCCAGGTTCAGCTCACTAAGCTGGTCGAGAGCTTCGAGCCAGATTGGGTAGTACTCTCAACCCTTCAAGGTCTACTTCAAGGCCGTGACTGGAAAGAGCAGAAGGATATGGGAGATGTCAATGCCATTCTGGTTAAGCTCCAACGCCTTGTCCCCTTGGTTGTGCTCACTCATTCCCCCCGTGAAGGTCAACGGAGAGCCGCTGGTTCGGTCACCCAAGACGCCAATTACCTCACCCTCATGCACTTCGAGAAGTTCACCCGGAACCAGAAGACCTACGTGAGCGTCGAAGGCGATTCTAAGATGGGTGCTGAACTTCAGTTCGAGCTGCGTATGGACATGGCTGAGGTGACGGACGCAGATCGTACTCGGACTCAAGTCAGGCGGATCAGCTACGAATTTCAGGTCAGCAAACGCGAGCTGGTGCTCGAAGCAATCGTCCAACATCCGACCGCCGATGCCTCGGCAATCGCGGTCATGTGCGACTGCTCAGAACGCTACGTCCGCGAGGTCAGAAAAGAGGTCAAGTTGAAGAGGGATCAAATTGTATGAACGGAACTGCCTTTTTTCACAGTTCCGTGGCGGAACTACTTTTGAGGCCAGTTCCGCGTTTTTTGTATCATGTTGATTCATTGACATTTGGACGCGGCGGAAGTTCCACGGAACATATAATTGTGGATATGGACGGAACTACATGCCCCCCCCTATAGGGGGGCAGTTCCTCCGCCGTCTTCCGCTACTTAAGAAAAGGGGTACGAAATGCACACAAAAACATACAGTCTTGGTGAACTGATGGAACGTAAATTTGCGCCGCGAGAAATGCGAGAACAATGGGGGCCGTGGAGATACGAACGTGGCCGTATGGCTCTTGTGCTTCGCTGGCCGGTTGGTGATACACGCGAGCGTTATGTCATCCACCTGTCACGGTGTTGTGACTCAGCATCTGTACTCGACTGGTTGCCTCAGGTTCGTGGACTAGTTCCTGATGAGAACGAGGCGGAAATGGTTGGGAATCTGCTGCTCGCCTTTGATGACCTACTAGATTTACAGAGGAACGCTTGCAGCAGCGGAATAAACAAGACGTTCAAGGCATTTCACTTAATAAACGAACGGCGACGTAAGGCAGCGATATGAGCAATCGTGTCCTTCGACAGGCTGTAAAGGCCAACAATGCCTTGGCGACCCCTCAGCGCAGCGCCGTTGAACTGTCTAGAGAACAGGCTGATCGACAGTATCTCTATGCTCGTGGCTGGCGTGAGCGCTCCTGCGCTGGCCCCTGGCGCTGGGAGCTACGCAAGCTGCGCGGTTGCTTCTACACCACGCACGATGCTGTCGCCCTGCAGCGGTCGATGGAGAAGAAAACTGAGAAGCCTGCATTCTAGGCGCTCCCAACGCTCGTGAGCACGTAGCATATCCTCCCCAGCTCCGGGGTTGGCTGCAGAATCCGTGCCAGCGAGACCAGCGTACCGCGCTGGGCGCATGCCGGACAGACCTCCCCATGCCAGTCACTCACCGCGCGACAGCTCAGACAGAGGACAGCACGGTTGAAGGGGATCACGCTCACACGTGGAGCATCAACATACCCTGGCCTACTCCTACGCCATCTCTCACGCCATAGCTGGATACGCTCTCTTAGCCTGCGCCTCAGCTGTACACGTGGACTGTCCATCAAGTGTAATGCTATCAGTATGTTACGTAACCTTGTCTTCATGTAAACCAGTCCTCCATGCTTGCGATACTGCATTGACAATCGTACAGCGTATGCCTACATCTCCAGCAATACGCATGCTCATGATAAAATGCACGTGCCAGTGTCTCGCGTTGCACACGTAGACGCTTACGCTGAAGTGTGCGCAGCGCTCGCTGCACAATGGCACGCTGGCCTCGCGTTAGCATCAGCGCGGCCACTTCTCGGCAGTCTTCCCGCCCATAATCCCAGCCTCATGATCCCCAGTGTGCCCGAAGCGTAACGTACACATGAACACTCCTCGCTGTGCTTCACACGTCTTATTCTCGCGCACACCGAAAACAGCCGCATCCGCCTCGCGCAGATGCTCTTGGAAGAGAGCCAGCTGCAGCGCGATCTCCCGCAGCCAGAACTCAGCACGGCCAGCATCGAAGCCGCCACCTACGTTACTAGCACAGTCTGTTGCTTTGATCTCCTCACTTGTCATCTTGCCACCCTTCCTCACGCGCCTGATCCAGTTGCTCCAGCGCTTCACGCAAGCGTCTCAAAGCCAGATTGATAACGCTTGGATGTGATTCAGCCGTCACATTCGACACAATAGCCCTTGCTGTCCCAACCACAGCGCCCTCTGCCTCAGCAATCCTCTCTGCCTGTGTGCTCACCATTGCGTCACCATCCACAGCGTGATGCCCACGAGCACAGCAGCGCAGGGCCACATAATCCAGCGCTCAATCCACTGCAGCTTGATGCGCCGCCCTGCCCGCTCCCAAGCCTGCAAGCGCAGCAGCTCGAAATCACGATCGATCACAATCCTCTGCCTGATCTCCTGCTCAGTAATCATAGTTCCCCCTTTCTTAATTGCTTCATGAGACGAATACAGGTACGACAAATCCGATGGTTCTTAAATGGAGGTCTGTAGGTATTCTCAGATGTGAATGGATGTCCCCGCTTGCAATGAGTCAAATTACCCTTTCCAACTTGACGGGGTAATCGGCCTTTTACAGAAGCGTCCCTCAGGTTATCTTGGTTCGTTCCAATAAAGAGATGGTCAGGACGAACACATCGAGGGTTATCACAATGGTGACATACAAACATTCCATCGGGAACAGGACAACGATTATAAAGTTCCCAAGAGAAGCGGTGTGCTCTGATTCGTTCATAACTACGGATCACAAATATTCCATAGCCCCCTATATCAGGTTTGCCCTGCCACTCCCAGCAGGTATCGGTCTTTATAACTTTTGACCAAAATCGTTCGAGCGGGTCACTGCTAGGATAGAAGCGTTTTCGCTTTGTGCTCCATGTGCCATTCATAAATCTGACCGCACCTCGTCTTCCTGCTCGCTGATACATGCTGCACATTGCCCATTCACCAGCTCTTGATCATGCACCTGACACCAACGCGACAGATGCCTATCCCAATGCTCCTGCTCCTCCGCATCGAGTATCGCTTCATACTCTGCACGCTCCTTGCGTGTCCATTCCTCACGCGCTCGCGCCTCAGCATCCCATCGCTCACCATCAAGCATCCCATCGACCGTGCGAATGGTCTGCGTGATGAAATCCTCATCGCTCGGTCTGTTCTGCATGACTCTTCCTCCCTTTCAACGCCTTAACATACTCCAACAATGCAACCCAGACCTCAGGTTCCAAATAGATGGTGTTGGTCGCGCTCACTCCATCCTCAGTGGTGAGCGTAAGCCCAACACCATCGTAATCCGCGTAAACAGCATCACCTAGATAGACCTTAGTCATTGGCATCCATCCAATCCTTGCGCCCTCTTACCCTCGCAATGGTCTGTAACGCTTGCTTAACCTCAGGATAACAGTATGGATTTTTGTGTTTATCTCCGCCTGTCGCCCATCTTGCGAGCACGCGCAATGCTTTCAGCATCTCCTCATGCTCGTCATAGAGCTTGTCATAATCTTTATCGGTCAACTGCTGCATGACTCTCCTCCAGTTCTATGCAATATGCAAGTGCTGCAATTACGTGTGAGAACAACACAGCGTCATCAAAGTTACCTGCACTCAGTGCATCATTGCGACGCTGAATCATGGCATTTCTAATCACCTCTGTTGAATCAATCTCTGTTGAACGACTCACTGTGACTCCTCCTTTACCTTACGTACTCGTCTTGGTTCTCGAAAGTATGGCGAACGGCAATGCGGGCAAGTCTTTGGCACACGTGCACTCCGTGCAATCCATCGATGCCCACAGCGCGTACACGTGAGCACCGGCAGCGCAATGGTCTCCTGTTGTGTCGTTGTCTCTGTCATTTCACCTTCTCAATTCACTATGAATCTCGGAAAGCAACTTTGCTGTCGCATTCGTACTACCTTTAATCTCTCCCGCCTGCCGCTTCTCCAAGTCCTCTGTAGCCTGCTCGTGTTTTGAATGCGAGGTATATAGGACTAACCAGTCCAAGCTTAATCGTGACAATAGTGTGAAAAGGCTTGAATCCTGATGTGTGTGTTGTTACGCGCATGTAATTACCTTGCCATGTCTAAACATGACTCCCGCTGTGATAGGTGCAAACTTACACATTGCGAACGGTAGGCCAAACGGCCCTTCACACGCGATGTGATCGCAAGCATCCCCTCCACATTCATGACAGTACTCAAACTTGAATAACTCTCTCATCCACTTGGGCGCTCTCATGGTAGCCTCGCAAGCAGCGTCGCGGTGATGCCCGTTAGCCAAATCGTAAGCACGCCCATCACCGCCAGCGTGCACGCAATCACAACCGCAACCACATTCGCAGTCCTTGTCATCTCTTTTCTCTCCTGACTTTTCCAACGTGACATTGTTCTCTCCCTTATTCCCAACAAGGTACAGAATCCCTGAACTTGTCGAAATCGTTCAGATGTTCCTCAAATCCATACCAGCCAAACTTTGTGTAGGCGATCCCATTGACGGTGAAAGTGACCATCCTGGCTAGCTCGTTGTGTCTTATCAAATGGTGATACTGACAGAGCCAGACCACGTCTAAAGGCCTGTCATAATCCTCGTGATGCCCATGAACGGTAGGCTCTGTAGCTCCACAACGTTCGCAAGGCTTGCGGACAAGGTCACCACGCTCAATTGCTTGTGTCATCAATCGGCGTGCATGTTCTTTCTTATCCATGCATGTACAGTACAGTAAACCATATCACGTGTCAATACCTTTTATAGACCCTATTTCTCAATCACTTGGAGAGTTTTCCACAGATGCTCGTGCAACCTTAATCTCTCTGCTGGCCTATATGCTTGCCTTGAACGTGCCCAATGTGGTATAAGCTGCTCGTATGGCGACGGTTACTGCTGATGTGTCAGACGTTCCCCTGAACCGTCTTCGCGAGCTGGGCTATGCAATGCGTGACCAAGTGTGTGGAATCACCTATTGGAACTGCAAACACTGTGGTCATCACAACCGCCATCGAATCCGCTATGCATCCAATCGTGTTCTCTGCCAGAACACCGAATGCCGTCGCTGGTCAGAGCCGATCTTCGCTGTAGTCCCGGTTGCTGAATTGTCCCCTACTCCCTGATTGGTTGTTGTTGTGATGATAGCCGCGCCAGTCGCGGGTTTCGTGCGTATCTCACCGTACACATTCGTATACACGCGTATACAAGCGTACACACTCGTGTTCACGTGTGTCCATGCGATAGTCCCTCCGATTGTCCAAGGGGTATGCCGGCCCCCAGGCGGTGGAGAACGTGCGCGGTTTCTCGTGGAAAATAAATTGAGAAAGTGCTTGACATCATATGAATAATAGTCATAATACTAGTAGTAGTACAAGTCTATGCGCGTGCAGCACGTCAAGCAGCAGTCCATCACGCCGGTCGAGGCGGCTAGGCGGCTAGGCGTCACGCTGCAGTACCTGTACACGCTGCTGTGGACGGGACGGTTGCAGGCAAGGCGTGAAGGCAAGCGGTGGCTGGTGGATGCACAGGCGGTGGAACGGCGTAGGCAGTCGCAAAGTGAGACGAGATCATGAAGGCTGAGATCGTGAGCGTGCTCGTCGGGCCAGATGGCAAACAGGGGCCGGGACTGCTCATCCACGCCGAGTCGATGGCTGAGTACTTCGCCATGATGACGATCATTTACGGTGGCCTACACCTACTGAATCATAGCAGCGAGGCACGCGGGCACAATTTTAGTTGTTTAATCGGTTACGCTGAATAAGGAGAAGCAGAATGTCAAAAAGAAGAAGCGATGAGGTGCGGCGCACATCATGACGCACGAGGTCTTCTTCTTCCCGAATGGCAACGTAGCCGTCTGCTCCCGCGAGACGCACGAGCAGGTGCCAGAGCTGCAAGGCTCATGGTTGTTGAAGTACATGGAATTTCTACGTGCAAATGGCGTCGATCCTGAGCGCTGTATCGTTTACATGCCGGAGAACAAGCAGGCTACAGTTTTCAAGACAGGTGAAGGAACTTACAATTGGAGGATTACATGAGCAAACGCAGGTCGGATGAGGCGCGGGTGCTGGCATATTTCACGTCGGCCCCGCTGGAGAAGGTGGAGTTGATGCTAGGGCTGGTACGCGACCAGGTAAAGCAGCGATCGCAGAAGGCAGCGCCAGCGCAGGCAACGCGCAGACCGGCGAAGCGCAAGGCGCGGGGAGCGGAGCAGGCAAAGGCGGCGCAGGCGGCAGGTTCGCAGACCGGGTTCGACCCAGTTCTGATTGAGGGCGGGGTGCAGGGCGGTGTCCGATGAAGCTCACGCGGATCGAGGAGCTAGAGGAGATGGAGCATATGGAGCTGGCAGGCCTCGCCTTTGAGTTGGAGTCGCAGGTGGAGGACTTGCATGAGGACGCGGCAATCGAGGCAGCGAACCAGCCGGTCGAGCGCTATGCCGACTGGTACAATCGCCTGCATCCGCGCGGCCCTGGGAGCAAGCCAGACTTGCGCGTGGCGCGTGAGCCAGTCAAGATAGTCGCATGAGGTGGTTACGTGACTGAACCAGACAAGCGGAAGGTCAAGGGACAGTCACGCCGCACTGCGCGGCTGCTGTTTGGCCCCTCGCAGAGCCAGATGGAATCGCCAGAGGAACGTGAGCATATGGCGCTGGTGCTCAGCAGGAGCGCGGACACGCGCGTGCAACGCATGGTGACTGACCTACTGCGCGTCGATCCTGACTTCAAAGGCAAGTCACTAGCCCGCATCGCCGAGGATCACGGGCTGAACTTCCATATGCTGAGCGAAGAGTACACCAGGCTCAAAAAGTCAGAAGGCTTCATCCTAGCGGCGCACCGCATCCCGGAGATCATGCAGCAGGTCGCAGAGGACGCTTTGAACCGGTGGGAGACTTGCGCCAGATGCGAAGGCACAGGTCAAGTGGACAGCCCAGACGGCATCGTGGATTGTGGCTGTGTGGGTGGTAAAGTCTTCGTCCGCTCGTCCATCGACCATCTCAAGCTGATGTTTGACACGTTCGGCCTGAGCAGTAAGGGCGCAGGAGTAAACGTGAACCTTGACTTGCGCAAGACAGACGCTGTGGAGAGCCTCGCCGATCTCGCCGGAAGCCTTGGGCCGATACTCGAAGGGAACAAGCCTTGAACAAGGTTGCTGAAGTCCGTAGATTCATCGACGAATATAGCTACGCTACTGGTAGGAACAATCCCTTCTTGGCTAACAATCTGCCTGAGACCTCTACGATAATGCCGATAGTCTCCATGCCCAAGGAGATGCTCATACGCTTCCGTAATGATTACCGCTTATTAGTTGAGTTTGCGGCCTATGCTTGCGGAACCACGGTTGAGAAGCTATGTCCCTTTGACCTCCTGGCTCCGTTTCTACGTGATGCTATGCGGGAACAAGATACGTGGGAGGAGAAGCCTTGACCTTCGCCTACATCCTGAGCGACTACGCCGTCGCAATCGTCGTGCTACTCCTCTCGATCGTCGCTCTCCTCGCTTTCTGGGAGCTGATCAAGATGATCGCGTCGAGCGTTTGGAAGTCGAGGAGGTAGGCAGCGTGCCACTCTTCACGATCAATGTCGATCTGAAGTACGCCAGCACAATGCTGCGTCGCATCGCCGAAGCGCTGGAGCGAATCGCACCGTTGCCTGACGACCTCCCAGCCGAGCTGAAGCCAGAAGACGCCGTCAGCTACGTGGACGAGCAGAAGCTAGCTGAGCAGGAGCTAGCACGCGAAGCTGGAGCCTGGCGAGAGTACATGGCAGCGCATCCAGAAGAGTTTGAAGAGGAAGCGGAAGGGGATGCGCCTCACAACACATGACGCCACTCTCTACCAGCAACGATCCCAAGTATTGTTCCTGCATGCACACCAAACTTCTTACCGAGTGCCTCAAGCGTAACGCTTCCTGGGATGTACTCGGCCCTTATCTGTCTCACTTTTTCTTCAGTAAGAATAGCTTTCCAATGTCTATTACCATGAGCTATTCGGCCCTTCTTCGCAGCATCTTGCGCGTTATCCGCGATAGTTCCAAGAAAGAGATGGCGCGGGTTGACACAGGCACGAACATCGCAGTGATGACATACGAACAGCCGATCTCTAATTGCTCCATGAACAATTTCGTACGCAATTCGGTGCGTCGTGCATTGCGTGTGCTTCTTCCCTTTTACGTGTACTTGACCGTAGCCAGACTTGAACTTTTTGAACGGCCACAGGATGCACTTATCAGTAGCGGCGTTTTTAACTGCTTGCTGAAGCCATGTAAGTTGACTGATAGAATTGGAGGGCATCATCGCTCCTTGATAGCGAAGGTGTTGGGCGTGAACGTCATTGAGTGGCGTTCCGCCCTTTCATTTTACAGGACTTGGGCCTAAATGTACTCAGAAAAAGTTATCGCCTCGAACATAGCGAAATATGAGAAATCATCTGGGCAGCGTCTTGTCTTTCTTGAAAACGATAGACGTGATGCATGGCGAGAACATCTTGAGTCCCGACTTGCCAAGGCCGGAACAGTCGGTGAACTAGAGAAAACTCTTTCATTTGAGGAGCGGGCATTCATCCGGAACGAGCGCATCCTTGCAATGATTTCTTTTCGCTACTGGTGTCACTACGCCACCATCCAGCGTGACGGCGGCGGGATATGCAACTTCGATCATCCCTGGGAGAGTACGCTCCTTCTCCTCGCCTTCTTTGCCAAGATCGAGGAAGAGATGCACGATGCGATCGCACGCGGCGAGATGACTCCCATCGCTATCGCAGGCCAGCCGAAGCCCGCCGTCCCCGGAATCCTCGTGGTGAATAACAAAGCAAGGCAGATGGCCGCAACGACGTTAGGCCGCCTCGTGACCATGCATCGGCTGACGACGCAACCACAGCGCCGCGCGCTCGCCGCCAGCGTGGACGATGACAAGATTCAAGAGATGTACGACCGTGACAAGCTCGTGTACGACAACCTGCCCTTTTACCTCAAGCCAGACCTTCAGTACGATGAGAAGCGGACGCATATCCACTTCGAGAAGCTGAACTCTCGTGTGCTTTACCAGGTCAGCAGTCAGAAGTCAGGTATCGGCACTGGACGGCAGGTAGACATTCATCACCTCACGGAGCTGAGCACCTGGCTCAACCCGCAGTCTGTCGAGCTGGACTTCTTCCCCGCGATTCCTCGTTCGATCAACACATTCGGACTGGAAGAGAGCACGCCATATGGCAGAGGCAACTGGTTCCACTCGTGGTCCGAACGCGTGCGTCATGGCAAAAGCGAACGTTGGCGTTACTGCTACGTTCCCTGGTATACAGAGCTGAGTAAGTATCGCGCCGCTCCACTTGACGATTGGAAGCCGGGTGAAGTGGCCTTGCTGCACGCTCAGAAAGTTTACGACACCTCGCCACAGTATGTAGGCCATGCAGTCATGCTGCCACGGCCTAACCTGTATTGGTGGGAGCGCACCCGTCAGGAACACAAAGATGGAGGGAAGCTCAACTTCTTCTACACGAGCTATAGCGCTACACCAGAAGAGAGCTTCCAGCACTCGACGGTAAGCGCGTTCGCTGCCGATCTGCTAGAGGAGCTACGCATGCGTACTCGTCCAGGACAAGCGTATGAGATCGTGAGCACGCCTGCATGAGCCTCGCCATTAAAGTAGGCCGCTACGAACTCGCAGGCCTCGATGTCGATGGGGATGATGATCCGCGCGGAGTCGTGTGGCTTTATGAACCGCCTCTCGCGCAAGCAAACTACGTCGTCTCCTGCGATCCTTCCTACGGCTTAGCAGGCTGGCAACGTGCTCTCAGAAAGGAAGACGATGAGAAGACGGACAATTGCGCCATTGAGGTCATTCGATGCGGAGTCGGCAAGCAAATGGATGTCCAAGTTGCAGAATTTGCTGCCCCTATTGACGCCGAAGATGCAGCAGGAGTTGTTAACTTCCTTGGTCGAATGTACGCGGGAGCTTCTGAAGAAGACCAAGCGCTTGCGATCATAGAAGTCCAACCCGGCCCCGGCCTGCTCACCCAACGCGAACTGATGAACCGCTTCGGCTACACCAACCTCTTCGTGTGGCAGCATCTCGATCAGCTACAGATCAAGCAGACCCAGAGTTACGGATGGTATTCTTCACGGCAGTCACGCCAGATGCTCTGGATACGCGGTACCCGTCATATCAACAGCAAGAAAGTCGTGCTCAACAGTCCTTGGCTGGTCGAAGAGATGACCGACTGCGTGCTGGACAACTTCCTCTCTTTCACCGCCCGCGCACAGTGGGGAGCACATGACGATCGGGTGGTCGCCCTGCTCATGGGAATCTGGGCAGCGAACGAATGGAGCTGGGAGAACGCACCGGAAGAAGCAGCGCTCCCACAGAACGTGAACGCCCCCGATTGGCAGCGATCTGACGCCACGTTTGAAGACATGGAGGCAGCGTGGAACGAACGGTTCGCTGCGCTTCAAGGCGACGTATGAGCATTCGTGATTACGGTACACGCTCTGATATGAGACAGGCGTGTAAAGGCAAGCGTCGTCATGCAAACCGAGGCAAAGCTGAAGCTCATCTTCGCGGGTTGGTACGCTTAGAAGACGTGATTTCGCCTGACTGCTTGCATGTCTATCTCTGCCCGATCTGTCATCATTGGCATGTAGGGCATGATAAACAGGCCTGACGAACGAATGCCCCAGGGGGGTGTGCAGTCCCTGAGGCATCGTTGAGGAGAGAGTCGCTTGCGTCTAGCTGTCTAGCCTTACAATTCGTTCTCTTCGCACAATACGCAGTCGCATGCCCTCTGTCAACAACTAAATCTTGCATTCTCTTCACGCCTGCGTTACTCTCGCGGCACGAGGAGGTCTCTCGATGGCGAAGGCGATAGCGAACGTTCCAACTGTCAAAATTCAACTGCGTGTCTGCGAAGACCTCTATGACGCCTACGCGGAACGTGCCGCAAAGTCAGGAGTAGAACCTGAGGCAGAGATGCTCAGTACACTGGCCCGCTGCCGTGAGCACAACGCTTCTCAGGCGATTTACCTCAATGACGCGCAACGCAACGAACTGGCGCAACTCGCCGGTCGCGTGATCAAGACGCCCGCCGATCTGCTCGCCTGGGCACGACAGCAGGTTGAGCTGACGGTCGATGGCGTGAGCGTTCCCTTGTCAACCCAGCTCGCAGCACGCTTGGACTCCCGTCGCTTCGGTGCGACACGCGAGGAGCATCTGCGACGCGCCGTGACCGAGCAACTGGAACAACTTGTAGGTTTACGCTAGGAGGATCGCATGCCATTCCGCGTCAGACCGGTTCACAACTTTCCTGTGATTGAGGAGTACGAGACCACCTTCGCCGACTGGCAGGTTCACAACGACCGCACCCGCTGGGTAGGCACCGGCGATACCGCCGAGTTCCCCCACAACCCTGGCTCGCTCGAAGAGAAGATCGATGAGGAGCAGGATCGCAAGATTATAGGCAAGGGCTACTGATGCCTGACCGCTGTGCTCACTGCCATCAACTCGCCGAGCACTTCGAGCTCGTGTCAGGCAGCGAGATCGCACTCTGCTGCGCTTGTTACCTTCAGTCAAATTGGTATTCCCCTGGTTGTTGCACGCGCGAGCAGAAACAGGAGGTTACGCAGTGATCCGCTCGATTGACTGGATGTGCACGGCCTGCAGTTATGAGATTCTCGACGCCCTCGCGCGTGAGGACGAAGTGATCCCTTGTCCACGATGCCATACTCAGCTTACGCAGCGCTGGTGGAGCACGCGCTGCCGCAATGCCCAGTGGTCAGATGCCGACGCAGTCCTCGTGCATGTGAACCAGCAAACAGGCGACGTGCGTTACCCCGGTCGTCACGATGCCAAGCTGAAGTCAGGTTACGAGCGCCAATATCTGCGCAGCCTGCCTGAAGTCAATCGCTTCGAGCGCGAGCATCAAGTGCTCAACCAGGTCATGCACTACGACCGTAATGGACGTGATCCCTCTGATGCAATCGTAGGCTCCCACTGATGGACAGCCCACTCCGCCCATCGAAACTCCCTGAACAAGATAATCCACGCGGCATCCATGATTGGGCATCTATGGCGATCCAAGAGGGACAGTCGTTCCTCGAATCGCAAGACGGCTACAACAAAACAGACGAGATCATCCGCGCGATAATGGGAACGCAATATGACGACAAGCTGCGCCCCGCCACGCTCTCCAAGCTCAACATCAACCACATGGGGAAGATTGGCCTTGACCTCGCGAGCAGCCTGACCGACATCAAACCCTTCTTCACCTACAAGACGACGAACACTCGCTTCCAGCAGCAGGCCGAGATGGGGCAGAAGCTGGCCTCGGCATGGTGGATGAACCGACTGATCGATCTCAAGTTCTGTGACGTGATCAAGTATTCGCTCGCAGCAGGCAGCGGCTACGCGCACCTTGTGTACGACCGCGATCTGCAAGACCTCAACTTAATCCCGGAAGACCCGCGTGACGTTCTCCCCATTAGGCCCAACGACTACATCTCAGTTCAGAACGCTTTCGGCGTCGTGATCCGTCGCGAACGCACGGTGAATTACCTGCGTCACATGTATCCGCAGTACGCGAACCAAATTCATGCCGATCGCGAGGGCAGCTACGCAGCGATGGCCAAGAAGGCCTCGTACCAACGGACGCTTCAGAACCTAGGCCTGGTCTCTGGCTTCATGGCAAATCTCTGGTCGGGTCTCGGTGGACGCCCGAACGCTGCTCCTTTGACCGTCCCTGTGTCTGACGTATTCACCATCTATGTGAAAGACGAATCTCTCAACATGACCAAGGGCGACGTGCTGATGGGAGACGCCGATTCCAACTGGAGCTATGTCGTTAAGCCGGGAGAACCGCTCTACCCGCGCAAGCGCTGCATTGTCATGACGCCGTCCTGTAAGCAGCCTCTCTACGACGGCCCGAATATCTACTGGCACGGTCAGTTTCCCTGCCCCAAACTGACACTCGATCCTTGGCCCTGGTCGTGGCTAGGCAAGTCGCCTCTCAAAGACGTGCTCCCCATCCAGAACCAGATCGATCGCACCGCGCGTGGCCTCGCTGACAAGCTGGAGAAAATTTGGCAACCCGACCTGATCGGCGATCAGAAAAGCATCTCGAAGGCAGCGATGGATCGCATTAACACGCGGGCCGCTGGCCTGCGCTTGCGCACCGCCGTCGCAGGTAACATGGCCGTGAATGAGCCGCAGGTACAGGGGATTCAAGTCGGACTCGAAGTCCTGCAAATGTTGATCGGACAGGCGAAGGAGCTTTCAGGCACGCAGGAGCTGACATCCCTTGTGCAGCTGGGCCAACTCCCGTCGAGCGAAACCATAGAGCGCCTACTTGAATCCATGTCCCCCGCCATCCGCCTGCGCTCCCGTGTGATGGAAGCCTTCATGCGCGAACTCGCCATGCAGGTGCTCATGAACTTCTTCCAGTTCTATACGCAGGCCATGCGCATCGCCGTGCTCGGCCCGCGCGGACAGACCTTTGAAGACTTCGACTTCGACCCTGGCACCCTCATCCCCGACATGCTCTCGATGGGAATGATGGATAACGGCGGGAACCCTTTGCCGCGTTACGAGAGAGCCCGCGAGTTCATTCGTTACTTCACCTACCAAATCGCACCCGGCAGCTTGCTTGCAGCCAGCGAAGTAACTGACAAGCTGATGTACTTGCAACTGACACGCATGGGTGCGTGCGATTTCATTACTCTGATGGAGAAGCTTGGGATAAACAATATTGCAAAGGCGAGTGTGATGGAGGCTGCGGGCACAACCATCATGGAACGTTTACAGTGGCAGCAGTCAGCAGGAATTGGAATGCAGGTTGGGCCTGCTGGCGCGAGTTCAGCTGGACGTAAAGCGAGTGGCCAACAAATGCCAAGAATGGTCGTAAAAGAATCGTGACCGAGACGCAACTAAAGAAGCAGGCCTACAACCGAGCCTATCGTGAGAAGAATCTGGAACAGTTGAAGGCTTACGATCGTGCGCGTGCGAATCTACCAGAGCGTCAACATTCAGCTCGACGTGAGTATGCACAATCTTGGTATCAGCTAAATTGTGAACATCGTGCTGTCAAGATGCGCGAGTGGTATAAACGGATGAAAGCTGATCCAGTTCGTTATGCTGCATGGTTAGAACGAGCAGCACGAGTTGCAAAACAACGGCCTGATCTTCGTAGAGCACGCGAGCGTAAATGGCGTTTAGCTAATCCTGTAAGTGTTCATGTTCATAAGAAGCGGGATCGTGCTCGACACGCAAATGCACAGGGTCTATGTTTTCCTCACCAATGGGAAGCTCGGTTCAACTACTACGGACGAATGTGTGCATATTGTGGCGTCAAATTGACCCTTTCTACGACGCAAGCTGACCATGTGATTGCTATCAAATGTGGTGGTTCGCACTGGCCCTCTAATCTGGTTCCAGCCTGTAGCTCATGTAACGGTTCGAAGCAAATGAAGCGATGGACGCCGCGTAATTTCTCATTGAAAAAGTTGTCGTAACCCGCACTATGCACTACGTAACACGGAGACAACATGCCAATCCTTACCGGGACTCTTACACTCAACGGATCAGCCCAGCAACTTACTACGACTAAGACCTCTGTCGTCGGCTTGTATCTAACAATGCCTGCTGGTGCCGTTACCATTGGCAACTCTAGCTCTGTAACTGCTGGAGGCGCTGGAATCACGCCGGTTGTCAGCACTACTATCGGAATCACGGGGCCACAAGCGGTGTTCAACCTGATTGAACTTTGGGTGATTGGTACCAATGCTCAGGTGCTCAACTGGCTTGCAGTAACGCGTTAGGAGGCATGAACGATGGCAACAACAGGTTCCAAAGCACCCTTCATGGGTTCTGTCTCAGTCGGCACCAGCGCTACAGGGCAGGACATCTGGACTCTTTTCTCTGCTGTCTGGTCAGGCCTCTCACACAAATGCTGCTTCCTCGAAATTCAGCTAGACACCACCGCAGGCAGCGCATCTGTCTACGTAGGTAACTCGAACGTTTCCGCAACTATGTGCGGCGTGAACCTGAGCGCTAACCAGGCCCAGCTCGTCTACGCATTCGACAGCAACCTGCTGGTGCTTGATCATATCTTCCTGCTCTCTTCAAGCGGCACGGTGCAGTGCAATCTCACAGTGGTGACCCGATGAGACGACTCCTCTTTGCTCTCCTTCTGCTCACTGGTGCTGCTCTGGCGCAGACCGGAAACACGGTCACGATCACGGCGGCGGGCGCACCCACCGGCTCCTGCTCCTACATCTTCCGCTACATCGACAGCGCGACAGGCAATGAATACAACTGCAAAGCTGGCGTGTGGAACCAAGTAGGTGGCGGTGCCGTAACGACAGAAGCTCACACTGCCAACAACACAGCCACTACGCTCGCCTTCACAACCTGCATCACTGGCTCTCACACTGTCTACCGCTTCGATCTCTCAGAGATCATCCCTGCGACGGCCAACGCCGATCTCCAAGTGGTCGTCTCGACTGACGGAGGGAGCACCTACAGTGCAACCACCTACAATCAGCAGTTTGTCTCTGGTGTGAGCGGTAGCGGACGATCTGACAACGTAACAAGCGGAACCAAGTTCCTACTCGACGACCCGAACGATCAAGGCCTAGTGAACACCGCCAACATCGGCCTTACTGGCTGGTTCACGCTCAACAATCCAGCAGGCGGGAGCTTCAAAGAGTTCACCGGACAGACCTACTATGAACGTGGCTTCGACGGAACGACCGTCTCCCTCACAACAGGCGGTTCATGGAAGACGACGACCGCCGTCAATGCCGTCCGCTTCCAGACCAGCGCAGGCAACATCGTAAGCGGCACGATCACCTGTACTCCCATCGTTTAAGGAAACATATTGACACGGCGACCACATCTGTGAGTAGATAGCGCCGAAGGGCCAAAGGAGATGCCGCTTGGGGAGTCTATCTGAAGCAAGCGAAAGTATGCGACGGCGTGGTACAGTTGGCCTGTTCACGAAGAAAGCGAAGGCCGCAGGTAAGAGTGTAGGTGAGTTCGCAAGTGAGAAGTCGCATGCAGGTGGAAAGTTGGGGAAAGAAGCCAACTTCGCTAAGATGGCTAAGCGGCACTGGAAACCTCTAGGTAAGAAGGCGTAATGGCAGATAAAGACAGCACGCTGAGCGCTATCGGCAGCGAGATGAAGGCCAATCCACCGGCGATTCTCAACGCTACACGCCGCAAGTTCGGTGTCGCCCGCGCGGAGAAGCAGCGCAAGGCGATCCTGCTGTCGAAAGGCCGTGCAGCAGGCGTGAAGATTCCATCAGCGTCACCTCAGTCATTCTCGAAATAACGGAGGCATCATGGCAAAGAGCAAGGGCAAAGCGTTCGGCAAGTCAGGTGGAGGGGCAGACGGCCTCTCGAATAAGCTCGTGAAGTCCGCGATGGCTCCGAAGATGATCCCCAAAGGTGGCAAGTCGATGGGCGGCGGGAAGAAATAGCATGGCTACGTGGCATGAAGGCATGGACAAGCAGGGCCAACACGAAGGCCGTGCCGACGCGAAGGCCGACAAGGGCGGAGACGCCGTGTTCGGTCGCTCCGGTGGTGGCAGCGGTGGCATTCATACCGACCTGCTGGCCAGCGCCACATGCCCAATCGCCCTGCCTAAGGAGACGAAGTAATGGCAGCAGCACCTGTCAGCCTCGATCAAGGCCCACCTCTCCCACCGCAGCTTCAAGCGCCACAGCAAGCCTCCGCGCAGCAGCTCGCCGGTCGGAGCGCTACGCCCAACGGCAGCGCATCGCTCCAGGAAGTTGTCATCGAAAAGTTGATGTTCGTCGAAAAAGCACTGCAATCCGTAGCCCAGATGATGCCCGCCGCTGCAGGCCCAGTCAACGGCGTGATCGATATGTTGCGCAAGGGTATGGGCACAGTTTTGGCGCAGGGAGCACAACCGCCTCCAGCGCAAGGCTTGGGAGCAGGCGCGAGTTCGCTCTTACAACCAGGCGGAGCGCCAACAAGTTAACACGAGTCGTCGCCCTACACGAGCCTAAAGGCCGGGTCACCAGTAGGGCAATAAGAGTTAGACCCGGCAAAGTTCGCAAGACGCACGACCCGGACGTAGGAGCTGGCACCGCTCAACGGTAGGCTCTGGCACAAAGGGAGAAACAACATGAATGCACGTGAATACGCAGAACAACTGGCTCAGGCAGCTGGCCTCTCGCAAGAGGAGAAGGACAACTTTCTGAAGGTTGTATCGAATGAGAAGTTGGCAAAAGGTCTTGAGGAAGGCGTAATGCTTCGGAGCGATTACTCCAGGCAGAGCGACCAGCTCAAGGCGACCGAGAAGCGAACGAATGACTACTATCAGACGCTGGTTCAGTGGAGAGCCGAAGAAGCAGCGCGGCTTGGCGCTGGAAATGGCGACGGTAGCGGTCAAGTCGTGAATGGCGAGTACCTCACCAAGAAAGACCTTGACGCCCTGAAGAAGGAATATCAGGACGCGTTCACGCGTAGCGAGCAATCGCAGATTGCATTGCTGAAAGACGGCATGCGTCTCGCCTCTCAACACGCGGTCGAATTCAAGGAGCCTCTTGACACTGACGCTCTCGCCAAGATCGCAGTAGAGAAGAACATCTCCCTGCGCGCAGCATACGACGATATGGTCTCGCCCCGCCGAACCGAGTTCAGTGAGGCAAAGCGTAAGCAAGATATCGTTGATGCTGAAGCACGGGGAGCGAGGGACTTCGCGTCCAAGCATAAGATTCCAGTCGACACGGCACCTCGCGAGCACCACGTGATGTTTGATCGTGACCCCAGCGGTAAGGCAGCAGGAATTACGGACTACGAACAGAACAGCGGTCGCTTGAACAATCAGCAATCACGCACGCTCCGTGAGAACTTCGTAGCCGAATGGGACAAGGCTGGCGCTCAGACCTCAGGCACGTAGCGCGACCACCACACATGGCACTTAATGTGTCGCTGGTCAAGTCGCGCATGGGAGCAACTCCGTGGCTGAACTTGACCAGTTAAATGTATCTACCCGCCGTTATATCCGTGACAATCCTGCTCTAGTTGACAACTGGAGCCAGAACGATCCCCTCATCGCTTACGCCAAGCTGAACCTGAAGGAGAACTATTCAGGCGGCTCGCTGATCCAGGAAGGCTTCACCTACGACAACCTGATCGGTTCGTCCTACCTGAAGGGCGCTGAGTTCGATATCACCGAGAAGCAGGTCGAGCAGGCCTGCCAGTTCCAGATGAAGTACTTCGAGGTGAACGTCACGCTCTCGCAAGAGGACATCGAAGTCCTGAACAAAGGCCCGCTCGCCGTCTTCAACCTGATCGACAGCCGCATGACCAATGCCTATCAGACGATGGGTGCACAGATGGCCATCGCGCAATACTTGAACGGCCAGAACACAGGCTACACGCCGAACTTCAACGGCCTGCCGGAAGCGCTCAATGACAACACGACCACCTCGTGGGACGGCAACAACTACCCCACCTATGGCGGGATCACGCGCAACGGCGTGGTCGGCGCAGCCCTGAACTCCACACCCACGAACGTCGCTGGCGCTATCCTTTACACGACCTTGGAGAACACCTACGGCAACGCTGAGTTCGGCAACATTCAGCCTAACCTGGGCGTCACGACCGTGAAGGGCTACAGCTACGTCAAGGAGAAATTCCAGACGCAGCAGCGCTTCAACGACACACAAGACCCGGCCATCGGCTTCAACGGGCTGAAGTTCAACAGCGCCACGCTGATCAAGTCGCGTTACTGCCCAGGCAGTTACATCGGGCAGACCTCCCCGCAGACCGATGCGAACAAGACTGCGGTGCAGTACCTGACGCTGATGTCGAAAGGCGCAGTCACTGCCTATCCGACCATCACCACCGAGACCCTCTGGTGGATCAACGCTCGTAAGCCGTACTTCCAGATGTACGTGTCGGACAGCCCGCGCTTCGGCTTTGGCTTCACCGGCTTCAAGCCAGCCCAGGGAAACACCAAGGTCGCAGGGCAAGTGCTGGCCGCAGTTCAGATCACTCTGAACCCGCGTTACCATCAGCAGCTCTACGGGATTACTTCGTAAGGTACGACCGCACGACAAAGAGAGGGAGCCAGCCGACTCCCTCTTAGCTTGAGCGCAACCGGCACAAGGAGGCTCCATTGCCAGCAGGTAGAATCGACCAGACACTCTATATCGGGACAGGCTCGAACGTCGAAGCAATGAACGTTGCGACCCTGGCGACCCTGTATAAGCCGGGTGAACTCGGCTCACAATTCCAGACAGTCAACGGGAAAGGCTATCAGCTGATCCAGGTGGACTCCGGCGCAACTGCTGCCGGTAGCATTGCCGGTCACGCACCGCAAGCAGGCGACGTAGCCTTCTGGCGTGACAAGACCAAGTATACGGTCACCAATAGCCGTTCTGACGCAGGTAGTCCTGGCGCAGGTGGTGGAGGTGGAGCAACCAACTCACGTAACTTGGTAGCCGGTGTTTTCTGCTCCGTCTCTGGCGGGGCATCAGGCACAGCTTCGATCACACCCGGCAACTATGGCGTGATCCAGCAGCGTGGTCAGCACCCTGGCGTGCTTACTTCAGGGAACACGCTTGCAACTGGACTCTATATCCAGTGTAGTAGTAGCGCTACTGCCCCGGATGGTTCAAACGTTGTCATCACCAACGCTCCTGTAGGGTCATTCATTGGTATTGCAACCGCAGCGAACGGTGCAGTTACTGCAACGTACACACCAGCCACGCTTGGCGGGTATGATTTGGTCGATACTCCCTAAGGAACAAGATGACTCGCTTCAAGATCGCAACTCTCGTCGTGGTGGCCGCTGCCTTAGCTCTGGTAGCGGCCACTCCGACGCAGTTTTTGGAGGAACTCTAAATGGCAGCACTTACACCCATCGTAGGTTCTCGCTTTGACAGTGTCATTGGTGATCAACGGTTAGTTGTCGCCAAGTTTGCTTCTGTACCCACCGGCAGTACATGGACACCCGGCTTCGGTGTGATTACTGACGTAAATGTCACGGCTGGTAATCTAGCCGATGTCATAACTGTCACAGTGACGCCGACATCTGGGTCTACATTAGCATTCCTTACTCTTACGTGTAGTTTGACAGACACGAATACCTACATCAGCGCAACCGGTTACTAACACGCAAAAGGGGAGATCAATGTGGCGGGAGGCCTCTCGAACTTCGAGCAGCTCTATAAGCAGGTGCTCCTACGTTGCCCTGCCGCCTCTGTTTTCCTAGCACGTAGTTGGATCGATTTCCGCTTTCGCTCACTTTGGGACTACAAACTGTGGTCATTCCAACGTAAGCAAGGCCAGTTCATCTTTGATCAGGTCGTCACAGGCGGCACGGTCACGGTCACGCGCGGCAGCTTCACCGTCCAAGGCACCGGTACCGCATGGACTCCTGACCAAGCTAACCATCAGTTTCGTATCGGCCTAAGCACTCCGATCTACACTATCCGCTCTGTAAACGACACGCTGCAGACCCTTGAGCTAACGCAAGTCTGGGGAGCACAGTCGACGACCGGCGTCGGTTACTCCATCTACAACGCATACCAGACCGCACCGTCAGACTTCCAGAACTTCATCGTGATCTTTGACCCTCGCTACAACTGGGCCTTGTCGCTCAATGTGTCGCAGGAGCAACTCGACGTATGGGATGCTCAGCGAGCCAACGTTGGCGCAGTGAGCTACGTCTGCGCCTCACGCGACTTTGACGATGTGTTTAACAATCCACCTCTGCCACGCTACGAGTTCTGGCCACATCAGCAGAGCGCTTACGTGCTGCCTTACCACTACGTAAGCAGACCCCCTGACCTCAGCGACCCCGGCGCATCCCTCCCCCGTATGATCCGTGGCGACGTGCTGCTCGAAGGAGCACTCGCCGACGCCGCTCGCTGGCCAGGGCCAAGCCGTGACGAACCGAACGTTTATTTCAACCTAGCGCTAGCCATGCAGCATGAGCAACGCTTCGCAGGAATGGTAGCGGAGATGGCGAGGATGGATGACGAAGTTATGGAGAACGACGTGAGTTACATGTCGCTTTCGACTGTAGATGTTGCAGCGGTACCATACGGTG
>WNGL01001714.1_pt1 | contig 26819 bp, 27 predicted proteins | sample 5400591 | NCBI WGS metagenome assembly WNGL01 (sample SAMN13153377, study PRJNA577476) | soil metagenome | isolation source: 80 cm soil or saprolite under Garry oak tree replicate 1 | place: USA:California | collected 2016-06-15 | reverse complement strand
TGGACATCCAGCCCGACAAATCGTATCTTTTTCATCGACCGGTTCCTTTCCGCTTTGTGGCTCTGCGTTGTTGGTTGCACCAACTTACAGCGTAACCCACGTGCAGCGCATCGGAATCGGTCACTCCATTCTGACTAGAAGCAAATAGGAAGATCGAGACCAGTCAGAGTTAAAGACCAGGTTGAAGCCAAAGTCAAAAACCCCACGTCAGCCCAAAAAGCCGGGCGGGACGTGGGGCACCTGAAGCATCCTTGCACATCAATAAACCTCGTGGTGTAAGCTATCTGTTCCGCTCTGCGGATGAACCCCGGAGGAATATAGGCGATGAAAGGTAACGAAAAAGTTATTGCCGTATTGAATGAGGCTCTGCAGGAAGAGTTGTTGGCTATCAACCAGTATTTTCTCCATTCGGAGATGTGCGAGAACTGGAAGTATGAAGCACTCTCGAAGTTCATCAAGAAGCAATCGATCGACGAGATGAAGCATGCGGAAAAGCTGATTGAGCGGATTCTTTTTCTCGACGCGACACCTACACTGAGCGGACCGACGCAGTTAAACGTCGGAAAAAATGTGAAAGAGCAGTTGGCGAGCGATCTTGTATTAGAGTTGGAAGCGGTGAAGCTCTACAACCGGGCGATCAAGCTATCGCGGGAAGAGGCAGACAATGCGACTGCCGATTTTCTGGCTGGAATTCTTCGGGACGAAGAAGATCACGTGGACTGGTTGGAAGCACAGCTCCATTTAATCGAAGAGATCGGGTACGAGCGTTATCTTTCGGAGCAGATGGGGTAGGCATCTGGCGGGGCCGAAACGGCTGACTCGTTGCGCGATACGAATTCGTTTGAAAGTGGAGGCCCAGGTGAGAGCATTGGGCCTCTTTTATGGCCGAGGGAGGCAGGTGGCATGGCTGGGTGTGTCCGATTGGACCATTTAGCCCTGAACGGCGGAGTGGGCGGGGCGAGGGAAAGTAAGGTCGCGGCCTTTCATTTGCTCATCTATTTATCTGATGTTATCGAAGATTGAATCGCGCTAGGGTTACTCACAATTACAACGCACTGGGCATAGGTCTGGAGGCGGCAAGTGCAAGTACGACGCAAGAAGGAATACAAGGTGGTAAAGGCGATCGCTGCGGGAATATTGGTTTGGCTGGTGTCGACGGTTGCGCAGTTGGCGCTGGTGCCGATTGACCACACGACGATGGCGCGGCAGGCGATAGCAAACAGTATCGGCGGCCTGGTGACGGTGATTGTGACACTGGCAATTCAACTCAGCCACGAGGAAGTTCATTTTCAGGTTGCGATGGAACGCGCGGCGATTGTGGCTGAACTTAATCATCATGTTAGGAATGCAATTTTCCCAATGCACATCGCAGTTCAGAGACTTGGGGACGCTGACGCAAAAAAGATTGCTGATGACGCAGTGGAGCGCATCAATATAGCGCTGAAGGACGCTACGTCGGATGCATTAGCGCGTCGGGTGGACTATTCTTCCACTAACGGGAGCGAGACGCTGGCATAAGCTGGCGTATGTCGCTGTTATGAGGGTTCATGTCATTTACTGCTTTGCTGGTGGATGATGATTCCGCAATACTGCAGACGCTGAAGAGCGTTTTTGAGACGCGGAATTTCAATGTGTCCACGGCGGTTTCTGCTGACGATGCGGTCAAAAGACTGGCGCAGCTTACCTTTGACCTGGTGGTAACGGACATGCGGATGGAGCACGAAACGGCTGGATTTGAAGTGGTGCGCCATGCGAAGTCCTGCGACCACAGGCCGGTAGTGATCATACTGTCGGCCTATCCGATCCCTGTCAGCGAATGGCGCAACGCCGGGGCGGATGGGATGTTCATGAAAGGCGGAGGGATCTTCCGCATCCTCGACGATATTGAACGGCTTCTGAGGTCCAAGCACAAATCTGCCGCGGCAGAGCACGAGTAAGTTGGCGGTTTCTGTTCGTTGTACTAGATAGGTGGCAGGCCTGGGATCTCAAGCACGGGCCTGATCTCGACGGTGCCTTTGCGTGCGGCGGGAATGCGTTCGGCGATGGAGAGCGCCTCGTCGAGATCGCTGGCGTTGATCATGAAAAAGCCGCCGAGCTGTTCGCGGGTTTCGGCGAAAGGACCATCGGTTACAAGGCGTTTTCCCTGGCGCACGCGAACGCTGGTGGCGGTGGAGACAGGTTGCAGCGGAGCGGTGGCGAGGAATTGACCTTCAGCCTTAAGTTGATGTGCGAGCTGGGCTGACTCGCCATAACAACGTTCGCGCTCGGGTTCGGTCCAGGCCTGTTCGTCGGCGTAAATGAGCAGCATGTATTTCATCGCGGTTCTCCGGTGGGTTCCCCACACATAAGAAAAGTTGGAGTACCGGGTGGCCTGAGTGGCTCCCGGTACCCGGATTGTCAGGCAGCTTCGCTGGCGGCGTTCTGACGCTGTTTCTTTCGTTGTTCGGAGATTGCGGCCCAATGCTTGAAGTGTTCCTCCATCTCCTGAGCGCGCTTGCGTCCCTCGGACGAACTCTCGATTATCTTCTCAAGGTGGATGAGGAACTCGGGTGAAAATTTCGTACGGCATTCCTGCAGGAAGGGCTTCATTTTGACGTAGCACATCCAGGCTTCGCCGCAGGTGTCGTAGAAGAGGCTGGGGTTATAGGCTCCGTGCAGGACGAGAGCGGCAGCCATGTCCCAATAGGAAAGCACCTGGCGGAACCAGTGGTTTTGCGGTGACTCGAACTGCATCATGGACTGTTCGATTTCCGAGAAGCTCTTGGGCCAGAATTCACCTCCGAACCAGTTTCGGGCTTTGCGCATTTCGGTTTCGCGGCGCAGGTCGTAGAGACGCAGCGTCAGCTCGGCATCGGCGGGGGTGGCGTGAATGGTTTCCATTGAATTCCTCCTACTTGTGGGTCGAACGGCTGATGGTCGATTCGACATTTTTGTGAAAAATATTTTTGATGGATGGCAGCTATTTGCGCCCGCCTACCTGCTCGCGGAGGCGGGATTCCTGCTCCTTGAGCTCAGGCGAGAGTACATCGCCGAAGTCTTCTGTCTCATAGACTTGGCGAATCTCGACCTCGGTGCCGCCGTCGAAGGGGGCGCGCTTGAGCCACTCGATGGCTTCCTGCTTTGACTTAACCTGCCAGAGCCAGAAGCCGGCAATCAGCTCTTTGGTCTCGGCAAAGGGGCCGTCGGTTACGGTGCGCTTGTCTCCGGAGAACTTGACGCGAGCGCCCTTGGAGCTGGGTTGGAGGCCTTCGCCAGCAAGCATGATGCCGGCTTTCACCAGCTCTTCGTTAAATTTCCCCATCTTCTCGAAGATCTGAGGGTCGGGGAGAATGCCGGCCTCGGAGTTCTTGTCTGCTTTGACTAGGATCATGAATCTCATGGTTGCTCCTTGTGGTGTAAGCCCCTCATTGGGGGCTTCATGCTTAGATCGAATGGCGAGCGGTGAAATCGACGGCTGCGGGAAAGAAAATTACAATCTCGGGATGAATCAGGACGCGGCCAGTGCCATTGAAGAGGTTTACCGCTCGGACTGGGGGCGGATTATCGCATCGCTGATCAGGGTCTTTGGCGACTTCGATCTGGCGGAAGAGTCGGCGCAGGAAGCCTTTGCAGCAGCGATGGAGCAGTGGCAGAGGTGCGGGGTGCCTGAGGTCCCGCGTGCGTGGATTATTCAGACGGCGAAGCACAAGGCTATCGATCGCTTACGGCGCAGGACACGGTTCGAGGAAAAGCTGGCGTCATATGCGGAGCAGGAATCTGGCCAATTGGCGGAGGAGCCGGGCTACGATGCGGACGGGAAAAGCGAAATTCCAGATGACCGGCTGCGGTTGATCTTCACTTGTTGTCATCCGGCACTCGCCCTGGAGTCACAGGTGGCGCTAACGCTGCGCACACTTTGCGGACTTGAGACGGACGAGATTGCGCGAGCGTTTCTGGTTCCTGTGGCAACTATGGCTCAGAGATTGGTGCGGGCAAAACGAAAGATTCGCGATGCCGGGATCTCCTACGTGGTGCCGGAAGCGAAGGACAGAGCAGAGCGGCTGGACGCGGTGCTGACCGTGATCTACCTGGTGTTCAACGAAGGCTATACGGCTACGCGGGGAGAGCCGCTGGTGAGAGGCGATCTGTGTGCGGAGGCGATTCGGCTGGGGCGTTTGGTGAATTCGCTACTCGGGTCGCAAGCACCGTCGGAGGCAAAGGCTCTGCTGGCCTTGATGCTGCTGCACGATGCGCGCAGAGAGGCTCGTCTGGATGAGGCAGGGGATCTGATTATTTTGGACGAGCAGGATCGGAGTCGGTGGAACCGGGCACAGGTTGCGGAGGCTCTGCCGCTGGTGGACGAGGCGCTGAGGGATGGGCCGGGGCCGCTGGCAATACAGGCTGCAATTGCGTCATTGCATTGCAGAGCGGCGCGTGCGGAGGATACGGATTGGGCACAGATCGTGCAGTTGTATGAGTTGCTGGAACGGATGCAGCCTTCTCCGATTGTATCGCTGAATCGCGCTGTGGCATTGGCGATGGTGGACGGAGCAGGGACGGCGCTGGTGGTGGTGGATGCGCTTGCGGATGAGGGTGAACTGGAGAACTATCATCTGCTGCACGCTACGCGGGCGGATTTGTTGCGCCGGTTGGGGAGGATGACGGAGGCGGGGGAGAGCTACGAACGCGCGCTGGTTTTGGCGACCAATGAGAGTGAACGCAGGTTTTTGGAACGGCGGCTGAGGGAAGTTCGTGGTGCGGCATGAGGGGCGGGAGGAGCGTTCACCGATGCGCAGACCGCACTGGATTCCTGTCATTGTGCATACGTCGAAGGAACTAACGCCGTTTCAAGGAAGGTATATCCCGCGAGAGCGAGGAAAAGAAGAATCGATGGCGGGCTGAAAAGCTTGAGGCCGCACGGGAGACTTGGGCATTGCTGGGGTCCTTCGCTTGCGCTCAGGATGACCCTCTCAGCACATGGCACACACATCTACTATGGAACCGCTCTAACGCCCGAGTAGACTGCATACTTGCAAGAAATGGAAGCCGTGTTCCACGCGGAAAAAAATTGGCAGAGAACGCAGCGCGGATCAGCTTCATAGCGTTTTTGTGGCTTGCTATTTGCGGAAGGTCAGGCAGTAGAGTCTTCCGTGGTTGACGGTGCGGAAGTGGATGTCTTTGGTGGCGGGAGGAAGCAGGCCGACAGGAGAGACGACGGGCTCGGTGCGTTTCTGAAAGAAACGCTTGATGAAAGGAATGCGCTGGTAGGCTCCGGCGACGACCTCCTCGGTCTCGTCGCTGACAATGATTTTGCTATCGGGACGTGCGACGCGGATCATCTCCTGGAGGGCTCGGCGGCGATCACTGAAAAAATTGATGCCTCCGACGTGAAAGACCAGATCGAAAGTATTGTCGCGAAAGGGAAGGCGCTCAGCCTCTCCCTGATAGAGCGCGGCCTCGCGATGTTTGCGGCGAAGATTGCGGCGGCAGGCCCGAAGCATCCCCATTGAAAGATCAATCCCATGTATTTCAGCGCTCTGCGGGAGAAGGCGGAGGTTGGCTCCGGTGCCAATGGAGACTTCTAGGACGCGCATGTGGGGACGGAGTTCAAGCTCGGCGGCGAGGAAGGCCCGGAAATCGCGTTGGACGATGCGCTGGTATGTGCTCTCGGCGAAGTCGTAGAGAGGCGCAATGCGGTCGTACATGCGCTGATACTTCAGGTTGAGAGTCTCGGGAACAGGAGCAAAGACGGGAATGCCTTCCTTGAGGAGATAGTTAGATCCAGAGGAAAGGAGAGACTGAGCCCGCTGTTCGAGCGTGGCGTGTGTGACCGGATCGCAGAGGACATCGAGGTCCAACGGCATCAGGCGGTCTCCAGTGTGAGATGGAATGATTGTATCGGAAGGGAAGTTCGGAAGATTTGAAAGGTTTCGCAAGGTTGAAAGGTTTCGCAAGGTTGAAAGGCAAAGGCAAGGACAAGGGCAAAGGCAAGGACAAGGGCAAAGGCAAGGGCAAGTCAAAAACCCCAGGTTATCGCCGCAAAAAGAAAAAGCGCGGCGCGAACCTGGGGCACCAGAAACAGTTACTGCACCAGAGACAAGTTACGGTACCAGAGACAGTTACAGTACCAGAAACAGTACTGCACCAGAAACAGTTACTGCAACTTTGTGCTGGCTTGGGCGCGAGGACGCAGATAGAGGTTCTCATCTGCGGGCTCGGCCTGGGCCAATCGCTTGCCACGATGCTGGTAGCTGGCGTGGATGAAGCTCAGGAACAACGGATGAGGCTCGAGAGGCTTTGACTTGAACTCAGGGTGGAACTGGCATCCGAGGAAGTATGGGTGATTGGGTAATTCGACAATCTCCACGTAGGTTCCGTCGGGTGAGGTTCCGGTGATGCGAAGTCCGGCGCCGGTTAGCAACTGTTCGTACTCGCGATTGAATTCGTAACGATGGCGGTGGCGCTCGCTGATCTCGGTTTTTCCGTAGGCTTTGAAGGCTTGGGAGTCGGCCTCGATTTTGCAATCCCATGCACCGAGGCGCATGGTGCCGCCTAGTTCCTCGACGCCGCGCAGTTCGCGCAGTTTGTAGATGACGCGATGCGGGGTGGCAGGATCGAACTCGCTGGAGTTGGCTTCCTCGAGATTGCACACGTTGCGGGCGTACTCGATGCAGGCGGTCTGCATTCCGAGACAGATTCCGAAGTAGGGAACGCTGTGCTCGCGGGCGTATCGGATGCCGTTGAGCATTCCGGCGATGCCGCGCTTGCCGAAGCCTCCCGGGACCAAAATGCCGTCGTATCCGGTGAGCTGCTGCTCGTAGCTTCGGTCGTTCTTGTCTTTGGTCTCAAGCCCTTCAGCTTCAATCCATTGCACGTTTAGCTTAAGGTTGTACTTTAAGGCGGCGTGAACCAACGCTTCCTTGAGAGACTTGTAGGAATCCTCGTATTCGACGTACTTGCCGACGATGCCGATGAGCACTTCGTCCTTGGGATTGTAGGCCCGGTGGACGAGGGACTCCCACTGGCTCATGTCGGAATCTTTGGCGTCGATGTGCAGGTACTTAAGGACGAGTTTGTCGACACCCTCATGGGCAAAGGCGAGGGGGCATTCGTAGATGCTGGCGACATCGCGCGCGGTGATTACGGCGCGCTCCTCTACATTGCAGAAGAGGGCAATCTTGCTCTTCATCTCCTGCGGCAGAAAACGGTCTGTGCGGCAGAGGAGGATGTCGGGCTGGATTCCAATGGAGAGCAGCTCCTTTACGGAGTGCTGCGTTGGCTTGGTTTTGAGCTCTCCGGCGGCAGCGATGAAGGGAACCAGGGTGACGTGGACGAAGAGAGTGTTCTCGCGGCCATGCTCCTGTCGCATCTGGCGAATGGCTTCGAGGAACGGAAGCGACTCGATGTCTCCGACGGTGCCACCGATTTCGCAGATGACGATGTCGACATCGTGCGAGACCTTCTTCATGGCAGCCTTGATCTCGTTGGTGACGTGCGGGATGACCTGCACGGTTTTGCCGAGATAGTCGCCACGACGCTCTTTGGCGATGATCTGCTCATAGATGCGGCCGGTGGTGAGGTTATTTTCGCGGGTGAGGCGCGAGTGGGTGAATCGTTCGTAGTGGCCGAGGTCGAGATCGGTCTCCGCGCCATCATCGGTGACGAAAACTTCGCCGTGCTGAAACGGCGACATGGTCCCGGGATCGACGTTGAGATAGGGATCGAATTTCTGCAGACTGACGCGCAGGCCGCGACTCTCCATAAGGCAGCCGATGCTGGCAGCGGCCAAGCCTTTGCCAAGAGAGGACACAACGCCGCCCGTCACAAAGATGTACTTAGCCGACATAACGTCCTCGCAGGGAGGTGTATTTGAATTGGTGATGTTTGGAGGGGTGCACAATCAATTTTCTACGAAAACGGGGTTGGGAGCAAGTTGAGAGAAGCGAGAATCTCGGAAATTGTGAAAAGAAGCATTGGCGATGGGCAACGGGAAGCGGCAGCAGTGATATCTTGTGAGGCTATGAGGCGGACTATGTTACGGGCGTTGAAGGGGTTGGCGGTGACGACGTTGCTGACGCTAGTGCTGGTGCCAAGTGCATCCTCACAGGCGGCGAAAAGGCTGATTCTGACCGATGGCAGCTACCAGACGGCGACGGAGTGGAAGAAAGCGGGAGATCGCCTGAAATATTTCAGCGCGGAACGGGGCGAGTGGGAGGAGATTCCCGTTGCGCTGGTGGACTGGAAGGCGACGGATGAGTGGAATGCCGAGCGCGCCAAAAGCGCTGCCGAGGAGTTGAAGCAGGTAACGGCCGAGCAGGTGGAGGCGCGCAAGGAGGAGCAGTTGAATACCCCGCTGGTGGCTCCGGAGATGCGCTTGCCGGCCGAGGGTGGAGTCTTTTTGCTGGAAGAGATCGCGGGGAAGCCGGTGCTGAGCAAAGTGGACACCAACAAGATTCAGGTGAACGAAAATACCGGTAAGAACCTGCTGCGGAAATCGATCATTCCGGTAGCGAGCCAGGTGCAGACAATTGAACTGAAAGGCCCGGCGGCAAAGGTGCGGGTACACTCCAAAGAACCTTCCATCTTTATCGATGTGGAAAATGATCGGGGTGTGATTCCTGCGGCTAACTTCCGCATTGTGCGGCTGGAGCGGAAGAAGGATTTGCGAGTGGTGGCGAAGAACACGACGTCGATGGCAGGGGAACAGAACACTAATGAGAAGTTCTTGAAATCGCGGCCAGAGAAAGTCAGTGGCGATTGGTGGAAGATCGTTCCGCTGGAGGACCTGGTGCCGGGGGAGTATGCGATCGTGATCTCGGCTACGGGGGACGATGGGAACGGGGCGGTGTGGGACTTTGGGGTCGAGAAGTAAGGGGCGGTTGCGCTGGCTGGTTGAGAAGGTTGGAGCGGCGCGGGAGATTTGAGCGGGGCGGGGGTCCTTCGCTGCGCTCAGGATGACACCTCTCAAGAATCAAAATCAAAATCAGAGTCAAGGTCAAAGTCAAAGTCAGAGTCAAAGTCAGAGTCAAAGTCAGAGTCAAAGTCAGAGTCAAAGTCAGAGTCAAAGTCAGAGTCAAAGTCAAAGTCAAAGTCAGAGTCAAAGTCAAAGTCAGAGTCAAAGTCAAAGTCAAGAGCAAGATCAACTACCCCAGGTTAGCCAAAAACGGGCGAACCTGGGGCACCTGAGGACGTGAAGCGCAGCGTGGCAGCTAACTTTGTTTCTTCTGGGCGGCGATTAGTTTGGCGTACCAGAGGGCGCTGGACTTGGGAGTGCGCGCAAGGGTTTTGTAGTCGACGTAGACTAGGCCGAAGCGGGGGATGTAGCCTTCGTTCCATTCAAAATTATCCATCAGACTCCAGGCGTGATAACTGCGGACATTGGCTCCGTCGGCGACGGCGTGGGCCAGTTCGTGGATATAGGCGTTGTAGAAATCTATGCGCTGCTGGTCAGGGACTTCGCCCGATTGATTTGGTGCGGTGTTGTAGGCGGCTCCGTTTTCGGTGATCTCGATGGGGAGATGGTAATCGCGCCAGATGCGCATGGTGATTTCATAGAGGCCGCGGGGATAGACCTCCCATTGCACATCGGTCTTGGAGCCTGCTTCTCCGGCGAGCCAGCGGATGGCTACGAAGGGAATGGGGAAGGCGGGGTCATGGGCGATGACGGCGCGGGTGTAGTTGTTGATGCCGATGAAGTCGAAAGGTGCGCGGATTTGCTCCATGTCGCCGGGGCGGATGTCGAGGAGCTTTTCGGGCGTGGCGCCGACGGCGGCGGGATAGCGTCCGTGAAGCGCGGGTTCGAGGTACCAGACGTTTTCCCAGGCATGGAAGCGCTCGGTGGCGAGGCGGTCTTGTTCCGAATCGGTTGCCGGGTGGGGTTGTGACATGCTGAAGGCGCTGCCGATGCGGAGTTTGGGAGAGATGGTTTTCATGGCGCGGAAGGCTTTGGCTTGCGCGAGGTTGACGATGTGTCCGGCACGCATGGTGAGGGCCGGGTCCTTGATGCCGGGAGCGTGGATTCCGCTGAGGTGTCCGAGGTTTACGAACATGCTGGGCTCGTTGAAGATGAGCCAGCGGTGGCAGCGGTCGGCGTAGGCGCGAGTGACGATGTGCGCGTATTCGGCAAAGCGGTCGGCAGTTTCACGCGAGGCCCATCCACCGCGGTCCTGCAAGGCTTGCGGCAGATCCCAGTGATAAAGCGTGGGGAGGGGATGGATGCCCTGGGCGAGGAGTTCGTCGATGATGCGGGAGTAGAAGTCAATGCCGTGCTGATTGACGTGTCCGGAACCGGTGGGCTGAAAGCGCGGCCAGGCGAGCGAGAATCGATAGCTCTGGATGCCGAGCGATTTCATCATGGCGATGTCGGATTTCCAGAGATGAAAGTGATCGCAGGCGATGTTGGCGGTTTCGCCGGTTTTGATTCTTCCGGGAGTGTGGCAGAAACGATCCCATATGCTCTCGCCGCGTCCGCCTTCGTGGACTCCGCCCTCGATCTGGTAGGCGGAGGTGGCGACTCCCCAGCGGAACGTCTTGGGGAGTTTGGGAAAATCAGTGGTGCGGGAAGTGTCTTCGAGGAAGGCGTTGCGGACCAAGGAGGACGGGTCGGATGGCTGCGCATGGAGTTGGGCAGCGGTGGCGAGCGTGGACAACAGGAAGGTGCGTCGTCTCATGTGTGTATTGATGGTAAGCGGTGGGAGGGGGAGGAGCAAGGGAAGTGCGAGAGCAAGGGGAAGAACAAGAGCAACGGCAAGAGCAAAGTCAAAGACCCCAGGTTAGCCAAAAGAGAGCGATGGGGCACCAGAGAGTTTTCTGGATCAGGCGCGAAGTCTATTTAGAGGACGTTGCCGAGGCCGCAGGCGGCGATGGCGTCGCGAGTGGTGTTTTTGATGGTGTACATCATTTCGTCAGCCTGGCGGATGAGGTCGTGTGCGTTGCGGGCGTCGTCGGGGAAGCTGGCTACACCCATGCTGGCGCGGATATTGAGTTTGAGATCGTCAAACTGGAAGTTTGTGTTGCGCAATATGTCGCGAAGACGACGGGCGACGACCAGGGCGGATTTCTTTCCGGTTTGGGGGAGTAGGACGACGAATTCGTCGCCGCCGTAACGGAATGCGTAGTCGATGAGGCGAAGATGGCTCTTGATGGTGTTGCCGATTTCACAGAGTAGACGGCTGCCGATGATGTGTCCGTGATTGTCGTTGACCAGCTTGAAGCGATCTAGGTCCAGGAAAAGGACACTGAATTCGTAGCCGAAGCGTGTGGAACGGTAGACCTCGGATTCGATGGTGTTGTAGAGGTGACGCGCGTTATAGAGGCCGGTGCAGTCGTCGGTGATCGTCAGTTCCTGGATCTTCTCGACGGCGCGGGCATTGTCAATGGCGATGGCGGCGTAGTCGGCGAGAGCCTGCAGGAGCATGAACTGGTCGTTTCCGAAGTTGGTCATGCCGACATTGATGAGCTGGATGACGCCGAGAATGCGGCTTTTGGAAGCGAGCGGGACGCAGAGGATGGATTTGGTTTTCCACTTCGTCACGTCGTCGACACGCGGGGTGAAGCGCGGGTCCTTGGTGACGTCTGGAACGACGACCGGTTCACCGTGTTCGGCAACCCATCCGGCGATGCCTTCTCCGATGCGAAGACGCACGGACTTGAGGGACTCGCTGGCATCTCCGACGGCGATGGCGAAGTAGAGTTCGTGATGCTCGTCATCGGTCATGAGGAGGCTCCAGTTATCGGGCTGGAAGTAGGCCGCAACCTTTTCCATGATGGTCTGGAGAACGGAGTCGAGGTTCAGGGAGGACGTGAGCGCTTTGGCTACGTCGTGGAGGATGGCGAGTTCTGATTTCGACTGCTTCGGTTCCGCCATGTATTGCGGTCGCGTCATCTCGTTTGCCCTGACTATTGGCTCGATTACCTCAAGCTTTATTTCCCCATTATAGAGCCTTCAGCTACTTGAAGCGTAGAACCGAAAGTGAGGGGGTGTGAGTAACTTTCAGGCAACTAGTTGTGGAGTTCGTAATCTGTTGCGCGCTGGGGATTTCCATTTATGTTTGACTTTGCGTTTGCAGCGTTTCTATGATGTTAGAGAACTGCACATTTTCATAAACGATGCGAGCGCCTGCCGAAGCGCTTCGCGAGAGAGTGCAGGGTGAGATAAGGCGATCGGCAAGGGTGAACGGCTTGGCATCGTTCGGGGAAAATCTACGACAGGCGCGTAAGGCGCGAAACATCTCGCTGCAGGAGATTGCAGAGTCGACCAAAATTGGCACCAGGATACTCCAGGCACTGGAAGATGAGCGCTTTGACCAGTTGCCGGGCGGAATCTTCAACAAAGGGTTTGTGCGCTCATACGCGCGCTGTGTTGGACTGGATGAGGAAAAAACGGTAGCTGCCTATATGGCCGCTGCTAATGTGTCGGCTCCGGAGACCGACATGCAGATGCTGTCGTCTCAGGTAATAGCCGCACGAGCCAAGCCGAGCGAGCCCTGGTGGTCTTTGAGCGCCGCGACGGTGGCTGGAATCGTAGCCATGATGGTGGCGCTGGGTGTCGGCGGTCTGTGGCTGAAGGAACATCGTAAGGACGTCAGGGAACAGGCCGCAGCGCAGCAGCAGGTTCAGAGTCCGACGGCGGGCACGGCTCCCATCACATCGATTCCAGCAGAGACATCGGCGACGGCGAGCGACTTGAACGCGGCGCAGAACGCAAACCAGACATTAGCGCAAAACGCAGTGCCGGTTGCACCCCAGATTGCGGCTTCATCCCCGACAACATCCCCGACAAGTACGGCAGTGAACCCGGCGAACGCAGGTGTGAATTCCGCAGCACAGCAGTCTGCGGCCCCGGTGGAGGTTTCGATCTCGGCTACGGCACGCTCGTGGATCAGCGTGCGCAGCGATGGTAAGACGGTTGAGACGCTGACATTGGATCCGGAAAAACCGGAACTGAGCACGCGGAGCTATCGGGCGCAGGAAAGATTGAAGTTAATTGTGGGGAATCCGGCGGGAATTTCGGTGACCTACAACGGCAAACCGGAGGGAGCGCTGGGAGCGGACGGGCATAAGACCACAGTGACGTTTACTCCGCAGGGAATGCAGAAGCAGTAGACGGCTTCGGAAGGTAAGGAAGAGTAAAGGCTTTAGAGGTGTAGGGAACTGCTTCCCAGCTTGTCGCCGAAAAAGCATCGGCGCAAGGGTGGGGTACCCAGAGATTCGAATTATGTGGGCCGCGAGGAGATCGCGGCCTTTTGTAGTGGGCGTCATCTTCCTCGGAGCCTTGTTAGCGCGGAGCTCGTAGGAGCAGCGGGCCGGAACAGGAGTGGAGGCCGGGCGAGCAGGAGCGCAGTTTCAGGTCCTTCGTAAAACAGGCTTCTACGGCGACGAGTTCGCCGTCGTGGCAGGAGCTTACGAAAGAGCCTTGGGGCGAGGAGTTGGATTGTTCGAACTCGTGAATGAGAGTGGCGGAGTTCTGCCTGGTGTCTGAGGATAGGGCGGCGACGGACGAGGGAATGTGTAAGGATTGGTAGGCGCGTCCTACGGCGGTGAAGTAGTCGCGGGCAGAGAGTCCGGAGTAGCTGCCGTGGCACTGCCATTCGTGCTGGACGAGTCCGGCATCAGGGTAGAAATTGAGGGCGTAGCGGACGACGTCTTCGGCGACGGGCGATGTGTGCTGGCAGGGCTGGTTGAGGCGTCCCCGCTCGCCTTGTGGCCAGAGACCGTGGACGACGAAGGCGCGATGGCGTCCGATGCCGCACTCATTGGCGTTGCCGGTGTGGGTGGCGCAGAAATTGGGAGCCCAGGAGAGCGCCAGGAGGTAGTAGTCGAATTCGCCGGGAGCGCTTGGCTGTGAATAGTTCTTGTGGCGACTGCTCGCGGCGGATGGAACGATGAGCGAGGCGAGCAGCGCGAAGGTGAGTAGAGTGCGAAGAGCGATCCGTGTCATATGGCCTCCAGTGTAGCGTGCATTCTGTGCGCGTCAATGCAGATGGGGAAGGAATAGAATTGACGGTCGCCCTCGGGGGCGCGGAGTTGCGATGAAGCAGATTGCGGATTGGGCGCTGGAGATGGCAGTGGCGCGAGGCGCGAGTCATGCCGAGGCACGGATTGTAAACGAGCGTGCACGCTCGTTGGGAACGCGGAACGGGCGGGTGTCGGTGGCGTCGGAAGGCGAGTCGCTGGGACTGGGAGTACGCGTGCTGGCCAATGGCGGGTGGGGATTCGCGGCCACGCAGAGCCTGACGCGGGAAGGCGTTGAGCAATGTGCCCGGCTGGCCGTAGAGATTGCGAAGGCTTCGGCGCGGGTTCAGAGCCAGCCAGTGCGATTGGTGGATGAGCCAGCGGCGGTGGCGGAGTGGAGTTCGCCATGCGAGATCGATCCTTTTGTGGTTTCGATGGAACAGAATTTCGAATTGCTGCGCAAGATCGACGAGACGTTGACGGCGGTGGAAGGGGTGACGCTGGCGGAGGCGAGTATGCACTTCGGCCGCTATGAGCAATGGTTCTATAGCACGGAAGGCGCGGCGATTCATCAGACGCGGACGACGACCGGCGCGGGATTTGCGGCGCATGCGTTCGAGGGGGACTCGATACAGACGCGGTCGTATCCGAATTCGTTTGGGGGACAGTATCAGAACAAAGGGTATGAGCTGATCGAAGAGCTTCATCTGCTGGAGAACGCGGAGCGAGTGGGGCGGGAGTGCGTGGGGCTGCTGAAGGCTCCACAGTGTCCCGAGCGGCGATGGGATGTGGTACTGGACTCGTCGCAACTGGGACTGCAGATTCATGAATCGATCGGGCATCCGATTGAACTGGACAGGGTGCTGGGATATGAGGCGAATTTTGCGGGAACATCGTTTTTGACACTGGATAAGCTGCATACGCTTCGGTATGGCAGCGATCTGGTGAACGTGGTGGCCGATGCAAGGCCTGAGCATGGTCCGGGGTTGGGGACATTTGCATATGACGATGAAGGAGTGCAGGCGCAGTGCGTTCCAATCATCACGAAAGGGCAGTTCGAGGGGTATTTGTCATCGCGCGATACGGCGGCGCTGATTGGACGAAGCCGGTCGGGCGGGCACATGAGGGCGGAAGGCTGGGCGCGGGTGCCGATTGTGCGGATGAGCAATGTGAGCATTCTGCCGGGGGAGAAGGCGTTGAGCTTCGAGGAACTGATCGGCTCGACGGATGACGGTATCTACATGGAGACGAATCGCTCGTGGTCGATTGACGACAAGCGGTACAACTTCCAATTTGGCTGCGAAGCGGCGTGGGAGATCAAGGGCGGGAAGCGGGGGCGGATGCTGCGGAACCCTTCGTATTCGGGGATCACGACGGAGTTTTGGAACTCGATGGACGCGATCTGCGACAAGCGGTACTGGACGCTGTGGGGGACTCCGAACTGCGGAAAAGGACAGCCGGAACAGGGAATGGGGACGGGGCATGGCGCTGCTCCGGCGCGGTTCGGGCAGGTGAAGGTGGGGGGAGCTTATCGAGGGTGAAAATCGATTTCGGGTGGAGAAGCTGGGGAGGGCACGGGAGATTTGAGAGGGACGGGGTCCTTCGCGTTGCTCAGGATGACCCTTCAAATCAAATGCAAGAGCAAGAGCAAAATCAAGCGCAAGCGCAAGGGCAAGGGCAAGGGCAAGGGCAAGGGCAAGGGCAAGGGCAAGGGCAACTACCCCAGATTAGCCAAAAGAGGGCGAACCTGGGGCGCCAGAGCGCGTGCTGGAGACGGAAGATTGATGGATGTAAAAATGGATGAGGAACGGTGCGAAGCCATTTTTCAGAGGGTGCGGCGGGCGGCGGAGGCGGGTGACATTGAAGTCACCGTGCAGGGTGGACGGTCGGCGCTAACGCGTTTTGCCAATAACGGGATTACGCAGAATGTGAGCGAAGAGGGGTGCGAGGTTTCGGTGCGGGTGCAGATGGGCGGGCGCACGGCACGCGCGACGACAAATCGCCTGGATGACGAGAGTCTGCATCGGGTGGTGAGACAGGCTGAGGCGCTGGCACGAGTGCAGGAAGAAGAGCCTGCGCTGCTGCCGATGCTTACGGAGGCGGAACAGGGAGGCGCGCCGGAGGTTGATCGCTACTGTGAGGAGACGGCGGCGATGTCCGCGGGAGAGCGGGCGGATCAAGTTGCGGAGATGGTTGCGGTGGCGCATCGCGAGGGGTTGAATTCGGCGGGGATTTATTCGTGTGGCGAGAGTTTTGAGGGACTGTTCAATTCGCATGGGGTTGCGCGATGGCATCGGCAGACGCTGGCTGAGGCCTCGGTAACGATGCAGGCGCCGGACAGTTCGGGTTGGCAGAAACAGAACTATACGAGCGCGAGGCGGCTAGACGCGCGGAGGCTGGCGGAAATCGCGGCGGAGAAGGCGTTGCGTTCGGCTGCGCCAGTGGAGTTAGCGCCGGGGAAGTACACGGTGATTCTGGAGCCGTCGGCGGTGGTGGATTTGATCGGCTTTCTGGCGGCGGACTTCAGCGGACTGGCTCTGCTGGAGCAACGCTCGTGCCTGAATGGACGGATGGGGACGAAACTGTTTGGGGAGAACATTTCGATAGTGGACGATGTGAGCCACGCGGAACAGAGAGGGGCGGGATTTGACGGAGAGGGCGTGGGGAGGCAGAAGTTGACCCTCGTCGAGAATGGAGTGGTGCGCGACGTCGCCATGGCTCGCGGCACGGCGGCCAGAATCCGGCAATCGGAGCTGGCGCAGAAACTGAAGATGGCGCGGGCGACGGGACATGGGTTCAGTTTGCCGAACGAGGGCGGCGAAGCAGCGACGAACATTGTGTTCAAGGTGGCACGGGGCGAGGCGAAGACGGTTGAGGAGATGATCTCGCGGACGGAGCGGGGTCTGCTGGTAACCCGTTTGTGGTACATACGTGAGGTGGATGCGTACGAAAAGATTTTGACCGGGATGACACGGGACGGGACGTTTGTTGTAGAGGATGGGAAGGTAGGGAAGGGCATCAGGAATTTTCGATTCAATCAGAGCGTGGTTCAGATGCTGAGGCAAGTGTTGGACTTGGGCGAACCGATGCGGGCGTGTGGCGAAGAGGCGTTTGATATGGTCGCGCCTGCGATGCGGGTGGAAGGCTTCCAGTTCACGGAGACGACGCGATTTTAGGCCATGCAGCACGTTAGTGGAGTAATCCAATGAGTCGTGATTTGGACACTTTGGTAATTATCTATTTCAGGTGCTGAAGTCTATGCTGACGGATGTGAAAACTGAGCATGCTAACGACCTTCGTTGCGCTGTCCGCTTTCCACTGCGCCTGCCCGTTGAGCTGCACGCAAATGAAAAGATTCAAGACGGGGAAACGCAGGATATTTCAGCGGGTGGCGTTCTGATCCATTGCGGAGTCGACTATCCGGTCGGCTCGACTATTGTTTTTTCGATTTGCATGCCGGGACAGACGCTGGGTTCGGATACCGATGTGCAGGTAGAGTGCGTGGGTAGAGTTGTGCGCTGCAACCCTGCCGGGGACAGAATGGCGGTTGGGGCAATTATTGACGAATATCGATTCTCCCGATAAGCTATGCTTCAAGACGAACTCTGAAGTGAACGGGAAAACGATGGCCAATGAAGAGGCCGATTCGCTTGTAACCTCCGATGACGAAAAAAGTTTTTCGGGTGAATCCATTCGCTTGATTTTGGCTGACAGCGAGCCAATTTTCCGAGTGGGCGTACGGAAGATCATCGCGATAGAAGACGATATCCGCATTGTGGCCCAGGTGGAATCCGCGGCGAATGCGATTACCGCTGTCGGCCGCTACGCAGCCGACATAATCCTGTTTGAACGCGGATTGAGCGACACCCCCTATGAGGCAGTGAGCAACCTGCTGGCGGTGGCCCCGGCACTGAAGATTGTGCTGGTGACGACCGATCCGAGCGAGTCCGAGACGTGTGAGTTCCTGCGTCGCGGGGTGCGCGGCATAGTAACGCGCTCGATCGCGCCGGATCTGCTGGTTCGCTGCATTCGCAAGGTCTATGAGGGCGAAACCTGGCTGGACAGCAGGGGCGTGAATTGGGTTATCGAAGCTTACAGGGCTCAGGCGTCGCAACTGACATCGCCGCGAGCTCGAATCAAACTAAATTCGAAGGAACTGCAGATTATCTCCGGTGTGACGCAGGGTTTGCGCAATAAGGACATTGCTCAAGAAGTGGGCACGACGGAGCAGGTGGTGAAGAACTATCTGCGAAAAGTGTATGACAAGCTGGGGGTCTCGGACCGCCTGGAACTTGCACTTTATTGTATGCATCATCGGCTGCTGGAAAGTTACTCGAAGCCCGAGGCGTCGACCGAGATTATTGTCGGGAAGGCGGCTGCGGCTCTGATGGGTAGTGCGGGAATGGCGACGCGAAAATAACGCAATCTCCGGAGTAATCCACAGTAATCTGCGGGACGGGGTTGTGCTCTGCCCACGAGAGTGATTGCGTACGTTACAATAGAAAAGTTCGCGCGAGCGAATCCTGCCTTTAAAGCGGAGAGATGGCCGAGTGGCTGAAGGCGCACGCTTGGAAAGCGTGTTTAGGGGAAACTCTAACGTGGGTTCGAATCCCACTCTCTCCGCCAGCAAACCTTATTTTCACAATCAAATAAAGAATAAGTGCATGGGCAAAATCAACTACCCCACGTCAGTGCCCGACGAAGCCGGGCTGGACGTGGGGACCAGAAGTGCGTCGCGTGTCAGGTAAGTGGGCTGTGATTCGACTACTTGGTGGCGATTACTACTCGGTGCATGGATGGCGGCAATTCATGCATTTCGGCGGAACGGAAGCCGGTGTTGCGGAACATGCGCTCCAATTCGGAGAACGTGTAGGCGTCTCCGTCGGGCGTGGCTGCGAGCATCATCAGCGAGAAGGACGCGGGGATCGGAGGGGTGATGCGGTCTTCGTTCGGCAGGAATTCCAAGGCAGCGGCCTGGCCTCCGGGTTTCAGCGCGCGACAGACTTTGTGCAGGAGAGCTTCGTTTACTTCAGGGCTGAAGTGGTGCAGGAAATTGGTGAGCAGAACCAGGTCGTATCCCTCGCCGAATTCAACCTCGAAAGCGCTGCCCTCGACGGTGCAGTAGCGATCGATGATGCCAGCTTTTTGTGCGTTCTCGCGCGCAACTTCGAGGACGTTTTTCCAATCTACCGCGACAATATCAGCTTTTGAATTGTGGCGGGCGACGGCGATTCCGTACATGCCGTGTCCGGCAGCAATGTCGAGAACTTTGCATTCGCGGTCGCTGATTTGGAGCACACGCGAGAGTAGTTCCGCGTCCATGGCGGCGACGGGCGCCATGTGACGTGCAAACTCTACCCAGATCGGATTGTCGGGGGCGAGCGCGCCATTGGTGCCGTCGTTGAGGCTTCCGCCTTTTCTCACGCATCCGGCGAGGTCGCGGAAGTTCTCGGCGAGCATGGGGTGGCCGAGGAAGAAAGCCGCGCTGCCGATGTAGGCGGGCGACTTGCGGTTAAGAAATGTAGCCGAATCGTGCGTTGCCGAATAGCGCCCATTTTCTTTGATGAGGAAGCCCTCGATCGTGAGGTAGTCACAAAGGATGCGAATGCCACGGGCTGAGGCTTGCATACGCAGGGCAAGCGATTCCGGCGTCTGGCTAGTTTCGGCAAGAACGGTGAACAGGTCGAGTTCGAGTGCAGCTTTAAGTGCAGCACCTTTTTGGAATGCAGTCATGCATCTGAAAAATCGGGCGGGGAATGGTTGCTCGACGGAAGCTGAGGCGGGCGCTTGATGGGCAATGGGAATGTTCGGCAGGTTGCTGGCCATTTCTAAACCTCCACGATTCGATTGAGTGATGTGATGTGTGTCTGCTCAATCGTTGAATTTAACGATCGGCAAAGGTTGGAAATTATAGCCCAGTTCCAGAGTTGCGCATTTGTGGAGGAGGGGTGCATCCAATGTGGCAGCGTTGAGCGGCGGACAGGGGACGGCACGGGATGGCAATGAGTGGTCGAAAAGGATTGGATGCGCGTGTGGCCGGGATGCTGTCTGAAATGCCCCGGCATCCTCGCGTGGAGCCACTGACGGTGAAGAGTTTGGTTCGGAAGAGGCCGTCGAAGCCTCTGTGTGTCAGCGCGGATGCAACGGTCTTGTCAGCGCTGAAACTTATGGCGGAACACGATACGGGTGCGGTTCCGGTAGTGGACGATGGTCGCGTGATCGGAATTCTTTCAGAACGCGATTACGTGCGCAGTGCGATTCGAAGCGCAGAAACACTGGCGGTGCGAGATGTGATGACGTCGTGTGGAGTGCAGGCCAAGGTCACGGATTCAGTGCAGGATTGCTTGAGGCAGATGAAGGAACAGCGCCTGCAATATATTCCGGTGCTGGAAGCGAGCGAGGTGGTTGCCGTGCTGTCGCGGGAAGAAGTTCTGGACGAGATGGTTATTTATCTTGAGAAAGTCTTCAGAGAATACGAACTGGACCAGCGGATTGTGAACCTTCGCGGGACCTACAGTTGCTGAAGAAATGGAGGAGATGGAACGTGAAGGATGACCGAATACCGTTGGCAGACGGAGGACAGGAGGGGGGAGGGCAGGAGGCGGGCGGCCCTTCACGCCGGGAGTTCCTAAAGAAGATTACTGTTGAAGGGCACTGAGGGTGCACCGGCCAGAGGGAGGAGTGAGCTTCGATTATGACTTCGACAGTTTTTGCAATCGGTGGCGATTCTCGAATGCCTGGCGTTCGCGGCTGGCTGCACGTTCCGGAAGATCCCTCGGGCGATGGACTGGTGCTTACTCACGGCGCAGGGTCGAATTGCGAGTCGGCGCTGCTGGTGGGGATGGCAGATGCGTTTGCAGGGGCAGGGCTGACCGTGTTGCGTTGCGATCTGGCGTTCAGGCAGGCGCGTCCATATGGGCCTCCGGCGCGCGGTAGTGCTGAGCGGGATCAGGAAGGATTGCGGTATGCAGTCGAAGCAAGCAGAAGAGAGATTACGGGGCGCGTCTTTCTGGGGGGACACTCGTATGGAGGACGTCAGGCGTCGATGTTGGCGGCGAGGGAGCCGGAGATAGCTAGCGGGCTACTGCTGCTTTCGTATCCGCTTCATCCTCCCAAGAAACCGGAACAGATGCGCACGGCCCATTTCTCGGCGTTGAGAACTCCTGCGTATTTTGTGCAGGGATCGCGAGACGCGATGGGGACGATTGCGGAGATGGGTGAGGCGATAAAACTCATCGCGGGGCGGACGGAGCTAATGACCGTGGAAGGTGCGGGGCACGAGTTAATCACGGCGCGGACGGTGGCCAAGGTGACGTCGGATGTGGTGGCGGCATTCGATAATTTCTTTGGGCCGTGAGGAATGCGGGCGGAAAGAAATGTAGAGAGATCAGACGGTACTTCTTACAGATATCGCGGTAATGTGCAATGGCCGAAACGTGTGCGTAACGTGCAAAGGCTAGACAACGAGTAATCCTTTAGTTTGGAATTGAGACGGCATTCACCTCCGACACGTACCCCCGAACGTGCTATATTCAATTCACCGAAAGTCACTGATTGCATTCATTCTCGTAGGCGCGTCCGCGTTGCGACGTTTTCAGGTCATGTCCCCCCCATTGGCCCCACGGTAGTCGGTGTATTTCTCGGTTTGCAGAGTTCGAAGCGGCTAGGTCACAGAAGCCAATCTAAGTGACGGGGCGAAGCTACGTGAATACGGTGTATCACCCGCGACGGCATTCGGGTTCAATTAGTGTTACAGGTACTGAAGCGTCCTCCGAAGACACAGACCAGAAGTGGTATGCAGCGTATACGAATTCGCGCCATGAGAAACGGGTGCTCTCCGCACTCCAGGTGCGCGAGGTTGAGGCGTTTCTGCCGACCTACAAGACAGTTCATCGCTGGAAAAACGGAGTCAAGGCAAATCTCGAACTGCCATTGTTTCCTGGTTATATTTTTGTTCACATCAATCTTCGTGATCAATTGAACGTTCTAAAAGTCCCCAGCGTGACGATGCTGGTCGGATTTGGCGGCGCTCCCTCGGCATTGCCGAATGCGGAAATCGAATCCCTGAAAGCCGGGCTGAGCCAGTTGCGGTGCGAACCCCACCCCTTTTTGCAAACGGGGCAGCGGGTCCACATCAAGGCAGGACCGCTGTCGGGAATGTCCGGAATACTACTGGATCGCAGGTCACACGGCTATCGTATGGTCGTAAACGTTGAGTTGATCAAGCAGGCGTATGCAGTCGAAGTGGATGCTTGCGACGTGGACCCTGCCTAAACGTAATGACCTATTTAACAAAGTTGTTCGGCAACAGCAGCAAAAGTACGGTTCGCTGCATTGGGGTGCGTGTGGCAGACGCTTGCAAGGATTGGTCGATTCAGTGAGGAAATCAGGATTGAAGCGGAAGTGGGTTTTGGTGCTGCTACTGGTGGGCATGCAAGCGTTGGCCAACGGGCAAACCTCGGCGGATTCGAACGTCGATCAGAAGTCCGATGGCGGGCAGCAGACATTTAACACGGTCGGGCAGGAAGCACGGCGCTTTACTGTGAATGTGCTCGAGGACCAGAAGTATATCTGGACGAGTCCCATGCGGCTGCGGCTGCGGGACGCCGTGTGGCTGACACCTTTGGTGGGGATTACGACCGGGCTGATTATGGCGGACCGGACGGCCTCACACGAGGTCACGCGCAGTGGTCATCAGAAGCTTGGTAATGACTTCTCGAATGCAGGAATCGGCATGCTGGGCCTGGCCGCCGGTTCGATGTACATCTCGGGAATACGCAGCGGAAACAGTCAGTTGCGCGAAACCGGACTGCTCTCGATGGAGGCAGGAATTGACGCGCTTGGCGTGGATGAAGCTTTGAAGTACGCATTTCGCCGGCAGCGGCCTTTGGATGGGAGTGGCGCGGGACGCTTCTTTCAGTCAGGTGGAGCGTCGTTTCCATCTGCTCATGCCACTACGGCGTTTGCAATAGCGACCGTAATGGCCTCAGAGTATCCGGGGCCGATGACCAAGATACTGGCTTTTGGAACGGCCGCGGGAGTCAGCCTAGCCCGTGTCGGCGCGCGGCAGCATTTTCCGTCGGATGTGTTTGTGGGTGCGACGATGGGGTATTTCATCGGTCGTAGCGTCCAGAAACGCCATCATGACACTTCAATAGATCGCTTTGGCACGTTTGTATCAGACCCATCTCCGCTCCGGCTGTCCAGTATGAGTTCGAGCTACTTCGAACTGGATAGTTGGATATATCCGGCGATTGAACGCCTGGCAGCCCGCGGCATTGTACGGAACGAATTCATGGGATTGCGCCCATGGACGCGCATATCTGTATATCGCATGCTCGCCGGTATTGATGAACAGGAGATGGATGCGGCGACGGCGTCCTTAGTGAATTCGCTGACAAAGGAACTCAGCAGGGAAACGGAACTTGATGAGGGGAAATTAAATCACGCGATTACGCTGGACGAAGTCTACAATCGCACGCAGTACCTCTCCGGCACGCCGCTGAATGATGGCTTTCATTTTGGTCAGACCATTGCCGATGATTTCGGACGCCGCTACGGTCAGGGCTGGCAACAGATCAATGGCTTTGAAGCAAGGGCCGAACAAGGTCGATTCTCCTACTATGTACGCGGGGAATATCAGCACGCTCCCGCAATTCCCGGATACTCGTCAGACGTTGCACAGATTATCGCCGCACAAGATAACACTCCGATTCAGACCTATAAGATGCGAGCCGCTTCGAATTCATTCCGGTTATTGGACACTTACGTCTCAATGCATTTATTGGGGCAAGAAGTGTCGGTGGGAAAACAGAGTTACTGGTGGGGGACGGACGACAGCAGCGCAATGATGCTTAGTAATAACGCCGAACCGTTTTACTCGCTGCGTATTAATCGAACGACCCCGCTTTACATTCCGCTACTCTCAAGACTGCTTGGGCCATTTCGCTGGGATAACTTCTTCGGTAAGTTGTCCGGGCATCAGTTTCCGAACCAGCCATTCTTTTACGGACAGAAGATCAATTTCAGTCCGACTAAAAATCTGGAGCTAGGGTTCTCTCGAGACGCAGTTATTGCAGGAGCCGGAGTTGCGCCGATGACCTTTGGAACCTTCTGGCACAGCTTTACCAGCACTTCGAGCGGGACCTACGGCGGCTCTTCTCTGCGGAACAGTCCGGGTGCACGCCACGCTAACTTCGACTTCCGGTATAAGGTTCCGGGGCTACGAGACTGGCTCACTATCTACGCGGACTCGGCGATCCATGACGATGTGTCTCCGGTAGATAACCCGAAAGGGGCCGTGGTGACGCCGGGTATTTATCTGGCGAAAGTACCGGGGATTCCCAAGCTCGACCTGCACGTGGAAGGTGGGACAACCGATACTACGGACTTGAGAGCTAAGGGCGGAAGGCTGTATTACTACGAAGGCAATTATCCCGATGGGTACACGAACAAAGGGTACTTGCTAAGTACGTGGCTGGGTAGGGAAGGCACGGGCGGACAGGCTTGGGCGACTTATTGGTTTACTCCGGAGAGTACGCTGATGCTGGGCTATCGAACGCTGAAGGTATCGCAATATTTTGTGCCACAAGGTGTAAGTCAGGCAGACACTTACGCCAGGTTGCGCTACCAGTGGCGGAATGGGTTAGCAATGCAGTTGATGCTGCAAGCAGAGCGCTGGCGTGCTCCGGTCCTCGCCTCTACGCCGCAGATAAATGTGGTCAGCCAGATACAGGTATCGTTCCGTCCCAGGAATTGGAATCTTGCGAGGCGGTAGAGAAGCACTTATGACCTCACAGAAAATTAGTGAATAGGACTGAGTTTCTAATGTTGAAGAATAGCTTATTACTTATACTCGCGTTTTTCCTGAGCCTCTCTATGGCAGCGGCACAGACTCAGGCAACCTCTGGTCAGAGCATGCAGAGTGATGGAGCGTATGACTGCAATAAGAGTGACGTCAACTGCCAGAACATGCAATCGACATCACCGGACCGAAATCAATCAGAGTCAGGAATGTCGAACAGTACGCTGCGTCCAGGGCCAACTACCATCCGCATAGACGATACACAGGCTGGGACAAACAAATCTACGAACATCCAACAGCCGTTCCCAATTCCGCTGGTGCCCGAGGGACCTACCGAGTTTCAGCTATTCGTTGAAACCTCGGTTGGGAAGCGGCTTCCCCTGTTCGGTTACAACCTCTTTCAGGGCGTGCCAAGCACCTTTGCCCCCCTAGACCATATCGCAGTGCCCGCAAACTACGTCATTGGTCCTGGGGATGAATTAATCATTCGCGCATGGGGGCAGATTGATGTTATTGCGCGCGTGGTCGTCGACAGAAATGGTCAGATTTACCTGCCGAAAGTTGGATCTGTGTCGGTGGCTGGAACCAGCTATGAGCAACTGCCAGAACATCTGAAGGCTGCGGTAGGACAAGTGTTTCGACACTTTGAACTCAGAGTTACTTTGGGACAAATGCGATCGATCCAGGTTTTTGTCGTAGGATACGCGCGCAGGCCCGGGACGTACACGGTCGGATCGCTCAGTACGCTGGTCAACGCGCTGTTTGCCTCAGGCGGCCCTTCAATTCATGGATCGATGCGGCACATTGAATTGAAACGTGGCAATAAAGTGATTAGCGATTTCGATATGTACGACCTGTTGTTGAAAGGCGACAAGTCGAAAGATGTGGTTCTTTTGCCTGGCGACGTAATTTATATTCCAGCGGTGGGTCCGCAGGTAGCCGTTGCAGGCAGCGTGAATTTTCCAGCTATTTATGAACTACGTAGTACGGCAACCCTGGGAGAAGAACTCGAAGTCGCAGGCGGACTGAGCAGCGTGGCGGATGGCCAGCGAGTTGTTGTGGAGCGAATTGAGGACCGGACTACGCGAAAGGTAGACGAGTTCACTCTGGATGCTGCGGGACAGGCCCATGAGTTACATGGGAGCGACCTGGTACGAGTGTTTTCGGTCTCGCCGAAATTCGAAAACGCTGTCACGTTGCGAGGCAATGTCGCCGATCCGGGCAGGTATCCGTTCCACCCGGGGATGAGAGTGCGCGACTTGATTCCGAACAAGGAATTCTTGCTGACTCGCGGGTTCTGGAAAAACCAGAATGCCGCAGGAGACGTTCAGAGTTCCGCGCTAACCGAATTGGAAGACAAGGCGAGGTGGCAGGACGAACGAAATTCCGAGCGACTTAACGTTCGACGGAAAGCTTCGGACAAAGTTATCGATAAGTCTTCTGATATAGCTCCAGGTAAAGCTTTGGATAGGCCTTCCGACAAAGATTCGGATGATGACTGGCGCCAGCAATCTGCCATTGTGGAGGGGCAAGGAGGACTGCGCAATGAAGTGAAGCGCAATGCTCCGGAAATCAACTGGGACTATGCTGTTATTGAGAGACTGAATCCAGTGGATTTGACCACTACGCTTGTTCCGTTCAATCTCGGCAAGGCAATATTGGAAGGCAGTGATGCCGATAATCTCCCATTGAATGCCGGGGATGTCGTCACTATTTTCTCGCAACGTGATATCGCGGTGTCCAATGAGCACCAGAGTAAGTTCGTCAGGTTGGAAGGCGAGTTTCGCGGGCCTGGTGTGTACAAGGCAAATCCCGGCGAGACTCTGCGCTCATTGGTGATTCGTGCGGGCGGGCTGACAGATAAAGCCTTCATCTTCGGCGCGCAGTTTACGCGCGAGGCGGCGCAGAAAGAGCAGCAGGCCAGCTTGGACCACATGATTCGCGATCACTGCTGTCCGGTTAACTGAGAAGCTGCAGGCTACAAGTAATTGCCACGCAATAAGTTGAAGTCATTTCCGGCTTGCCGCGATTTGAATGCGAGGAGAGCGGACAATGGCTCATGAATCAGGGCCGCACCGTTTTC
>WNGL01006318.1_pt1 | contig 26821 bp, 23 predicted proteins | sample 5400591 | NCBI WGS metagenome assembly WNGL01 (sample SAMN13153377, study PRJNA577476) | soil metagenome | isolation source: 80 cm soil or saprolite under Garry oak tree replicate 1 | place: USA:California | collected 2016-06-15 | reverse complement strand
AGCGCGACGATCGGGATCGGCGCCGGGGTCGGTGGCCTCGGCCAGCGCGCGGTGCGCGCTGTGGCGCTCCTGCGGTGAGGCGGCCCGGTATACCGCCGACCGGGCCAGCGGATGACAAAACCGCACATGCCCGCCGAACTCGATCAGTCCGGCCGCGGTCGCCGGTGCCGCGGCCGTCGCCTGCACGCCCAGCCGGTCCGCCGCACGCCATACCAGCAATGGGTCGCCAGCCGGTTCGGCCGCTGCGACCAGCAGCAGCCGCCGCGTCGCCGGCGGGAGCGGCATCAGCTGCCGCTGGAAGCCTTCCTCGATCCGACCTGGCACTGCCGTGACGCAGGGCAATCCGATCGTAAGTCCCGCCAGGTGGGTATCTGTTCGTGATCCGGGAAGGTCTGGGCGAGCTGTACCCGGCTAGTGACGCCGAGCTTGCGGAAGACCTTGTGCAGGTGGTACTCGACGGTGCTGGCGCTGATGAACAGCCGGCCGGCGATCTCCGGTTGGATAGGCGCTCGGCGGCCAGCCGGGCGATCTGCGCCTCCTGCGCCGTGAGCACCTCCGGGGTCCCGGGGCTGCGCGGTTGGGCCCGCTCGCCGGTGGCGCGCAGCTCGGCTCGGGCCCGGCCCGCGAAAGCCATCATGCCCATCTCGTCGAACACCACGAAGGCCTCGCGGAGCTGGTCGCGGGCGTCGCGGCGGCGGCGCTGGCGGCGCAGCCACTCCCCGTACACCTGGTGCGCCCGGGCCAGCTCCGGGACGAGCCTGCAGCGCTGTAGGTGGTCGATGGCCAGCCGGTACTCCGCCTCGGCAGAGTCGTCATCGGCAAGCAGTGCCCGGCTGCGGGCCAGCAGACCCAGGGCCAGGTCGGTCCCGCTCGCCAGCGCCCAGGGCGTGAAGGCCGCCACGGCAGTAGCCGCGGTCTCGCGCTCCCCGCATCTGGTTCCGGCCTCGACCACATCTGCGAACGCAGCGAAGCCCAGGACGTTCTCCCGCGGGAGAGCCTCCAGCGCGTGGCGCAGCCCGGCGGTGTAGTTGCCCAGGCCCAGCTCGAGCGTTGCCAGCGCACCGTGCACTCGCAAGACCTCGTACCTGCCCCGCCCGGCGAACTCGCGCAGCAGCCGGGCGGCGAGCGTCCGGGTATCTGCTTCGCGCCCCTGCCGGGCCAGGGTCCACAGCTCCTGCCAGGCGTAGGGGCTCAGGATGGCCCGGTAACCCGTCGCCTCAGACAGTGCCCGTCCCTCCGTCAGCGTGGTCGTGGCGTCCGCGAAGCGACCCTCTTGCACCTGGACGCTCAGCTGGATGCCGAGCGCCGTCAGCAGCGCCGCGATCGCGCCCCGGTCACGCAGCTCCGCCACCCACCGCTTCTCCATCTGGTACCGGGCCACGTCGTCGTAGAGCAAGCCGGCGGCTTGAGCCTCGGCCATGAGATGCGGCAACGGGTCGTCGGGGATCGGCTGGCCGGCGGCCAGCGGCGCGATGGCCCGGCGAAGCAGCGGGGCGCCAGCGGCGTAGCGGCGCTCGCCCACGGCCGCGAAGCCGTCCAGCAGCAGGTCGGCCAGTGTCGCCCGGGAGTCCGCTGGCTTCGGCACGGAGCGGACCGCCCGCAGGAACTCGGACATCCAGGCCTGGCCTGAGAACTGTGCCGCCACGAACGCGTCCAGCAGGGTATCGCGGGCCAGGCGGGTCTCGGACGGCTGGAGCATCCGGGCCGCGTCGAGCAGCACCGATGTAGCCTCCGGCATCTGCTCGGCCGCGTACAGACTCAGGCCCTCGAGCCGTCTGGCCCTCGCCCGGTCCAGCCCGTCCGCTAGGCGCGGTGCCGCCAGACCAAGCAGCGCCCGCGTGGCCGGCGCCTCCCCGGCCGCCAGCCGGTTCTCGGCGGCCGCCAGCATCCGCCGGGCCCGGTGAGCCTCGTCCGCGGTCAGCGCGGCCGCCCGCTCCAGGAAGGCGGCGCCGCTGCCCCAGCCACCACGACCGCGCGCCCGGTCCGCCGACCGCTCCAGCTCCGCGGCCACCTGCTCGTCCGGGCCAGCCGCCGCCTCGGCCAGGTGCCAGGCCCGCCGGTCCGGATCAACCTCCGGATCGGTGACCGCGGCCAGCGCCTGGTGCGCGCCGCGCCGCGCCGGGGCCAAGGCGGCGTAGTACGCCGCCGACCGGATCAGCGGATGGCGGAACCGCACCCGCGGCTCCCAGGACACCAGCCGCTCCACTCCCGCAGCTGTGCCCGCCTCAGGATCGATTCCCAGGTTCTGGGCCGCATTCCAGATCAGCGCGGGCTCCCCGGTCGGGTCGGCCGCCGCCAGCAGCAACAGCGTCTGTGTGTCGCCGGGCAGGGCCCGCACCTGGGACCGGTACAGCTCCTCCAGACGGCCTCCGAATCGCAGCGGCCAATCCAGCGGCTCCGCACCCGACAACTCGGCGGCGGTCAGCTCCGCGGCCAGCTCGACCAGCGCCAGCGGGTTACCCGCCGTGTCAGCTGCGATGCGCCAGCTCACCTGCCGATCGACCTGCGCGCCCGCCGACGTCGCCAGCAGCTCGTGCGCTGCCTCTTCTGACAGCCCGCCGACCGTCAGTTCCGACAGTCCCGCCAGCACTACCGCCCGTTCCTCCTCCTTCCGGGTCCGGGTGGCGAACACCATGCCCACGCGGTCCGCGTACAGGCGCCGGGCGACGAACCCGAGCACCTCGATCGACACCCGGTTCAGCCACTGCGCGTCATCGATCAGGCACAGCACCGGCCGGGCGGCCGCCGCGTCGGTCAGCACCGTCAGAGCTGCCATGCCGACCAGGAACCGGTCCGGCGGCGGGCCGGCCACGAGCCCGAACGCCGATCCGAGGGCCTGCCGCTGCGGCGCGGGAAGGCCCTCGAGATCGCCCAGGAACGGGACGAGCAACTGATGCAGGCCGGCGAAACCCATGTCCATCTCGGCCTCTGCACCGGCTACCCGGGCTACCTGCATGTCACCGGCCTGTCTGGCCGCCCAGTCCAGCAGCGCCGTCTTGCCGACGCCCGCCTCCCCCCGCAGCACCAGCACCCCGCTGAGCCCGTCCCGGACCGCCGCCAGCACGCCCTCCAACGAGCCGGTCTCCAGCGCCCGGCCCAGCAACGCGCTAATCGCTCTGCCCTCCTCACCCTGGCCGCGCTCAGCTTTGTATGGTGATCTCCGGCTGGTCCAGGAAACTGACCAGGAAAGGAAGTGTCCGTCGGAGCGGCCCGGGATCCCCCGCCGCGGCCACGAGTTCGCCGAGATACTCGCCGTGATTTCCGGGCACGATGAGCAGGCGGGCGTTCGGGATACGGGAGGCTAGGAGCACCGCGTGTTCGGTGCGGACCACATCGCGGTCGGCCGCTACGACGAGCGTCGGTGCGGTGATCGAGGCGACCAGGGAGTCGGGCCAGTCGGCGAAACCGGTGAGCATAAGCTCTCGATCCAGGTGAAACATGCGCTCCGCATGTGCGGGGTCGCCGCTGACCGCAAGGTCTGCCTCGCGGTAGGGCGCGGGGAGATCGGCGTAGGTCGCCCCCGCCAGGCCGTCCCAGAATCCGTCAACCATGCCGTCACGGCGGAACGGCGCAGATGCGACGACGAGCCGGCGAACCGCGCCCGGATGCCGGATGGCCAGCTGCATGCCGACCTGACCGCCGTTGCTGAACCCGAGCACATCGACCGGCCCAGCGGAGAGTTCTTCCAGCAGCGCGGCCACGCCGTCGGCGGAACCCTCAAATGATGCGGCCTGGTCACCAGATCCCGTACGTCCGTGCCCTTGCAACTCGACGGCCAGCATGCGCCGCGAGCCTTCGAGAGCCGGGATGAGGCGGCCCCAGTTGGAATCGATCGTCGAGCCGCCACCGTGCAGGAGCAGGAGGAGGGGTCCCGAACTGGGAGAAATACCGTGCCATTCGAAGTAGAGCGGGAGTCTGGCCGAGGAGTATCCGTGCTCGTCTCTCACGATCAGGAGCTTAGTAAGTGAGACAGCGAGCCGGCACCGGGCTGAGCCGCGGTCGTGCGGCGCGTTCAGCCTGGGCCTGCTGACACCGGCCCAGGCCGAACGTCGTGGGCTACGGGCTTCCTCCCCGCCGGCTGATCAGCTCGTCTTTGGTAATGCCGTACCGGGCGAGAAAGCGTTCCGCGTGGCGGTACTCGACCGGGTCCGGTAGCGCCCGGAGGGCCTCCTCGGCCAGGTCGGGCAGCGCCGCTATCCGCAGTATGTCAACCACGTGCTGTCGTGTGACCGGCATCGTTCATCGACCTTCCGTCTCGGTGCGCCGGTGCCGACCGGCGCCGTCTTCCAGGGCCTCGACCGCACCGAGAAGGTTGTGGAGGCCGATTTCGTAGCGCTGCGCATCCGCCGGATCGAACAGCCACTCGTCGAGTGATACGTTGACGGCCTCCTCCTCAGGCTGGCTTGTCCCGGCCATCACCAGCTCTGTACTGACGTTGAGTTCGAGTTCGTGCAGGAAGGCGTTCTCGCCGATTGGGGTGCTCATCTTTCTCTCCAGGCGTGACTCGGGCGGGCGGATCAGGCAGAAACGTCCTCAGGTTCGTGCGGGGATTGCCGACTTGGCGGTGGACCGGCTGAGCCAGTCCGCGAAGCGGGTAGCGCCGATGCGGGGGTTGTCGCCGGGGATGAGGGCGCGCTCATCGCTGACTTCCAGGCCGTAGTAGGGCGCGTGGACATCGGTCACGACGTGCCGCGGATCGTTGGTCGCGCTCAGGAAGCGCTGGACGAGCTCGTCCAGCCGGAACCGTTCGGGGCCGGCCAGCTCGACGGTGCCGTTGACCGGCGCGCCCTCGGCGATATCGGCCAGGGCGGTGGCAACGTCATCGGCCGCTTCGGGCTGGAAGAGGAGGGGCGGCAGCGCAACGGTCCCGTCGTGGGTGCTGGAATCGGCGATGCGACCGATGAACTCGAAGAACTGCGTCGCGCGCAGGATCGTGCTGGGGATGACCGCGGCCTTGATCGTTTCCTCCTGGGCGAGCTTGGCGCGGAAGTATCCGCTGCCTTGCAGCAGGTCCGTGCCGACGACCGACAGCGCCACGTGGTGGCCTATCCCGGCGGCGGTCTCCGCGGACAGGATGTTGTGCGCTGAGGTTCGGAAGAAGTCCATCACCTCCGCGTCACCCCAGTTGGGCGCGTTCGACACGTCGACCACGACCTGAGCGCCCGCGAGCGCTTCGGACAGTCCCTTGCCGGTGATGATGTCCACGCCCGTGGCCGACGATGCCGCCAGCGGGTCGTGGCCGTCCGCACGCAGTTTCTGGACGAGTTTCGACCCGATAAGGCCGGTGCCACCGATTACGACGATCTTCATCAGCTTTCCTTTCTTCCCGACTCAGGGGGCTCTCTTTCGGATGCGTTACTACGCAGCGTCCCTCCCGCGGCACGGCGCTCGCATCCGTCGAAGTCCCCAGGGCCGGTCCCTAGCCGGGGGTCCGCCGTCCCCCGGCGGCGCCCTCAGACAGTGGGCCGTCCGGTCACACCAGGCGGTGCCGGAGCCGCGCTCGGGAGTTGATGGCGAGCCTGGAGGACATCAAGGGCTCGCGAGCTTCGGCTCGGTGCCGATGGCCGCGCTGGTGTCCCCAGGGGACCTCACTAGGGATTCCTACGGAGGCGATCCCCGGCAGCTGAGCGCGACAGTGTTCACGTCACCTCGCGCATCCTGCGCCGGGCACACCCACGAAAGGACACGCTCATGTCACCCAGTCAGCCCGTAATCGTGCTTGTGCACGGCGCCTGGGCGGATGCCTCGAGCTGGACCAGCGTTATCAGCGAGTTGCAGCGCCGCGGCTTCACCATGTACGCGCCGCCCAATCCACTGCGCGGCCTGCCGCAGGACTCGGCCCATCTGCACCAGTTCCTGACTCAGAATGCGGCATTGCAAGGGCAGCCGGTCGTTCTGGTCGGGCACTCCTACGGCGGGGCGGTCGTCACCAACGCCGCGGTCGGTGCCCCCGGGGTCAGGGCCCTGGTGTACGTGGACGCCTTCATTCCCGAAGAGGGCGACACCATCGGCGGGCTCGCCAGCGCGGAGCCCGGATCTTGCCTGGGCAACGAGGCCTTCAACCCCGTGCCCTACCCCGGCGCAGCGTCGGGTGACGTCGACCTCTACATCAAGCCGGATCTGGTCCCCGGATGCTTTGCCACCGGCCTGCCCGCCAGCCAGGCCGCGGTCATCGCAGCTACCCAGCGGCCGCTCACGGCCAGCGCGTTCACCGAGCCGTCCGGCCCCCCGGCCTGGAAGACCATCCCGTCCTGGGCTGTGATCGGGACCGGGGACCAGGTCATCCCGCCCGCGGAGCTGACGTTCATGGCCAAGCGCGCGGGCGCCCACATCACGGACGTCAACGCGGGCCACCTGTCCCTCGTCTCCGAGCCGTCGGTCGTGATCGGCGTCATCCTCCAGGCGGTCCAGGCCACCGGATGACCCGCGAGCCTGCCCGGTGTCCCGCGAATCTGCTGCCGGGTTCGCGGGACACCGGTCGGCTCAGGCGACGCTGAAACGCTGGCACGGCAGCGCAGTGCCGTAGCCGGACCCCGAGCAGAACCGTCCAGACGGTCACCAGGCGAATACGCACCCGTAACCACGGCCGTGACCGTGATTCGCAGGCGCTCGGGCCGCGCTGCGTGATTCGCAGGCGCTCGGGCCGCGTGGCCCGAGCGCAGGTTGACTGGCCAGCCACTCTTCGCTTATATAGATATTTAACAAATAATCAAAGATTTTCTGGCATGTGACTCACCCGAAGATGAGGCTGCGATCATGGCCGACAAGTGGCAACTGATCCATCCGAACCACATCAACGCGATCGTGGATGGCTACGAAGCGACCATCGAGCACTTCCGGGACCGGGTGGGGTTTACCCTCGACCGGAGGATTCCGGACTCCGGCGATGGCACGGACGCCTGCCTGATGACCCTGGGTGGCGTGATGTTCGAGTTCTTCGCGCCGAAGGAACGGGGCGAGCGGGGCCAGGGTCGGCTGCTGGCGCGCTATGGCGATCACTACGTGGGTATCGAGTACCACGTGCCCGACGTGACGAGTGCCCGGGAATTCGCCAGGGAGAGCGGCATCCGGATCATCAACGACCTCGGCGCCGCCTTCTTCACCTATCCGGGCAACAGCTTCGGTATCGCCTTCGAGATCTATGACGGCGACTTCAGGCAGCTGGCCCAGCCCGCCCGCTACTGGGAGACTCAGCACCCGCTCGGCCTGACCGGCCTGGCCCGCCTGAGCGTGGCCGTGGAAAGCGTCGAGGCCGCGGTGACCCGGTTGCACGAGCTAGCCGAGGTTTCCGAGATCGGCCCGGTTTCACGGCCCCGGGCTTCGGCCAGGGGCGTGCAGGTGCAAGTCGGGACCGCCGTTTGGGAGCTGCTCGAACCAACCGGTGACGGGCCGCTCGCGGACTACCTCGGCCGCTACGGTCAGCGCATCCGCAGCACCGTGTTCAGGGCTGGCAACTTGACCGCGGTCGAGAAACACCTGACGGCGCAGGGTTTCGACCTCATCCCCGGCGACGCGGACGGCGCGCTGGCCATCAACCCGGCCCAGAACAAGAACCTGCTTTTGGAGTTCACCGAGTAGATAGCGCCCGCGCGGCCGCGGGACAGCGGACATGCTGGGCACCCAGTGCGGTGGCACCTGGCCAGGCAGGCCCCCGGCGCACACGCAAGCCGCCTTGCGGGAAGCCGCCTTGCGGGAAACGATCAGGCACCGGCTGGGCGTGCTGACTTAGCGGCTCCAGCATGCCACTATCGTGCCAAGGAACTTCAAATGGAACGTGACCGACGGATTCAGGGACGCCATCCGGGCCACGGTGAGCAGGCAGTCCGTGGAAGCGGCGTCCATGGCGCAGTGAGCGGGTCCTTGGTGAGCAGGTCCTTATCGTGGCGAGTTCAGCAGCGGACAGGGCTGCCGTGATCGCTAACCTGGCCTCCTTCCGGCGCATCGAAATAGCACGACCCGACCTGCGGGCCGCTTCGGTAGCGGTCTGCGTCCTGCTGCAGCAGGACGTACCCTGCCTGCTGATCACCAGGCGGGCAGCCGGCCTGCGGAATCACGCCGGACAGTGGGCGCTGCCCGGCGGAAGCCGGCCGCCGGGCGAGTCGGTCGAGGAAGCGGCGCTAAGGGAACTGCGCGAGGAAACGGGCATGGTAGCCGAGGCGGGCGATGTCCTGGGCACCCTCGATGACTACGCCACGCGGTCCGGCTTCCTCATCACGCCCGTGGTGGTCTGGGGCGGCCCGGCAGGCACCCTGGTCAGGCAGGCATCGGAGGTGGCCCGGATCCACGTGATCCCGCTGGCCGACTTCGACCGCCCGCCCGAGCTGCTGCGCATCCCCGAATCGCCCGCGCCGGTCCTTCGCCTGGCGCTGCTGGGCGGCCATGTGTACGCTCCGACCGCCGCCGTCATCTACCAGTTCTGTCAGGTGGCGCTGCACGGCCTGACCACCCGGGTGGCCCATTTCGAGCAGCCCGTATTCGCCTGGCGCTGACGCCCGCTCCGCCAGGCGGACAGAGATTCAACCGGTGCGTCGCCATGCGGCTGGCGACTTCTGGGGCTGACTTGCTGGGGCTGACTTGCTGGGAAGCGCGCCTATCAGGCACTATGTACTCCCGCCAGGGAGTGCCTTCGTGTTCGGCGGGTGCATCTGATAGCGGGGGGCCGATGCCGGGCAGCGATGAGATCCGGGACGTTCAGCGGGCGGCGTGGGCCGGGCTTTCTGCGGGCTGGGAGAAGTGGGACCCGGTCATCATGAATCAGCTGGGCCCGGTTGGCGCAGCGATGATCGGGCGTCTGGGCATCGCCGGGGATCAGCAGCATCTCGATATTGCCGCGGGCACAGGCGAGCCGGGGCTGACCATCGCCAGGCTTGCGCCGGGAGGGCACGTCGTCTTGACCGACCTTGCGGCTGAGATGCTCGACATCGCGACGCGCCGAGCGGGCGCGCAGGGGATCACCAATTTTGAGACGACAGCGTGCAGCGCTGATGACCTGCCGTTCGATGACGCCGCATTCGACAGTGTCTCGGTACGGTTCGGGTACATGTTCTTTCCCGACGTCGCCAGGGCGACCGCCGAGTTCGCGCGGGTGCTCAGGCCGGGCGGGCGTGTCTGCTCATCGGTATGGGCCGGGCCCGACCAGAACCCGTGGACGACGATCGCCATGCAGGCAATCGCGACGGAGGCGGTGCTGCCGCCACCGGACCCGGGCGGGCCGGGTATGTTCCGGTGCGCTGCCCCGGGATATGTCAGTACCCTGTACGAGACCGCGGGGCTGGTCGACGTGGCCGAGTGGGACGTCGACGTCGAACTCGTGACGGACTCGCCCGCGCAGTACTGGGAGATGATCAGCGAGCACGTCTCGCTCGCGGTCGCGGCGCTTGCGCAGGTCGGCGAACCGGCGCGGGAGCGGATCGCGAAAGCAGTCATCGCCAAGGCCTGCACCTACGAACAAGGCGGCAGGATAAGGATTCCGGGCGTGGCCCGCTGCATCGTCGGCACGAAGTAGGGACGCCCGAACCGGGGCGTTTGCGCACAGCTACCGAGCCGCGGAGCTCGTCGCGGCAGCCGGAATTAGCCGAGGCCCGGCTGACGTCGCCCAGCCGGACTCGTCTCACGCTGTGTGATCGATCCTGCTCCATCGTTGAGCGCACGCTCCCTCGCGGCGTGGATGACCAAGCATCGGCTGCGTCCCGAGCGACTCGGTAGTTCGCCCGACGGATTGACCTCCTGCGACCGCACTAGCCGGGCGAAACGGCGGAATTGCCGGCAGTTCACCCGATAGCCACCGCAGGCCGGGCGGTTTTAGCGTCAAGGTATGTCACACACCACCAAGCCGGCCCGTCTTCCGGTAGCCGGGCGCCCGCAGCAGGCCAGGATGCCCGCTCTGATCATTCTGGTGTACGCGGTTGTCGTTTACCTGCTCTTCCTGGTGGTGCTCGGCTACGCGGCTGGCTTCTTCGCGGGTTTCGGCGTGCCCAAGGGCATCGACCAGGGATCCCGCGCCGCCGTGCCGGTCGCGGTGGTCGTCGACCTGCTCTTGCTGCTGCTGTTCGCGGTTCAGCACACCGTGATGGCCCGCCCGTGGTTCAAGCGCCGCTGGACACGCATCGTGCCAGGGCCTGCCGAACGAGCGAGCTTCGTCCTGGCCGCCAGCCTGGTGCTGGCGCTGCTGTTCTGGCTGTGGCAGCCGGTCAGGCCGATCGTCTGGAGCCTGTCGGGACCGGGCGCCGGCGCGCTATGGGTCGTTTATGCGGCCGGCTGGGCGATAGCTGTCACCTCTACCTTCTCGATCAGCCATTTCGACCTGTTCGGGCTGCGGCAGGCCTGGCTGCATGCGCGGCATGTCAGGTACAGCCCGCCGCCATTCACCGAGCGCGGCATCTACGGGCGGATCCGGCATCCCCTGATGACCGGGTTCGTGGTCATCTTCTGGTCGGCGCCTGTGATGACAGCCGGGCACTTGCTGTTCGCGGCGATCGCGACCGGCTACATCCTGGCCGGCATCGCATTCGAAGAACATGACCTGATCCAGAGCCTGGGCGGCACCTACGCCGCTTACCGGGCCCGCGTGCCCGCGCTGCTCCCCCGGCCCTCACTCCGGCGCCCTCCGCTCGGGTCTTGGCTAAGCGAAGAAAACGACAGGAAGCAGGCGACATGAAACCCAGGACCGTGATCGTCCCGGCGGCGGGCCGCCCGCCGGGCCGGCGGCTGATTGGTGTCCGCGAGGGCAGGCCGGTCGTGCTGCGTGACGGGTCGGTGGTGCTGATACGGCAGGTCCGGGGCACGGACGCTCCGCTGCTCGCCGACGGCTTCGCCCGGCTCAGCGCGGCATCACGGCAGATGCGGTTCCTTGGCGTGAAGAAAGAACTGTCGGCGGCCCCCGACGGCGCCGTCCTGGTCGTGGAACCGAACGCGGCCGACGACTACGCAGCCAACCTGGCCAGTCCGCTGGCCGTGCTCAGCTACGCGGCGTCCACGTTCCAGTGCACGCCGGCCGCACTGGCCCACCCGGCGGGGTCGCGCTCGGCGCCCAGGCCGGCCCCGCAGCGGTACGGCAACTGGCCGACGACGCCGGCTTCAGCCGGTTCCGGCAGGTCGCCCAGACCCCGGTCAACGTCGTCCTCGAGCTCCGGCCATAACCGGGCACCCGCCGCTCACGAGCCTGGCGGTAAGTCCCCGCCCTGTCACCCGGCGGCATACCGCCAGACTCAGCGAGCCGCGTCCGGTGCGCAGCTGCCCGCTGCACGTCCCGGACTTCGAGGCGTCCGGACGCTTCGAGGGCACCAGGCCGTTGGTGGTGTTACAGCCTCACCGTGACCCGGCCTCTGACCGCGGGTAGCATCTTGCTGTGTCTATCGCCATCCACCTCGCCCCTGGGTGCCGACCGCGCGGCTGCCGGGCCCCCGCGCGGCGTGTGCTGGGGCGCAAGGTGCGGTACGTGCTTGGCGCCGAGGCTGGTCAGGTGAACGGGATGCGATGGTTCGGCGTCCCCTGTGCCGTGCGAGGTATCTGAGCGAGATCGCTCTCCTCGGTTCCGTCGTTCTTCCCCGCATTCGGGACGACGAGGCTTACTCAAGCTTCCCTTACCAGCCACCTAAAGCCGGGCGTGTCCCGTGCCAGGAGCGCATGTGCGATGAACAGCAAACTCTTCCTCCCGGCGTTGCCGGGCGAATCCCCTGACGGAGACGGGTATTTCGGCGCGTTCGGCGGCAAGTTCATCCCGGAGGCGCTAGTCGCCGCCGTGGACGAGGTCGCCATCGAGTACGAGAGGGCCAAGGCGGATCCCGGGTTCGCCGCGGAGCTCGAGCAACTGCTCGCCCACTACGCAGGCCGTCCGAGCGCGCTCACCGAAGTCCCCAGATTCGCCGGGCACGCTGGCGGCGCAAGGGTGTTCCTCAAACGTGAGGACCTCAACCACACCGGCTCACACAAGATCAACAACGTGCTCGGACAGGCCCTGCTGACCACGCGGATGGGCAAGCCGCGCGTTATCGCGGAGACGGGAGCCGGCCAGCACGGGGTGGCTACCGCGACGGCATGCGCGCTGTTCGGCCTGGAATGCACCATCTACATGGGGGAAACCGACATCCGCCGGCAGGCGGTCAACGTGGCCAGGATGAAGATGCTCGGTGCCACGGTGATACCGGTTACCTCCGGCTCCCGTACCCTCAAAGACGCCATCAACGAGACGTTCCGGGACTGGGTCGCCAACGTCGAGACCACGCACTACATCTTCGGCACTGCCGCCGGGCCCCATCCCTTCCCCGCCATGATCCGCGATTTCCAGCGCGTCATCGGCGTGGAGGCTCGCCGTCAGATCCTCGAGCGAGCCGGCCGCCTGCCCGATGCCGCGATCGCATGCGTCGGAGGGGGATCTAACGCCATCGGCCTGTTCCACGCGTTCCTCCTGGACACGGATGTACGCCTCATCGGCTGCGAGGCCGCCGGGCATGGCGTGGAGAGCGGAAAGCACGCGGCCACGCTGTCGGCGGGCGAGCCCGGCATCCTGCACGGCTCGCGCTCCTACGTGCTGCAGGACGATGAAGGCCAGATCACCGAGCCCTGGTCGATCTCGGCCGGGCTCGACTACCCGGGCGTCGGACCGGAGCACGCACACCTTCACGACACCGGCCGCGGCCAATACCGTCCGGTCACCGACGCCGCTGCGATGCGGGCCTTCCGGCTGCTCGCGTCGACCGAGGGCATCATCCCGGCGATAGAGAGCGCTCACGCGCTCGCCGGCGCTATCGAAGTCGGCACCGAACTCGGACCGGACGGACTGATCCTGGTGAGCCTGTCCGGCCGGGGCGACAAAGACATGGACACCGCTACGCGGTACTTCGAACAGGACGCCAACGCGGCCAGGGCAGGGGGAATCTCGAAGTGAACGGAAACCTCCAGCTCCTGGCCGACACACTGGCCCGGGCGAAGCAAGAGAACCGGGCCGCGCTGATCGCGGGCATGACAGCCGGCTTTCCGACCGTCAGCGAGGGCATCGCCGCGATCCAGGCCATGCTGAACAGCGGAGCCGACATCGTCGAGGTCGGCTTGCCACACAGCGACCCGGTACTCGACGGCCCGGTAATCCAGGCCGCCGCCGACATCGCCCTGCGCGGCGGCGTCCGGATCGCCGACGTCATCCGCACCGTGCGAGAGGCATACCAGGCCACCGGCAAGCCAGTCCTGGTCATGTCTTACTGGAACCCGATCGACAAGTACGGCGCCGAGCGCTTCAGCAGCGAACTGGCCGAGGCAGGCGGCGCAGGATGTATCTTGCCTGACCTGCCCGTGCAGGAGTCCGCGCTGTGGCGCGAAAGCGCGGCCAGGCATAGCCTCGCCACCATCTTCGTGGCCGCGCCGAGTACTACCGACGCCCGACTACGGGAACTCACCGCGGCAGGAACAGGGCTCGTCTACGCCTCATCGCTGATGGGAGTCACCGGCGTCCGGGACGCTGTCAGTACGGTCGCCAGCTCGCTCGTGCGGCGTATCAGGGTGACCACCGAACTCCCCGTCTGCGTCGGAATCGGGATTTCCAACGCTGCGCAGGCTGCCCAGGTGGCCGGCTTCGCCGACGGGGTGATCGTCGCGTCCGCGCTGGTCAAGGCTATCCTCGACGCACCCGATGCTGCCGCAGGAGCCGCGACCGTGGCGAAGCTTACCGCCGAACTCAGCCTTGCCACCCGCCGGCACCCGGATTGAAGCGTGAAGGTCGGTACCGAGGAGCCGGGACATCCTTATACATAGCGCCGGCTTGAGTTGCTCGCACTCCACAGCGGTCGACACGTTCAGTAATGCCCTCTTGGCTGGCCCCGCCGCGCGTACGCCTGACGGAACACTCTCACGTGCCCGTATCGGTCCGAGCTGGCGGGGCGCCACCGGGCGATGGGATGACTTCGCGTCGTTCATGGTGCCGCGCAAGCCGGGCGGCCGCGGATGCGTCTGCTTGGCGTACCGCAATTCCAGCCTCGACATGCCGGGCCGTATCGCGCACATGCGCGCGCTGTGTGACAGCGGACCGGGTCCCGGGGTCCTGGCGTACGTCGATGGCGAGGTCGCCGGCTGGTGCTCAGTCGCGCCGAAGTCCACCTACCGCGCCCTGGTCAACTCCCGGACGATCCCGCATGTCCGGGACGAGGATGCGTGGTCGGTGATCTGCTTCGTGGTGCGGCCGGGATTCCGGCGCCGCGGACTCATGCACCAACTGCTCGATGGCGCGGTCGAGCACGCGCACGCGATGGGCGCGGCCACTCTGGAAGGCTACCCCGTCGACCCTGGCAGCGAGCGCATCGACCAGACCAGCGGTTACGTAGGCACCGTCCAGCTATTCGAGGCACACGAATTCAAGCGCGTCCGCCAGACCTCCGGCCGGCGCGGCGGCAAGCCCCGCTGGCTCGTCCGCCGCGAGCTACCCTGACCTAGACCGCTGCCTGCTCCCGACTTCGCCGCGATGCCCGCGCCCGGCCTGCCGTGGAGGAAGCCGATGGGTGCCAGGGATTGGATGCTGGTATATGCGGAGCGGGAGGTCCAGCCGGTCCTGGCCTCCGCACCCGTGCTGGACCGGGATGCCACCTGGGTGCTAGTCAGACGGCTGTACTCATCAGCGCTGCAGATACTCGTCAGTCACACCTACAGGACACGACCCGGCGACCCGGCGGATGAAGCCACTCCATTGCGGTCACGCACTGTAATCACTAAAGTGCACCGCTTGATCAGCGGGCGCGGGCTAGCCGTCGTCTCGGCAGAGGCAGAAGGGGTGACCGGCTGGGTCGAGGAGCACTCGGACGTTCTCCTGCGGTTGGTGCGCAGCCACCGTTGCTCCGAGGGCAACGGCCTCGGCGACCGCGGAGTCGAGGTCGCCGACCTGGAAGTCGAAGTGCATCATCGGACGCTGCTCCCCGTCGGCTGGCGGCCATACGGGGGTTTGGTAGCTGGTCGCCTGCTGGAACACGATGTAGATGGATCCCGGGGGCGCGGCGAGGATGGCCGTACCTGGTTCCTCGTGCCCGATAGGCCAGCCGAGCAGCCCGGAGTAGAACCTCGCCAGTGCGCTGGGGTCCGGCGCCTCGATGGCGGTTCCCCACCACATGCCCTGCTTCCGAGATTGCACCCTGCACCTCATTCGAGAAGGATCGACCCGGTCAAGGGACGCTCGCTCGTGCCGCGCCGTGTTCAGCATGCTAGGTCAGGTTCCGGACGTTCTGCTTCCGGGTTGCTGGCGGATGCGGGTGAAACCCGATGCGAGTCCCGGAATGAAGCCCGGGCATCAACTGGCCCTGCACCGCCGGTGCGTCTGATGCGGCCGGGCGGCTGATGCCGGAAGGGGCCGTCGGAGGCGGGCTTCACTGTCCGGCGAGCTCCTCCACCACTGGCGCCAGCGCGTCCAGGTCGTCGATGAGGAATGAGCTGATGCCGAAGCGCTCGCGCAGGTCCGCGAACTTGCGCGCCAGGTCTTTGATGCTGCCGATGAACACATGCGGCGAGTCCAGGATCTCCTCGACGGTCAACTCGACGCCCGTCTGTTCACGGATGCGGTCGGCGCGGCGGCGCGCCTCGGCGCGCGGATCGTCGGTGACGACCGTCGGCCCGCCGGTGGGGTAGGTGTTGAGCTCCAGTTCGCCGAAGCGGTCACCAGCGGCCTCGCGGATCCACCTGATTTTCTCCTCGGTTGCCGCGGCCGTCAGGCTCCGGGCGTCGACGCGGGGCGCGTCGCCCTGTACCAGCCGCGGCGCCAGGCCGATGATCTGGGCTTCGCGTGCGGCCAGGGTCAGCAGGCGCTTGCCGCCGCCGCCTAGGAAGATCGGCGGGTGCGGGCGTTGCGCCGGCTTGGGCGCGCCGTCGTGGCCGGTGATGATGTAGTGCTCGCCCGAGAAGGAGAATGGCCCTTCGGCAAAGCAGCCCTTGAGGATCGTGATCGCCTCGGTCAGGCGCTTGATCCGGACACCGACCGGCTCGAAGGGAATGCCGATGGCGTCGTGCTCGGGCTTGTTCCAGCCCGCGCCCAGGCCGATCTCCAGACGGCCGCCGGACAGCACGTCGAGCGTAGCGAGGTCCTGGGCCAGTACGGCCGGATGGCGCAGGCAGACATTGAGCACGAAGGTGCCCACCCGCAGCCGCTCGCTCGCCGCCGCAACCACGGCCAGCAGCGGCATCGCGCCGTACTGCCCGATGAGATGGTCGGGCAATACGAACGTGGAGCAGCCGATGGCCTCGGCCTTGCGGGCGAGGGAGGTCAGCTCGGCGAAGCCGGGGTAGTCATCGACCGTCGCGAGAAAGCGGAAGGGACGCATGGCAGCAATCCTTCTGGTCGGGGCCTATCAGTTCGCGGCGAGGCAGGCATTGATGGTTCAACACCCCAACCTCCCCGGGCAGCGTACGACGCGGGCGGGCCTGAACGGATCACCGGGATGAACAGGCCCAAGCTGCTATGCGGCACCAAGGCGACGGGCCGGTCAGCTGACATCTGCCTGAGCTCGTGGCACACGCCGCTGACAACGCGCAGCCACATGGGTCACCGTCGCCGCTCACCTGCAGCAGGCAGGGAACCTGGATCCCGTATCCCGCCGCCCAAGCCCGATACGCCAACGCCCGGAACCGCCTAGTTGGCGCAGTTTCCAGCCGTCTGGCATGGCTGACCGCAGCGCTCATACCCGGGTGATATGCGCGCATACCCAACCTGGCCAGCGAGCTGAATGGTGCCCGGTCGAGCCGGTGAGCGCGATCGTGGCAGGCCGCGGATGACGCCTTCCCGCGGGGAAGTTCAGGTGCACGGGTTCCGGTAGGTGATTCCCGGGACGTATTTTGTCCATTCGGCTGCGGTGATCGGTGTGACGATCAAGGAGCAGATGTCCTTTTTGGCCGTGGCGGGGTCGGTATCCCAGAGGCGGACCGTATCGTCATCGCTGCCGGTGACGACCGTGCCCCCTGTTCGGGTGAATGTGACAGACCGCACGGTGTTCTGGTTCCCCGTCAGTGTTGCCACGTGGGCGGGGCGCTGTAGGTCGCTGACATCCCATAGCCATGCAGTGTTGTCGGCGTTGCCGGTGGCAAGTGTCCGCCCGTCATGGCTGAACGCAACCGACTCCATGGCAGAGCTTCCCTGAAGAACTGTGAGGCCGGTAGGCTTCCCTGGGTTGGTGATGTCCCATAGGCGTGCTGTGGAATCGTCGCTGGCTGTAGCCAGCGCGCGCCCGTCGGGGCTGATGGCCACCGCATTGACCACGTCGGTGTGGCCTTTCAGCGTGGCCAGCTTGACCGGGTGTCGGGGGGCGCTGACGTCCCACAAGATGACGGTGTGGTCGTCGCTGCCAGAGGCTAGCGTGCGCCCGTCAGGGCTGAATGCGACGCTGTTGACCGACTGACTGTGTCCTATCAGTGCGGCCAGCTTGACCGGGTGCCGGGGGGCGCTGACGTCCCACAAGATGACGGTGTGGTCGTCGCTGGCGGAGGCTAGCGTGCGCCCGTCAGGGCTGAATGCAACTCCGTTCACTGCGTCGGTATGCCCGCGGAGAATAACCGGCTTTCCGGGATGGTACGGGTCGGTGATATCCCACAGTTCAACGGTGCCATCCTCGTTTGCGGCGGCCAGGTAGTGTCCGCTCGGGGAAAAGGCCAGCCCGCGCACCTCATTTGCGGGGCCTATCGGTTGCGCGATCGCAGCGAGGTGGTAAGGGTCGTTTGTGTCCCAGATGGATATGGTTCCGTCGGCGTACCCGGCAGCGACCAGTGGCGCGGCTGGGCTTGCCGCGACGGTGTAAACGATGCTGGAGGCGCTGGGAGAGAATTTTGTGCTTGCCGGGTGGCGAGGGTTAGCTATATTCCATATCCGAAGTGTCGTGTCGGCGCTGCCGGTGATGACATTCCCGCTAGGAGTGAACAGGACTGCATAGACGGTATCAGTGTGCCCTGTGAGAGTAGCGATGGGGTGGGGCCTGTAGATGTTGGAGACGTCCCAGATCCGCGCGGTGTCATCAGCTGAGCCGGACACCAGCCGCCGTCCGTCCGGGCTGATGGCCAGCGACCAGACGGCGTTCGTATGGCCGGTCAGTACGGCCGCATTGACAGGCCGTCGCGGATTGGTGACATCCCATAGCCGGATCGTGTGGTCGAAGCTACCGGTGGCAAGCCCCCTACCATGAGGGCCGAAAGCGACCGCGTAGACGGGCTGATTGTGCGCAGTCAGGCGGGCCATGATCACCGGGTGCTGCGGGCGGGAGACATCCCACAAGATGGCAGTGTGATCGTCGCTACCGGTGGCCAATAGCGGCCGGACAGGGCTGAACGCGAGAGTCTCAACCGCACGGGTGTGGCCGGTGAGCGTTGCGATGGTGACCGGATGCCGGGGGTTGCTGATATCCCACAACCGGACGGTATGGTCCGCGCTCCCGGTGGCCAGCATCCGGCCGTCGTGGCTGAAGGCCACTGAGGTCAGGGAATCGGTGTGGCCAGTCAGGACCGCGACGCTGACCGGGTGAGCCGGGTTGCTGACATCCCATAGCCGGGCGGTGCGGTCGTCGCTGGCGCTGGCCAGCAAGCGCCCGTCTGGGCTGAAAGCCACAGCAGTCACGGCGCCAGTGTGATCGGTAAGGGTGGCTGTTCCACGGAGTGTGAACAGCAGGATCGTGTCATTTGCTGTCGCTACCGCAAGGGTCCCGTTGGGCGCGTTATACGCCAGGGCGTATACAGGTCCGGGATACCCGAGTAGCCGGGTACCCGAGGGACTGGCTGATGCGCTGAGCAAGGCACTGCGGGCCTCAGCCGTCGAAGCGGTCTCGAACGCGGCCACGCTCAACTGCATGGCCAATGTCGGGTTACTCGCTGTGTCGAGAGCTGCCTCGGCCGCCAGCTGGCGCGAGGTCGCGATGTGGCTCTGGTTGACCGCCTGGTTCCGGAGCACGAACGCGGTTACCGCAAGCGCGCTCACGATAGCCAGCGCCGCCGCGGTAATTGCGCGTGTCCGGCGCAGCCGGCGGACCACGTGGCGGCGGCTGACGAGTACGAACCCGTTATCCAGTGCGGTCGGCTCGGGCCGCTTTCCGGACTGGCGTGCCAGCCACTGCTCGGCCGCCTCAAGCTCGCTGCCCGCCAGCAGGAAGCTGGCGTCACGCCCATGATTGTCCCACTCGATCGCCTTCAGGCCCCACTGGGTGTGCTCGCGGACCCATTCCAGATCGGTGTCTATGGCCGAGACGAGAAGATCCGACGAAGCCTCGAAATTCTCCTCAAACCTACCGCGTGGAGGGACGAACTGGAAATCCTCCAGCCCCGGAGGGAGCGTATTGCGATCAACCGAGCTGGCAACGACCGGGATGACCCGCTTATTGAGGCTAACTGCATGATCGAGTTCCGTACGACACTCTCGCGAGGCGGCCGAATAAGCACTTATCACGAAGATGAAGGTATCTGAGCCCTCGATTGCCCGCTGAAGCGCCGACTTCCATCGTTCCGCCGGGTGAATTCCGGATTCGTCCAGCCACACGTCCTTCCCGCGCTCTTGAAGCGCGGTGCGCAGCCTCAGCGCGAATTCACGATCCTGATGCGAGTACGAGATGAACACGTCATGGCGAAGATCAGACGGTTCCTCAATGCCCGATGACTGCTCAGCCTTGGTGATCGCCGACCCGGAGATGCCGCGCATATCGTGCCGTGCCTCCGCGGTCCCCGATGGTGGCTTGGCTGCGTCGCTCACGTCATTCCACATCCCTGGTCACAGCGGTCCCGCACTCGCGGCACGCCTGCGCGACTTACGAGGGAGCCCAATAGGTAGTTCCGAGATACACCGCCATCGAAACCTTGTCCACTGCCTCGCGCTGGCATTCCCTTTCACGTGGACCGCGAGGCGGTACACGGTCACCTGCCAACAGCTCCAAATGGCTTCCGAGCTGGCCTGCAGGCGCAGTGCCAATGCCAACACGCCCGCGTGGGATGGGCCCAGATCGCCCGGCAAACCGAGAGGCTCGATGCCGACGTACGGCGGCGCCGGGCCGCACGCCGCCCGAGGGCAAGGTTTCCACCTACTCAGCGGCTGGATGTGCAACGCCATGGCCTTGTGACGGCACCAGCAATCCCGGCTATGGGGTGGGCGTGGCAGCCGCTGACCGGCCAGGATCCGGTCGGGACCGGAGGATCCAGATGAGAGGACGCCGGCGAGCTCGCGGCATCCTTCCGGGTCTGCTTCATCGCGGACATCGTGCTCGTCCTCACCGCCGCCGCGCCCGCATGGCCGTGAGCAGGCCGTCGTGTTCACCGGGGCGGACGCGGCCAGCTGGTTTCAGCGCCGCTCCAGTGCCGCTCCAGCGCTGTTCTTAATTGTGGGCACAGGGACGGCGGCCGGCCGGAGCCTGACATGGCGGGGTCTTATAGGTATTCACGGCGGTCCGTCGGCGTGTCGGCATGGCGGCAGGTTCTCGGACAGGGGGAACGCAGGTCTTGTGTACGTGATCGAGAGCTTCCTGGCCCGCATCGCGGCGGTCGTGAACGGCCAGCCGACGGTCAGCGCGTAATGCGGCGCCTCATGGGCCGGTGGGCCGGGGAGCCGGGGAGCCGGACAAATAGTCCCGCAGGTCAGAGAGGGAACTAAGGTGAAATTCCGGATGACGCGCCGGCGAGCGGCAGTGCTGCTCGCCTTTTTGGCCATGCTGCTTGGCATTCCCCTTACCGCTCCGGCGTCGAATGCCGCCGCGAGTACCGGCTGGATCAGGCTCGGCAACCTATCGGCGACCACGTCCGCCGTGGACATCTACGTATATTCGCCCGGCGATTCCAGTCCCCGGTTCGTTGTCCACGATGTTGCCTACGGAACGGTATCGGCGTATAAGTCCGTCAGCGCCGGACACTACAGCATTAAGATGCGGGCAGCCGGGTCTGCCGCGTCGAGCCGGCCAGCCCTGTCCGCCGGTGTCACGGTCCAGGGCGGCAAGGCGTACACGGCGGCCGTTCTCAGCGCGAAGGGCCAGGCGGCACAGCTGAAGATCCTCGATGACCAGCTGACCACGCCCGCGGGCAAGTCCCTGGTCCGGGTGATCCAGGCCTCCGGCAAGCAGGATGCCGTGAAGTTCCACTGCAGTTGCGCACCGGGCGCGGCGGGGGACATCGTGTCCAAGGCGCCGCCTGGTTCGGTGAGTTCCTACGCGGCCATCCCGGCTGGTACCTGGACCATGTCCGCGACCGGGTCCAGCGGGCAGGCGGCCCTGCCCGTCAGGCTAGCCGGGAACACCGTCCACACGGAGGTCGTCCTCGACGGCTCCAACGGCCTGGAAATCCTCAACCTGACCGATGCCGCCGGGGCCGACCGGCCGCCCGCGGGCGGCGTGAACACGGGATTCGGCGGCACCGCGCCGCACGGCCCGGGGTCACCGATCCCGTGGCTAGCGGCCATCGGCGCCGGGCTGCTGCTCGTCGTGACGGGCGGCATCGGGCTGGCCCGCAGCAGGCAACGCCGCCTGACCACCCAAGCGTAACCACGCTCAGCAGCAGGCCGGCCGCGATCGCCTTCGCGGCCGGCCTGCTGCATAACACCAGCCCAGCCCGCCGGGGTAACATGCGTTGCGATCTCCAGCCACCACTCGCGCACCTTAAGCGATCCGTGGCCTGCTGAGAAGTTCCGCGCGTCGCGTCGTACGGTCAGCGCAATGTCGCCTGTTGCCTTCGGTGCGGTTGCTCTGGTGAGCATAGAGATCTATACCCGTCTCCCTGGCTTCAGCTTGGCGATATGAGCGTGCGCGGGGTGCCGGGCGGGGACTGCGGTGGTGGTGCCCCTGTCTGGCTGGATGGTGCCGTGCCGCCTGGCGGTGCTGGCGGCTTGGCCTGAGCCTGCGGCTAGGCTGTCGGCCGGGCCGCAGCCGGGCTAGCTGAAGGGAACCGGGATGAACCTCGCGGGTAAGGCCGTCATCGTCACGGGCTCATCGAGCGGGATCGGCGCGGCGATCGCCCGGCGTCTTTCCGGCCTCGGTGCCGGGATCGTGGTCAACTCGGCGTCCTCGGCCGAGGCGGGCCGCCGCATCGCTGCGGAACTGGGCGATGCGGTCTACGTCCAGGGGGATATCGGTGATCCGGCCACGGCTGCCGCCCTGGTCTCAGCGGCAGGGCAGCGGTGGGGGCGCCTTGACGGCCTGGTCAACAACGCCGGGGTCACCGTGGACGTGCCGCTGCCGGACATCGCCGCGGTGACGGCCGCTCACTGGGACAAGGTCCTGCGCACCAACGTGGTCGGGACCTTCCTGGTCAGCCAGGCTGCGCTCCCGCTCCTGCGGCAGGCCGGCGACGGGTGGATCATCAACATCACCTCGCTCGCCGGGATCCGGCAGACGGGCAGCTTCCTGCCGTACGCCGTGTCCAAGGCCGCTCTGAATCACCTCACCGCGATCATGGCCAAGCACGCTGAAGGCGGTGTCCGCATCAACGCCGTCGCCCCCGGCCTGGTCGCCACTCCCTGGACCGAGCAGTGGCACGAGCGCAAAGCGGGCGTGGAGCAGATCGCGCCGCTGCACCGGGTCGCCACCCCTGAGGACATTGCCGAGGCATGCGTAGCGATCGCCACCACCCGCTACGCCACCGGCCAGACCCTCGTGGTGGACGGCGGCCTCGGGCTCACGATCTGACCGCCCAGAAGTTACAACGGCCCCACGCCTGGCCCGGCTCTCCGCCAGCAGATACCCGGCTGGCGGAAGGAGCCGCCCAGCGCCCTCTTGACGCCGGAGCGGGGCCCGCCGCCATGACCGTCCCGCCGTGAAATCCCAGGTCACAACCTCACCGAAGCGAACACGCCCTGAAATACGCGGCGCCGGGTCCAGGGCAGGGCCCGACGTTCAGGTCCCGGCTGGAATACGGTGGCGTGCAGTGTTAGCGGGGAATTCCCGGCGAAGGGCCATGCCAGGGCCCGGCCCGTGTCGGCCTGGTGCCGGCCGGCCGGCCCGCTGACGCGCTGCCGATGCTCGGCTGGAACGACGCGCTAGTCACCGCGGTGCCTAAAGCCGCCGTGCTGCGCTCCTGGGAGGACCGCTTCGGCGCCCGGCTCCTGCGGGTCGGGCTCGCCGAGTTCAGGGTCCTGGCGCGGCGGCCACCGCGCGCCCTGGAGTCAGCCCAGCACGTGGCCGCAGAGCAGTGGGCGTTCTGCAACGAATTCGGCGGCACCGGCCTGCACGACGTCTCCGGCATGACTGCGAGCCTGATGAACTCGCCAGTCTGGACCTTCTGGTGGGACTGAGCGCCCGTCCTGAAGACCTAAAGTACGTGGCGTCGTTATGTGATCGTGAAGGCCTGCCGAGAGGGAAGGCCCCGGGAGGACGGCGCGCTGCGCGGGGCGGCTCAGCGTGCCGCGCTGTGGCGGCTGGCGGCCCTGGTTGCCGTCGCCGTGGTGGCCGGCCGGAGCGTGGAGCGGCCTGCTGCGGTGGTCATGACGACGGCTAGCCAGCGGCGGGGTAGCCGACTGAGCGCAAGTACTCGCGAGCCTGCGCCACGGCGGCATCGACATCGGACAGGCCGAGGCCGACGATGTAGTCCTCTGGGTTCCCTTTGCCGTCGGTGTCATAACTGAGCACCCAGCCGGATCGCCAGCCGCGGCCGACCGGGTAGCGCTCGTGCCAGACGAGCATCGGCGTCAGGTTGCCGTCGAATACCAGGTCGCCGGGATCCAGGTCATCCTCGAACACCCGGCCGCTCGGGTCGGGCGGGACGATCACCCGGACGACGGGCAGTTCTTCCTCGCGGAGCTGGCCGATCTCGCCGGTCGGGTTAGCCACAAGCAAAGTCAAGCATGTTTGCTGGGGAGCATCGTGAACTGGACCGCTTGACCACGGCCGGCGCAGCCTCCTGTGGCTTTGTCGATCGGGAGCTTGACACTGAGTGATGGGGAAGGACAGGAGAATGCGCACAAGGCCGTTCGGCTACCCGATCCCCGATCCCGGGCCGGGCGCTGCGGTCGGCCGGCGTGACCGACGGCGCTGGCCGGTTAGGGTGGTTCATGCCGGTATTCGCGTCCTATGACGGAACTGAGATTGGCTACCGCGTCCTCGGCGACGGTCCGCCGCTGGTGTGTCTGCCGGGCGGCCCAGGCCGGGCAGCCGAGTACCTGGGTGACCTCGGCGGCGTCAGCGCATCACGCCAGCTGATCCTGCTTGATCCCCGCGGCGTCGGGCTGTCCGCCGATCCGGCGGACCCCGCCACACTCCGCGTTGACCTGCTCGTCCGCGATGTCGATGCGCTCCGGGGCCATCTGGGCCTGGAGCGCATCGATCTCTTGGCTCACTCGGCCGGGGCCGTCCTCGCGACGCTGTACGCGGCGGCATATCCTGAGCGCCTTTCCAGGCTGATTCTGGTCACGCCGGGCCTGGCTGCGGTTGGCGTCGGGGCCACCGAGGAACAGGTCCGCACCGCTATCGGGCGGCGGGCGGCCGAGCGCTGGTACCCGGTGGCCCTCGCCGCGATGGAGAAGTTCATCGCCGGCGATCTGTCGACCGAGACCTTCGGGGCATCCAGGCCGTTCTTCTACGCCCGCTGGGACAACGCGTCCCAGGCGCACGCGACGGTCGGGGTCGCCCAGCGCCACGCGGCCGCGCGGAAGGGATTCTTCGCCGGAGCACCCTTCGACGCGCCATCGACCAGGGCTGCCCTGAAGGAACTTACGGCGCCTGTTCTGCTGTACGCGGGAGACCTTGACCCGATCGCTACACCCGCCGTGGTACGGGAAGCGGCGCCGCTGTTCAACGACGCCACCGTCGTCGTCCAGCCTCATGCAGCGCACTTTCCGTGGGTCGATGACCCGGCGGCATTCGCCGCAGCCATCGGCTCGCTCCCCGGTTAACCGGCGGCCAGAGCCGACCCCGGGACCGGGGTGAAGACCCTCCTGCCTGGCCCGGTCGGCAAGTCACGGTCGATCCCAGGCAGCGGTGCCCCCGCGCAACTGCGCTGCCCGCCGAACTCAAGAACCCCGAACGCGGCTTCGAACCAGACCCCGAGCGGCTGGATGAGTTCATCAGCGTCCAGCTCAGCCAGGACGCCCACGAACGCATTGCACGCGCATTGCACTACAAAGATCCCGGCATCAACGCCATCTAGGTATCAGCGGATCACCGGCACCGCCTGCCGGTAGCAGCCAGAGCGCGCCGCCCACGGCGGGAGCCCAGCTTGCGGGGGCGCAGCCACAACAGCCGGGCCACGAAGAACACCGTGCCCTCTCGGGCGTCGAGCACGGCGGTGTATATCACGATGGTGTCCACGTGAAGCCCCCTATGAAGTTGATCTCTAGTCAAGACCTTCTTCTACCAGGGGCTTCACGCCGTTCGACGGCAGGGCTGGAGATCGGGGTAGCGACGTCAGACCCCCGCGCCACTACACACGGTCGCCCGGTTACAGGGAAGGTTCACTGCCCAGGCGCCAGCACCGGGCTGTTGTGATAGGCGGCGATCAGCCACTGGCCGTCCCGCTTCTCGAAAACCCAGGTCGCGTTCACCTTACCCGTGTCCGGAACCTCGGTCTCGCCGGCGAACAGGATGCCGGATTCGCTGACGACGATCGCGGCGTCCCTGCCGACGAAGCGGAGGCTGAGCTGCTTGTTGTAGGTTGAACTGCCCTTGAGTGGCCCCTCGAAGGCCACGGCCATGTTCTCGCGGATGACGTCACGGCTGTCGCGGAGCGAGCCGGTCATGATGGCGGTCGCGTCCGGGCTGTAGTTGGCGACCATGCCGTCGGCGTCGCCAGCCTCCCACGCCTTGTAGGAGTCAACCAGTACGGCCTGGATGGCGGCCTCGTCTTCCGCATGAATGTCTGACATCGGATTCTCCCTCGTGATCGGTTCGCCCGGCGTATTCCGGCGAACTCGTCAGTACATACCGGCGGTGGGGTCGGAACTCATCGCGCCCGCGGTAAAGAGGTGTTGAGGCGTGCTCGACAAAGAGAGGTCGCCGGGGCAACGAACCACGGTTCCCGTGGCGCCCTCCGGCGCCCATGCTGACCTACAAGCTCACAAGCACTCCAGACGGGACGGCGTCCAGCCGGACAGACACCCGCATCGTCCACCCACGCCGGGCCCGTGACCAGCCACCAACCCGGCCGCACCCTGGCTAAACACAAGACCCGACGGTGACAAGTCCCTGGGCGTCGAGTCCGGCCGCCAGACCGAAAGACGCGAAGACCTCGGAATCCTGGAACACCGAATTCCGGCTGATGCCCTCGGCGGTGACGGTGAAGATCTGGAGCGTGTGCAGCTCGTATCCGCCACCGACGCGCCGATAGGCGGCGAAACCGGGCTGGCCGTTGGCCGTGACCGCCTTCAGATACCAGTCCGTTCCGGCCTGCCCGAAGACCCACTCCATGAACAGGCCGTAGTTGCCGCGGCCGACGAACCAATTGAGCATCGGCGGCATCTCCATGAGCACGTCCTCGGTGAGCAGCCGCTTGAGACCCTCGACGTCGGCGCGCTCGAACGCCTTCATGTAGCGATCGACCCAGGCGCGCTGCTCGGCCGCGGACGGCTCGCTGAGGCCCTCCTGCCGGACCCCGGCTTCCTTCACCCGGGTACGCGCACGCTGCAGGGAACTGTTCACCGATACGACGGTAGTGCCGAGGATTTCCGCCGCCTCGGACGCGGAGAAGCTGAGCACGTCACGCAGGATCAGCGCGCCACGCTGACGCGCCGACAGGTGCTGCAGGGCGGCGGCGAACGCCAAGCGCAGGCTGCTGCGGTCGATCACGGCTCTAGTCGGATCGCCCGCGTCCAGCAACGAGTCCGGCAAAGGCTGGAGCCAGGCGACGTTCTCTCCCCGGACGAGCGGCCCGAGCGGGTCCGACGCGGCCACCAGCCCCGACGGCAGCGGCCGGCGGCCGC
>WNGL01006949.1_pt1 | contig 26848 bp, 18 predicted proteins | sample 5400591 | NCBI WGS metagenome assembly WNGL01 (sample SAMN13153377, study PRJNA577476) | soil metagenome | isolation source: 80 cm soil or saprolite under Garry oak tree replicate 1 | place: USA:California | collected 2016-06-15 | reverse complement strand
CCAGGTAGACACGGGCGAAGCCTCCTTGCCCCAACAAACGCAGCAGGTAATAGTTGCCAAGCCTCTGCCCCTCATGTCCTGAACGATCCGACATCTTTTACCTCCTCCTGAGAAATCGATTGACACCGCTGCTCCACAATCTCACTATCCCCATTCTCCCCATTCCCCTATTTGCTCTTCCTTTATGATTATATATCTATTTATCGATTTAATGGAAGACTTTTCTTGACTCCTCACTGCCTTGAAATGCGGTATATTACTCGTCTGAACAAAAACGCATATAATCATATCACCTGAACTAATCAAAAGAAAGGAAAATTTTCATTCACATGAGCACCCTGACCCTCCTTGGCACCGGTACCTGCCAGATCGAGCATGAACGACGAGCCTCCAGCGTCCTCATCGAATTGGATGGAACCTCTATCCTCTTTGACTGTGGGCATGGCATCCTGCAGCGGCTCCTGGAGGTTGGGGTACAGCACAAAGACCTCCAGCACGTTGTCCTGTCCCACTTTCATCCCGACCATGTTTCCGACCTGGTTCCCCTGCTTCATGCCGGAGCATGGTCGAGACGAAACCAGCGCACCTCTGATCTGCATATTTATGGGCCGCCGGGTGTCCAGGACCTCTTCAACAAGTTTGTCGGTATGTTCGGTACCAATGCTTTTCAGCAACCAGGGTATAGCATCGTGGTACATGAAGTGACTGAAGAGCAATTTCAGATTGGCCCATATCACTTCGATTTCATCAGTCTGCCACCAGCCGGAAATCATGGATTGCGCTTTAGATGGAGAGGGAAGACATATGCTCTCACAGGTGATTCAAATTTCCACGAAGCAGAGATAGCCTTTCTGAAAGATGTTGACCTTGCTGTGATAGATTCAGGCCATATAGAGGATGTAGATATTGTTCAGCTTGCAGTAATATCTCAAGTGAAGACGATAATATGCTCACATCTGTACAGAGAAATCAATGCCCAACGCCTGCAAGAGCTGGCGGGGGCTGGGGGCTACCAGGGAACTATTTTAGTTGGGCGTGATCTAATGTCGTTTGTTCTGTAGGAAAGCTTGATATTCAGACCTGCAACGGCGCTCGGTCGCGCCTGGGCTTCGCCTCAGCAGGTCAGATAGGAATTATCCAATGGCCTTCCTAGTGCGAACTATGAAGCAATCCGATATAACCAGGAGAAGCGATAATGAACGAGAGTGAGGAAATTCCTATCACCGACTATCAAGCCCTGGCGGAGTTTCGCTACCAGATTCGACGCTTTCTGCGCTTCAGTGAGCAGATGGCTCGTGCTGCTGGCATTGAGCCACAACAGCACCAGTTGCTGCTGGCAGTGAAGGGTTTGCCAGAAGGAAGAAGAGCGATCATTGGCGAACTGGCCGAGCGATTACAGCTTCAACATCACAGCGTGGTTGAACTGGTTGATCGGCTGGAAGAGCGTGGTTTTGTTCAGCGTAACAGAGATGAGGGAGATCAACGGCGGGTACTGGTCAGGCTCACGCCAGCAGGGGAAGAGGTGCTACGGAATCTCTCACTCTACCATCGTACCGAGCTGGGCCTGATCGGGCCAACCCTGGTGCAGGCGCTGAAAGCACTTCTTGAAGATAGTTCACACTCATGAGTGAGATATCAAACGACAGAAGATCAAATTTCGTTGGGATTCACTCCAAGGGCACGCAATTTCTCAGCCAGGGCCTCAGCTTGAGTGAGCCGTCGTTGATTATTCCGATCATAGAGTCGAAGGTACTTCCCGTCCGGGACCAGCCAGCTGTCCAGATGAGAACTCCACAGCCGCCCTTGGGGATCAGCAGCAATCTCAACCATCTCGCCTCGTATTCGATCGAGTTGCCATCCTCGGAGCCGCTGGGAGGTCTTGTGCCAGAGGGGAGGATCATTGGGATCGTAGACATAGTATACTTCTACGCCCATGTTGGCATACCGACCGGGTTTCTCTTCCACATCCTTGCGCCAGGTCTCCTTGGAGGCAATCTCAAAGACAACTTGAGGTGCTGGTCCCGTTCGACCTATCGTCCAACTGCTCCCATCCTCCGGTTCGGGAACGCCCTTAATCACAGCAATATCTGGCGCGACAGGGTATTCGTTCGGATCGAGTGTTTGATAAAAGTTGAGGTTGTCACTAATTGCACATGCCTGCTCATGAAAGAGCCATTGAAGGACCAGCACCAGGTAGCGCACGAGCCGCCTATGAATCCACGTTTCCCCCATCAAATCCTCCTCAGTGGGGTGCGTGTCGTAGTAATATTGCACCTCGTCTCCGATTTTCTTCACCGTGGTGCGCTCCTTTCCTGAGCCAAGAGGACGATTACAAATCGCCGACGCCCGCCCTTCCTGATGTGCTACGTCTGGGAGGTACTGTGGTCATCTCCATCATACCATACGGCCTCTGGACTTACAAGGAATGGACATGCCTCATCTAATAGCACAATAGTCCCGAATACTCTCTTCCGCACCTGGCATTTACTTGCCTATACCTGTGCCATTAGGAAAAGAGTAATGCCTGGTATAGCTCCAATGATACACCATGGTATACTCCGAAAAAGATACACGATGAAACAAGAGGTAGAGCGAACATGGTAGTGCCCGGGTCATTCAGATCATTTGAAAAGCTGGTTGGGCTGAAGCTGGGTAGATATTTCCTGGAACGGCTTATCGAGGAGAACGAGCTAGGTCCCGTTTTCCTGGTACGCAGACGAGCGGAGGCAAGAACATACCTCCTACGCATCCTGACCACACCAGCTAAACTCTCACCAGAGGCTCATATCGTCTATCTTGGGTACTTTCAGCAACTGGCGAAGAAGATAACCGCACTGCACCATCCGAATATTTTGCCACTGCTTGATTACGGAAACACGGGAGCCTGGGAAGCTGGCTCTGCCTATCAAGGGCTAGCCTACCTGGTACTGCCACACCTTCCCCTCCTGCCACTCAGTAACGGGCTAATTCCGCCTGCTTCGCTCGATCTCTTAACGGTTGGTCGCTACCTGGATGAGATTGTCACAGCCCTGGAATATGCCCACCAGCAAGGAGTACTCCATCGCAATCTGACAATCGATAGCATCTTCAGCATACGCGATGAACGGTTAGTCATTGCAGATTTTGGAGTCATGCGCATGCTCGAGTTGAGTCAGCAAGAAGGGGAAGAGTATCCGTTCCTGGGCAGTGGCGAAGGCACAGCTCCTGAGCAATTTCTTGGCATCTCTATCGATACATACACTGATATGTATGCCCTTGGTGCTCTTCTCTATCGCCTGCTGACCGGTTCTCCTGTGTTTGCAGGGAAGACCCGCGATGAAATTGCCCAGCAGCACCTGCACTCCCCCGTTCCACCGCTGGTCGGAGATCAATTTATCGGACTCAAGCCTGATCTATTTCTGGGTCTGAACAGACTGATTGCCACAGCCCTGGCGAAGGATGCGTTGCAGCGTTTTCGCTCACCGGGAGAGCTTGCCGATACCTATCATCAGATTGTTGGATCTAATGGAACCAGGGTGAATGGGCAGGCTGGTACCGCCAATCAGGGCGACCGTGGTATTCCAGGGCGGGGGCGAGATATCCCAGGGCGGAGCTTGTCTCTGCCCCGACTATACACGGACCAGGACCACCACCTCTTGCGGGCCGCGCATCCGGGGGATGGTGAAGCGCCGCGCCTGGGGGGCGATGAAGGGTCCTGGGGAGACTGGGAAACGCAAAATCTTGGTGTTCGCCCTCAAACCCGTATCTCCCGTCGTCGTGCTCTGTTGCTTCTGGGCGCTGGTGGGGGAGTGGCTGTCATCGGGGCTACTGCATTCCTTGCGCTTCCCAATAGTAAACACCCCGGCTTGCTTATCCATTTACCCGATAATCGTTTCGTTGCCTTTGATGCGCGTTGTACACACGCAGGCTGTGCTGTTGACTATATTCCGGCAAGTAAGCTTCTTGTCTGTCCCTGTCATGAGTCGGTCTTTGACCCCGCCAGGAATGCTGCTGTCGTCAAAGGGCCAGCGCAAAAACCCCTCGCGCCAGTGAAGATCAAGGTGAATGCAGATGGCACTATCTCGGTGGTATAGGAGGCTGGATCTATGATGACAGAAGCACAGCGGTCCTTGGGGTCACTCCTACCAAATATGAAACACGAACCCCGACCGTCATATGGTAGGGGCAACCCTCGCGGTCGTCCTTCCTATGTAATTGTTGGCAATGGCATCACCGGTGTGACTGCGGCTGAAGTTCTCCGTGCTGAGGATGCTACGGCAAAGATCACGATTATTGCAGATGACCCATTCCCGGTCTACTATCGTCCTGCACTCAAAGATTACCTGGCTGGACGGGTGCACGAAGAAAAACTCTGGGCACGCCCAACGAGCTTCTACCAGGATGAGCGAGTCCGCTTCGTTCCCGGTCGCGTGGTAAGCATCCAACCCAACGAGCATACACTACAACTTGAAAGAGGATATCGCATTGGTTATTCTCGATTGCTGCTTGCCAACGGTGCGCGTGCCAGTTGCCTGAATTGTCGCGGCCTCAATCTAGCGGGTGTTACCACATTGCGTAGCGTGGCCGATTATCAGTCCGTTTTGAGCCGACTTGAAAGGGCACGACGTGTTGTAGTGAGTGGCAGCGGCACGCTGGCACTGGAAACAATAGAGGCACTGTGCCATCGCGGGTACTCAGTGACACATCTCTTGCGCCGCCAGACCCTCTGGTCAGAGGTATTGGATGAGACAGCCTCTGACCTTGTGCTTCAGCAGGAGCGACGGGATGGTGTTGATGTGCATCTCGAAGAGGAGATTGTTGAGATCACGGGAAGGAGTGGGCAGGTCAGTGGAGTAGTGACTACCAAAGGTGTGCATATTCCCTGTAACCTTGTGATTATTGCTATTGGCATTGACCCGATCGTCGACTTCATCAAGGGGAGTGGGATTGCTTGTGGGCGCGGTGTAAAGGTAGATGCCTGCATGCGTACCAGCACTCCCGATATTTATGCTGCAGGTGATGTGATCGAGACCACAGATGCACTGACCGGGCGCATTCGTGTAATGGGTCAATGGTATCCGGCCATCGTACAGGCGCGTGCTGCTGCATATAGCATGCTGGACATACTTGATACAAGCTCACCTTTTCGTATGAGCACATTTTACAATGCCACCTTCCTGTACGGACTGGATTTTGCCTCGGTCGGGTTGACCAGGAGCGGTCGGGGCTACCAGGAGCTTGTAGCTGATCCCCAGCCGCGCACCTATCGCAAAGTTGTGCTCAAGGATGGAGTAGCTGTTGGAATGCTGTCACTCGGCAATCGCAAAGATGCACTGGCTTTCAAACGTGCTATCGATTATGGCGTGAACCTGGCGCCTGTTGTCTCCATCCTCTTTGCCGACAATTTTAAGCTGGGTGAGTGGCTGGACCACCAGGGCGTGCCACCACCCGTTCTTGGTGTGAACCGAACGTAGGGATAGATTATGGGAACACAACTATCGAATAAAAAGCCTGTTGTTGTGGGTATTGAACACCGCAGAGATCTCAAGCCTTTGAGTAAGGAGCAGATTCGCTTTGAGATAGACATGTGCATTGGTTGTGATCGCTGTATGCTCGCCTGTCCCGTTCCTATGTCCTCAGTGGTCAAGATCGCCGACCTCAATCGTGCGACCATCTCAGAGAATATCCCTGAGCATGTAGAACGCTTTACCCATGAGTGCGTGATGTGTGGCTCCTGTGTTCCCGTCTGCCCAGTTGACAACCATCGCGATCTACTGATGCTCTCTCTCAAACAACGCCTTGGCGTTCCGTGGGATGGTAGAATGGATTTGAGCCGCCTGTTGAAATTCCTCCCACCGGGTTGGGATGCACGCCTCCTGATGAGCCGACTCCGCGAGCAGCCGATGTTCAGTGATCCACGGGTGGTGCCTGAGAACTACCTGCTACACTTCGTTGCCACCTCTAAAATACTCAACCTACCTCCTGGCTCAGTTTTGATGCAGGAAGGTGACTTTGGACGCACGCTCTACTTTATCCTGGAAGGTCGCTTCGAACTCTCCTCGGTTGGCCCCGATGGCATCGACTTACCAGTTGCAATTCTGGGCCGGGGCGAATATATGGGGGAGCACGCTATGCTCACCGGGCAACAGTACGCTGCAAGCGCTCAAGCCAGGACCTCTGCTGTGGTGTTGGAAGTGCCTGAGCAGGTTATGCAACGCCTGATGGAGCTTGTGCCTGCTGTTCGCACTTTCTTTGAGCAGTTAAACAACGCCCGTTCCATCGAGTCTATCCTGAGGCGGATGGCACTCTTCCAGGGAGTCTCTGAGATCGATATCCAGCAACTTGCTGAGCAAACTCAGGTGAAACGCTATGATCGTGATGAACGCCTCTTTAGTGAGAGCGGTCCTGGCAGCACAGGAAAGCCAGCACGCGAGTCAATGCACCTGTTATTAGAGGGATTTGTGAAGGTAGCCCGTCACACTCTTGCAGGAACGGGACGCGATAAGACGGATGAACGAATCATTGCCTATCGTCAGAGTGGAGACTACTTTGTAGGTGGACTGGATCTGCTTGGAGACGCTCGTCCTGCTACTGTCACCGCTATTACGCGTACGAGTGTCGGTGAGGTGCCACGCCCTGCTCTTGTGGCTCTCTTCGCACGCTATCCCGAAGTTCGCCAACGCTTTGAAGCACGCCTGCAGGAATATCGCGAGATGGCTCTTTCTGCCCAGAGTGGCATTTTCGAAGCAGATGCAGTCTACCTGCAAGGGGCATCCCTACCGATGACGATACCTGAGGCGCGTGCGGGTCTACGTTCCCTGGTCGGAGATGGCGTGATCGAAGGTACCGAGGTGCTGGTGATTGACCTGGACAAGTGTATCCACTGCAATGAATGCGAGGAAGCCTGTGCTCGCCGCCATGGGCATTCACGTATGAACCGCAAAGGGATGGTCGTCGGCAACATCAGTATTGCAACCGCCTGCCGCCAGTGCCAGGACCCGGTCTGTATGCTTTGTAGTCGCGCTGGTATCGCACGTATGCCAGGTGGTGAAGTTTACATTACGGAAAGCTGCATCGGTTGTGGCATCTGCGCCGAACGCTGCCCCTACGACAATATTTCGATTGTGACGCTTGAGGAAGAAGATACAGGGCACCCACAATCGATCTGGCAAAGCTTCAGCAGCTTCTTCACGAAAGGGGCTGGTAAGGAAGCCGGGCATAGAGTGCTCCCAATAGCACAAAATCCAGTTGCTCCTGGCCCATTTAACGCTCATCCTATAGATGCATACGATGAGATGCGTAAGAAGGTAGCGATCAAGTGCGATTTGTGTGCCGGGTATGATAACCAGGCATGTGTGCAGGCATGTCCAACGGGTGCTGCCATTCGGGTCAACCCTATTACGTTCTTTGGCTCGACAGAGGAGATTCTGAGAAGAAGGGCACGCTAAACAGGAAAGAAAAGCATATCGAATGAACATTAAGGACATCCCTGGGATGCTCTTTTTATGTGTAATATCAAAACCGCCAGAAGAGTGATCATAGGAGCGGGAGTGCAGAGGGCGGCCAGCCCTCTGCTGGGGTTTGGGGTATCCCCAAAGAATCCCTCTTGAAACGGATTTGATATAAAAAAGGCTGTTTGCTTGTTTGGTTCAATAATGTGGCAGAAGGAGCAGAACTATGATACTATCTTTCTAGCGTTATGTGCGATATTCCACCTGTAGTGTGGAGGTGTCCAATGCAGCCGATGGATCAACAGCAAACACAATTGCTCTCTCCTGCTCATGAGAAACAACATCTTCGGCGGGGTTCGGTACGCATCATCCGAACTATATTTCTTTGCTGTTGGGGTATTATCCTTTTCTATCTTGGTAATGCGGGCTGGAACCTGTATCAGTTGGGGCACACCAACCCGTCCAATCTCCTTGATCTCCAGGCAGTACTGAATGCGCTGGTTCTCCCTGGCCCACTAGCGAACCCAAACACACCGTTACCGGTTTTGCTCGCTTTCGCGATTCCGTTCTGGCCCATTCTCTTAGGCTGCCTCTGGGCCACAAGAGACCTGCAACTTGAACTGAAAGAGCAGCATAATGCCCATTATGCCCATAATGGGCATATACACCCGCCACCAGCTAAAGTGGGACCAGAAAGCCTCCCTGATTCAAGTATTCTAACACCAGTCAGCCGTCCACAAGGCCCACCAAACGATGTGGCGCGGCTTTCGCATCAAGAGTCTCTTGTGGGACGTGCTGCTGATGCACAATGGTTGTTTGAGCGGCTGCGTGCCGGAAGGGCAGCAGGCATTACGACTGCACTTCATGGTATGGGTGGGATTGGGAAGACTGCACTCGCCGCTCATGTCATCCGCCGGTTGCAAACCCAGGGTCGCTTCCGTGGTGGCATTGCAGTCGTGCGTTGCCAGGACATCACCGATGCAGTAAAAGTTTTACAGGGGGTTCTGGCTCGTTTTGATCCGCAACGTCGTCAGCCTGATGCCAGTGACCTCGATGGGTTGGGTGATGCAGTTCTCAGAATACTCGATGGCAGGGACGCCCTGATCGTGCTGGATAATGTCGAACCTGAGCTCGACATTATAGAAGTAGTCAAGCTGCTGCGTGAAGCAAGGCGCATCACCTTGCTCCTCACTGCGCGGCATGTACTGCCTCAAGCTGCTGTACCCATAGCGGCAAGCAAGAAACTGGAACCGCTTCCTCCCGGCGACGCTCTGGAACTCTTCACTCGCTCTCTTGGAAGAAGCATGCCAATCCTTAAACCCAACGAGCATTCTGCTGCTGAAAGTATTGTTGACACCCTGGGAGGGCACCCACTTGCCATCAAGATTGTAGGAGCCTATGCGGCGAATAGTAGACGCGATTTAAAGGTGCTGGCCAACGAAATCAAAAACCTCCTGAAGGTCATCGAACTGCCAGATGATGATAAGACGCCACGGGCGGTCGCTGTCGCCTTCACCAAGAGTACCAAAGCCCTACCGTCTAGAGATCAAGAGTTTTTCAAAGCATTGGCTGCTTTCGCTACCGCTGAGTTTGGTCGTCAAGCTGCGATAGCACTTGGCAGGGAATTTGGTTTACCCAGGCCGGAGGATCATGTGGATCTACTGGTACAGCGGGCATTGGTTGAGGCATACACCAATGAGGCCATGCCCGAGGAGGGCGATGGTGAGCGATTACGGCTACATACACTGTTGCGTGCTTTTGCCTCGGACGGATTCACACGCTGGGCACCCAAGAAGCGTGATGCCGCTCGCTTCGCCGTAGCAAAGTACTATGCCGAGTATGCCAACCGGGTCAAAGATGCCGGGTCGGCGCTGAGTTACGACGAGTTGAACATCGTCGGCGCATTGAAATGGGCATACAGTCAGAAGCAAGATGAATTGGTGATGAAACTCTGTCTCAGCATGCAGCATTTCTGGGCTGATCGCTGGCGCATGGTTGCTTGCCTGGAGTATTTACCCTGGGGGATACAAGCAGCTCGAAATCTTGCTCAAGAAACAGGTGAGCGTGAAGACCGCTTGCGTGCAGCCACTATGTCACTGACCTATGGGCAGGCACTACAACATGTTGGCAAAGTGAATGATGCCGAACAAGCCTACCAGGAAAACCTCACTATTCGCCAGGTGGAGCAAGACCGGGAGGGCGAAGGGAGAGTACTCGCCTACCTGGGCCAGATTGCTCAGCAACGTGGACAACTTGACGAGGCCGAGCGCTACTATAATCAGGGTCTGAGCATCATGCGTGCAATAGGGAGCCAGGGGCGTGAGGGCGTCCTTCTTGGCTATTTGGGCGATCTTGCTTCTCAACTTGGACGCTTAGAGGCTGCCGAGAGCTACTACAAGCAGGGGCTGGACCTCCTGGTGAAGGTAGAGGATCGACGAAGTGAGAGCCATCATCGCATCTGCTTAGGCGAAATTGCCCAGGCCCGGGGGAATTGGCTCGAAGCTGACAGCTACTTTCAGTATGCCCTGGCGATTACCTGCGAAGATGAGGTACAAAATCGGCAAGGCGAGGGTTGGGTCCATCGTTGCATAGGAAGCCTGGCCTATACCCGCGGACAACTGGACAAGGCCGACGCGGAGTATTGGAGGGCTCTAGAGATTGCGCGTGAAGTACGAGATAGACGAGGGGAAGGCCTGGTTCTCGGAAAATTTGGTGAACTTGCTCACATCCGCAAACAACCACAAGAGGCTGAAGACCACTATCAGCAAGCTCTTGCTATTCTCAGCGAGGTGCAGGACAAACGCGGCGAATGCCAGGTCCTCAGGAACCTGGGAAGTCTCTTTCAGGCCTATGGGCACCTGGCAGAAGCCGAAGACTACTATCGAAAGGCTCTGGTAATTGCTCGTGATATGAAATACGCCCTCAACCATGCTGACCTGGCACTGACTCTTGGCTCCTTCCTTTGCGAACAGCGTAGTAATCCGAATGATGAGGGTTGTCGCTTGCTGGGAGAAGCTGTGCAGATCTATGCCGCTCTCGGATTGCCTGTTGTGGAAGATGCACGAAAGATGCTCAAGCGCTTCAAATGCAGTTGATGTTGGTTGCTCTAGAGCGTGGTCAGCTTTAAGGAGCCTGCCATACCCGCACGAGTCGATCATGACCGGCCGAGGCGATGTACTTGCCATCGGGAGACCAGGCTATGGCGCTCACTGGAGCAGAATGCCCGCGATAGATAAAGACATTGTCACTGGTGACAGCATCCCAGACCCGTATTGTCTGATCCTCGCCAGCCGAAGCAATCAGTGTGCCGTCCGGCGACCACGCCACGCTAAGCACTCCTCCTAACCACCAACCGGTGTGACCTTCATAGGTGAAGCGAGGGATACCTGTCATAGCGTTCCAGACCTGCACAGTCTTATCATTGCTGGCCGAGGCGATATACTTGCTATCTGGAGACCAGGCGACTGCTCGCACCCAGTCGCTATGACCAGTATAGGTGGAGATGTTTTGGCGAGTGGTTGCATCCCAGACCTGTACAGTCTTATCATTGCTGGCTGAGGCGATATACTTGCCATCGGGAGACCAGGCGACTGCTCGCACCCAATCGTTATGACCAGTGTAGGAGGCAACTTTACCCTGTGTCACAGCATCCCAGATCTGTATGGTCCTATCGGCACTTGCTGAGGCAATCAGTGCACCGTCTGGAGACCAGGATACGGCGTATACCTCGGCTGTATGTCCACGACAGGCAGACACCTTACGTCCTGTTGCGGCCTCCCATACTCGAATGGTCTTATCAGCGCTGGCAAAGGCGATGCACTTACCGTCGGGCGGTGCCCAGGCTACTGTATAGACAGCATCGCTACGACCGCGACAGGTTGAAAGTTTGCGCCCTGTTGCGGCATTCCACACATGTACAGTCTTGTCATTACTTGCTGAGGCAATACGCCTGCTATCAGGTGCCCAGGCCACGGCACGTACCCAATCGTTATGGCCGCGATAAGTTACAAGAGGATTTCCAAGAGTAGGTGGGAGCACTCGTGGTGGAGCAAGCTTCTCCGTTCGGAGCAGATCGACCGGAAGTAAAGAAACGGATGGTGAAGCGGCAGGAGGAACATATGTTGGCTCATCCTGCGGGGAGGTCGGATAGATGGATCCCAATGTTCGACTGACGAGAAAGCTGCCCTCACCTGCCTGGCTCAACTGGCAAGCCTGCTCCAAAGCATCGGCGAATGCCAGCATCGTCTTGAAGCGCTTGGATGGGTCTTTAGAAAGCGCTGTCATGACCACACGCTCAACAGTCGGAGGAATCAGGGGAACCTTCTGGCTCAAAAGAGGAGGAGGAACCAGCATATGCTGGAAAGCTATGCTCGTAAAAGAACCATCGAAGGGCCGAGCACCGCATAGCCATTCGTAGACTACAACGGCCAGTGCATACTGGTCGCTGGCCGCGCGTGCCTTGCCCTGCAAATGTTCGGGGGCCATGTAGACCACTGTCCCAATTACACTCTGACTCGGGTCGCCTGTATTTGTACTTGCGGCTGCAACCGCAATGCCAAAGTCACTGAGTAAGACTTCATTGTTGCGTCCTAGCAGCATGTTCTCCGGTTTGATATCGCGATGAATGACTCTATGGTCATGAGCATACTGTAGGGCAGCAGCGATTTGCTTGACGTAACCGGCAATGGTCGCTAGCGGTAAGGTTGTGCCCCTCGGGTGGCGCTGGCGCAAGTTGCCATTGGGAGCATACTCCATAACGAGGAAAGGGGTGTTATCTTCTACGCCAAACTCCAAAACCCGCACGATGTTAGGATGGGATAACCTGGCAACGATACGCGCTTCAGAGAGAAAGTTCTCCAGGTCGTCTGTAGTCAATTGCATCTGCAAGATTTTGATAGCAGCCTGGGTCTGAAGATAGATATGCTCACCCAGGTAGACATCAGAGAAGCCTCCATAGCCTAAGGAGTGGACCAGACGATAGTTACCGAACTGCCGACCCACAAGATCAGTTCTCTTCGACCTCGGTGATGGAGTCCTTGCCAATGCTGAAACCAGCGTTTGTTCTGGCTGTGACACTGCAATCGTCGGCTCTCTTGTAGAAACCTGCACTGCTGGTACTGGTTTCTCAGCCCCTTCTAGAGCCGAAGCAAAAGCCTGTATACTTTCAAAGCGCTGACCTGGGTTTTTGGCCAGTGCTTTGAGCACGACTTGCTCAACAGGGGGCGAGATGTCAGGGGCATGCCTGGACAAGGGAAGCGGATATGCCTGGATATGTTGAGCAACTATCCCTCCGAATGTACCAGTAAACGGGCGTGTACCGCATAGCCACTCGTACACCACAATACCTAGCGCATACTGATCACTGGCAGGTTGAGCCTTTCCCTGAAACACCTCGGGAGCCATATACGTGGCGGCTTCCGCATCCAGCCTTGTCTGGTTGTTCAACGTCGCATCCAACGTCTCATCAATAATCCCGAGATCAAAATCACTGAGCAACACCTGATTGTTTGCACTTAACAGCATGTTCTCTGGTTTGACATCGCAATGGAGTACCCTTTGATCATGCGCATACTGTAAGGCTGCAGCGACCTGTTCGACATAGGGGAGGATACTTGCTAGAGGTAAACGGGAGCCTTTGGGATGGTGCTGACGCAAGGTGCCATTGGAGGCATATTGCATAACAAGAAAAGGTGCACTGTCTTCCACACCAAAATCCAGAACCCGTGCGATATTGGGATGCCTCAAGCCAGCGATAGCCCCGGCACGTAGAGAAAACTTGTCCAACCAGTTAGGCGACATCAACACATCCACCTTTTTCACAGCAACTTGTGTCTTCAGGCGAATGTGCTCACCCAGGTAGACCGAGGTGTAAGGGCCAGAGCCCAACAGGTTGATGAGGCGATAGTGACCAAACTGCTGTTCTGTGGGCTCTGCCATCCCTGTGTCTCTCCTGGTTGCTTAGGGTAAACCCTTCCATCTTCTTTCTCAGAATCATACCATGCTCATTCTCTCTACACAAGTAGGGATTTTTGTGGGGTTTTGGCAGAACCCCACAACATCTCTAGATCACCGGCAAGGTCTGCCCATCTGTCATCGCTTGCGGACCAGCATGCAAGGGGCCAGCCAGGCCATCGAAGGGAGTGCCAGCGATGCTGGGATTATTCAGCACCTGGCGAGCAGTATTCACTGAGTCAAACCACATGCCTACATGTTCCAACTGAATCCCAGAAGCTTCCCCGGATTGATCGTTCGATGTGACCTTCGCGTTGCGATTATCTGCCGCAAAGGCTACGAAGGTAATCAGGTGAAAGACTGACTCCCCGCTACCATCAGAGCGAGTGAACACATCCCCTACGTACTCCGCGTGCCCGAAGGGCTTGGAGGAGAGTTCTGTATAGAAGACGGTGAACTTGACATTGGGAGGCATCTTCTGCACGTCAACTGTTACAGTATCAAAGTCGTTGGCATCGGGGTTCTGAAACACCGTCACCAGCGCAGTGGCATTCGGAAAGAGCGTCTTGATGCTCGCCGCCGGGAAGAGCGGGAACTGCACGATCAAGGTCGGTGCAATCGAGCCAAGCACCTTTACGGTTGGAGCCACCTGTCCAGCCGTACCGAAGGTGGGCACCCGTGTTGGTGGGGGTGTCGTCGGAAAGCCACCCGTGGTCGTCGTAGTCGAGGTGCCCTTGCTCGATGGAGGTGACTGTGGTGAACCCTCACAGGCACTCACAAGCAGGCTCACCAGGACTATGCCTATCAGGATGCTCGCAAGGCGACTCAGCGAAGAGGCCCTGACGGAACGTAATGTATATATAAACATTGCTTATCCTCCTAAAACACTGGGGCGGTCTGCCCATCCGTCATCGCCTGTGGACCAGCATGAAGAGGTGGGTTGCCACCATCGAACAGGGTTCCGGTGAGTGAGTCATCGTTCAGGACCTTCTGGGCATCCTGGAGCGATGAGAACCACATGCCCATGTGCTCAAGGTTCACACCCGAAGTTGTGCCACTCTGATCCTGCGATGTCCCAGGATTGCGTGCATCCATAGCGAAGGCATCAATCGCAATGGCCTGGAAAACAGTTTCGCCGCTGCCATCGCCTCGCGTAGTCAAATCAGCAACATACTCGACATTGCCAAAGGGTTTGTTCGCAAGCTCAATATAGAAGATGGTAAAGGTAATGTTCGGTGGCATATTCTGCACATCGACTGTTACCGTTTCGTCGATGCGGTTATCCAGGTTGCCTGTGATAATCGTTACCTGCCCTGTGGCGTTGGGAAAAGCTTGCTTGACCCCGCTGGGCACCAGTGGAAACTGAATAATGGTGGCTGGCGGTAGCGAATCCATAATATGAACGCTGGGAGCCAGGCGACCCTGACGCTGCAGCTGGCGCAAACGCTCAGCATTCGGATTATAGGGAACGGTCTGGACATCCGTGACGGCGGGCAGAAACCGACTATTCCCAATGCGCCGGGATGGCGTACTGCTGGCAGCTGCACTGACCTGGACGGCGACAACCAGCAACATTACCAGCACTAACGAACTGCTGATGATAGCTCTACGTAAAAGTTGCATCGATATCCTCCTTTGTTGTAGGGACACAATAAATTGAGATCCTACACGGTAAATTGGGTCCCTAAAACACCGGGTCAGCCTGCCCATCAGTCATTGCCTGTGGGCCAGCATGCAGTGGCGGGTTGCCACCATCGAAGGGTGTGCCTTTGAGGGTGTCATCTTTCAGAATCTTCTTTGCATCCTCGAGAGAGGAGAACCACATCCCCAGGTGCTCCAACTGCACACCAGAGGCTTCGCCACTCTGATCCTTGGAGGTGCCGGGATTCTGGGCATCCGCAGCGAAGGCGACCAGGGTAATGGTCTGGAAGGAGATCTCACCTCTTCCATCAGCGCGGGTATGGAGGTCGGCGACGTACTGAACATGTCCAAAGGGCTTGTTGGCGAACTCGATGAAGAAGATGGTAAAAGTGGTGTCAGGCGGCATGTCGGCAACATCGACCGTCACGGTATCAAAGAGGCTAACCTCGGGGTTCCCCTGGATAATTGTCACAACGCCAGTAGCATTGGGAAACAACTTCTTGACGCCACTTGGAAAGAGCGGAAACTGAACGATTACGCTTGGAGGCTGGGAGGAAAGCACGCGCACAGTCGAGGCCAACTGGTGGGCCTGGATCATCTGTTGCAACGTTCGAGGGTGAAAGCTCTGGTTGCGAATCTGCCGACCAGCGCTATCGCCGGAACTTGCATTCGTAGTGTGCACAAGCAACACCACAGAAAGCACTACAGAGAGCAGTAACAAGCCAATTAAGGCTGTACGGTAGGAGACATTAATCCGTATCATCGTAACTCCTTCGATAATCCTTAAACAACGATCAAATGGGTACCTACAGTCAGTATACTGATGTGTCTCCTGGGAGGCATGAGCAATCTTACCCATTTTTATATTTTCCTGTTCAGTTTTTGAAATTCCTCAGAAAATGGGTAATCTTACGCAAGCCGTTGTGTTATTATTGGCGTATACTTGTATGGAAGGGTTCGGCATATCGACCTGTACATGCCACATGGCCCTGGCAGGTCGATTCGTGGTTTGGTAGGGGCCCTTGTGGTCACCTTGTTTGCTAAAGAGGTTGATTATGGTTGCGAACAGATCTTTCGACAAGCTCGTTGGTACGAAACTTGGCAACTATTACCTGGAACAATTGATAGAGCAGAGCGAGTTAGGGCCAATCTTCCTGGCCCACACGGAGGCAGAGGCAAAAACATCTACCTGTGTGCTGCGCCTGCTGACTACACCTGCTGATTTGCCATCAGAGGCCCGCATTGTTTACCTTGGGCGTTTTCAACAACTGGCCAACCAGGTCACCGCTCTGCAACATCCCAACATTTTGCCCCTCCTGGACTATGGAAATTCCCAGGGTATGCCCTACCTGGTCGTGCCAAATCTCCCAATGAAGTCACTGAGCGCTCACCTTGCAAAGCATGGACCGCTCGATGCCTTGACTGCCAGCCGCTACCTTGACTCTATTGCCGCCGCCCTGGAATATGCCCATGAGCATGCAATGCTGCATCGCAACCTCTCGACAGATATCATCTTCATCCTGCGCGATGGACGGCTATGTGTGGCAGATTTTGGCGTGATGCGCATGCTTGAACTGGCCCGACGAGAGGGACAGGCATACCTGTTCTCCGGCAATGGAGAGGGCAGAGCACCAGAACAGATACTTGATCAGCCAGTTGATACCTATACCGATGTGTATGCGCTGGGTGCTGTGCTCTATCGTATGCTCACTGGACACCGCGTATTTCGAGGCAAGACACACGATGAGATTGCGCAGCAGCACTTGAAAGCTCCAGTGCCACCATTAAGTACATGGCGGAAGGACCTTCCAGCAGCGCTAGATAGTATTATTACAACCGCGATGGCAAAAGATCCTAAGCAGCGTTTCCGCCAACCAGGGATGCTTGCCAATGCTTACGCCACGATTGTCGCTCCCAACGATACAACCCGCAAAGCGTTCGCTGTCACTGCACCTGCGCCAACATCCTCAGAGGCTGTTGCGGCACAAGCTAATGTAGCTAAAAAACAGCAACCTGCCGCAGCTGTGCGATTTAGTGCGCCCCAAAGGCAAACACAGCTTTCGCACCCAAAAAACAACAACCTGCACCAGCTGTGCGATTTATTGCGCCCCAGAGACAAACGCAGATTTCGCGTCGCCGCGCCTTGAGACTACTGGCTGCAGGTAGTGGAGCTGTAGTGGCAGTTGCAGCAATTGCCGTGGTCGGGAGCCATTTCCTGGGTGGGACTTCAACTCCATCCACTGCTAACACCGGTAGCACACCACTGCCAGCGGGCTCAACTCCCCAGGGAACGACCGCTACCGGGCAAGGGCATACAGGCCGTGTTATAGCACACAAATCAGACCTTCCGCTCAACAGCGCGAAAACATTCGATCTCCCCAATGCCAAAAATCCGGGTGTGCTTGTGCACCTGTCTGATGATCGCTTTGTGGCCTTCGATTCCACCTGTACCCATCAAGGTTGTCCTGTCGCCTATAATGCGCAGGATAAGTTGCTTGAATGTCCCTGCCATGGCGCAACGTTCGATCCCGTCAGGGGTGCAGCAGTTGTTGCGGGGCCAGCTCCCACTCCACTGACACAGGTGAAAATCACGGTGAATGCGGACGGTACGATCACACAAGAGCAATGAACCCGGCACCCAGTAGAGTGCCGATTTATCGAGCACGTGGGTGCCACTACTCTGCCACGCAGTGGCAAGTCCTTCCATAGTAGTGGCACCCCTTGTGGGTGCCAGGCCAGAGGCAACTTAGGAGGTATACGATGACTGACCAGCTTTCTTATGTAATTATCGGCAACGGCATTGCTGGTGTAACCGCCGCTCAAGTCTTGCGTGCCGAAGATTCGGCAGCGGATATCACTGTGATTGCCGACGACCCATTTCCGGTCTACTATCGCCCGGCGCTCAAGGACTACCTCGCTGGCCGTGTACGCGAAGATAAACTCTGGGCCCGCCCCACCAGCTTCTACGAAGATCATCGCGTTCGCTTCCTCAAAGAGCGCGTGGTACGGGTACAGGCAGGTCAGCACATTGTCCAGCTCCAGGGCGGGCGCGAGGTTGGTTACTCTCGCCTGCTTCTAGCTAATGGAGCAAATCCCAGTCGACTTAAGTGCCCTGGTCTGGATCTCAAAGGTGTCACTGGTCTGCGCACGGTTGCTGACTACCAGGCCGTGCTGAGTCAACTCACCACCACACGAAATATCGTTGTGACTGGCAGCGGCACACTGGCCTTGGAGACTATCGAGACATTGCGGCATCGTGGCTATGCGGTCACGCACCTGCTCCGTAAGTCCACACTTTGGTCGGAGGTACTGGATGCAACAGCCTCTGATCTTGTGCTTCAGCAAGAGCGACGCGATGGGGTCGATCTGCGTCTCGAAGAAGAGATTGCCGAGATTACCGGCAAAGCAGGGAAGGTGACTGGGGTTGTGACCACCAGTGGTGCTCGTATCCCGTGCGATATGGTCATTATGGCTATCGGGGTTGAGCCGATTATTGACTTCATCAAGAGCAGTGGCATCGGTTGCGGACGAGGCGTGAGGGTCGATGGTGCGATGCGCACGAATGCGCCTGATATCTATGCTGCTGGCGATGTCCTGGAAACGACAGATGCAATGACCGGAAAGACCCGAGTAATTGGTCAATGGTTTCCCGCAATTTCGCAGGCGCGTGCCGCCGCCTATAGCATGCTCGACCTGCTTGATACCAGTCGCCCCTTCCGTACTGGAATGTTTTACAATGCCACCTTCTTATATGGACTCGAATTTGCCTGTGTTGGATTGACCCAGGTACCCAAAGAGGACACCGGCTACCAGGAAATTGTGGCTGATCCAGAGCCACGCACCTACCGCAAAGTAATACTCAAAGATGGCGTGCCTGTTGGAGTGCTCTCGCTCGGAAACCGCAAGGGCACATTAGATTTCAAACGTGCTATAGATCATAGTGTCAACCTATCATCGGTCGCTTCCCGGCTGTTTGCCCCTGACTTCAAACTCAAAGCGTGGCTCGATCAGCAAGGTGTACCGCCAGCTATCCTGGGTGCGAATAGAGAGGGCGCTGCTGCTGTCAAACAAATCGCCTATACAGGTGGGACAATTGCAGGGGGCGCGATAAATCGGGCCCCTACGCCGCAGCCAATCATAGAGGCGTCCCTGGTTCCTGCTGCCCAAACCAACGAGCTTGGGGCAACTCAACTGGCGGAAACAGTGCTCAGCCAGACCAAAGTGATGACCATAGGCCGCCAGGTCGGTGTCTACATGCTAATCGATCATGGCACGGTCTCGCGCCGCCACGCCGAGATCAGCTATGCCAATGGACAATACGTGCTGCGTGACCTTGGCAGTTCCAATGGGACCTTCGTGAATGACAAACGTCTGGAGCCAGGCAGTGTGCATGTGCTCAATTCGGGTGATCGCATCCTTTTCGGCAAAGTGCCGTTCCGTTTCCAGGCACGCCAGGCCGACGGAAAAGAGATACCATCACGCCAGGCGAGCAGTAGCAAAACGAGCATGACAAAACTTTATGAGATGGCAACAGGCTTCTATGATCCCGCTGCCTCTGCAAAGGAAGCTCCTACAGGTCAGCCAATCATTAGTGCTGATGGTTCGCTGATGCTTCCGGGAGCAACACAGGCTGTCCCGGCAAATATCGTTGCTCTGCTGAAGGAAACACCTGCGTTGATTGTAATCACGCGAGGAGATCCACAGGTCTTCCAATTGAAGCCCGGAAAGCGCCTGGTTATGGGACGCGACAAAAAGAATGATATTGCCCTTCCAGAGGTGGCTGCCTCGCGGAAGCATGCCGAAGTCTACCCTGGCCCTGATGGTTTCTATATTCATGACCTGGGTAGCAGTAATGGCGTGATCGTCAACTCCACGAAGATTGACAATCCCTATCGTCTTGCCAATGGCGACCGCATCACTATCGGCAGCATCCTGGTCTACTTTATCTATCCACAGGCTCCCCAACAAGACATAGAAATACAGCCACCTCGATATGGAGGGGCCGATCAATCGGCGGCGGGCGTGATCGATCGGCCACTACAGGCGGGTACCCAATGTCCCAATTGTGGAACGCCGAATCCTGATAGAACACGTTTCTGTGCAAGTTGCGGAGGAGCGATAAATTGGCCCCCTACGGGGATGTGAGCGGAATTGCGCATATCCAATAGATAGGCACGCCCAAGGAGGCATTATGCAGATACAACCAGTGTCATCATCAAAAAAATCACCGATTGTGGTGGGCATCGAACACCGCCGGGACCTTGTACCCTTCACCGAGGAAGAGGTGCGTTTCGAGATAGATATGTGTATTGGCTGCGACCGCTGCATGCGGGCCTGCCCGGTGCCTATGTCCTCGATGGTCAATATCGCAGACCTCAACCATGCCACCATCACTGATGAAATACCTGCCCATGTGGCACGCTTCACGGATGAATGCGTAATGTGCGGCCCCTGTGATCCTGAGATTGTTCCAGAGAACTATCTCTTGCACATGGCTGCTACCTCCAAAATGCTCACAGTTCTGCCCGGTGCGGTAGTGATGAACGAGGGTGAATATGGCCGCAGTCTCTACATCATCCTGGAAGGCCGCTTCGAACTCTCTTCGCGAGGCCCGGATGGCAGAGAACTTCCCGTCGCCGTCTATCGCCGGGGCGAGTATATGGGTGAGCATGGCATGCTTACCGGGCAACCGCGCAATGCTACTGCTCGCGCTCAAACCGCATCGGTGGTATTGGAGGTGCCGGAACAGGTGATGCAACGCCTGATGGAGATTGTCCCACCGGTTCGCAGCTTTTTCGAGCAGTTGAACAACGCCCGCTCCATCGAAGCGATTTTGAAGCGCATGGCCCTCTTCCAGGGAGTCTCCAGCGTGGACATCCGACAACTTGCCGAACAGACACAGGTCAAGCGCTATGACCGCGATGATCGTCTCTTCAGCGAAGATGGTGCAGGAGCACCAGCCCGAGAGTCGATGCACATTATGTTAGAAGGCTTTGTGAAAGTTGCTCGTCGCACCAAAGCTGGTACCGGACGCGATAAGACAGATGAGCGTATCATCGCCTATCGCCAAAGTGGTGACTACTTCCTGGGCGGACTCGACCTGCTCGGTGATGGGCGTCCTGTCACGACCACAGCCATCACCCGCGTCAGTGTAGCTGAGGTGCCGCGCCAGGCACTCTCAACTCTGCTTGTCCGTTATCCTGAGGTCAACCAGCGCTTTCAGATGCGACTCCGCGAGTACCAGGATGCCGCCGCTGCCGCCCAGACAGGTTTCTTCGATCCACTGCCAAAAACCTATGCTGGCAATTCGCCTATTCTCTCAGAAGCCGAAGCCCGTGCAGGTTTGCGCTCGCTGGTCGCAGGGGGAGTAATCGAAGGTACTGAAGTACTAGTAATTGACCTTGACCTGTGTATACATTGTAATGAGTGTGAAGAAGCCTGTGCCCGGCGACATGGGCACTCTCGTATGAACCGCAAGGGGATGGTCGTTGGCAACATCAGCATCGCAACTGCCTGTCGCCAATGCCAGGACCCTGTTTGTATGTTGTGCAGCCGTGCGGGTATTGCGCGTCTCCCCAGTGGTGAGGTATATATTACGGAAAGCTGTATTGGCTGCGGTATCTGCGCTGAGCGCTGTCCCTACGATAACATTTCAATCATGACGCTCGAAGATGAAGTAAATTCCCGTTCGAGCTTCCAGCGGTTCAGCAGCTTTTTCACCAAAGGTGCTGGCAAGGAGCGCGGGCACAAAGTCCTTCCGATGCTACAGGCTGCTGCTACTCCCGGTCCACTCAATGCTCAGCAGCCACGCGATGCATACGGTGAGATGCGTAAGAAGGTAGCGATCAAGTGCGATCTCTGTGCAGGCTATGACAATCAAGCCTGTGTCCAGGCCTGCCCAACTGGTGCAGCCATTCGCATCAATCCGACAACCTTCTTTGGCTCAACTGAAGAAATTCTACAACGGCGAGCAGTGTAGGAGGAGAACCATATGGCCCTTGCAACAAAACCATCTGTATCCCAACAACGCCCGATGCGGCGAATCTGGAAAGCACCGCTCTCGAAAGCATGGTGGCTCTGGCTCGCAGCCAGCATCATCTTCTATGCTGTCATTTTCGCCTGGTACTTCTCTGCCATCAAATCACAGCAGTTTCCAGGGCCATTTAATGATCCGTTCCGCACCTTCGGTATCATTGCCTTCGTGCTGGTCTTCGGAACGGCCAGCTATACATTGCGTCGTCGTTTCGCACGCAACCTACCAGGGAAAGTACAGAATTGGCTCTGGATGCATATCTGGGTAGGAATTACGGCTGTCCTGATTGCCTTGCTCCATGAGAACTTTGCATACATTACACATAATTTCTGCCAGAATGCCAGTTGCTTCACAGTTTCATACTGGGGCCCTACAGCCCTCTATGCACTCATCTTCCTGGTCGCTAGCGGCATCATTGGCCGCCTGCTCGATGTGTGGCAGGCACATATGATTGCCAGGGATGCCAGCACGAATGGTGTGGGCATCGTCCAGGCTATCGAGGAGCGTATCCTCGAAATGGAATACACGGTAGAGCGGCTCTCGGCTGGCAAGTCTGAACCATTCAAACAGTACTGCATGCAGGCTCTTGACAGTGCAGGCGTCCTTCCAAAAGTGCTTCCAGCACTTGCTCCTAAAGAACAAGCAGATTTTCAGCGTGCCTATGAGACTTTGACCATCTGGGCCAACCTGCAACAATCACTCCGACGCCAAAAACGAGCCCGCCTGATCATTAGTGCCTGGCGCTACATTCACATGGTACTTGCAAGCGTGGCAGTGCTTATCATCCTCTTCCATGGAGTAATGGAACTGCTAGTAAATGTATTTCATGTGGTGAAACCTTCGTAGGCACTTCATCACACACGAACCACAACTCAGCATTGTGGTAGAATAAACCAATCAATCCAGTACCGCTGACATAACCGTACATTATAAGGGGCGCATTCAATAGCGCCCATTCGTCATTATCGTACCGTATCGGTACAAACAATGGGAGACCAGAGGAGGGATGAGCTATGCAGTGTCCTCGATGCAATGCAATGTTAGAAGAAGGTACCGTATTCTGTGGCAACTGTGGCAATCAAGTAGCGCCACTAAACGCGCAGGGGGGAACCGTCGCTGCTACAGCAGGAGAGATGCAATACGGTACTACTATATCATCTCCTGTAAAGAATAGTTATCCAGTGCAAGGCCAGGCGCTACAAACGCCACCAGTTCGAACTGTTCCAGAGGCAGCACCTGGCTCAAAAGTTCCGATCGAAACTCCGGCACCAGGAGCACCGTCTCGACCTCGTGGTCCCAATATCGGCGGACGCGGGCGTATTGTGCTGATCACTGCCCTCGTTCTGGTAGTTATCGCAGCGGGGACTGTTGGTCTGCTGGCTTTCGTGGGTGGGAAGAACAATAACAATATAGTGGCCTCCGCTGCTACTGGTGCGGTCGCGTTTCGTGATAGCCAGGGTGGAGCGGGACATACTGATACCCTTAAAATAAGCATCAGTGGCCTGAATGCACCCGCCTCCGGCTCTCACTATTATGCCTGGCTCATCAATACTACGGATGAAAAGATTCTGGCACTAGGCAAACTGGTGACGGACGGTCAGAACTTTTCACTGGACTTCACCAATGGAGGGAAACACAACCTGCTCGGCGAAGGAGATCGGATAGAGATTACGCTGGAACAGGGAGATGTCAATTCACCAACAGGTACTATCGTGCTTGCTGCAAACTTCCCTTCACAATCTCCCAAGAACGCTTTTACCCATATCAAGCACCTGCTCTACAGTTTCCCTTCAACCCCAAAGAGGATCGGGTTGCTGGTAGGACTGCGAGAGCAAGCACAACTGCTGAGTGGGCAGGCTCTGGCACTGCAAAATGCTGTCAGCAGCCACAATACTGTGGCTCTTAAATGTGCAGCACAGAGTATCATCGATATTATTGAAGGCCGGAATGGATCTCATTTCCAGGCTTTAGGGGCCGTTTGTAGCCTCCAGAACATCTCCCAGACAGGTGATGGTTTTGGTCTATCGGGGAGCAATAGTTACATTGCTACTGCAAAAGCCCATGCTTCGCTTGCCGCAACACAACCCGACACCACTGATAATATTCGTATCCATGCAAAACACGTCGAGATTGCCATGGATAACCTTAAGGGCTGGGTGACAACCATCGATCAGGACGCGCTCAAGCTGCTTCAGAATACCAGCGATACCTCAAAGGTAGCTGAGATTGTACAGCTTGCCAACCAGGTCCTGAACGGCGTTGACATAGATAACGATGAGCATGTCGATCCCGTACCTGGAGAAGCCGGGGCAATTACAGCCTATATCCATGCTCAGTTGATGGCCGAGTTGCAGCTGAAACCAGGCGCGTAAGATAATACTATCAAAAATCTGACCTGGCCCCGCACGGGGGGCCAGGTCAGATTTTTGATACTACGACACTTTAGTCTCTGTCTTCTGTTCTTCTGTAGCTTCGAGAGGCCCTGTCATCTTCTCTCGAATAGCTCGCAGCTCCTGGTCGAAGATGCGGCGCAGGATGGCGACAGCGCTGGCATAGGTTGAGTCCATGCCGAGGTACGAGACTCTCCATCTCAACGACGGTATAGTTGGCGCGATAGTAGAAATCCAGGTACTGGCGGTTTTGCAGGAAAGTTCCTTTGGCTGAAACTGCTTTCTGGTTATCCAGCACCGAGCCATAGATCAGGTAGGGCTGCAAATCCTGCGCGATAAAGGCATTATCGAGCCAGTAAGTGTTCTGGCTATGTTCGTCGAGGACAACATTCGAGATCATTACATCGCCAATGCTGCCATTGAGTGTGGCCGCCTTCCCCAGGATATAGATGCCGCGAATGCCGGTCAAATTCTCCATGATTTCGCGCAGCATACGGTATGCTGCCATGCCTAACGGATAATCGATGTTGATGATGACTGCCTGACTTCTTGCCAGCAGATCCATGCCTGACATGCCACAACGCGGGTCGATCTCAGTGGGGCGTAGTTTGGCAAGCTCAAAGATCTGTGCGTCGATCTCCAACCCGTGACGGGCCCCTACGTACCAGATGCCGCGCTCTTGCTCCTCGCGTGCACGATTGCGCACAAACTCCTGTCCTGCAGGTGTCTTTACCCACTCGCGAGCTGCGAAGTATAGGAAGTTTTGCCAGTTGCCAGGTACCTCTCCCTGCTGTATTTTGCGGCACTCATCGGCAAGGTAGGGGTCTTGGCCACTGAGTGCAAACTCAGTCAATTCTGCTTCGCGATTGAGGATGCTGCCTGACATGAGGTTGACGAAGCTATGGGTATTGCTGGAGACGAAGTAGACGGGTCGCTCCTGCAGGCCAAGTGTATCGAGTAGTTTCTCAACGGGTGCCCACCATTTGCGCGTAGCACGCACATACCCCACATGGGAGCCACCAAGCATGCGCAACCAGAAACTCTTCTTGTTCTTGCCAATTACGAGCAGATTTTCCCAGAGACGATCACCCCAGATCAGTTCCAGGCGTCGCCAGTCGTCGGGCAAGATATGCAGTCGTTCACGCAGCACCTTGGTAATCTCAGCAAACACTGGTGAAGTGCGGTCCATGCGCGTCTCAAGCAATTGCAGTGTTGTGGGGTCTGCATTCAGCAAGTAATGCATTTTGTTCCATTCAATCTGGAAGGCGACCAGGATAGGAACAATATCGTCAGTATCGCTTACGCTGGCAACGTAGGCAGCCAATGTCTCTTTGCCATCATAAAACCATTTGCGCCGCCGGGCCGGAGCCGTCACTCCTTGCCAACCATCAACATCAAATCCCTGTTGTAGAAAAACTTCTTCGGACTGACCGAGCAATACCAGGTTACAATGATTGATGGCGGCTGGCAGACGCAAGACGCTGTAAATGAAGGCAGACATATCGGGATAGGGTGAGCGAGCATCGGGATGCAGACTGGAGTCGATGTTGTAGTGTGCCTGCACCAATGCTTTCAAGCTAATCTCTCCGGAACTACGCAACAGCGTGTTATAGGTGCGAATGTACAGTTCGACATCACGTTTGCCTGCCTCGTGGTGTCGATTTTCGTCTTCAAAGGATGGGTCAACAATAGTGCGTGTAAACTGTCCTTGACTCTGTTCGCCATTGATGCCATCACTACTGTCGTTAAAAAATTCATCTTTTATGTGCGAACCATCAAACGAGTCGGAGGTAGTATTTTGTTGTCTCGGTGTTCTATTTTTACGTGGCATAGTATGCTCCATATTCTCTCAGAATGAGTTTATATATGTGTGTCTTGTTGTAATCTTTCCCTTAGTTCGGATATTTTCCGTAATTATACTCGGTGAGGGCACAGTTTGGTAAGGGGCTTCTATTTTCTGAGTGAAACGTTGAAGCACTCTTTGTGCCGCCTGCATGCGGCATAAACAAAAAACAATTGTTCAGCAGGTTCAAGGCGCTCTGCAAGGGCCTTGAACCTGCTGAACAATTGTTTTAAAGAATTCTGGAGCATTCAAATGTTGGATTGGGGGTTTCGTGGGGGAGCCACGAAACCCCCAATCCAACATTTGAATGAAATCCCTATTCTTACCTCAATTTTGCCGAGACCAGAAGAAGCAGTGGAGATACAGAGAAAACAAGCCGCTCGATCATTAGGGCCACTCGGCTGCACCTGTTACCAGGTCTGCACATGTGGTCTATCCACCAGGTGGTCTACCTGGGATCTTAGCGGTCTGCTAGCAGACCGAGGCAAGCGTGATCTTGGGAGCGGCTTCGCGCTTAGATGCTTTCAGCGCTTCTCCTTTCTGGACGTGGCTACTCAGC
>WNGL01001709.1_pt1 | contig 26852 bp, 18 predicted proteins | sample 5400591 | NCBI WGS metagenome assembly WNGL01 (sample SAMN13153377, study PRJNA577476) | soil metagenome | isolation source: 80 cm soil or saprolite under Garry oak tree replicate 1 | place: USA:California | collected 2016-06-15 | reverse complement strand
GCGCGAGCGAGAGGGCCATGTAGAGCATGGTCTTCTTGCCCGTCTGGACCTTGGGCTCGCGCATGATCTGGAGACCGTTCGACACGGCCTCGATGCCGGTGTAGGTGCCGGCGCCCATCGAGTAGGCGCGGATGAAGAGCGCGGCCAGGCCTCCGAGGCCCAGCGTGGCGAGGCCGTGGCGATACCCGGCGTGGACCTCGTGGGCGACCTGCGGCAGCTCCCCCCCGCGCCCGATGATGACGCCCAGGAGCAGGATGGCGTGCGTGATGAGGAACACCACGAAGACGGGAGCGAGGATGGTCACCGACTCCTTGACCCCACGGAGGTTCAGCACCATCAGGGCGGCGATGGCGACGAACTCGAGCGTCAGCTTCCAGATGTGCCAGCTGGGCGGAAGGAAGCTGAAGGTGGCGTCCGCGGCGGCGGCGACGGAGACGGACACGGTGAGGACGTAGTCGACGAGCAGCGCCGAGCCTGAGACCACGCCGAAGCGGGGCCCGAGCAGCTTCGTCGCCACGACGTATCCGCCGCCGCCGAACGGGAAGTGCTCGATGATGCGCGAATAGGCGTAAGAGATGATGAAGACCGTGAAGGCGATCGCGAGCGCCAGCCCGACCGCCAAGAACTGGTACTGGCCGAGCGCTCGGAACGACTCCTCGGGGCCGTACGCGGACGAGGAGAGCCCGTCGGCGCCGAGCCCTACCCAGGCCAGGAACGCGATGAGGGAGATGTGGTGGTACGTCTTCGGGTCGAAGACGTCGCGCGGCGCACCCAGGAGTTTCCGGCGCAGGCTGGCGAATGTCATGAGTCTTCCAACACCTCATCGTGCGAGTTGAGGGGACGCCTGAGTGCAGCGGGTGTGCCCTCCGCCGGGCAACAGGCAAGCTCGCAGGATTGCGGGACGAACATCCGCCTCGGCCAAGCGCGGCTCGGGCCGAGGATGCGCTGTGCACGATCACGGGACCGGTGATCTTGCGATTCGCAAGGGGCGGCGCCTGACCGTCCGCCCGGCGGGGGCGCCGGCGCCGCGGAGTTCCCAAAGGGGCAGCCGGGATGCCGTCCGCGACGCGCTTCGCTATCTACACACGCGCTCGAGACCAGGGAGGCCTTTGATGAAGCTCCACGTCAACGGTGCAGTGCGCGAGGTCGAAGCGCCGGAGGACATGCCCCTCCTCTGGGTCCTTCGCGATCTGCTCGGCTACACCGGCGTGAAGTACGGCTGCGGCGTCGCCGAGTGCGGGGCCTGCACCGTCCATCTCGACGGGAAGGCCGTCCGCTCCTGCGTGATGCCAGCGTCCGCGGCGGGAGACGCGAAGATCACCACCATCGAGGGGCTCTCGAGCGACGGCTCGCATCCAGTCCAGCAGGCGTGGACCGAGCTCGACGTCGTCCAGTGCGGTTACTGCCAGAGCGGGCAGATCATGGCAGCCGCCGCGCTGCTCGCGGACAAGCCCGACCCGACGGATGCAGACATCGACGCGGCCATGGCCGGCAACCTCTGCCGCTGCGGCACGTACCAGCGCATCCGTGAAGCCGTACATGCTGCGGCGGCCCGGACGCGGAGGGCCAGCCGATGAACGGCATGACGAGGCGTGACTTCCTCCGGACGTCGGCGCTCTCGGGAGCCGGCCTCGTGATCGCGTTCTACGTGCCGCGGGCCGCCCGCGCCGCGCCGGCTGCGCCGAAGAAGCCGCCGCCCGCGCCGAACGCGTTCGTCCGCATCGCCCCCGACGAGTCGGTCACGGTGCTGCTCGCCCACTCCGAGATGGGCCAGGGCATCTGGACGGGCCTCGCCATGCTCATCGCGGAGGAGCTCGACTGCGACTGGTCGAAGGTGCGCGTCGAGCACGCGCCCGCCGCGCCGGCTTATGCGCACACCGTGTTCGGCATGCAGATGACGGGTGGCTCCTCCTCCACCTGGTCCGAGTTCGATCGCTACCGGACGGTCGGCGCGATGGCGCGCGACCTGCTGGTGCGCGCGGCGGCCCTGCGGTGGAAGGTCGATGCGAAGAGCCTGCGCGCCGAGCACGGGTACGTCCACGGCGGCGCGGAGAGGCTCTCGTACGGGCAGCTCGCCGAGGCGGCGGCCCGGCTGAAGCCGCCCGCGGCGGTGAAGCTCAAGCAGCCGAAGGACTGGAAGCTCATCGGCACGCCCGTGCGGCGGCTCGACTCGCCCGAGAAGATCACCGGCAAGGCGCAGTTCGGCCTGGACGTGAGGTTCCCCGGGCTGCGGACGGCCGTGGTGGCGCGCGCGCCGGTCTTCGGCGGCAAGGTGCGTTCCTTCGACGCCGAAAAGGCGAAGTCGATGCCCGGCGTGGAGCAGGTGGTGCAGGTGCCGTCCGGCGTCGCGGTCGTGGCGAGGGACTTCTGGAGCGCGAAGACCGCGCGCGATGCGCTGCAGATCGAGTGGGAGCTCGGGCCCGGCGCGGCCATCGACTCGGACGAGCTCGAGGCGAGCTACCGCGAGCTGGCGCGGAAGCCGGGCGCGATCGCGGCCGAGCGCGGCGACTGCGACGCCGCCCTCTCGACGGCGGCCAAGCGGGTGGAGGCGGAGTATGCCGTCCCGTACCTGGCGCACGCCACGATGGAGCCGCTCAACTGCACCGTGAAGCTCGACGGCGGCCACTGCGAGATCTGGACCGGCACCCAGTTCCAGACGAACGACCAGGCCGCGGCCGCCAGGATCGCCGGCATGGCGCCGGAGAACGTGAGCCTCCACACCGTGTTCCTCGGCGGCGGGTTCGGCCGGCGCGCCACGCCGACCTCGGACTTCGTGAGCGAGGCGGTGCACGTGGCCAAGGCCGCGGGCGTCCCGGTCAAGGTGGTCTGGACGCGCGAGGACGACATCCGCGGCGGTTACTACCGGCCGCTGTTCGTGCACCGGATCGAGGCCGGGCTGGACGCGAGCGGGCTGCCCGTCGCGTGGAAGCACGCCATCGTCGGCCAGTCGATCCTGGCGGGGACGCCCTTCGAGAAGGTGCTGGTCAAGGACGGGATCGACGACACCTCGGTCGAGGGCGCGAAGGACTCGCCGTACCTGGACGCCATCGCCGCGCGTCGCGTCTCGCTCCACTCTCCGCGAAACGAGGTGCCGGTGCTGTGGTGGCGCTCGGTGGGCAACACGCACACGGCCTTCGCGATGGAGAGCATGATCGACGAGCTGGCGCACGCGGCCCGGCGCGACCCGCTCGCGTTCCGGGCCGCGCTGCTGCGGGAGAAGCCGCGGCACCTGCGCGCGCTCCAGCTCGCGGCCGAGAAGTCCGGCTGGGGCACCGCGCCGCCTCCGGGCCGTGCGCGCGGTCTGGCGGTGCATGAGTCGTTCGGCAGCATCATCGCGCAGGTGGCCGAGCTGTCGATCGAGGACGGCAAGCGCATCCGCGTGCACCGGGTCACCTGCGCCGTCGACTGCGGCCTCGCGGTCAACCCCCTCGCCATCGAGGCGCAGGTGCAAGGCGCGGTCGCCTTCGGGCTCGGCCCCGTGCTGCACAGCCAGCTCACGCTCAAGCAGGGACGCGTCCAGCAGAGCAACTTCCACGACTACGAGGTGCTGCGGCTGCACGAGATGCCGGAGGTCGCCGTGCACGTCATCCCCAGCACGGCGAAGATGGGCGGCATCGGCGAGCCGGCCACCGCGCCCATCTCGGCGGCGGTCGCGAACGCCGTCTTCGCGCTGACCGGGAAGCGGCTGCGCTCGCTCCCGCTCCGACTCACCTAAAAGCGGAGCCCCGAGGAACCTCTCATGAACGGATCGCTTCGCCGCAGCTCACCAGCGCTCGCAGCCCTCGCGGCCATCGGCGCGTGTGTCGCCCTGTCGTGCTCCCATCCCGCGCGAAGCGCGCCCACGCCGGCCCAGGCGGCGGCCGCTCCACCCCAGGGCGCGGCGGCGTCCTTCGAGACGGTGAAGGCGGTGCTCCAGTCGCCGCGGTGCGTGAACTGCCATCCGGCGGGCGACGCGCCGCTGCAGGGGGACGACAGCCACATGCATCTACAGAACATCCAGCGCGGGATCGACGGCCACGGGGTGGCAGGCCTCGAGTGCGCGGCGTGCCACGGGCAAGCCAACCCTCCCGCCAGCTACGGCCCGCATGCGCCGCCGGGTGTCTCGACCATGTGGCGCCTGCCGCCGGCGGACACGAAGATGGTCTTCCAGGGGCTCGGCGCGCGCGCCCTCTGCGAGCAGCTCAAGGACCCGCAGCGCAACGGGGGCAAGGGCATGACCGAGCTCATCGCGCACGTCTCCGCCGACCCGATCGTGCTCTGGGGCTGGTCTCCCGGCTACGGCCGCAAGCCCGTCCCGATCGCGCACGCGGACTTCGTCTCGGCGTTCAAGGCCTGGGCGGCGGCCGGCGCTCCCTGCCCGGGCCAGTGAGTCGGTTCACGCATCGTCCTCCGACACCTCGGGTTTGCCGTCGCGTCCGCCGAGGCTCTCGAGGCGCGAGTAGAGCCGTCGGCGCGTGATGCCGAGGAGCCGCGCCGCGGCGGCCTTGTTCCCGCCCGCCCGCTCGAGGGCCGCATGGATGAGGTCGCGCTCGAAGGCGTCGAGGTCGAAGCCCTCCGCGAGCACCTCCGCTGCGCGCGAGCGCCCGCGGGCGCCGCCCGCCGGGGCGAGGTGCTCCGTCCCGATCGCGTCGTCGCCGGCCAGGATGAGCCCGCGCTCGAGAGCGTTCTCGAGCTCGCGGACGTTCCCGGGCCAGCGGTGCTCGAGGAGCTGTTCGCGCGCCGCCCGCGACAGCTTCGCTGGGGGGAGTCCGCGCCCCGCCAGGAAGCGGTCCGCCAGGGCGGGGATGTCCTCGCGGCGCTCGCGCAGCGATGGGACATGAATCGCGAACACGTTGAGGCGGTAGAAGAGGTCCTCCCGGAACTCTCCGGCCTCGACCGCCGCGGCGAGGTCGAGGTTCGTCGCGGCGACCACGCGCACGTCCACGCGCCGTGCCTCGGTGGACCCGACCGGCACGAACTCGCGGTCCTGCAGGAAGCGCAGGAGCTTCACCTGTGTCGCGGCGCTCACCTCGCCGATCTCGTCGAGGAAGAGCGTCCCGCCGTCGGCCGCGGCGAGGTGTCCCGGCCGGCGCTCCGAAGCGCCGGTGAACGCGCCCTTCTCGTGCCCGAAGAGCTCGCTCTCGAGGAGCGCCTCGGGGAAGGCGGCGCAGTGGACCTCCACGAGCGGCGCGGCCGCGCGCCGGCTGCGGTAGTGCACGTAGCGGGCGAGCTGCGACTTGCCGGTGCCGCTCTCGCCCAGGAGGAGCACGGTGGCGTCGGTCGACGCGACCTGCTGCGCGGCCACGAGCGCCGCCTTCATCGCCGGGCTCACCGCGACGAGGTCGGGCGTGAGGCGATCGAGCAGCCGCTCGCTGCGGCGCTCGGCGTCGCGCTGTGCGGCGAGGCGACGCACGCGCAGGCGCAGCTCGTCCATGGCGAAGGGCTTCGTCACGTAATCGGCGGCGCCCGCCTTCATCGCCGCGACGGCGCTCTCCGCGGTCGCGTAGGCCGTCATGAGGATGACCTCGGGCGGTGAGGGAAGCGCTCGCGCCGCGTGTAGCACGGCGAGACCGTCCACGCCCGGCATCCGCAAGTCCGTGACCACGACGTCGAACCGCCCCGCCGGAAGGCATGCCACCGCCTCCCGGCCGCCGCCGACGCGCACGGCCTCGTGGCCGTCGAGCTCCAGCGCCTCCGACAAGAGCTGTCCCAGCTTCGGCTCGTCGTCCGCCACCAAGATGCGCGCCATCGCTTCTCCTAGCTCCTCCGCGGCAGCCGAAGCTCGAACGTCGCGCCGCGGCCCTCCGCGCTCACCAGCGCCAGCGAGCCCCCGTGGCGCTCCACGATCCGTCGCGACACCGCCAGGCCGAGCCCGGTCCCCCCGTCGCGTCCCGTCGCGAAGGCGTCGAAGAGCCGGTCCTGCACCTCCGGCGCGATGCCCGGCCCGTCGTCCCGAACGGTGAGACGGACATGGGCCCCGGTCGCCTCGCCGTCGATCTCGACCGTGCGCGCGCCGGCCTGGGCGGCATTGGCGAGCAGGTTCGCGAGCACCTGGCGCAGCCGGCCAGGATCGGCCAGCACGGGCGCCGCCGAGGCGAGCGCGACCCGCACCTCCATGCCGGGGTGGAGCGCCGCGCTTCCATTCGCGGCCTCGGCGGCGATGTCGCCCAGGTCGACCATCGACTCCTGCAGCGCGCGGTCGGCCGAGAGGTCGAGGAAGTCTTCGGTGAGGCGGCGCAGGCGCTCCACCTCTCCGAGCACGTCCTGAAGGCGCTCGCGGTCGCGTGTCCGGAGCTGCTCGCCGGACCCTTCGCGGACGAGCTCGACCGCGCCTCGAATGATGCCGAGCGGGTTGCGGATCTCGTGCGCCACGGTGGCGGCCATGCGCGAGATCGCGTCGCCGCGGGCGGCCCGCGCTGCCGCCTCGCGGTGCTGCCGTTCGGCGCGGCTCCACCGCCTGGCCGCCACCGCGAGCGCGGCGGCGCCGGCGCAGGCGAGCGCGACCCCGAGCGCCAGCGCTCGCCGGAGGCCCGCGCGCGCGTCGGCGAAGGTACGGCCGGCCTCGAGCGCGAGGACCGCCTGGACCGAGCCGTCCTCGGCCCGCACCGGGAAGTAGGCCGTCTCGACGCTCAGCGGCCCCACGTCGTAGGCGCGCGCCACGGTGGCACGACCGCGCAGCGCCGCGCCCACCCGCTCGGCGTCGACGCGCAGCAGGTCCACCCGGACGCCCGCGGGGCCGGTGGCGTCCGCGATGATCTCGAGCGCGGGCGAGATCACGTAGGCGCCATCCAGCTGGTTCGCCACCATGATCCTGCGGAGCCGCGGTGGGCTCGGGCCCGCGCCGGCGAGCAACTCCGCGGCGGTCTCGCCGGCGCCGCGGAGCCGCTCCTCGAGGCTGCGGTCCAGGGCGCCGCTCGCGGCGCGGTGCAGGGAGAGGGTGGCGGTGAGTGACCCGGCCAGGCCGAGCAGCGCGGCAGCGATGGGCACGAGCGAGCGGCCCATCACATCAGCCCGAACGTGTAGGCGAGGGCGACGGTCGGCACGATCTTCGTGTACCGGAAGTCCGGCCTGTTGGAGGACGCCTCGCGCGCCGTGGCGGCGAGGCGGAGCGTGAACCGCTCGGCCAGGTCGAGCTCGAGGAGCGCCGACGCGTCCGCATACGTGTCGGCGCGCACCGGGGAGCCGACGTCGGCGGCGTCGTACGTGCGCCAGGTCCACGCCGCCTCGAGTCCCATCCGCATCCTCGGCGCGAGCGCCTTCCTCACGGAGAGGTGCGGCCCCTGCTCCCACCAGGAGAACGAGGACAAGCGTGTACCGTCACGCCCGCCGCGCCACGCGGCCGAGACCGTCCACTGGCGCCCCAGATCGGCCGTGACATCGATTTCGCCGATGTGCCGCAGCCCCGAGTAGTCGGAGAAGGTGGAGAGGTACGACTCCAGCCGAGCCGTGTACGTGGCTCCCAGGCTCCAGGTCTTCGCGAGGTCGACCCGCCCCTCGGCGAGGAGCCGGTGCGCGGACAGATACGGCGCGCCGCCCAGATCTCGGTAGTCGTAGCCGTATTCCACGAGGGCGTGGCGTCTGCCGCGGCCCACCTGCCACCCGGCGCTCGCGCCGACGGCGTGCATGTCGAATTCGTCCAACCGGAGCTGCTCGCGCCAGCTGGCCGAAGCGCGAGCGAAGGGGCCGCTCTCTCCGAGCGGCGCGAACGACAAGGCAGCGGTCGCCTCGGCCGTACCGTCGGCAGCGCTGGAGGACGCCGGCGGCCCGTCCGGCGTGAGATCGACGTTCGAGTCCCAGCCCGACTCGGCCATGAAGGAGAGGACGAGCTTCCCCTGCCGGCGGGCGGCGCGCGAGAGCTCCTGCGCGAACGGAGCGAGGCGGCGGTCGGCGGCGGAGGAGTCGAGCAGCGCGGCGGCATCGTCGGCGCGGCCGTCCCGCAGCGCGATCAGGCCGAGGAAGAAGCGAGCAGAATCCTGGCCCCCGGCGTCGGTCTCGGCCTCGCGGAGGAGCGCTGTCGCTCGCGCGTCGTCTTCGAGCTGATAGAGGCAGATCCCCTCGAGCAGCGCCGCGGCGCGGTCACCGCTCAGGCGCGCCTCCTCGAAGGTGGGGAGCGCCGCGGCGCATTCCCCCCCGCGCAGCAGCCCGAGCCCTCGGTAAAATGCGCTGTCGCGCTGCCCCTTGCAGAGGGCGGCGAGCCCGGCGCGCGCCGCGGCATCCCCCGGGTCGCGCGAGAGCGCTGCGCGGTACGCCGCGCTCGCGGAGTCGCGACGACCCGCAGCGCGCTCGGCGTCTCCAACGCTGCGGTACTCCATGGCCGTGGCGGAGTCGGGCGCACCGCTCGGCTCCAGGGGAGCACACGGATCGAGCGTCGCCGCGGTGACGGCCGCCGCCAGCAGCAGAGCGACGGTCATCGGCTGGCGGCCGCCTTCGGAGCGGCAAGGCGAGCGAGACGTGCGTCCGCCTCGGCTACGCCGTAACGATCGGCGCGGCGCGACCCGAGCGCGCGAGCTTCGCGTCCGAAGGCGCGCGCGAGCAGCTCTCGGCCGGATTGGGTGAGCTCGTCGGCGCGCGCCAGATACCAGTCCACGGCCTCGCGGGCGGGCTCCTTCGCCAGGGCGGCTGCGATGTCGGCGCGGACCTTCGCCGCTTGCTCCGCGACGCGCGGGCCGGTGCGCGGTCCGACGCGTGCGAGGATGGCGTCGGCGGACAGGTACAGGCGGGACTCGTAGCAGGCGAGCGCGTGGTAGTAGTCGAGGAGCGCGTCGCGCCCCAAGGGTGGCCCACCCGCGGTCTCGAAGAGCTCCAGCGCCTGCTCTGGCTGGTCGAGCTTCACGAGCGACGCGGCCGCGTACCCTCGCGCGTCGAGTGAGCCGAGCCGCTCCGCCACGCGAAACTCGACGAGCGCCTCCGCGAAGTGGTTCTCGCGAAAGAAGCGAGCGCCGGCGAGCACGTGCTCGTCGGCGCTCGGCGTTCCCGCCGCCAGCGACAGCGCGGTCATCGCGACCGCGGCGAAGGCGCTCGTCATCAGACCTCGCTATGGACCATGAAGAGTGGGTGGCTTATGCGCGGCGCCGCGCGCCTGGGCCGCGGCGTTGTGTGCGTCGGCGTTCGCTGCGCCGGCGGCGCTCGCGGCGGCACCCTGCGCGGCGTGGCTCGCGGCGTCGGCGCGCGCGGCGTCGGCGTCCGTCGTGCCGTGATTCTCCGCCTCGCTATGCGCCGCGCGCATCGCCTCACCCTTCTTGCCGAAGGCGATGTTCTCGTGCACGAACGTCGCCCGGTCCGAGGCCTGGCTCGGCAGGGTCGGAGGCTTCGCAGGAACGTCGGCCTTGTCGGCGAGCGCGTCGTGGGCGGCTTGCGTCGCGGTATCGGCGCCGTCTTCCGCGAGCGCTGGGTTGATGATCGCGAGACAACCGATGGCAGCCAGGAGCATGAGAATGCGGTTCATCAGACCCTCCGTAGTCCTGCGTGGTGCAGCTGCCATGGAGAGAGCAACCGGCGTGCCGTCCTGATTCCCGTGTATTTCGAGCAACTGCGACTCGGCTCCGAACCTGATGGTACGGTCGAGTGTACCGGATCGTGCGGGCTGCCTGGGAGAGGCCCGGCCGACACGCGCGCACAGCTGCGCACCGGACCCTCCCGAGCGGCCGCCATCCATTGCGATCAGGTGAACGAACCGGTACACCGGCTGTCCCGATCCGTACACCGCCGAAAGGCATCCGCGCGTTCTTGCCCAATCTCGGGCTCGGAATGCCTGTTGCAGCATCGGCCGGCATCGGGGAGCTCCCTCGATCTCACTTTCGGAGGATTCGATGAAATCATCTCGCCTCTCCCTCGTGGCCTCGCTCGCCCTGCTCATGGTCGGGTGCGGCGGTGGACAGACTGGCAAGATCTCGGTGCTGCTCAAGGATGCTCCCACCGGCTTCGACAAGGTGGTCGTGACGATCTCGCGAATCGAGCTCGTCGGCTCGGGAGGCATCACGGTCCTGAGCACGAAGACGACGACGCACGACCTCCTGGAGCTGGCGAACGCCACCGACACGCTGGTCAACGGACTCGAGGTGCCGGTCGGCACATACTCACAGCTGCGGTTCGTGATCACCGGCGCCTACATCGTGGTAGGCGGAGTCATCTACGCCTCCTCGCCGACGTATGCGGGTCTCCCCAAGGACGCAGTCGTCGCCGGAACGCTCGGGATGCCGAGCTTGGGCCAGTCCGGCCTGAAGGTCGACATGCCCGGTGGCGCCCTGACGGTGGGGACCGGCGCGAAGGTTGTGCTCGTGGACTTCAACGTCCCGCAGAGCTTCGTGCACGAGGCGGGGGGCTCCGGCGCATGGGTGATGCACCCCGTGCTGATGGCCACCGATTTCGAGCTCACGGGTACGATCGACGTGACGCTCCAGCTCGGCGCGGGCATCACGCTGCCGACACCCGCGACCCTCGCTGATTTCAAGGCCGTGCTGACGCCCAGCGCGGGTGGGGACAGCCTGAAGCTGCCGCTCACGCTCACCGCCAACACGTCCGGCACCTACGGCGTCAGCTTCAAGTTCCTGCCCCCGGGTAGCTACTCGCTGACCTTCACCGCGCCGGGCGGCGTGTCGTTCGCCACCACGCCGTCGATCCCGGCGACCGTCACGGTCGCTTCGGGTCAGGCGACGGCAGCGGACTTCGTCGTGACGTCCGCCGCCGCTTCGGTGGCGGCGCAGTAGTTCATTCCATGTAGCCCGGCCGGGCTGCTCGCGACCGCGGGCAGCCCGGCTCGCGTGAGGGCGGTAGGCACGAACTGCCAGCCGTCGTCGTGTTACCAGTGGACACCATCTAAGGAGGAGCACCCCCATGAATCGACTACTTGCCTGCGCTCTCGTGGCGCTCGTCTCTGCCTGTGGAAGCAATGACAAGACGAAGTGCGATCCCGTAGCGCAGACGGGCTGCGGGAGCGGCCAGGTGTGCGAGGCCGTGCAGAGCGGAACGCCGGCCTGCTTCGCGCCGGTCCTGGTGCGCGGCACGGTGGCGGATCTCGAGTCCGGCGCGCTGCTCAATGACGCCCACGTCGTGGCGCTCGATCCGAACGGGGCGCCGCTCTCGACGGTGGCGGTGACGGCGAACAACGGCACGACGAACGGAGCTTACGAGCTGAAGGTTCCGGCGACCCGCGACGCGGCGGGAAAGCCTGTCCAGGCGTCGCTCACGCTCCGCGCGGACAAGCAGGCGTACGAGACGTTCCCGGGCGGCCTGCGGACGGCGCTCCCCATCGAGCTCTCGGGCGCCACGCTCGTTGGATCCAACTGGGTCGCCTCGGGCTCGCTGACGGCGCTGAAGCTCGCGGCGCTCGGGATCGCCGGGACCACGTTCATCCACGGCAGCGTCGCGAAGGCGCCCTCCGGGGCGGGGACGCTCGTCGTCGCCGAGGCCGGCGGAGTCGGCCTCACCGGCGTCGCGGACGATGCCGGGAACTATTCCATCTTCAACCTGAAGCAAGGGACGGCGTACGTCGTCACCGCGTACACGAAGGGCGCGAACTACACGCCGGTGACCACCAGCGCGCTCGCGGCGGGCGACAATGCCGTCGCCGCGCTCGCGCTCGCGCTCGGCAGCGGCACCGGCGCCACCCTCACCGGCGGGCTCATCTTCAACAACGGAGCGAGCTCGAACATCCAGGTGACGCTCGTGGTGCAGTCGACGTTCGTGACGAAACTCGACCGCGGCGAGTCGCCGCCGGGGCTCACCATCCAGGCCGGAGCGAGCGGCTACACCTTCGACGGGGTGCCAGACGGCAACTACCGCGTGCTGGCCGCCTTTGGCCTGGATGGGGACGTTCGCGACGTGTCTGGTGGAGGGAACACTGGCGCGCCGCTGGTGACCATCCAGAGCGGCGCCGTCGTGGGCACGCCGCCCGGCTTCAAGATCATCCCGGCGGTCGACCTGCTCACCATCGGCGGGACGAGCGTGAGCGCGACTCCGGTGGTGCTCACCGGCGCGACCGCGCCCACCCCGACGTTCGTGTGGCAGACGGGGAGCGTCGATTCCTCGGCGACCAACTACAGCGTCGACGTGTTCGATTCCTTTGGAAACTCGGCGTTCAGCGTTTCCGTGCCCAACACGACGACGTCGGTGACCTATGCCGGGGCGCAGCCCCTCCAAGCCGGGATCTACTACCAGCTGCGGGTCGCGGCGCTCAAGGCCGGGGTCCAGCTGTCGCAGACCGAGGACGTCGAAGGCGTCTTCACCTGGCAGCCGTAACCTCGGCTCTCCGAGATGCCCGCCGGCGCGCTCGATGCGCCGGCGGGCGTCTCTTCTCACGAGCCGCGCCGGCCGGCGCGGCTCGCTCCTTCACGGTCACGGCCTCGTGGTCACGAACTGGCCCTCGCAGAAGCTGCAGCGACCGGCGTTCGCGCCGCAGGCTTGACCGGTCAGGACGGCCAGGTCGGTGCACGAGTCGTACAGCAGCTCCAGCGCGTACGTCGTGTTGTGGACGCCGAAGCTCTTGTCTTCCTTGTTGGCGAACTTGAAGTTCCACAGCGCCTTGAGGAAGCGTACCGAGGCGTTGCTGTTGTCGTCCGCCGGTGTAGCGGCCTTGTTGATCCCCGTGGTCGTGCCGTTGTCGATGCAGCGCGGATCGATGGTCACGCCGTCGTTCATGGTGGTCCAGGAGAACTTCCCTCCGGCCGAGACCGCAGCCAAGGCGAGGAGGCCGGTGCAGTCCGCCGACGGATTGGCGAGCTTGGTGAGGAGCTCGGGAGCTCGTTCATCTTGAGATGGTAGTTGGAGTCGGACGTGCCGATGAACTTCTGGAAGTAGGCATCGCAGACTGCGGGGGTCGAGTTTACCGAACCCTGTTCATCCGTCCTTTCCACTGCTGTGTGCACTGCTTCTTCAATCTGCTCGGGCTCCCACGTGACCATATTGGCGCGAGCAGAGGCTGCCAGCTTAGCGTGGCCAAAACCAAGAGCGCCGGATAGGTAGCGATCACCTCCTCGCCTCGCCGCAGCCTCGGCCGCTATCCGCGACCGATCCTCATTGACCGCCACGATCGCGACGGCGATCCCGAGCATCCTCCAGCGGAAGTCCAGGCCGCCCCGGCCGGCAAACTTCCTGGCGATATCGGTGGATCAGTTTCAGAGCGGCGACCGGATCAGTTTCACGGCGGCGGGACCAGCAGGCAAGTGCCCGCCGTTTCACGGGCTGTCGCAGATTCGAATCGGTGGCTCGCGGTTCATCTTGTCAACGAACCGCGATTATCGGAGGATGACGGTCACAGTGCGACGCTGGCATGCACCGGAACAGTCGAGGGTCATCGGCGATCGTAATGGCCGATGCCTTCAGGATCGCGAGCACGCAGAGGTTGCCGCTCGACGCGTCTCGTTCGCCCTCGCCTGTGAGAGCTACGCAGGCTCGAGCCAGGAACTGCATCGCCGGCGCGCGCAGCAGGGCTCCGGGAACAAACAGCTTCTTGTCCTCGCAGAACGTGACCCCCTGGTATCGGATGCTTTGCACATCGCAGTTCCGCTTTCTCCTTCGATTTCATCTTGCATCCGTCTTCACTCCACACGAGCCCGGCTTCTCATCGCTCGCAGGCGGGGCGAGGCATCCCACGTCTGTAATCACTCGCCCGGTTTTGTTGGAATTCACACAACAGAGCACGATCAACATCGGCGCGGAGCGGGCGATGCAGGACGCCGCCGCGGATATTGCCGCAGCGATCCGCCGAAAGGGGCGTGCCTCGAAGTGGAGCAGCCCGCACCTCCGCATCGGCCGCTCTCAGCGAAGCGCAGAGTGAAGCGTGACGAGCCCCTTCCCGATCTGCTCGAGGAGTCGCGTCTCCACGGCTTGTCTACTCCAAGCGATCTCATCGAACGGAACGACCTGAGCCTCGGGCCGGGCAGCGCCACGCATTCCGCGGGCCTGGCAAACCCCACGCCACGCGGGGTATTTCTTTGACTGAACCGCGACTTCCATGGGAGAGCAGCAGCGCTGCCTGCCGGACTGTGTTCATTCGGCCGCGATGCGATAGCGGCGTACCGGCGGACGCCCGGTCCGCTATTCTACACGATCTAACGCTTACGCTCGCACGCCGCCGCGCGCTTGATGGTCCAACGGGCCTTTCCATGTACCTGATGTGACTCTTATCCCCAATTAGGAACGCGAATGGCCGCAAGCGCACACTCAGGCAGGGCAAATGTGAGCCCAGGGAGATGGCCGATGGTCGCGAAGGCCTCATCTGCGTTACGTTTGATGATCGTGATACTTGCTGTCGCGGGCACAACGACTGGAACTGCACAGACGTCAATCACGACTTACAAGTACGATGCTTCGGGGCACCTCCAAAGCCAAAGCCTCTGTACGACGCAAACCTGCACCGCTCAGGGGAAGACCTGCGGAGCGATCACCGATGGATGTGGGAGACCGCTCGAATGCGGAGCATGCTCCGTCGGCGCGTGCATCTCAAACGTATGTACGTTGCCAGATCTAGTTATGGTGTCGATCTCGGCGCCCGGCACCATCTATTACAATAACGCTTGGATGAGTGATTCGCTGGACATTCTAGATACGGTGACTGCAGGCACACTTCTTTCGACTCCAGCGACGACCGTCGATTACTACCTTTCGGATGAATTCACCGGCCAGCATCTCTATTCTCTTGGGTCTCGTGATGTGCCCTCGCTTAATGCGGGGCAATCATCCACCGCCACTACGACCGTGCCCCTTCCCTTCGTTCATGGTATATATAGGCTGACGGGTCATGTTAACCCTTCAGGCGTCATCGCCGAGGAGACCTATTCGAACAATGTTAAGGACGATACACTTGTTATTTCCTGGCCAGACTACATCATGTCAACTGTCTCCGCCGCCTCGCCAGCGGGAGTTAGTTACGATACGTCGCAGATCAATCAAGGTGGCGAAATTGAGTTCCAGTACTCCGTAACCGCTGGCTATTACAATCCCGACAGTCCCGGCACAGAGGCGCCGCCGACAACGGTGGCGATCTATCTAGTGTGGGACCAGACGAGCATTCTATTAGCCTCAGACGATATCCCCATGTTCAGCATTCCGCACTGGTGGGGGGGGGGGGCGACATTAACATTACCTGTCGGACTCACTGGGCACTATTCCATACAGGCCATCGTAGATCCGGCTAACTTGGTCCGCGAATACGATGAAACAAACAACGTCTTCACTGGAAATCAAGTAACAATCTATACGCCGGATCTGGTGATGGCAGCATTCAGCGCCCCGACCAAAGCGAACAGTGGCACCAAGATCACCGTGTCAGACACCGTTACAGCAGGTAATGGGTCCCCGTCTCCTTCTTACAGGGTTAACTATTACCTCTCTTCGAGCCCGACCGTCACGACATCTGGAACGTACCTCGGGTCGCGTTGGGTGCCAGGCTTGGCCCCTGGGGCATCATCCAGCGCCAGCACGACTCTCCAACTTCCCAAGGTGGCAGCAGGCAACTACTACGTAGGCGCGTTAGCTGACGCGACACAGTCTATCATCGAGTCCGACAAATCCAATAACGCTCGGTCGACCCCCATTTCCATCAAATGATCCCGAAAAGTATGGGCGGCTGGTGCGTGAGGCGTGACAGCCACAGGGCGTGAGTTGGTAAAATGCACATGTCGCACCAGAGGAATCGTCGCTAAAGCGGTAGACCGAAGGTGAGGACGCGCGCGATCGACTCTACGGCGCTCCACGAGCAGGTGGTCCAAGCCGGGCGTGGCCCCGGGTGCTGTTAGGCACGGCGCAAGATCAATGGCACTTCAGTCTAATGTTTCTGGCAGAGACAGCGAATTGATTATCTGCCAAGGGGAGATCTCATGTCGATACCACATCTGAGCAACGGAGCTGCGCCGGTGGCGACACATGTGGAGTACCGCTTGAAGCCTATTTGGATGGCTGCGGCTCTGAAAGTAGCGATGACCGCGCTGGGAGTGCTCCTCGGGTTCGGAGCTCGCGCCCAAGACTCATCGAACACGTTAGCATACGATCAGTTCTTCCAGATGGCGGAACCGCTTCAACGGCAGCTATATCGTTCGGCACCCGATGAATACGTTGATCCCTTTTCCGGCACCCTCAGGATAGTGCACACAGACCTCGTGCTGCCAGGGAAGGCCGGACTCGACTTGAGGCTCGTACGCTCATACTCGAGCGATCATGGCTATTGGTGGTCGATCGCGTCCACGAACGCTTCTTCTTTCCCCGCATTGCCGGATCCGACTAGCGATGTGTCAGGGGAATGGCAGTTTCATATGGGCCGAATCCGCAATCCTAACGCCTCCGGAGCGCCCACCGGCCCATGTTCAAGCGACTATCCCGTACTTCAGTTGCCGGACGGGACATTTAGGGCGTTTTATCGGACGCTTGCAAGCGGTACACTAGTTTCGCGTGATTTCTGGTTCATGCAACAACACTGCACGCAAATGGGAGGTAACGGCACTTGCGTGTGGTCGCCTGACGGAATTAGATACGAATTTTCACCGTCGACGGAGTCTCAGTACACTTACGTCTGGGGTACGCCGCCGGTCACCTGGTGGTCAGCAACAGGAGTAGTAGATCGATTCGGCAATCGTATTTCCGTCCAATACGAATTTGCGGATTCGTCCCGCGCGGAGGTGCCGCATCACCGTATCACTTCGATTACCGACACCTATAACCGCACGGTACGGTTTTGGTACGGCAGCATACCCTACTCACCGAACGGAACTCCATCAACCACGTGGCGACTTCTTTCGGTCTCATTTAACGGGAACACCTATTCGTATAATTACGATCAGTATGGACTGTTGATTTCGGTGGCTCCGCCGAGCGGCGGAGCTTACGGCTACGCGTATCACGATCCTGGGGATGTCAACCCTACTGCGTTGAAAACGATTACGTACCCCAATGGCGCCAGGGTGACTTACGAGTACAGCATAGGAACCTTCTATGCTGGCGCGTACACGCTCGTACAGAGACCCGTGCTTCTTAGTAAGAGCGCGGCCGATCGCGACGGTAAGTTGAGTGGCGCTTGGTCGTACTCGTATTCGTCACCATTCTTTGGACCCAGCAAGACAGTAATATCGCGCCCAGACGGCTTGACGGACGAGTACTACATGCTTGGGTTTGGCATGGTCGGATCGGGAAGCGTATACCTGGCTGGGATGACGGCGTGGATCACGCGCGCAAGCGGCCAAGAGGTAGAAGGTTTCGAGTATAGCGCATTTCTTCAGAATCCCTTTCTAGCGTTTGTCCCGTACTCTGCCCCCGTATATGGGGCCTGTTCGAGCGACACGCCGTACGATCAGGGGGTAAATACAGTTGTATTATCTAAGCACACCCTCGCCCGCAATGGTCGGCCAACCCCATATACAACAACGTTGTCCAATTGGGACGAATATGGGCATCCGCAAAACGTAACCGAAGATGGCGAAGACACGCGAACAACGGTACGCAGCTATTTTTCTGCATTGCTTGATACTGATTGGTCCATTATCAACCTAGTTGGTGGCCTGCCTGCGTCTGAGCACGTGTGCGTCGGGAATGACTGCTTCGACAACTCCTGGACGTACAATGGTCCTCATTTCTCGCGTGATTCGGAAACCCGTGCTGGCATCACGAATGCATATACGTACGATGCGGATGGCAATCTGTCATCTGTCGTAAATGCTTTAGGCGAGACCCTGGGGTTTAGCGGGTACGTTGACGGGCACGGGACCCCAACAACGATCAACTACAACAACTTGTTCTCGGTTTCGCGTACGACCTCACCTGAGGGCTGGGTCTTGACGGAGACCAACGGGCGCAATTATACCACTGCCTATACTTATGATGGCGGTGGACGCATCAGCACCATTACGCCACCCGGGAACAACTATGTCACAAGTTACAATTATGCTCCAGACGGTTCGTCGGCTACCGCAACTCTAGCGCCTGGTCCTAATCAATCGTCTCCGCAGTGGAGTACTACATACTACGATGGATTTGGGCGCGTCAGTGGCTCTTGCGACTCTAGCGCGGTCTCAACGTTGATTAGTTACGATGCGTTTGGGCGCATTTCCTTTTCTTCGTATCCATTCATTCAGCCTTGTTCGCAGACTCCAAACTCACCACTGGGGGTCCAGGTTGATTACGATGGGCTCAGCCGCATTTCGCGTGTAGTGAATGGCAGCTACTACGGCAAGGACATCTGCGATGCTCCGGATACTTGCGCTACCACGTATTCATATGGATTTCAACAAGTATACAGGAGGTTTCCGGGGTATGTAATCGCCAGCACCGTTCAGAACTATTCGCGCTCCAAGGATGATTCAACTACTACGATCACATATAGCAGCTCGTTTGGCGATCCGAGGGAGAGTCGTCCTGTAACAATTTTCGATGGCAACGACAGTATGTGGAGCTACGATTATGACGCTCATGGGGGGGTGACTCACGTAACGGCTCCCCTTCCTTCCGGTAATCGGACGAGTACGTTCGACCCTGTTACGCGTCTTCTCGCTGCCAGTTCGGATGGGCCGACGGGAACGACGAGTTTCGGTCGTAACGCAATTGGGCAAGTGACGACTCGTCTGACGCCGACGAGGGGCGTGGTATACGGCTTCGCAGACCCGGTGACTGGGCAACAGGACCCCCTCAATCGCCTTCTAACTATCAATTATGCGGGAGGCGACACCCCGGCGACTGCTTCTCTGGATGACGTAACTCTGCATTACGATAACGCCAATAATGTTAAAGATGCTGGCAGCGCTGATGGCGGGCAATATTCGTACGTATACGACGAACTTAATAGGCTGGTCTCTCAGCAATGGACTGCACCGGGCGGCGCTGTATTCACGACGGCCTATTCTTATGACGCTGCTGGGTGTCTTTATCAGGTCGCGTATCCGACCGGCACCGTCGCTTCGATGACGTGTGACTCACTGAATCGCGTGAGGTCGATGAGCGCAAACGGGAGCGTCGTCGTAGGCGATGGCATTGCCTACGACCCCTATGGGAAGCCGAATGCATTTACCTATGGCAACGGAGTGTCGACCGCAATTGTATACGACCCCCATGGTCGGGCAACTAGCGTTACGGCGGACGGCGTCGTGGGCCTCGCCTACGCCTATGATGGTGCGAATAACGTGACATCGCTTAACAACTCTGCTGCGCCGAACTCCAGCCGTACAATGACCTACGACAAGCTCAACCGCCTCAGCACGGTTACGGCCCCATATATGTGGGGAGTGGCAGTGTACGATTACGATGCGCTGGGTAATCGCACGCTCGCATCCAGTGGGAGTTACACTGTCAATTATGGTTACGATCCTCAGACCGGACTATTGGCGTGGTCTAGCGACCAAGCTGCGCCCGTGTCCTTGGCGTGGAGTGCGGCTGGCCGCCTCGCGGGATCGTCTGATGGTTCGGTGTACCAGTACGATTACGCGCGGCGCCGCGTCTCAAGGCGCAATGGCAGCGACACTGTACTGTATCATTATGACACAGCGGGCCGTGTGATCTCTGAGACACTTCAAGACGGGTCGAAACTGCGCGACTACTTCTATCTGGCCGGGAAGCTGGTTGCGGCAGATGGCTGTCTATCGACTAGTCCGCCGGGGTGCTCGGAACGCGAGTGGTACCACACGGATCCTGCGGGGACTGTCCTTGCGCGCACGGATGCGAACGGGACCGTTACGGCTAAATTGGAGTACTTGCCTTGGGGCGAATCGTGGGTGTCGTCTGGAGCAGCCGGGGCCCGTCAGTTTAACGGCAGGCTGGTCGATCCCGTAAGTGGGCTAATTGATTACGGTGCGCGTTATTACTTGCCGAGGCTCGGGCGATTCATTAGCCCCGATGTTGCCGCCCCCGATCCTCGCAATCCGCAGTCGTTTAACCGATACAGTTATGCTTGGAATAATCCATACAAGTATATTGACCCGAGCGGCCGTGAACCGCAGGCCATCAACTGGCTGGTGATATCTATCCCGAGCGTTTCTGTGGGAGTTGCGTGGTCGACATGGGTAAGCGCCGCGTCTTCGGTGCTGGGCGGGGTCGTGTTGTGGGCAATTCCTTCCTCCACTGCAAGTTGGGATGGTAACAGGTACGACACCTACTCTAAGGCGAACCCCTATGGCGATTCTGGTGGCACGTATTCTCCGGAAATGTCAGGACCACGGGAAGGCTCCAGACCGAAATGGGTGCCAACGGGTACCCGACCGATCGACCAGACGGAGTGGAGTGACGATCATGAAGCTATCAAGGAGTGGGTCGGAAACGGTCCCGGGGACTGGACGGGAATAACTCCTGACGGTCACGTGATCACCATGGACCCTCAGACGGGCTTGCCAGTAGATAATGGCCCAGCAAGTGACATGGTTCCCAAGGGTGCGCCAAGCGGCGGTGGCAGTATTGAGGAGGAGTAGTCGATGCCAGGCTTTCAGGAATACGCGGTGAGCTTTCGGGTGCGTCATCCCACGGCAGACCCGATGCGTATTGCTAGGAGACTGGCGTGGACGGCCCATCGATTCTGGAAGGTGGGTGAAGCGCGAAAAGACGGCGCCGGCCGGCCCCTGCCGGGTGTGTACAGAGACTCTTACTGTTCGTTTAGGCTGGCCACGGCTCGCCAGACCTCGCTGCCGGTGATGCTCGAAGTGGTGTTGACTCACCTGGTGAAGCGACGCGCGCTCCTGCTTGACCTCAAGAAGAGCGGCGCGAGACTCACGCTGTGGGTTGCTGTCTACGTTACCACGCCTTCCGGAGACGAGATCGACGCCTATGCCGCGCGGCAATTCGGTGAGCTAGGGGTTGGATTTGCGGTGTCCGTGTCTCCGTTTAGGATGCCTGCATACGAACGGAAAGCTGATAATGTAGTAAAGGTCGCGCGCCGACGAACGAAAGGAGTCGGGAAACGCACTCTTCCGCGTAGGAAGTCGGTTTCTGCCGCTGAATGAGCTCTTGGCCTGCGAGGCAGAAGTCCTTGGAGCTTGTAAGTGCCGATGTGGCATCAGCGGCGTCTGTGGGCTTGATCCGCTTCCATCACGTCACGACGGGGCCGGGCGAGGAGTTTACGATCTTCTCGAGCCGGCCGAGGCCGTGCAGGTGAGCCACCCCGGCGTCCGAGACCGCGGTATGCGCCAGGTGGAGGGCGGTCAGGTTCGCGAGGCCGGCCAGGTGACGGAGGCCGGCGTCGGTGATCTTCGTCCCGGCTAGCCCCGGGCCCCTCAACCGGGTGAGCTTCCCGAGGTGCTCCAGCGCAGCGTCTGAGATCGGATCCCTGGCGAGGTCCAGCACGTCGAGGCGCGGAAATGCAGCGAGCCGTGGCACTCCGGCGTCGGTGACCCTGGTGGCTTCGAGCGATAGGAACCGCAGCTTGCCGAGGCCCGCGAGGTGCGCCACGCCTTTGTCGGTGACGAGCAGGTCTTTCAGCACGAGCGCAGTTGTCTCGGAGAGCTCCCGGGGCGTGTACCTCTTGCCGAGGCCCGCCAGGTAGTCCCGCGCGGCGGCCTCAGGCGCTGCGTCGCGATGGCCCTTGGTGCAGACGGCCACGGCGAGCAGGAGCAGCGCAGCGGCCGCGCTGGGTCCCATTCCCTTCGCCACGATCTACGGCCTCGTGGTCACGAACTGGCCCTCGCAGAAGCTGCAGCGACCGGCGTTCGCGCCGCAGGCTTGACCGGTCAGGACGGCCAGGTCGGTGCAGGAGTCGTACAGCAGCTCGAGCGCATACGTCGTGTTGTGGACGCCGAAGCTCTTGTCTTCCTTGTTGGCGAACTTGAAGTTCCACAGCCCCTTGAGGAAGCGCACCGAGGCGTTGCTGTTGTCGTCCGCCGGTGCAGCGGCCTTGTTGATTCCCGTGGTCGTGCCGTTGTCGATGCAGCGCGGATCGATGGTCACGCCGTCGGACATGGGGGTCCAGGAGAACTTCCCTCCGGCCGAGACCGCGGCCGAAGCGAGAAGGCCGGTGCAGTCCGCCGACGGATTGGCGAGCTTGGTCAGGAGCTCGTTCATCTTGAGGTGGTAGTTGGAGTCCGCGGCCGCCGTGATCGGCGTGGCCGAGGTGGTGCTCTTCTGAAAATAGGCATCGCCCTTCTGCAAGTAACCGAGCGTCTGCGCGACATTCCCGGCGACCACCCTGTTGCCCGAGGATCCCGTCACGCCCGCCACGGTGTGGCAGCCGACGGTGTCCGTCACCGAGCCGCAGCCGATGACGAGGGCCTTCTCCGTGCCGTGCACGATGCCCTTGTTCGTGAACGAGTGGCCGCCCACCGCTGCGTTCACCGAGAAGCTGCCCGTCACGTTGATGTCGCTGTAGTCGGACTGCATGTGGCACGAGACGCAGTCGGCGTTGACGTTGGTGGTGTGGGGCGAGTTGCCGTAGGTGGCGGCGAAGGTGATCGAACCTGCGGTCCCGGTCGCCGTGCCTGTGTACTGAGCGCCACCTTTGCCGAGGAACATGTCGGTCTGCGGGCCGTGGTGGGGGCCATAGGGAGCGGAGACGCTGAACTTGCCGGTCCCCGTGACGTTGGCGAGGATCGAGGCGCTGGTCGTGCTGAAGTTGTTGAGGCGGACCTGGTGGCACTCCGCGCAGATGTGACCCTTGGCCTTGTTCGTGCCGGTGCTGGCGTTACCCCACACGGCACCCGTCTGCGTGGTGATGGCGGTGCCCACCGGGATGGTCTGGTCGAGGTGGACGTTGTCGACCGTGCCGATGCCGTGCGGCGTGTGGCAGCCGAAGCATCCCAGCGGCGACGGGTTCTGGATCACGTCCTTGGTGAGGGGCGTCGGAGTTACCGGGGGTGTGGCCGTGAGGCTGCTCGGGCTACCCTGCAGAGCGTTGGGGTCCCAGGCGAACTTGATCGAGCTGTACCTCGTGGTGGCGGTCCCGTCGTCGTCATACGTGCCGGCCACGCGCTTCCGGAAGCCCTCCTGCGTGTGGCACATCTGGCATCCGCCCGAGTTGGCGTAGAACGCGTTCGAGCCCGCCTTGTCGGTCCCGACCAACACATAAGAGGGACCCACCCAGGCGCCACCCGCCGATTGACAGGCGTTCTGGGTGATGTAGGTGGCGCCGGTCGGGACGACGGGAGTGCAGGCGGCTCCTACCAAGGCAGCCGCGCCAAAGACCTTCACGCAGGGGCTGTTGGCGACGGGCGTACTGGGGGCCTGCTGGAACGGAGGGCAGGCGCTCGCCGCCAGGGGATCCGCCACCGCGGGCGCCGGTGTGCCACCGGCCGTCGTGCAGGCCGCGGACGTCGTGTTCGCCGGTATGGTGCAGATGCCCGCGGCGGTGGCCGTGGAGGTGGTCGTGCCACCGCCGGCAGCACAAGTCGTATTGGCGGCCGCGACCGCGAACGGCGGGCACCCGCCGATGGCATTCAGCTGGGCGTAGTCCCTCTCCACCTGGCCGCCGAAGTGGACGGAGTTGGCGTACCCCGCCTCGGCCCACTTGATCTTGATGCCGAGCGCGCTCGTCTCGGAGTGGCAGTTGAAGCAGAAGTTGGTCCCGGTCTGAGCCGTGTCGCGGGCCGAACCGCACGCGGACAGCCCCAGCACGACCAGACAACCCGACACGAACGACAGAGCTGATCTCATGAGCATCTCTCCTGGTGAATCCTGGTCGGCCGTTACTGCACGTGACAGGTGCGGCACATGGAGTTCTTGACCACGTCGGTCGTCTTGTTGTGGCGCTGCGCCCAGCCCGGCGGGTGGGGATTCACGGTCCTGTGGCAGGTGACGCAGGTGGACCGCGCGCCCTGGTCGTGGCAGCCGGCGCAGTTCCCGATGTTCTGCCGGGCCGCGGTGCCGTGCACGATGCCGGCATTCCAGCCAGGCGGATGGGGGGTGCTCTTGCTCGTCAGCGACGAGCGCGGCGAGATGCCCTGCTCGGTGTGGCAGGCGTCGCAGTACGCGCTGCCGTGGCAGCGGCGGCAGCTCGCCGGGTCGGCGTTGGCGTCGATGGTGTGGCGCGACACGTAGTCCCCGCGGTGGATGAAGCTCGCCCCCACCTGCTCCGGCCACTGGATGTCCGGCTTGAACGGGCGCGTGGTCGCGGCGTGGCACTGGGCGCAGGACGTCTGCTCGTGGCAGGCCGCGCAGGTGGCGGTGTTCGTCCGGGCCATCGGGCCGTGGGTGCGCAGGAAGTCGCCCGTGTGCTGGAAATCGGCCACCGGCTTGAGCGGGTAGCGCTTGAGGTCCACGTGGCACGGCTGGCACTTCGCCTGGGCGTACTCCACCGCGTGGTTGTGGCAGCTCGTGCACGCGCTCATGGGGGGGACCGGCGCCTGCGTCTGGCCCGCCTCCACGAGCGCCGTGTGGCACTTCGCGCAATCGCCCTTCACGTAGGGCAGGTGGTCAGCGTGCGAGAAGGTGACGGTCCGCTCGACGCTCCGCGGCGGCGGAGCGGCCGGGACGCCCTTGTCGTGGCAGGCGAGGCAGTCCTTCGCCGCGTCACCGGACGGGAGCGTCAGGTGCACCGTCGGTCCCACCGTCGTCGCCTGGGCGATGCTGCCGTGGCAGGTGGCGCAGGAGAGCCCCGCCTCCACGTGCACCGAGTGGGGGAACGTGAACGTCTGAACCTTGGCGTCAGCCGTGCCGCCCAGGGCGCCGATCGCCAGCAGGGCTGCCGCGAGGAGCAGGGAGCGGGGAGTCATCAGCGCACCTCGCGCAGGTGGTAGGATTGGTTGTACGTGAGCTTCGCCATGAGCTCGAAACGTGACTTGTAGTAAGGCGTCACGCCGCCCAAGCCGCTCACCAGGGCAGCCCAGCCGCCGCCGAGGAGGTAGCCGAGCGTCCCGGTCCCCACGAAGGAGTTCTTCTCCCCGTTGATGCTCTGATCGAGCGCGTACTCCTGCACGTCCAGCGTGCCGGTGATCCGGTCGACGCGCTTCGAGCCGAAGCCGCGTACGTGGAAGTAACCGTTGTCGTCGACGGCGCGCAGCTTCCCCAGCTCGACGCCCACCGTCGTGTCACTGGCAGGCTGCCAGGTGGCGCGGCCAATGGTGCGATGACCGGCGCCCGAGTCCACCTGCTTCTGGTAGTGATAGTCGAGCAAGAAGGTGAGGGCTTTGATCGGGCCGTATTGCACGCTCCCGCCCACCTCGTTGCGCCGCTCGAAGGCGAAGATCGCCATGATCGAGTCGCGCGGGAGGAAGAGGTCGGGCTCGACGTGCCGGTAGTCGGCGCTGACGACGACCTTCGAGACGACCTGGACCTGGGCGCCCAAGGTCCCCTCCGCCCAGCGGCTCTCGTAGAGGTCGTAGGCGCCGCTCGCGAGGAGGGTCAGCGGTCGCCAGGGCGTGAGCCGCGCGTCGGCGCCGAGCTGACGGCGGCTGGGATCGCCCCGGTCCACGATGTCCACCCCGGAGAAGCCGATCTCGCCCCACGGCGGCAGGGTCCAGTAGGCGCGGCCGCCCACGGCGAAGGTGCCGCGGTGCGGGTTGAAGGTCGCCTCCGTGCCCCGGACGTCGAAGCGCTGGGACACCGGCGAGCCGACGTAGGCGGAGACGCCGAACCCGTACGGCAGACGGACGAGGGCGTTGGCGCCGTCGAGCTGGAGCGCGCCGGTGACCCCTCCGCTCACCAGCTGGCGACCCAGGCGGAGCTGCAGGGTGCGCTTCAACACCTCGCCCTGGACATAGGCGAGATCGAGGTCGCCGAAGAGGCGGTGCTCTGGCGCCGTCGTGTCGTACCAGACCAGGTTGTGGCCGATGCTCGCGGCGCCCCAGCCGGAGAAGACGAGCAGCAGATCGTCGGCGACGGGGTTCTGGAGGTCGCGCGCCGAGAGCGAGAGCAGCTCGTAGGCGGGCGCGACGGTGAACAGTTCTCCTGCGCGCGCCTGGTCACGCACGATCAGCATCGTGGTCGAGCTCGCGTCCACGGTGTCTCCGCGGCTCGGCCCCGGTGCGAGCAACCCGAGGAACGCCGCGAGGCCAATTGCCGGGCGCCGGCTTCTGAAGTTCGGGCTCATCGACTCTCCACGCGGCATCGCAGCCAGCTCAGCCAACTCATCGACGGAGCGTGTTCACCCCTGGCTTCCCTCTCGAGCGGAGCGACCAGAGTGGAACTCGCGCTTCACTGACAGCGCATGCTGCGCCAAGTCCTCGAGCCTTTTCCACGCCCTGCCCGGGGCAAGACAGCAGCGTCACGCCTCGCCGGTGTGGCGGCCTCCCCGAGCGCTCAGCGAGGCAAGCGCATGCTGCCAGCTGGCCGGCGCAGGCCTGCGCCTGATCTGCTGGCTCGGGGTGCGCGCAGAAGTCGTCGAAGGGGCCTCCGGCTCACCCGCCCGGGGCAATGCTACGGGGACGCGCGTCAATTGACGTAGGTCAACATTGACCGCGCGCCGACTCACTCGTACCGCAGCGCCTCGACCGGATCGAGCCTGGCCGCGCTCCGCGCCGGGATGACGCCCGAGAGGACGCCGACGGCCCCGGCGAACCCGAGCGCGGTGAAGACGATCCAGGGGGAGAGCTGCACCGGGAGCTCCGGCACGGCGAGCCGCGCCAGCCCGATGATCCCCGCGCCGAGCCCGAGCCCGATGAGCCCTCCCAGCGAGGCGATGACGATCGCCTCGATCAGGAACTGCATGAGGATGGTGTTGCGGGTCGCCCCCACCGCGCGGCGCACGCCGATTTCGCGCGTCCGCTCGCGTACCGACACGAGCATGATGTTGGCGATGCCGATGCCGCCCACCACCAGCGCAATCGAGGCGATGGCGAGCAGCACCCCGGTCATCATGGTCATGATGGTGTTGACCGTGGCGAGCAGGTCGTCCTGGGAGACGATGGTGAAGTCGACCTGGTTGTTGTGGCGGCGCTTCAGGACCTCGGTGATCTCGTCGATCGCGGACTGGGTGTTCGCCTTGTCGCGGGCGCGCACCATGACGCTGCTGTACCCCTGGAGCGCGAACAGGTCGAGGGCGCTCG